>Ga0256405_10001853_pt1 | contig 53931 bp, 59 predicted proteins | sample RumenRJG_02DNA_FD_189096 | JGI IMG/M metagenome (GOLD analysis project Ga0256405, IMG submission 189096) | Bovine rumen microbial communities from Lethbridge, Alberta, Canada - RJG_02 | ecosystem: Host-associated > Mammals > Digestive system > Stomach > Rumen | place: Canada: Alberta... | reverse complement strand
AACAGGTATTTGCACTTGCCGATACAGTTGTAGAAGCTGTAAAATCGGGGGCTATCCGCAAATTCGTAGTCATGGCAGGCTGTGACGGCAGAGCGAAGTCCAGAAGCTACTATCAGGAATTTGCTGAAAAACTGCCTAAAGACACGGTGATCCTTACCGCAGGCTGTGCGAAGTACAAGTATAACAAGCTCGACTTAGGCGACATCGGCGGTATTCCGAGAGTTCTTGATGCAGGGCAGTGCAATGATTCTTATTCTTTGGCGTTGATTGCTCTGAAGCTGAAAGAGGTATTCGGGCTTGATGATGTGAATGATCTGCCTATCGTTTACAACATCTCATGGTATGAGCAGAAAGCAGTTATAGTTCTGCTGGCTCTGCTTTATCTCGGCGTGAAGAATATTCACCTCGGACCGACTCTGCCAGCATTTCTTTCACCGAATATTGCAAATGTGTTGGTAGAAAACTTTGGTATTGCAGGAATTACTACGGTTGAGGATGATATGAAAATTTTTGGAATATGATCAGTTTTATGTTTTGTGATTTGTTCCTGTGATGTCAAATGACCGTAGGCTATTGGCGCACCTGTTTTACGTCCCACACAAGTCCGATTAGGCATTGTGGAGCATATCGAAATAACAACATAATCTATTGACATAAAATGAGCCTTGCACTCAAAACAGAGAGCAAGGCTCAAATTTATATTAGACTAAGGCATTCAGCATCTCACGAATATCCCCATTGATGCAAATGCTCTGACCTCTGATCTCGTTCGGTGCATACGCTTCACCGAAATTCAGGCAGGCATAGACTGCCTTCGGATTTGCATAGGTCATCTTCCAGAACGGATACTTTATGATGACAGGCGTGTTCATGCCCACACCCAATTCAAGGAACAGGATATGTAGTCCCTCATGGCGGCGCAGGAACTCATCATAACGCTCTGCCGCATTGTGCCAGCCATCGTCCTCAACAAAGGTGTCATCTGCTCTGAGGTTCATGCTCATGGGCTTTCCGCAGACAGGACAGTGGGGTACAAGCTCTGACGGAACACGCATATTTTTTTGCTGTTCAAACATCTTCCTGATCGTTTTCTCGTTGTCATAGGTCTTTTGGTGGCAAGGTTCACTGCATTGCCAAAGCCCATAGTCGCCCTGCGTGTAAAACAGTCGGTGCTTGTCAAACCCTGCCTTTTGGAACTGGTGATCGACATTGGTGGTGATGACAAAATAGTCCTTGTCCTTCACAAGCTCGAACAGGCGCTTGTATGTACCGTTGTCCACGTCCATGTAGCGGTTGATATAAATATAGCGTGACCAGTAAGCCCACTGTTCTTCCGGTGTCGGGAACGGATAAAAACCGCCCGAATACATATCCCGAAAGCCGTATTTCTCTACGAAATCCCCGAAGTATTTCTGCAAACGCTCTCCCGAATAGGTAAAGCCTGCGGCGGTGGAAAGTCCTGCCCCTGCACCGATGACGATCGCATCAGCGGTCTGTATTTCTTTTTTCAGACGGTCAATTTCTGCCGAGTAATCTCTTGTAAATCTCATGATCGTCCTCCTTGAAAACGTTGAATATCACCTGTATATCGTGTGTTTTGCGGAACTCCCTGACGGTGCGGACAGCAATTTCCGCCGCTTTATCCTGCGGAAATCCGAACACACCCGTTGAAATACAGCAAAACGCTATCGACTTCACATTGTTTTGCACAGCAATTTCAAGGCAGCTTTTGTAGGAACTTTCCAGCAGTCTGCAATGCTCGTCCGTGAGCTGCCCTTGAACGATCGGTCCGACGGTGTGTATCACATAGTCGCAGGGCAGGTTGTAGGCTTTTGTTATCTTCGCCCTGCCCGTGGGTTCTTCATGACCTTGCGCCTGCATGATCTGACCGCACTTGTACCGCAGACGCACCCCCGCAAAGGTGTGGATACAGTTGTCGATACAAGAGTGACACGGCTGCCAGCAACCCGTCATTCCCGAATTGGCAGCGTTGACTATCGCTCCGCATCGAAGTGTGGTAATATCACCTTTCCAGAGATAAATGCCGTCCTCTATTGGCGACAGATCTGCAATATCCGTGATGCCCTTGCTCTCGGTCAAGGCTGTGAGGTATTCGTCCTCGGCTTGCAGATAATCTTCGTCTGCCTTGACAGCAGGGCGGATATTCACAAGGCTGCGGTAAAGCCTGAACTTATCCGCTTGCGTTTCGGGTATTTTTATTCCGTCAACATCGTTTCTTTCTGACAGCAGATAGTTTATCAGAAAGTCTAATTTCTCCATACGATCATCTCCTTATGACTGCCCCCACAGGACAGACCTCCGCACAGTTTCCGCAGTGCAGACAGTTTTCCTGACGGATCACAGCCTTGCCGTTCAGTTCGATACAGCTCTGCGGACAGTCGCTCAGACATGAACAGCACCTGATGCAATCATCGGTCACGAAATATCCGCTTTCCGTGATCTCTGCACCGCCGAATGTGAAGCTGTCACGCTCGATAGGCTTCTTCGACAGGTCGAACCACTCTCCGCCGCCCTCATAGATCTGGAACACTGTGAGTGCCTTGCGGCTTTCCTCGGTGGGATAGATCTCAAACATATAGGGATTGTTCTCAAACAGCAGTGGGAGCATAGCAGAACCCAGCTCTCTGACCTTGCCACGGACAGAAACAGCTGTACAGCTCATGGTATCATCGTCCTTTTTTCCCGAAAGTGCAAGATAGCCCCTGTCCTTTAACCGCTGATAGAAGTTCTTTCCCTTTGCGGTGAGAAAGTACAGTCCGTTCTCGTCTGCATACATCATGTCGATCACACAGGTCACGGGCAGACCGTCACCGTCCACCGTTGCCACAACTGTGGAGTGTATCTCGTCCACGATAAAATTCAGATAATCATTTGCTGTCATAGATATCCCTCCGACATAACTGTTAGTCTTACTGCTTCCTCAAATACGTCGCAGATCTCCATTTTCAGTCTGGTGTTCACAGGAGTTTTTCCTTTTTTGTGAGCGAAAACCACAACAACATCAGAAGCCTCCTGACTGCACTGCACGTATTTTTCAAGCTGTATCATAAAAACAGGTGCGTTGAAATAGGCAATGCGGTCTATTATCATTTCTGATTCAATGGCATAGGAAACATCTCGCATCACTACTGCGTCAGTTGAACAGTTTTTAGCAGAGTCGATGACTGCAATAAATCCTGTCTTTTTATCAAAAACTTTTGCAAATTCTCCCACTGTCATTTCTTTCACTCCCTATGGAAAGAGTGTGCCGATCATTTCAGCACACTCTTTTTTATTCTCCGTCTATTATCTTGCGTGTATCAGCAACAACTTGCGCAAGTGTAGTGCTTTTCAGCTCGTTTTCCAAAGCCGACTGCGCCGCTTCAAGCCTGCCGTCCATAGCCTTGTGGATATTGCGTCCCACGGGACAATCCGCGTTGGGATTTTCGTGGAAGTGGAACAGCCCCTCATCATCTACGCAGTCAACCGCCTTGTAAATATCGTACAGCGTTATTTCGTCAAGTGCTTTTGCAAGGTGTGCGCCGCCGCTGCCCTGACGAGTTTCAACTATCCCTGCCGTGCGAAGCTGTCCGAGGACATTGCGGACTATCACCGCATTTACACCCGTACTGCCCGACAGGAAGTCGCTGGTCACTCTCATCTGACCGCCAAAAATGTCGATGCAGGTGAGGATATGCACTGCCACTGTGAATTTACTTGTTATCTGCATAGATGTTCATCTCTTTCTTACTCTCTTACCACGCTGATACGCTGCCCGATGTGATCGCCTTTTTCAATCTCGTCCACCATAGCAATAGCATAATCTGCATAGCTGATAATACTCTCGCCCTTAGCGTTGAGGGTCAGCTCCTCGCCTGCGAGAATGTACTTGCCGCTGCGCTCACCGTCAGCCTGAAAATCTCCGGCAGGGCTGATGTATGTCCATTTTACGTCATTTCTCTGACGGAGTTCGCCAAGCGCCTTTGCCATAGCAGAAGCGAGTGGCTTGAAAGCTTCGGGAAAATCAGCACCGTCAGAAACGCAGGCGGTATGCTCAGCGTTCACATACAGGCTTCCTGCGCCGCCGACAACGAGAAGTCTTGTGTCAGTTCCCGAAAGAATGTCGCACAGGTGAGCAAGTGATGTGGAGTGCTGAGGAAGTGTGTCGGGGGTCCATGCGCCGAATGCATCCACAACTGCGTCAAAGTCTGCAAGGTCTGCTGCGGTCAGGTCGAACAGATCTTTCACGATAACATTCTGAGCAGCGGACTTGTTGTCGCCCTTGACAACTGCCGTAACGTCAAACCCTCTGTTTACTGCCTCTTTCACGATAAGCTGCCCTGCCTTGCCATTTGCACAAACTACTGCGATTTTCATAATAAGTACCTCCTGATTATAACATGATTTTGGTGATTTGTAAAGCTGTAAACATCACTGTTTCAACTTTCTGATATCAGTATATCATGCGAATGTCAAGTTGTCAATATAATTATTACAACTTTAGAGGGCTGCACAAAAAGCAATGGCAGTTATGCGCTTAATGAACAAAATCTCATTGTGTTAGTTTAAGCAGAGGTCGGCTCGGCAATGCTGTGAGTGGCTTCATACTCTCTGACACGGCGGTATCTTTATAAATGGTATCCCTGTTGTAGTCTTTGAATTGTCCGTGAAGATACGGCACAGACAATGCTTGAACATGACCTAAAGATGGAGCGGAAGCTGAATATTCGTACACTTCCTGCCTACATGATACAGTATCGTAATATGCATCATGAGTGAATAATTACACAGCACCTGCAACATACACAATTGCAGGTGCTGTTTTTTGTTCGTTTATCCAAAGATTTAAAAAATGACTGTGCAAAATGGCTTTCCCAGTTCCTTATAAGTAGAGGGAAATGAAAGTCGAGCTCCTCATCGGCGACAATAAGGCAACGATAAAAAAGCGAGTTTTATTCAGTCAGCTTTTATGCAACTCTACAAAGTAAAATGAAAGTTGTGTGAAATAGGTTATCAAAATGCCTCTCTCATTCCCCTATAAGTAGAGGGCAATTTTCAGAAATGGAAAATTTTCTGAAAAATTTGCCGGAAAGGCTTATCAAAAAGCCTCTCCCAGTTCTCTATAATTAGAGGGCAAAGTATCTTGACAATTGAATATCCTGCGCAGGAGTGATACACAGCAGTTAAGTGCGCCGCAATAGTTCCGCAGCGTGTCCTCAGCAAGTTTGGCTACCGAGCCGTAAAGTAACAGTTCGCATATAGTAGCCTGCGAAGTCGGCTGAAGGGGCACCCTTCCTTGGAGGGGCTTAGCGCATCGAGCTGTGAACTACTTCTCTCTCGTCACGCAAGACGGAATGAAAGGAACGGTACTGCGCAAGGGTCCACACAAAACAATTGCTAACTTGCTGCCAAGAGCGTCTAAATGCCGATATATCTTTACTTCTGCCGATAGTAAAGCTGTTAGTTGATAGTTTTGCTACAACAGTTTGCTAACGCTGAAAAAGCTCTGTATCACGTGCTTTGATCGTGCTTGGTAGTTTGTTAGTAAAATAATCGAGGCAGGGCACCGTGTCGCGCATTTGTGCGCGGTTTGTGCCGTCCTTCGGAGGAAGGAGGGATAACTACGCCACACGAGTTCTCGGAGCGATTCTGAGGGCAAATAAAGCGAGTTTGAAAAGAAAGGATGATAGGATGACCGAAAACTACGACAACAACACATACAACGAGCCGTACTGCGTCAAGGACGGCTGCCTTTACGAAACGGTCGAGCGGAAGGGAAAGGTAACGATGGTCAGGCTGTGCGATTACGTTCCCGTGCTGAAGTCTGAGATAACATTCGATGACGGAAGTGAGTGTCGCAAAGCGTTCGAGATTGGCGCAGTACATTCCAACGGATCAACAATGCCGACAGTCACAGTCACCGCAGAAGAGATGAGCAGCATGAAGTGGCTCATCGAGAAATGGGGTTCACTGGGTTCGTATTCACCTGCAAACAATACTCTCGGCAAAATACGTCACGCTATTATGAGTACAAAGGCTGATGTCGAGTTCAGAACTGTGTACAGTCAGACAGGCTGGCGGCAGATCGGTGAGCGGTATGAGTTCCTGATGCCGTCTGCGGACAGTCAGTTCACAGTCGAGCTGCAAGGTAAACTGAACAGCTACAATTTTCCGAAGTCTTGTGATACGGACAAGCTGTTTTATCTCACAGCGCTGTTAGAGAACGGTCTGCTGCCGCAGAGAGTAATGTTGCCGTTGCTTGCAGTAACATTCCTGTCTCCGCTGGAGCACTTCTTGAAAGCGGCAAGCTGTGAACCGAAGTTCATAACTGCACTGGTCGGCAAAACAGGAACGCGCAAGTCAACTACCGCAGCGCTGATGTGCTCGTTCTTCGGAAACTTCACAGCCAGCACTCTGCCGATGTCGTTTCACGATACGGCGAACAGTATACTCAGCAATATCTATTCGCTGAAGGACGTGCTGACTTGCGTCGATGACCTGCACCCGAATGGTGTATACGGCGACTCGGAGATGAAAAGCACTGCACAAAATCTTGCACGTTTCTACGGCGACAGAATCGGTCGTGCGCGCCTCAACAGCAAGATAGAATTGCAGCCGTCACGTCCGCCGACAGGTATGTGTATAGTCACTGCGGAGTACGTTCCGGAAATATTCCAGAGCGGTCTCGCGCGCTACTTCATTGTCAAAATGAAATCTGACGACATAGATCTTGCATTGATGACTGAGTATCAGCAGCTTGCGGCAGACGGAGTGTTTGCGTCAATCATGCACAGCTACGTTGACTGGCTGTGCGAAACATATCTCTGCGATGAAAATACTTTCGTGCAGGGCTTGTCAGATACATTCAAAAAGTATCGCACCGAAGTAACAGAGGAGCTGTCTGCAAGGTGCAGTAACTTCCACACAAGAGTTCCCGATACTCTCGCGCATTTGATGATAGGCTTCGACTTCCTGCTTGCGTTCCTGAATGCAAAAGAAGAAATAGGTGTGCAGGACATGGAGAATTATAAAAGCGCATTCAAAAACATAATCGTCACAAGTTCCGTCAGAAACAATTCCATCGTCGAGAACGAAAACTATTCGTATCAGTTCTGCGACAAGCTGAAAAGTCTGCTCGACAGCGGCAGGTGCAGTGTCAACTTCATCGGCAGCGACTGCGACATGAACCGCAAGGGCTTCATCGGCTTCGAGGACGACAACTTCTACTACCTCATCATGAATGCGGCGTTCTCGGAGGTTGTGAAGCTGTCGAAGGAAATGGGGGAGAGCTTCTTCATTGGCAAAAACAGTCTGATACAGCAGCTGGTCGATGACGGTATCATGGTGGTGAAGGGTAACCACCGCTCTCTTAATAATTCAAAAGGAGAAAGTTAAAATGAACAATGCAGATCATACGAGAAACACAAGCGAAAGAATAACAGGAGGAACGAATGAGATATACAGAAATGTTCAGAAACGAACCGGACGTGCTGACTGTCCCAGAGGCAGCAAAGCTGCTCCGCATTGGAAAGAATCAGGCTTACGAGCTCGTGAAAAATGGAAGTCTAGGAGCGATAAGGCTTGGCAAGAAGATAATTATCCCGAAGCCCGCTCTTGTTGACTTCTGCCGAGATAGTACACTCATTAATATTTATAAAAAATGATTACGCCATTTGTGCATTTTTAATCTTGAAAACCTTCGCAAAACGTGCTATGATATATATGATAATTTTTATTTGATATAAAAATTATTCTCCACCCTTGAGAGCTATTTATATGCAGGGATTATCGGGAATTTTTTCTCGATTCAGCTTAGAAGGTGGCGTATGTACGCCCGCATCCTCGTAGTGCATCGATAGCGTTATGGAATCAAGGAGAAAGGAGAAAATGTTCATGGCTAAGAAAAAAGTGGTTTCATCTAAAACGCACACACAAGCTCAGCTTGATGATTATGCTAATCAGCACAATCCGAACAACAAGGCTTATCAGGCAAGGAAAGCCAATGAAAAAGCTATGAGGAAAAAGAATAAGACTCAGAAAGAACTTGCTGGGTATTATGACTGCTATCCTCTGGATCCAATGTGCTACACCAATCCATATGACATGGAATTTTGATTAAGCATTATCAGATGAACGAAGAAAAGCACCGGTTATTTGACCGGTGCTTTTTTATATTCCAATAAGGAAGTCACATGAATTGATTGATTAAAGAAATATAATCTTGTTGACTTCTGCCGAAACGAGAGGAACTATTTTGTGATTCTTCCGTAACTATCGTTTTAGCATTTATGCAAAACCGCCATATAGATTACGAAGTTGTGCTGCAAATTAGTGCAATTGTATAATTGACAATTAGAGTGTAATAATGCTATAATTAAGCTCCAGTAATCTTACTGAAAAAATCAAGGAGGTTTGTTTAATGATTGATTTTAATCTTGAAGATGTTGTAAGTATTTATATCGAAGAAGATCGTGAAACCGCAGAACGCTGTGGAGCATCCGGTACATTTCAAGTTATAAGTGCAACCTTGACGATGGACGATGGTTCTGAGCTTGATGTCACAGAAAATATTGATCAAGGTTTTCACTTTTTCTCACAGAAGGATGTTGCTTCATCTTTAGGTCTTGATCCTGAAAAAATTGATTACGATAATTGCGATGAATTATTATAAATTGAATTAATTGTGAAAAGCAGTTCTGATGAACTGCTTTTCATTTTATAGATAGAAAAAAGGAGTAATTAAGATAATATAGTCTTCTGCCGAAACGAGAGAAACTATTTAGTGCTTCTGCCGAAATGAGGTGAAAGGTATGGATTTTTCGGGAGAAGTGTGGTATTGTTGTCGTGACGAAAGTCACGATAAGGAACGATTTGGGAATTGAAAGGAGGATGCCAATGAAAATAACCACAGGACATTTAGCCGAGAAGAGCAGCAAATGGTATGCCGTTATAAACTTATACGATGCCGATGGAAAGCGTCACGAAAAGTGGCGCTCCCTCGGACTGGACGCAAAGAAAGGCACCAAGACCGAAGCCAACCACCGTCTGAACGAGGTGCTGGAGCAGTACAATCTTGGTGACCAGTAACGCCGAATTATGAATCAACTGTGCATGACAAAAGAGATGACATAGGATATCGTACTATTTAAACGGGAATAAATCTCTTTCAGAATCAGTCATATGGTCATATATAAATGACATCAGCTTATTGAACGGAGCAAATGCTGATTTTTCTCCTGAGTAAAAGTACTCGTAAGGACTATATCCCCATTCTGTCTCAGGCAGCGAAAGATTTTCTTCCGGAACATATATCGAAAAGGCATTATCCATATAGCATCTGTCATCTTCTCCAATTGTCGTATCAAGAACAAAATTCCTGAAGCTACTGTTAAGACAATCTATAGCCTGTCGTGAAAGTTCATGAGGTATCAGAAATTCATTAACAGAAAGTTCGCATCTAAAGTCAGAAATACTGACGATTTCATTCAGCACCTTGGCTTTAAGCTGTTCATTTTCACGAGAAATCAGTACAATCTTATTATTACGGAAATCTTTTCTATATTTAATTCTCATGATATAACCCTGTTTGAAAATTTCCATAATACTCTGGATCATATCTGAATCGAGTGTAAGGAACTCCGCAGTTTTTATTAAATCTGCTTCAAACTGAGTGAAATAAGAAAAATCCAGTCCAAGATAAACAGGCTGCTCAATATCTGTCAGATAATCAACAAGTCTGATAAGAGCATAATTGTACTTCAACTTTCCTTCGTTTTCAGAGTATTTCATTAGAAAACTAAATGGTACATAATAATCAATATTATCCTTCGTGGCGACTTCTGAGTACCCTTTCCAAAAATCTAATTCACTTCTGGAATTCTTATAATTCGGATAGTTGCGTTTCATCATCTCATATGCGAGACGTTCATCAATAATCTGTATCCTGTCAGCGGCTGCATAGTAATCCTTATCTATCAAGATACTCCCTCCAGTTCTGAATATAGTTATATTATATCATCGTTTGATAATGAAAACAATAAAAAAGCTCACGCAATTGCGTGAGCTTGCTGGCAAGGCATAACAAAATTGATGACATATGTTAAACGGCTATTTTAAGCCTTTTTTTATATCTCTGTTGTTTAAAGTGTATGTATGATACCATTAATAATATATAGTATAGCATATTTTGCTGAATCTGTCAAAATAATCGCAACCTTTCAGTTAACAAATAAATATATAGGCATTCTGTGTTTTTGAGTTTCAGGGCTGGAATTCTCTATCACTACCAAGACGTGAAACTGAGAATAAATCTTATTATCTACTTATGTATACCCAAAGACTACCTAACCGGTATAGAAATTTCAGTTTCGACTAACTATGTGCAGCAGTCGAAATAGTGAACGTTTTTACAAAAGAATACTTGAAAAAAATTGTGAAATATGTTATAATATCTAAAATACCATATAGTGTCAGATCATATCAAAATATATGTCGGAGCGATATCATTCCATTTCATATAATATGCTCTGCTATAACAAATGTCGATGCAGACTATTAGCAAATAGGAGTCATTTGTTGATGACCATTTTTGTGAAAGGAGCGTATAGTGTGTATAATTCTATTGCACTTTGTGGAGGCGGTGGCAAAGGTGCATATCAAATCGGAGTAATGAAAGCTTTAAACGAAAAAGGCTTTTTAAGACAATTTGCGAACATATCCGGAACGTCAGTTGGTGCGTTGAATGCTGTTCTGTTTGCAATTGGTGATATGGAACTTGCTGAAAGTGTTTGGTTAAAATATGTTAATCCTAATGTAATGATTAAGAATTTTGATGCAAAGAGGTATGAAATATCAAGAGATGCTTTGAAAAGCATGATCAGATTCATTGGTCTAAACAGACTTAAAGATATACCTCTGGTTTATGCGTATGCACATAATTTACGGCTTAATAAGCCAGAACCTTTTCTCCTCAACGGAAGAAGTGAAGCTGACATTACAACTATTCTTCTTGCCTCATCTGCTATACCAGTTGCGTATTCTCCTGTTGAATTTGAAAGTGATAAATATATTGATGGCGGCTATACCGCTCTCGGAAATCATCCATTACAAATTTTAGTTGATCAAGGCGTTAAAGATATTATCCTTGTATCGCTTGACTACAGATTTAATCCTTATACAGCTGGTAAAAGTACTTTTGATTGTGGGTTCAATATGTACGAAAGATTCCCAGGAATTGATTTTGAAATCATCAAACCCAGCCTTGATATTGGTCACATTTTTGATGGTACAATAGATTTTAAGCCGGAATCCATCAGAAAAAGAATTGCCCTTGGCTATAACGATGCTAAACAAATAATATGCCAAAAGAAAGAAGTGAATAAAGGTATGGATATCAATGTGAATGATAAGATACGGAAGCTTGCAAGAGAAGTATTAAAATCCTCTCAAGATTTTGAAGATTTCGTTTCAATTTCTTCATTTAGATTACCAAATTGGAAAGGTGAGCCTATTCGTGCCGGAGTGTTTTGGGATACGATTTTTGAATTTGAAGGTTGGATAATCGAATGGCATTGTGGTTTGATAAAGAAGCATTACCGTATAATAGATCCTAAAGGCAAACGCAGAGCATGGGTTATGAATCCTGATGACCTTATTCAGCAACTGATTCTTTTTGGACATGACAGAAAATAATGCGTTCTGATAATCATTCTTCAATTAAATGAGTAAGTTTTATTATTTTCTAATCGCATCACACGTTTTCAAATAAGCGATTCTTTTTATTGAAAAACTGTGTGCATTTGTAATTCTTTATGTACAGTCGTTAAAAGCCTCGCAAACTACATTACTCAAAGCGATTTATATATAAAGTTCATAGAAAGGGAAGATGAAAATGAATACGGGCTGTTCTGATACTCCAGAATGGGTAGAAATAATACATAATTCAAGGAATCCGCGTGTCCTCACCATGCTATCCGGTGGAAAGGACAGTATTGCGGCGATTTGCCTATTAAAGCGAAAAGGGCTTGATGTTTCAGCAGTACATTTCATACATAAATGGTGCAGCAGCATCCCTACTGAGGAAGCCGAACGGATCTGCAGGCAAATGGATATTCCTCTTCGTATCATAGACTTTACAAACGAATTTTATCAGGAAATACATAATTTCACTGACGGTCGCCCGTGTGCGCTGTGTAAAAAAAAGATGTATCAGATACTAATCAGGTTACTTGAAACAAGTGATTTTGGATGGCTCTGTATTGGCGACACCGCCAACGACAGAACTACTATCATGCGTATGCGTTCTCACATCGGCTCTGGTAAAAACGAATCCCTTGTATGCAGCACGTATTTTGGCTCGGAAATGGGACTTGAACTTCCAGCAGGAATAGGTGTAGTCAGACCGCTTATCAAGATGACTGCAGACGAAACTGAGCAGTTTCTGCTTTCGGAGGGCATACAGGTAAGGCGCATCAACTCAACAGGAGATAAGTATTTTGAATACCACCGCGAAGGCTGCTTCATACAGTTCGCTGATATGGGAGTCGCAATTGACACAGAACTCTGTGACCGCTTGAAAGAATACAATGATGTTATAACTGAATTTGCGAGAAAAGAAAACATCCTTGCCTCGGTACATCTGCCATCCACATTCATTATTACGATTCCCAAAGGCTATGAAATAAAGGCAGCTGAATACCTGAGGAAAAAGGGGTATGATGTCGATTTCGACTGCAACAGAGATGCAGAAGTCGCTGAGTTCTGCTGCTCTGCCGATGTGCAATCACTATCGCCATTTCTGCTCGAAACAGGAGCATATATTAAGCTTTTTCACCGTTTTTCCGAGAGACTTGAGCTGATGGATGATTCGCCTGAAATAGTACAGGTTGAAGGAAAAGCATTCTGTACAGCCCAGGACAAAGATGCCGTGCTGAGGATAATTTTCGATTTTGACGCATCAAACGCTTTCGTTTCTTACGTCTGCGGAGAGCAGAGTACAAGCATCAAGAACAAGGGATTCTTTAGCAATCTTATTATCGAACTGTTCAGAACAAGGAAATTTCACATTATTTGAGGGGTGTACAAAATGTTTGTTGTAATTGAAGGAGATAACGGCACTGGCAAAACCACTGTCTCACATATACTGAACTCACAATATGGTTTTGAATTCATTACAGAGCATCAGGAGATACTTGAACTTGAGCAGCAGTCAAAGCGCTTCGCAACAGGAAGTGCCGAACGCTTTGAGGCATTTCTTGATTATAACTCTGTGTGTGGAAGACAGGCGAAAAAATATGACAGAGCCTTACTCGCAAGATACTGGATAAGCACTGTTTCAGCTGCTTATGCAGACGATTTCCTTGATATAAACGAAACGCTCGAAAAAGCAGATATGCTCATGGAAACGATGGTTATACCTGACTTTGTTTTCAGGCTCAGATGTGACTTTGATAAGCGGATAGAACGTATAGACAAAAGAGCCGCTGTCAACGGGAACGATGACAGAACGGCTGAAAGAGACAGGCGCTATTCATTTATCCTTGACTGTTTGCAGGAAAGAACAGGAATTATTACAGAAATATCGACCGACAACATTTCCCCTGCCGATGTTGCGGGGATGATAATGAATTTTATAGGAGAAGCAATATGAAAACTCACGAAGAATTCATCAATGACAAAAGTAGCCGCCCAAGAAGCGCACAGACAAAGTTTGATCTACTGATATATGGTGTTGCAGATGCACCTGAATTATTCTCAAGGTATGCACAGGAATTTAAAGAGGAGCATTACGCCTTCGACAACGGCAACTGGGGAGTTGATAAAAAGCGACTCACTCCCACGGAGATACTGCTGCCGGGAGGTATAGTTTCCAAGCTACATATAAGACCTGATTCTCCGCTCAGGCTTGTAGAAAGCAATGGCTTACTGTTAGTGTGCAGAGGAAGTAAAGAGATATCAGAATTCAGATTCCTGCCGCGTCCGAATTTCTGGAAGAAGAAAATGAGCAATGGCGAGGATCCGAAGCGGTATGCCCAGATGTATGGGCTGAATTGTCTGAATTTCAGTCTCTATTCAGGCTGCGAATTTCAGGATAAAGGAAAAGGCTGCAGATTCTGCTCAGTCAAAGCGACTGTCGACAAGGAGAATCCGATTCAGGTAAAAAAGTCTCCCGAAAAGCTTGCAGAAATATGTCAGATGGCCACGGATAGTGATCACCTGAACTACATAATCATTACAGGAGGCTCATATACCGACAGCGAGCATGAATTCGATATGCATATACGTACAATAAAAGCTATAAGGCATCATCTGCCATGGAACGGCAGAATAAAAGGAAATGTCTCGATGATGCCGCCAAAGAATATGGAACGTCTGAAGGAGTTATATGATAACGGCGTAGATAATCCGAGCTTTAACATTGAAGTTTGGCCACATTCGGCATTCAGTCATTTCTGTCCGGGAAAAGAAATGTATGTGGGCTTTGACCATGTAATAAGCTCTCTGAAAAAGCTTGTTGAATTCTATGGACCTGGCATGGTCTGGTCAAATTTCGTAGCTGGACTGGTTCCCATCGAGGACATGAAGGAGGGTTTCAGATTCATGGCTGAAAATGGGATAATACCAGGTGCAAATATCTATCATGCTGAGGTCAGATCCGTAATTGGAAACAGCCTTGGTGTCATTGACACTGAATATGTAAAAAAGCTATATTCCTATGCTGCGGAGCTGTATCACAAATACGCTTTCAAGCCGTTTTTTGACACTTCCGTACTCAGGAACAGTCTCGCAAACGAGTTTTATGAGGGCCTGTTATGAAAAAGATGCTGTTCTGGAAAGGCAGAGGTACACAGGATGTACTTAAGGTATTCCTTTCCGAGATGAGCACGGAATATGAGATAATCCGCTTCCCGTTCGAGTATGACAGTGGTACACCGCAGTTCTTCTGCGGCTCAAAGTGGGATATGTGGCTTCGCAGTAATACATATAGCATCTGGTGCGGTATCAGTCTTGGTGCAGCGATGATGTATGCTATGGCTGCAGTAGATACCGGAATCTGCCCTGAAGAAATGATACTTATTAATCCGTTTGTCTCACGCTCTCAGCTTGCGCACGAACGTGGTTTCCGGATGGATGATCAGTGGGAGCTTGAATTAAGGAATACTCCGTTTAAGGCTGATGGATTCAGTATGGTACTGTCCGTTCGGGATGAAAAGATAGGTATGCACCATGGTATAGAGCTTCTTGAACAGACAGAAGCCCGCAGCAAGAGACTCATCTTGCTCGAAAGCGATCATCACCTGAGCGGTAATGGAATCCAGAACGGGCTTGCCGCTTTACTGAATGGAAAGGAGTACGCCTATGATCAGATCCATCAGTATCGTTACATTCGTTAGCGGAAATGAAGGCCTGAACAGGGACATCATTAACTTTTACAGATATATATCGCGAGACCTTGACAATTGTGAGTTGATCATATATTCAGATCATGAGCTTCTGGAAAAGAATGGCATTTCTGATAAAAACATCCGCGAAGCTGCAGGAGGTGCCACGACCAAGTATATGCGCATTATGGATTCTCTATCCTCAAGCAGATATGACCATATTCTCTTCATAGACAATGATATCAGGACTGACTTCAAATTACTGAAAAAAGCGGTTATGACATGTCCAGATAACGTTGATCTTTGCTTCGGAAAGATAGCAGTCAGCAGTACCGATACATTCACTGAACATCTGATAAAGATAGACAAGATACTCTCGCACAACATAATCCGTCCTGCTCTGTGGGACTTGAATATTGGCATAAGTATTCCCGGACAGGTATTCATAATTAAGAAGAAAAAATTTAAAAACGTGCTCAGGCTATACGATACACTGTTCGATGACCTAACCATCGGTCTTTGTGCCAAAGAAAGCAATATGACAGTCGAGCGCGTAAAAGCAGTGCTTGGCAGTGAAAAGCCCTCTGCAAATCTCAGGACACTTATTCGTCAGCGTATCAGATGGGCAAAAGGTTATTCGCAGACACTGAGATTCAACAGGGACAGTAAGTGCTTTCGCTATATCGTGATCCACGGAGCCGCATACCACGGTTCTGTTGCGGCAGTTGATGTTGTTGAAGCGTTACTGTTCAGATGTTCTCCATGCGTGGCTTCAGCCGTGCTTGTGTTCATACTCTTCAGTCTCAGTAATTGGAAAATAATGGAACTGCCCTATGCACTCGCGTATTTGCTGGTATTCCCCGCAGTACACAGCCTGTGGCTGATAACACTGATAAAGGAGCTTTTCAAAGACAAAAAGGAGAAACAGTTACAATGAAGAAAATATGCATAGTTGGCGGAATGAATTTTTCAATAATATCCAGAGTAAGTGAAGAACTCCAGGAGGACAGCTCCATCTGTGGAGACATTCAAACACGCTTCGGCGGAGTGGCATTTAATCTGGCATCGGTAATAGCAAAGCACGCTGGTTTTCATGTTGAGTATATGACGCTACTTTCGAAGGATATGATTGGCCGATGTGCTGAGGAGATTCTGAAGGGACACGGAATCTCATTCGACAACAGCCTGTATCTTGACAGGTGGGGTTCATACTATTCTGACGTGTGCAGCAAAGGTTTTCATTACGGTATCAACGATATGAAAATAGTTGATATGATAAACGCAGGATTTATCAACACAAGAAAACAAATGATAGAGGAAAATGATATTCTGATAGTTGATGAGAATATTTCATCCGATGTGCTGGAATATATAGCAGATAAGATCAGTATCCCTATATACTGTGAAGCAACTTCACCACTGAAATGCGACCGTATCAAAAAAAGGATAGGTAAGATCCATGCGATAAAGTTCAACAAGGCAGAATTCTGCAGATTCTACGAAACAGATGACAGCGTTTTGGGCGACGATGAACAATTATTACAAACAGTAAACGGAGCGTGTGCTAAGTATACCTTTGTTACACTCGGTGAAAATGGCTGTCTGTGTATTAGCGGCGGTAAGGTCTATCGGTATTGTTCGGGTAACAGGATAAATGCAATAAATACTCTTCAGGCTGGTGACGCTTTTTTTGCAGGTGCCATAACAAGAATGCTGCTTAATGAAGAAATCGGAAATGTGCTGAAATATGGTTCATCCTGTGCGGAAGAGATACTTTTAAGAAATAACAGCGATGACTTGATACTGAGTAGTAATACAATGAAAAAGCTAGAAGAAATAGCATCTGGTATCACAACATCAAATGCAGAATACAATGTCTGTACTTCAAAGAACGTTGCCTGTCTCCGTTGCAGCGGTTCAGCAGGCAGATATATCTATGACAAACAATGAAGGGGGAGACTAAATGTACTCACCATCTATCTGTATAACACACAACTGCAATCTCGACTGTGTATACTGCTATCAGAAACATTGTCCAGATCAAAGGATGTCATTCCAAACTGCCCAAACAGTAATTGACAAATGCTTCGCTAATATACTTGACGGTATGGATTCAATAGAATTCACACTGATAGGTGGAGAACCTCTCCTTGAATTCGACCTTATCAGAGACGTTTTTGAATATACTGAACAGAAATACAGTGGATTCAGATACTACTTCTATGCTACAACAAACGGAGTTCTTCTCAACGAGGTGAGGAAAGAATGGTTTCGCCGTCACCGCGACAGATTCTTCCTTCGTCTCAGCCTTGACGGCACACCTGAAACTCACAACAAAAACCGGTGCAACTCATTCGATAGTATCGACGTAGATTTTTTCAGGAAAACATGGCCTGATATGGGCGTAAAAATGACATTGTCAGAGTATTCTTTCAACACACTTGCCAAGGACGTAATATTTCTTCATGAGTTGGGCTTCCCTGACATAGGTGGAGTGAACCTTGCAGAAGGAAGCTTTTTCTGGGGCAAGGACGAGTATATCAGAGCACTCGTACCTCAGTTGAGGGAACTGGTACAGTATTATTGCAAAAATCCCGAAAAAAGGCTGTGTCAGCTCCTTGACAGACGCCTTGATCTCTGTGAAGCTTCAAACCGTCCTCGTATAAAACGCTGTGGCATCGGCAGGGAAACAGTTTTCTTCGATATTGACGGAATCTCATATCCCTGCACGTTTATGACTCCAATGACATTTTCAAAGGATGAACTGAGCAGAATGAGCAGAACAGATTTCACAGATGACAATTGCTTTATTGATGAAGACTGCTACCGCAACTGTTATCTGTATCCAATCTGTCCCACATGCTCTGGAGCCAATTACCTTGTCAGCAGAGATTTCAAGCAGCGTAACAGAAGTAAATGCAGGATACAGAAGCTCACGGCACTTTTCATTGCTGAGCTGATGTCGGCACGCATCATAAGCGGCACCGACGGTATGAATGACGAAATGAAGTACCGCACGATAATGGCTATCAGTAAAATACGTCTGCTGTATCGAGACGAATTCATTGAATATTTCTGAGACAAGAGAACAAATCGTGTTTTGCTCGTGTTAAAGCGAGCCTAAAAGCTCGCTTATGAATTCATAAACGAGCTTTCTCTTATTTCTCTACTTCTACAGTAGTTTCGATACCACCTTTGAAGATTATCGTTATTTCGGTCTTACTGTTGACCTTTATGCACTCTATCAGTTTTCGGACAAGCGTATCGTTATATTCTGTCAGTTCGCAGGAGCTGTTGTCAATCTTCTGAAGTGCATGGGTTATCCGAGACCTTTTATTGTTATCGATCTTATTGCTTTCTTCAAGCTCTTTAAGCCTTGCGTTGAGTTCCTGTTCCTCGGTATACAGCTTTTGGAACTGTTCATCCATTGCTTCTTCGTCCATAGTACCAGATGCTATCAGGGTTATGTAATCATTTCTGGCGTCATCTATCTCCCGAAGCCTTTTCTGGATCTCCTTTGTTTCCTTGATACTCACGCCTGCGAGTGCTTGCTCGACATTACTTTTCAGTAGCTCCTTTATATTATCCTTACAGTCATAATACTCATTAATGGCTGACAGTATAGCTCTATGGAGCTTATCTTCATGAATTGACGGTGATTGCTTGCAGTATCGGTTGCCATTGTCAAATCTGCTTACGCATCGCCATACAGGGCATTTTCTGCCGTGTATGTTCCATGTTTGTCTCCTATATGATGATCCACATTCTCCGCATACCATAATCTCGGTCAGTGCATATTTACCTGAGTATTTTCCTTGTGCGGTGACGCACTTATCGCTCTTTTTTCGCAGTGAAGATCTGCGCGCCATTTCCTGCTGCACAAGGTTATATGTATCTCTGTCAATTATTGCATCGTGAGCGTCAGTTACAAGGTATTTTGCTCGTTCTCCATTGTTCTTAGCTTTCTTGTGGGTGATGCAGTCAACTGTATATGTCTTTTGAAGCATGGCATCACCGACGTATTTTTCATTTGATAATATAGAGTGTATGCCGTTTATGGTCCACTCCGTATATTCACGCTTCGGTATATTCAGCACCTTCAGGTGCTGAGCGATGTGTCTGAGTGTTAAGCCGTCAAGATACAGCTTATATATGAGTTTTACCACCTCAGCTTCCTCTGGAATTATTTCAGGTTTGCCGTCTGCTCCTTTGCGGTAGCCGTACAGGTTGTTATAACTATATCGCACCTTTCCGTCACGGAAGGCTTTCTCAACTCCCCATGATACGTTCTTGCTTATAGATTCCGACTCAGCCTGAGCAAAGCTGCCGTACAGAGCTATCATAAACTCTGATGTCATGTTGAGCGTATTTATATTCTCTTTTTCAAATATAACGCCTATGCCGAGATCTTTAAGCTGTCGGACATATTCAAGGGTATCGACTGTATTTCGTGCGAATCGGCTTATCGACTTGCAGAGAACAAGGTCGATTTTCCGCTTCTTGCAGAGTCTTATCATCTTATTGAACTCGGTTCGCTTTTTTGTTTGTGTTCCGGATATACCTTCATCAGCAAATATACCGGCAAGCTCCCATTCCTTGTTTTTATTGATAAGATCTTTATAGTAATCTATCTGAACCTGATAACTATTCTGCTGTTCCTCTTGCTCGGTACTGACTCGGCAGTAGGCTGCAACTCTGAGCTGATGATACTTATCTGTGACATCAGCACTTATTTTCTTCGTCGCAGGTATCATTGTAACTTCCAATTCCTCCGCTCCTCTCCGTAATATTATTCAGTTTCACACCGTTTATAAGCTCTAACCCTATCGTGGCGTTATGGCTGACTGTAATATGCTTGGCACACCTCATGAGCAGTTCTATATCAAGAGAATTTTGCTGTTTTATATTTGAAAGTGTTTTCATCAGCAATTCTGTTTTCTGCGGAACTTCGTCATATGAACAACAGTTATATTTGAGCTGTGCCAGTTCTATGATCGCATTCTTTACTCGATCATAGTCAATATCGGGGTTATCCATAAGTCTCGATATCTCGTTCTTTTGCTTTATGATCTCTCCGTTAGGCGTATACACGCTCATCTCTGAGTCTGTATCTAGCATGCTTGGGTTTGCTATTGCCGTGTTGAGCATATTCAGTACCGCCGACAATATAATTTGATCTGTTGCTTTGTACTCAAATTTACTGCCCATATATGTTTTACAGTTCCATGTGCCGTTTGGGTTCCTGAAAAGCCTTTTTCTGCATTCAGCACATATTGTCATGTTTCGTATATCTTTCAGCTCATCCGGGACTATACATAAATTGGTTGCTTTTTTCAGCTTTTTATTATTCGCTCTATGGAAGATATCAGGCGATATGATTTGAGGGTACATCTCATTCCCAAGGTACTTTTCATTTTCAAGAATACGCTTGATCATGTTTTTGTTCCATGTGCTGTCCTCAAAAGGGTGATATGAGATATCCTCTGCCTGAAGTTCTTTGGATATTTCAAGTAGGCTTTTTCCTTTGAGATATTCAGCAAATATCTTTGAGACTGCGTATACCTCGCGAGGATGTGTTGTTATCTCTCCGTTTGTCATCTGATATCCGAATGGTATCCTTCGATTCTTAGCCATTTCTGCACCTCCCTCCAACACAAGGATACCACATATCTGCTGTCTTATCTATCACCATAACCAACAAATAAGGTGCTTTGTTTTTGTTCACAAAACACCTCAGCTTTATATATTCTCTTTGAATGATAAGCCCGATATAAGCATGAATTCGAGGTTTTGATCCCTAACTATTATTTTCTCGACTATAATTCCGAATAGTTCTTCGTCAAATTCCGTTATTATATTATTCTGCCTTTCTATGCAGTCTATCAGTATATCAACCTGCTCGAGGGTATCATCCTCGTTATCAGCTTTAGTTGTTTTCTTTAGTTCTCGTTCTTGTCTTGAAAGCTGATTTTCAAGTTCCGTGAGTTTCTCGTTATATTTCTTCTCATCCATGAAGCCTTTCTTTCTCAGCCTTGATAGCACATGGCGCTGCTCCCTGATATCAGCGATATTCTTATGAATATCGATTATTTTAAAGTTACCGCTGAAACGTCGCATATTCAGTTCTTGTATACTGCGTCGAAGCGGCATAAGTATTTCTCGGTAGTGCTGTATAAGCTTATTACACATTCGTGTAAAACAATATTTCAAAGTATCATCAGGTATCGATTTCATATCGCATAATTCAGCACTGATATCATGTTCACGGCATACCCAGTAATATTTATCTCGGTTCTTTTTATGTTTGCAGGCAGCACCGCATTTACCGCATCTTATAATTGAGGTATATATGCTTGTTTCTCCCTTAGATTTATAATACTGCTTTCCGTTTATCTTAAGCAGTTCCTGGGCCTTATAAAACATTTCCAATGATATAATGGGTTCATGAGAGGCAGTCAGCAGGAATTTATCTCTTTCGCCTTTATTAATACTCCTTTTGACAGGAACTGTATCAGTACCATATGTCTTTTGAAACAGCATATTTCCTATGTATCGTTCATTTGTCAAAATGTACTGTACATTATACAGATACCATTTTTCACCTCTGCTTACTGGAGGTACTTTAGCCTTATTCAGTTCATTTACTATACCTTGTGCTCCGACTCCGCATAAATATTTATTAAAGATCATTTTTACTATATCAGCCTTTGGCGGATCTATTTCAAGTTTTCCGTTTTTCATGACATATCCATACGGTACACTCGGTGTTATATATGTACCGTTTTCCATACGTTTCCTTACGCTCCACCGCATATTTTGAGATATGGAAGTGGATTCTTCCTGAGCCAGCCCCCCCATTACCGTAATTATAAGTTCATCGTTAGTCTTGGCAGTATCGATGTTTTCCTTTTCATAGAATATCGAAATTCCAAGCTCTCTCATAAGTCTGACCGTATTAAGACAATCCTTTGTGTTCCTGGCAAATCGACTGATAGATTTAGCGTAGATCCGGTCTATCTTTCCTCGCTTGCAATCCCTGATTAGCCTTTGAAACTCTGTTCTCTTATCAGCACTTGTGCCTGTGATTCCCTCGTCAGCATATATATCTACAAGTTCTTCTGTATCTGAATCTATAAACTTCTCACTATAGAATTTGACTTGTGCTGCATAAGAGTGTAGTTGATCTTCACTGCTTGATGATACTCGACAGTAGGCTGCACATCGTATCTTATGTATCGAACTCTCGGCTTTTACCGGAGCAATATATGTAACATTAGCCATACTGATCCTCCTCCTTTCACTAAACAAGGATACCACACTTAACTTGGAATTGGTATCATCAATGTCAATAAATGTGGCGGTTCACATTTGTGCAAACCGCCGTACTCTTTATTGTTCATCAGCTCTACTTGCCACTATGCAAAGGCACATTGCCAGAAATCCCACGGTCCCACCAAATATTGCCCCTGCGATAAACTGTATCATGCGTTCACCTCCCACTCACGAATAGTCATGTACCTCTCGGTGACTGTCACTTCGTTTATCTCACGGATCCTGACCTTCTCGGTTTCGGACACTTCCTTCTCGACAGCGGCAGAACCAAGTATCTGATCCATTACCGCAAGTATATAGTCTGCGAGTCCTGGTCTGTTCTTAGTCATAATGGCATTCCCCCTTGATTTCCTTCCACCGATTTTCGAGTACTTCCATGTCTTCTGTTATATTCTTCTCAGGCAGTGATGAGAGCGTATCCTCCCTATACGCTGTTTTCAGCCTGCTGCTGATTCTCGGATCAAGTATTGATATTATTCCCTTGTCATCGGAGCTGCGGATAAGTCTACCTGTTCCTTGCTTCAGCTTAATGATCATCTCAGGAACTGCTACGTCCATCAGCGGACACTTCGCCTGAGACATTTTGTATTCGACAATAGGATCTGGGGCAGGAAAGGGAAGCTTGAATACTATTACCTGCGACAGGCTCTCGCCCTGGACATTGATACCTTCCCAATAAGCCCCAGTACCCAGCAGTACAGAATCCTTATTCTTCTCGAACTTTTCAAGTCTTTTCTCCTGAGAAGTATCATCGCTCTGCACCATTATTTTATATGGTAAGCCCATATTTGATAGCTTCTGAAAGACGTAGTTCATATCATCCTTGGCTGTAAAGAGAATAAGAGTCTTTCCTTGGGTGATCTTCAGGAGCTCGACTATCTCCTTTATGGCTTCATTTCGATATTTTGTAAGGTTGTGCTTATTCGGGCATGGCATCTTATTCGATACATACAGCATAGTATGCTTATCGTAGTCATACGGCGACTTCTTCGGCTCTGATACATACATATCTTCCGGAGCGCCGAGATTTTCAAGGAAATATCGGTATCTGTCTGTGAGCGTTCCTGAACTCAGCGAAGTGATCGTTCCCGATGTCAGTATTGTCTTCCTTGTACTTGTGAAGAGCAGTCTGCCTATATCTCGGCGTATGTACTTCTTGCAGACATTTATATGAACGCCTCTCTCAGTCGTAAGCCATACGAGATTATCCTTATTATCAAAGCTCCTGAACATCTGCAGCGAGCGAAGCCTGCGGTTAGTCCTCATTTCTATCTCACACAAAGCAGAGCGGATCCTTAGTACAAGCCGCTTTATATCATATGACGGCCTGTAATAGTAGGCCCTCATATCATCATTAGAACTGCATTGCTGCTGATGAATATCAAATTTCAGATAATTGAAGAACGTATCAACCATCTGGATAATCTCCACGATAAGGCTTGAAAGGATGTTTTTTCGATTGGCAGTCGCTTTCAAGACTTCATTGCATATTTCCTTTTCACTATATGATGTTGTATACGCATCACGGAATTTGCTCTCAAGGTTATGAGCCTCATCAATTACTATGGTGCTGGCGTCAGGGTTAAATATACCTTCTCCGGTTTCTTCTTTTATCATGTGAGATATCAGCATATTCTGATTGCAGATGACTATCTCGTCGGTATTCCTGATGCGGTTACGCATAAGCGCATACTGGCAGGATCTTCGGAAGGTGCAGTTCGAGCATTTCTCACCAAATGATGTGATACATATCTTATCCCACACTCTTTCAGGCACATACATATCCGAACGGCCTTGTTTGCCGTACTTGGCTCTATCGTACATTTTGACGTAACCGTCATTCTCTCTGACAAACTTCTGAAAACGTTTCAGGCATACAAAATTCTTCATTCCTTTTGCTACTTCTACGTCTGCTCTTACGCCAAAAGTATCAAGAATTTTCTCGATATCACGCTCAAGCTGGTCCTGAAGTGTTATAGTTGACGTGGCTATTATCATCTGTCTGCGTTCACGGAAAAACTGAAGTATTATCGGTACAAGGTAAGCTATTGACTTACCGATACCGACTTCTGCCTCTACAGCCAGTGATTTATTGTCAACGATTGCCTTAGCTATCTCACGGGACATCTCTATCTGTCCGCTTCTTTTCTGGAGCCCGTTCTTTTCATCGTCTTTAAAGAAGTTTTTGACCGCTGTATCCAGCGATAATTCCTTTATTTTCATTATTACACCTTCTTCTCGTTTTTATTAAGTTCAAGGCTTATTTTCAAAGCCTTGTCTATTTTTCTGAGGTCCTTTTCATTTAGAGTACCGATATACTTCTTGAGCCTGTATATCGAGATCGTCCGGACCTGTTCTGTCAGTACGCACCCTGTATACGTCTTGAGGATACCGTAATGTATGATTACATGATTCGGGATATCGTTCTTCATTCGGGAGGTTATGGGAACTATAATTGTAGTATCAGCATAGGCGTTACCTTTGTTGTTCTGCACTATTACTACCGGGCGTTCATTTTCCTGCTCCGATCCCATGCCTTCACCAAGATCTGCAACGTATATATCCCCACGTTTAGGTATAAGCATAGCATTTCTCCTTTATGTATACGGAGCTGCCGTGAAGCAGCCCCGATATATAGTTGTCAGTACATATCATTTCATATACTGACGCACCCCGTCTTGGGGTACTTTACCGTCACTTCGTGCAACGGCATTTTCCTTAATCAAAGGCCTCGGATATTCTCTCGCCATTTCTGGCGCCCTCCCAGGTGGGGAGCACGTAAGCCGAACAGAGTCCTCGCTGTTCACGCAGATCCTTGTCTCTCTGCCCTTACGGGATCAGAGCCGTTGGTACGGACGGGCGCGCAAATCGGCTGTCATCGCCATTATAGGAGTGGCTATACTCCTACCATCATGCTCATATTTATCGCTCGCTCGTTTCCGAGGTCGTGGCGTATGGATGTCCGCGGCTCGCAGGTTCTTCTCCCTGCACCGATCTTGCTGCACACTTACGTGCTGCTATTCAATTTTCAAGTTTCTGAAAGGCTTTTTATTTGCCCCTCTACTTATAGGGAACTGGGAGAAGCGATTTTGCAACCTTTTTCCAAAAATTTTTTCATCTTTTTTTCTGCCGTCCTAATTGACTTAGATACAGCCCAATGACTGACACCGTATTTTTCGCCTATTTGGGCATATGTCCAATCCTTGAAATAATAAAGAGTTATTCTATCTTTTTGAATCGGAGTAAGTACATCTAAAGCTTTTAATATAGTCTCTTTTCTTTCTTTTTCTTCAACTTCATCCTCAACAGGATGTAGATCAACGTCAGGGAGATTGCTGTGAACTTCACCATTTTCATCTTCAACTCCATCTTCTGTGTACCCTTCGTCATTGTAGCTCCGTTCTATGCGCCTTATGTGTTTGACCTCATTTGCATAGTAGCGGTTATACTCTTCCGCCATAGATTCAAATTTACTTATCGAAACGATTATCATTCCTGCCATTTTAGGATGTTTCTTCACAATATCGACATCATCGGTTACGATTATGTACTCAGGTCCAACAAAATCAGGATATAGCACTTTAGTCCTGATGAAATAGAACCCTCTTTTTTTGATAATGTCCAGTACGTTTTCCATAAGGATCTGTTTGTAAATATTGCTCATTTTAGTGTCCTTTCTGCGGACACAAAAATGGAGCCTGCATATATCGTGTACGCAGACTCCGAGCTTGCCTGATTATGGCATAACAAGGTAAGGGGTACAAAATATATGCTTTTCTTAAAGAAAAACCATATTTGTATCCGCGGCCCTTAATGCATATCAGGCTTTGAATATTAGATTCAGCCTTAGGTATCTCTCCCTTGACTGTGTCTATATCTTATCACAGAACACTATGTGATAACAGACATAAAAAATAGGAGTTGTTTTTTGTACAACTCCTTATCATTTGGGGCGTTAACCCAAGATTAATAGTTAGTTTCGCACAAAAAAGCAAATCCCAAAGTGATAGCTTGGTGAAATCCGGGTGAAAATTATTAATTTTACTCCTATTTTTAATAGGAGTTTTCAAAAAAATATCAGAAAAAAATAAAAGGAAGCTCGAAAGCTTCCTTTTCGGTATACACTATCAAATCATTTTTATTCTTTCCTGAATGGCGTATATGCATTCTTCATAGTAAACTGCATAAGGCACGTCATACAACTCGGATAATTCATCAAACATCATATCAATATCTTCTTTTGATATTGTAAGAACTCTCTTAGCGATAGCAATCATTTCGTTTTTCTGCTGTACTGGATCCAGATTGAATTCTCGTGCTAATCCCGGAATATCAAAATCCACATAGCTCAGGTGTCTGCGGAATGCCAACAGAGCTCGCTTTATCTGTTCAATCCCAATATCCTCATTTATTTGAATTATTTGCAGAAGGCTCTCGTCTTCAATTCCGAACGCTTCTGAAAAGTCATAGGAGTAGATATGTTTAGTTGTCGCTCCCATTTGTAATCTATCTGCGTTTGATATAAGCAGATTTAACACAAACTGTCCAATCAAATCAGCTTGAAGTTCTTCCGGCACTGAATTCTTGTCAAATGCTGCAAGGCCTTCAATATACTCTATAGCAACAGCATATTTTGAGTTTAGCTTCTCACAAGGAGATATAAGATATGCGTGAGGTGCAGGTATTCCCATCTTTTCAGCTAACCAACAAGAAACAAATTCGTTAGCAGCGTTATGTGAATAAGTGTGCTTTATGATGTATTTCTTACCGTCTCGAATATCTGTGGCCAATTCTAACTGACCGGAAAAACCAGTTTGAAAATCATTATTGTTTTGTCTGTTATCATAATAGTGCTTAAATTCAAGGTTTACAGGATCTATCATAATCATTCTCCGATTTCGTTTTCCTTATTATATCATATTGCCACCATTTATTCAATAATAATTCGGAAATAATATACGTTCACACTGCATTTTCATATTGCCGTAATTCACGTTCCTGCGTCCAAGGCGTAAAGCCTTCTTCTTTTAAGAAGTCGTTTATCTGAAAAACGTTCGCATTCGGAAGTAGTTCAAGTATAGTGAGATACATATTATGTGCAGGTATCCTCGAATCAAAAGATACTCCGGCTTTATGCATAAGATCCAACATAAACGTTCTCTCAAGCTCCAACGCTACACTGAATGCAAGTATTGTCTCAAGCTTTACTTTCTGTCCCTTTCTCAGCTTTGTAATAGTTGCTATACCGAGACCGGAGCGCTCTGAGAGTACTTCAGCAGTCACATTGCATCTCTTCATATGGAGTTTTACAGCCTCTCCCAAAGGATTAGAGCCTTGATTGTTCTGCAGAATGCTGCATTCTTTGCTTTGTTCCTTCAACGCGGCTCTAAGTCTCTTTTTCTGCTCATTATCAAGAGTGTGCTCGACTATTACAGCGAGGTCTTCCTTATTAAGTTCACCATATGTGTAGGAATAATCCTGCTTTTCATAAACACGTTTGAAACTAATGCAGCACTCGGACATATGATGTTTGGCATATTCAGTCAATCCGAGAGCTGTGCCATACTCCGCAATAACGTACTTTTCATCATTACGGCACATATGACCGTCTATATAAATATATCGTTTAGAGCTAACCAGAGCTGCAAACTCCTGTGAGGCTCCGAAGATCTGAGCTATGCACTTTAGAGGTACAGTATATGTATGGTCGAGAGGCAGGTTTTCTTCGATCTCATGATCTTCAACATAGCCTGTAGTACAATAGGAGTATACGCCTCGAACTTCCTTCCAGCCGAGTTCCACAATTCGTTTTTTGGCTGCATATCGTGATACTCCGAATTTAGTCTTGATATGATCTATGAGTTCGCGATAATCGTCGAAAGTCATCTCATCTTCATATCGGTCTATGAAGTCAATTATAGTGTCGGTCGTAATATCTCTTGGCATCTGTATATGACTTGCTATCGAGTTTGCCTGTGTCTCCATCCAATGAATACACTCTTGCTGTGTAGCTGAATAGAAATAGTCAAGGAATTCAGGCGTATCTTTCCTGATTTCCCGACGATAAAGGCTCTGAACATAATAGAATATATAGTGCAGGTAGCTGTGAACGCATTCATGAATTATGATATTATCAACTCTATCGTCTTCTCTAAGGGATTTATCGACAAGAATAGTGTTGGCAGGTATCATCATAGTTACTGCTGTACCATTGATATCATATACAACTACGTCCTTTTGATCAAATATGAGCTTTGATTTTATTTTTCCATTAAGTGAAAGACGAAGATATTGTATATCATATCCCATAGCTTTTGCGAGTGCTTTGCCGTCAATCCTACATACATAGCCTATTTCTCGAGGATAATACTTTTCAAGTATCTCCGAAGCAATGCTATCGAAGTTTTTCTTAGACATTATCGGAACAAGGAAATCGTCAAGAGGAGTGGAGCATCGAATACGTTCCCCATTGTACAATCTCACTTCTCCGAAGAATTCCGATTTTCCGTAAGTCCTGAAATAACCATTTACACAGTATTGCTGATGATACTCATATCCCGAACATGAAAAGCATACATTGCAAATAACATACATTAAAAAGCAAAAACTGTCAATACGGTCATACTTGCCATCAAGAATGGTTACGTTTATTATTTCTGATTTTTCATCGATAATATATGAGAGCGGCAATTCGTTCGTTTTGTGTAGTTCTCGGATAAATCTTCCGTAATCAACAGTATAGTTCCACCGAAGATAGTCAGTAAAAGAGATTATTTCCGGCATACCTTGCCAGTTCAAATCTCTATACTGTACTTGCCTTTCCGGACGAATCGGATCCTGAACGGTGATGATCGGTCCATTGTTCATATATCTGATCACAGTAATCCCCCCAAATACAGAAACATTTCATCTCCATTCCTATACTACACTGTCATCATTATCTATCTTTATATACTGTTGTCCTCGCTACCTGGATGACTAAATACAGTATACAGAACTTTTGTTCTAATGTCAATAGTTTGGGTACTTTGTATTTGCATTTAACCTGTTTTCTATCAACATCACAATTTATGTTGTTTTTTTTGTTACTGTTGCATATCTGTAATTGCCACGAGTCTGAAGAAGGATGCATTACTATCTTCTTCAGAATATGCGCTATATTTCCAGCACGAATACGGATTTTTGCCATAGCATAGACTTATACAAAAACACCATCTCTGATAAAATATAAATCAGGGGCTGACTAAAGGAGGACCGTATGTCCAGCCAGTGGTTTCACTCAAATTCGTGCAGTATTCTTTTAATTTCTTCGATTTGTTTGAGCATTTTCTGTGTTTTTATATTGTCTTCTCCAAATACCTTCTTCCTTATATTATAGGATTTAATTAGATATTCTAACGCCTTGTCATACTGTTTTAGATTTATATATACTTTTGCTATATTACCATAAGATGACGCAGTTTTAGGGTGTTCATCGCCTAATTTTGATTTAATTATATTAAATGACATAGTGTAATATTTCATAGCATTTATGTTATCATCTCGATCTAAATATGTGCCTGCTATATTATTATAAACAACAGCAGTATAAGGATGCTCTTCGCCCAACACATTGATTCTGATATTCAAAGATTTATTATAATAGTCTATAGCTTCTTCATAATTCCCTTTTGCTTGAAAAACAAATGCAATATTATTGTATGTGATAGCTGTGTATGGATGATTTAACCCAATTGTTTTCTCCTGTATTGAAAGTGCTTTATAGAAATAGTTTAAGGCTTGGTTGTATTCACCCTTTATAAAATAGCAGGCGCCAATATTGCTATATGAATTAGCTAAATCAGGATCGCTTGTATCAAGAATTCTTTCTCTTATAGCAAGAGCTTTACTTTGATATTCGAAAGCTTTATCATGATTTCCAATTTCATCATGAATCAAAGCAAGATTACAATAAGAAGCTGCAACTTCCTGATTCTCTGAGCCGAGTTTTTCTTTTTTTATTTTTAACGCTTTAAGGCAATACTCCATTGCCTCTGAAAACTTCCCTTGTTTTTCGTATAATAAGCTTAAATTGTGATATGACGATGCTGTATCAATATGTTCTGTGCCTAATAGTTTTTCTCTTAAGTTAAGCGATTTTAGGTTATAATTCAAAGATGATTGATAATCACCTTTATCGCAAAAAGCTAAAGCAAGATTATCATATGTTTTGGCGATTATTGGGTGTTGTTCTCCGAACAGTTTTAAATTAATCGATTGTCTCAAATATAGGAGCCTAATTGATTTATCATAGCATGCCAAATCATGAAAATTTGATGAAATGGTATACAAGAACTCCGAGAACTCGCCGGTTTGGATTTCAGCAAATTCGTCAGCTAAAGCCACGGCATGAACAATAACAGCATTTTTCTTGACATAGTCGTCCGCTGCCTTTAGTTCTTCTTGTATTGCATTTATCAGCGGCAGTGCAAACTTGAAATCAGGCTTGTAATTGTACTTTACAACATCTGCAATAACCGGATGGATAGATACAAATTCGCTTCCCGAACTATTGAGCCAGCCGTATTTTACGAGTTCGTTGATGCTTGACAGACTGCTAAGTTCAAACCATTTCTTGATATCACGCTTCTTTATCGGAGTATTCGAAGCAAGCAGTGAGAACAGCCGAATGGTTCTGAGCTGGTTTTCGTCAGTGACATTAAGCAAATTAAAGATCTTGGTCAGATGTTCTGCCATTGTCAGTTCATATTCTTCCGTATCTATGATCTCATCATTGCCTTTCAGTACGAACCCTGTCTTGTTTAGTTCTTCAAGCATCTCCTCAGATGACAAGCCAAGACATAACTGTGCTTTGGCTATCAGCATAACCGTCTGAGTGTGATAATTTGCAAGCTCGGTTATCTTGTTGATGTATTTTTCGTCTTCAAGCGAATATGTTTCCTTATTGCTTTCCCATATCTCTCTGACATACATTTCTTTACAGTATTCAGGAGAAGGACTGTTGATATTCACGCCATAGAAGCCTTCTATCTTTTGTCTTGATGTGATTATCATCCTGCATTTGCAGGTGTTGAGCCACTTCTTCTCCTCTTTTGTCATGGTATCAGCGTTGTCGATGAACACAAGGAGTTTGGAATCGAGCTTGCTGAAATACTCCTTTATGACTTGCATCTTATCATCAGGTTTATCCGAAAGAGCTAGCTTTACGAACATATCTCCAACAACAGGATGATTTCCATATTTTTTGCGTATGTTATCAAGGTTTGTTTCAGGATCATAAAATGAACTTGTAGCCGACTGAGTAAGGTCTCCGTTATACTGTATCCAAGCAAGATATTCTATACCGTCAGAAAAACTGTCATAATAATTCCAGAAGAGCTTACGGCAGATATATGACTTGCCTATACCTCCAATACCGTATACAAGAACTGTATTATTAGTAAGCATTTCTTTCTTTATCTCTTCGATTTCTGCACTTCTTCCAATATCGGCGATATTGACTTTTTCAATCTGCTTATCATTTCCTGTAATATCAAGGGGATGGAAGTCATTCTTTGTTTGACCTGATTGCAGAAGTTTTTTAAGGAGCAAGAGCCGATAATCAGTGTTCTTTTCGGAAGGAGACTTGGGGAAGCACAAAAAAACAAACGTCCATGCTGCTCGCAGGTAATAATCATTAATTCTTAAGGAATACAGTTAACCGAGATGTTTTTAATAATTGAAAGGATGATATTATGAGAATAATAAGTTTTATTAAATCTAATCACTCAAACAATGAGAACCGTGTTAACATGTCAAAATCGGCATTTGTAAAAATACTTTCCTCAATTGGAACGTTAAGGCCAGAGCAGGGTGGTGCGCTGGGAATGAATGCCCCACTTGAAATACAGCTTCAGCTTTGATATCATCGGGTGAGTTCCGGTCTTCATAACTATAAACTGACCCTTCGGCATACTCTTGAGCTCGTCTACCGTCATGAGCGGTCTGCCCATCATCTGTATGGAGCGTGAATGCTCCTTACCCAGCGATACAGAGCCGCTTTGTACAGTCTGCTCGCCGAGAGCTTTGGATAGCACCTCTGCCGACTGCGACTGCGGAGCAAATCCGCCGAATATTGTTAATTGCGTGTTATCAGTTATGATCTCGCTGCCTTCCTTGCCGTATTTCTGCTCAAGCTGTGCAAATGACTGTATAATTGCAACTATGGATATCTTTCTTGAACGTCCAGCGGAGAACATCGCCTCGGCTCCCTCTATCTTGGGAAAAGTGCCAAATTCGTCGCAATAGAACATCACTCTGTTCGGCAGTGCGCCGCCGTGTTCATCTGCGATGACAAGTATCTCACGGTATAGCTGCTGTATCAGAAGGCTTACCATGAAATATTTACTTTGATCTTCCTCGGGAAGTATTATGAATATCGCTGATTTCTCATTGCAGAAGCGTTCTGCGTCTATGGCAGTACCGAAGCACAGGATCTGCTCCATCTCGGAGTCGAGAAAGCTGTTCAGCCTTGATAGTGCTGTTGACATAACCGACAGCATCGCCTGATCCGCTGAGTTAAGAGCCGCACCTGCAAGCCACTTGGCCTTGTGGTCACTCGGAAGGAGTTCCATCAGCTTTGTGAAATACATCGGAGGCTTGTCCTTTGCGTTCTTTGCAGGCGGCTTGGCTATGAGGTCCTGTATCAGCTTGAACACCGATACGATGTGCCTTTCGTTTTTCTCACCGAACTCCGCTAAAAGCAGTATTATCGATGATAGCAGTCCTTCCGCCGCATCATAGAAGAATGCGTTTTGTCCGTAGTTAGAGCTGTCTCCGCCTCCGATATTGATTATCGTCTTAGCAGTGATCTTTGCATATTTCTCGGCTTTTGCCTTTGCTGAAAGGTTTGTTCTGTTCGATAGGTAAATATCCATATACTTATTGACCAGATGCAGGATATTATCCTCGTCGCTTCTTGTAGGATTTCTAAGGTCAAGCACCGACACATTGTACCCATAGCAGTTCTTGGCTATATTTCCATAGTTTCGGGCAATGTCGCCTTTGGTGTCTGTTGATAAAAATGACATTCCGCTTGCACAGCAGAATTCAATGTTCGGGTACAGGAAGTACGCTGTTTTGCCGACGCCTGCTGCACCTATCATGAGGCTATGAACATCTCCCGTATCTACAAGAGCTGTCGTATTCAGCTTTCCGTGACAACATATTACCGTTCCCTGGACTTTCGGCAGGTCTTTTCCTTGCCTCCACATTTCAGGCTCGAATGGCAGAGAGACAAAAGACTGCCTTATCTCAGGCTTGGTTGCCCATCTTGCAGTTCCATGCTGACCGTCGCCAACTGCTTTTGACTTGATACTGTTTATTCCGCGGCTGTCGAGAATACTTACAATTATCGCAAATATGACAAGTCCGGCTGCCATTAAAGCTAACAGGTATATTTTCTTATCATCCAATATCTCACTTCCTCTTTTGTATTAATATATATTGTTACTTGAATACTTCATATATGCCTATGACATAATGACGCGCGCCCTATGACAATGAAGGAAGCGGAGATAGCTCCGCTTCCTCATCCTGGTCTTCGTTTTCGGTCATTTCTGCTGTTTGCTGATTGTCGAGTTCTTCCTGAATCTGCATCTTTACCGCACAGTCCGCAAGCTCATAGAGACACTTAGCAGTTGCTATTGACTGCTCATACGTCCTCGCAGGCTGTTTTAGGTCACTAAGCACCTCTTTCAGCTTACTGCTGAGATCTCTGAACTTAACATCGAGTCTTGCCTTATCCTTATATGCTCTGTATTCCTTTCTCAGCTTTGCTTTCAAGGCAGAATGAGCCTTAGATTCGTCCTTTACACGCATAAAGAAAGCCGAGCCTGCTAATGCATACTCGGCAAGATACCTGTATTGACCATTCTTATACGCCATTTTGAGCTGTGACGACAGCTTATCGGGACGACAGGGATAGTAATTGAGAGCGTCAACGCTGTTATTATAAATACGCTTTCTTTCATGCGGTACTGCGATCAACGCAATCTGTCCATTCCGTGCTTTGAGGTCCTCGTTGCAGTCCTTGTAGGTAGGATATACCCTCGTTATGTTGGTATATCCCTGTTCATTGAGGATATCGCTGAGCCTGTCGTATGCGTCAATACCGCCCTCGTCATTATCCGTGCAGATAACGATATGCTCTATGTTGTCGTGAAGCTCCAACGCTTTCAGCACAGCAGACTCATACACGCCGTTCATGGCTATATATGAATGTTTTTGCCAATCTTTTGGGTGGAGTGTAATGTACGACAGCATATCTATCGGTGCCTCAAAGACGTACAGCCTGCCCGATGTGCCGTAATGAGCAAAGCTGTAATCGGTATCCGATCCCTCGACAGTTATCCGAAAAGAATTGCCGTAACTATTTGTTGAGCGTTTGTGAGCCTGTCTTGGAATGCCATTCTCATCTAAGCCCACAAATACAGCGTTATGATACTCCGAGTCCTCGTATATCTTTCCTTCCTTTGCAAAGTAAGATACCACCTCGGGAGCGATATATCGTTGCTTTATGAGATATGCGTACACACGATTCATTGTAGCGTTCTTCGGCGGAAGAGTGAACTTCTTCTTGGGTTCAGGAGCTGTTTCCGGTACGCTTCTTGCAAGGGGAGACACGGTATATCCAAGCAGATTCTGGACTGCATCGGTAAAGCACATACCGTAGAAATACTGCATAAACTTGATAGCTCCGCCTCCGGTCTGGTTCTTGTGGTCAAACCATGTACTGCCAGACATAGTGATACTGTCATGCCTGCCGCTACTGTCGGTATATATGAGCTTATGCTCGCGTCCGACCTTTTCCAGCTTCTCGCCTCGGCTTCGTAAGAAATATTCAAGATCCACGGAGTTCGCCATGACCTTCTGCTCGTCCGTGAATGGTATATATGGCATAGATTCACCACCTTCTTTTATATCTCATGCTTTATCCGCTGACCTTCCTCGGCTTTCTTGGCGTCATTGAAACGATCAAGCGTTCCTACAAGGTAGCCTGTTATCCTGCGGATCCTTTCAAAAGGTACGGTATCGTAGTTATACTGGATATCCACATAGTTGCCGTTTATCGTGAGAGTCAGCTCGTTGATAATACGGTCAGGATGCTTTTCCCTTATTCTGCGGACATACTCGTCGATCTCAGCCTGCGGCATATCGCCGCCGTTAACAGTTACTTTCATCAGTATTCCACCTTTTCCGCAAGCTGTTTGATGAGCTCCGAGAAGCTCTGCCTTTCAGCCATATCAGTTGACAGGAGCTGTCCTGATATTACGGTCAGCTTGTTATCCTTGAGTACAGCATAAGTCTCAACGTATCCGAACTGTGCAGACATACCGTCTGATTTCTGGATAGCTCCGTATTTCTGATACTTGCCTTTTGATACAACAGTTGTGAGCATACGGTAATTGGTTGTGAAGTCCTCATTGTTGACTCCATTCATACTGCTTTTGATCTGCTCATAGCTGTAATCGCCGTATCTGCCAAGTATATTTTCGATGTCATTCTTCAGACTGCTTGAGGATATGTCTATCCTTGAAATGTCGATAGTACCGCCGCCATTCTTGCCCTTGACCGTTATCTTCTCAGTACCGTTCTTTGTGCTTTCACACTCAAAGTCGGACTTCTTGATCACCTCATCGGTAATGCCTGCGGTATCCTCAAACTTTATCTGAGAGCCGAGAAACTCAGCAATAAAGGTACTCTGCTCGAGCTGACGCTTTTCTTCCTCAGACATAGTCGGCTCGGTGGGAGCCTCCGTGGTCGCAGCTACTGTTGTGGGTTCAGCAGTAGATGTCTCTTTAGTTGCAGGTATCGTTGTGACGGTATTATCTATTGTAGGCGGCTTTATAGTTCCACAGCCTGTTAAAGCTGCGGTAATTATAATGGCGGCTATTGCCGCTTTCAAGTTATTCTTCATATTGCACCTCCATCAAGTGAGTGAAATGCTCAGTTCTTCGTCTTCAGACTCTGTGAGTTCCTGTTCTGTAAAGCATGACAGGTAATCGTCAACGGTTTCCGACATAGCAGAATAGTCATTACTGTTGGGATGATATCCATACCAGTCAATATCATTTCCATACCGCCAGATATGCGGAGAAATGGAATCACCTCGCACCGTTTTCAAGCCTATGACATCAGTAATATTCATTGCCTGAACATCGATAGGTCCCTCTCTCTTGTTGAGCAGAGTGAGTTTCAGGGCAGTATAGTTATCGGCATAACCCTGTGTAACGAATTCCAACTTACCCGTAACATCATCGGACAGTCTGAAAACGCAGGACTGTCCGACAAACTTAGGGTTCTGAATGTATTCGCTCCTGTCAGTTATCTTCTTAAGTTCGTCTGTAAAGAAATTCATATTGATCACCAATTCCTTTCAATCAGAGTATCGTCCAGACGTACAGCGGAGCCGTAAGTGAGAAGAGCAGACCGCCGAAGATTATGGCGATAGGTGTCCACTCAAGCGTTCCGTGCTTTCTGTACTCGAGATACGCCGTAGCTATCTTGACGAAGAGCAGTACGCCGAGTATAACGTCGATCACAGGGAATACCACGTTATTGACTACGGTCTGAATCTGACCTTTGGCAGTTGTCCATGTGCTTTCAACAGCACTTGCAACATCACCAGCGGCGTATGCGTTCATCGCTGCAAAGTTCAGCATTGCCATAAACGCCGTTACAGCACAAATAAGTTTTGTTTTCAGTTTCCTCATAATATCAAGCCTCCTTAACCTCGACGAGCTTACCCGTAAGGATATTTCTTGCGTTTGTGAATTCATATGAACAGGTCGATAATGATACGAACCTGTCATCGTCGGAATATGTCATTTCACGGCTCACAGCCGACTTATCATAGATATGCGGTATCCATTCGGATATCGCTGTGTCACCCTCATACAGGCTGTCATGCCAGTCTGCTACCGCAAGTGAAAAAAAGTCTATGCGGTATACAGTCTCAGGCGTTGCCAGCCAGCCGTACTTATGGCTCTCGAAGAAGCTGTTGTTCTTGAATCGAGTTATCTGAGCGAACATCGAGCCGTTCTTCATATTGTGAGCGTATACGATGTTTATCGGATTCTGGAATCTGCCCTCACATCGATAATCAAGGAATACAGATCCCGCTTTAAGCGGAGTTCCGTCGTATGCATGGCTGAGATAGTATTCATTATCATCCGACTGCAATACCGGATATGATATGACGGTATCGGGAATATACAGCCAGCCGAGAGCGTCAGGATATGCGTTATTAAGGCTTACAGCGGAGTCAATAAGGCTCTGTTTTACCTCTGCTGATAATTCGGGAGACGCAGTTGTTATTACCGCCGCTGTTGTTGGTTCGTCACTACCTTCTGTGATAGTCGTAGTCGTTTCAGATACCGTTGTTGTTTCTGTTTCGGATGCTTCATCTAGTGCTGACAGAACTGTCGGAGTAGGCATATATGGCTTTATTTCCGTTTCCTTTAGCTTCTGACGAAAGTCGTCCTTTGTGAGCAGATATGCGCCTCCAAAAAGGAGGGCGGCTGCAGAAACAGCCGCCAGAGCGCGAAGTATAGTCTTCTTTTTCATTCATTATCTCCTTCGATGAAATCAGGACAAAGCTCCGCATAATCGTCAGCAGGCTCGTCCTTCTTCTTTCTTGTGAATAAAAGCACGTTTACGATAACAAGTCCGAGGAATAACATGATATATCCGAGAGGACTCTTGCCTGTGTCGCCTGTGGGAACATTCGGAATAGTAGTAACGATCTTTGTGTCCTTCATAACAACTTCGGTCACGCTTCCGTCATCATTGACAGTGAACTCGACATCCTCGGCTGTATTGTAGCCGTCGGGAGCTGTGATCTCACGGAGTGTGTAAGTCTCACCAGCAATGAGCTTTGCTTCGATGAAATGAGGCTCATTTGTGGATACCCATTCCTCGATAACATTGCCGTCCTTGTCAATTACCTGAAGTGTTGCACCTGCAAGCTCTGTGCCTGTTGTCATATCCTGTTTGCTGATCTTGACGATAGTTGTGCAATCGATCATTGTTACGCAAGGGATTACTTCATCGGCAGAGGGAAACGCTTCATTCTCAGTAGCTGTACTTGCCGCACTTGCTGTGATCACTCCTGTCATGGGAGTTGCTAACATAGAAACAGCGCAGAGGCTTGCCATAAGCCCTGCGCCGAGTTTTCTGATAAAACTGTTATTCTTTGTCATACATTCTTTTCCTTTCATAAACGAAAATAGGAGCCGATTTCTCGGCCCCATTGATGTTTGTTATTTGTACCAGTCGCTTTCAACTGTTACGCTTTTTCTGTTGTCATAGATGTCTGTGACAAGGTCCAGTCCATTGGGATATGGTAGTCCACCGTCCGCATATGAATATGGAGCTCCAACTACATCTCCCATAGGTTCCATATAGTACCATTTACCGTCAAGCCTTATGATGTTTGCTACATGACCGTACCAGTCATAGTCTGACGATCTGGCAATATAGCATTCCAGTCCTGCACCTTGTGCCATGAAGTATGCGTTTATCGCATAGTTTATGCAGTTCACACCGCCCATGCTCTCGGCTTCATTACATACCGCTACAGCCTTGCCGTAATCAGTACCGTCATGGCTCAGATACTTTCCCTTTTCGTACAGCCAGTCATAATCTATGTCATAGCCGTCGATGAAGGTCTGCATCTGGTCATTGAGCCTGTCATAGTCAAGCACCTGCTGTTTAGGTGCAGGCGGTTCGGTCTGCTTGGGCGGCTGAGTTACTACAGGCGGAGCAGTAGTGACCACCGGAGGAACTGTGCGTATGGCTGTTGTAGTCTTATTCTCCTTAATCACAGGAGCTGTTGTTACTTTCTGAGGCGAAGTCTGAACTGCTGTTGTAGTTTTGCTTTCGGACTTCTTAACCTCTGAAGCACTATTATCCTGCGAGTTCTGAGATTGTTTGATTTCCTTCTTAGGCTGGATATCTGTATTTGCGGCTGCCGTGGTTGTCTCTGCGACAGTCTTATCAGTTACCGACTGTGAGCTATTCTTTGTTGTGACCTCATTCGTAACTGTTACTGCCGAAGTAGTCGTTATTGTCGCATCTGAGGCTGTTGTTACCGCTTTTTCTTCCGCATTCTGACTAACCGTCGTGGTTTCCTCTGCAACATATGGCTTATCTTCTGAGATATGACCACAGCCTGTGAGTATAGCGGATATGAGTAGGATAGTAATGACCTTTTTCATGTGGCTGACCTCCTCTTTTTTTATTCTACTATACCACACCGCTTTACAAAAATCCATACCTAAGAGGCTTTTTCTACTTTTTCACCTATACGCACCGCCCGATTTCCGACAATGTTCACATAGACATTTCGGGTTCTGGCTCGTCGAGCTCTTCGCCTTCGTCCTCATCCTCGGGAAGGTCCTGTATCTCGATACCTTCATCCTGTGACTGCGAGATAGCTGCCTCGTATTTGTCGAGGACTTCCTGATTAAGTGCTTCTCTCGCGCATTTAGTGATCGGGTGAAAGGTATCACGATACTTTGTCTCACCGCTGCTGTTGGTGTAAGAGGTAGAAGGCATGGAGACGAAGAGTCCCTTTTCACCGTCGCACACCTTAACGCCGTGTACAGCGAAGTATCCGTCAAGTGTTACGCTTGCGAACGCCTTGATAGACGAATCAGGCTTGTCGATAATTTTTGTGATTTTTGCGTTTACTTTCATAATTCTTCTCCTTTCAGCTTTAGAAGCTTATCATTGTCATTCCGATGTCCTCTTCCGGCGATATTTCTACCACCGACTGCGGAAACATCTGTGTATACTTAGCTATCTGCTCGTCGGTCAATGTGCAGGAGTCACGCTCTCCTTCGTCATTGTAACCGTCGCCGCTGATAAAGCAAGTACCGTGAATAAGGGTGTCGCCTATGACTCTGTTCGGAGCAGAGCCGTTAAGTAGAAATTCTTCATTGCACCAGCAGAGTGCGTCTCCGTTTTCCTCAAAGTATACAGGCTCGATAAGACCGCCGACTATGCTCTGCATCGCATGGATATCTTTGCGTATCTCAGCAGTATATGGCTCTCTGTCGTTTTCCAGAACGACAACCTTCATGAGATCCTCATGATCCGTCTGAGAAATATCGAAATCTTCAAGTCTTTTGAAGCCTATGCTGTCCACGAAGTAGAAACCGTTGCATTTGCCTTCGCATATCTCGACCACGTCGCTTACTGATAAGGTATGACCGCAGAAGCCAAGCGGAGGCTTATCGGTATTGCACTGCATGAAGAGTTCTTCAAGGTTCCTTGCATATGCAACGCCGCCGTAGACCTGCTGATAAATGCTCGGATCTACGCCTCCTTTACTCATTGTGAAGTCGTGATCCATGAACTCGACATTCTTCATATCCTTTTCGGAGTTTATCTGAAAAATGCGAATCTTCATCTTAGGAGCAGATATAGCTTCAAGACGCTTTGAAGCCCATTCGGGCAGCTTTTCCTTGTCCGCTATACCTATGAAGTCGCTTCGTGAGAAGTGAGACTTCTCACCGTCAGCAATGAAGGTACCAAAAACCTTTCTGCCTATACTGTTGGGATCGCAGCCGAAGCCGTTCTCTGCATAAAAATACTGAAACGCAGGTTTTCTTGACTGATCATTGAGTATCTCAGGTCTAAGGATAAGCAGTTTATTGGTATAGTCCTCCTTGTAGCTATCCTTCATGCATTCCTCAGAGGACAGGAGTCCCAGAGCCTCATATTCCTCTCTTACGCTGTCGATAAAGCCATTAAGCACCGCAGGATGCGACTGTACAGCATACTCATCAAATTCATATTTATCGAGATGCGATGGGATGATTGTGCGAGCCCAGCCCTTGTTGATGTTTGAGAATCTGCCGTCAAAGCTCTTATTCTTAACGGTTGCCGCAAGTACCCACATTGTGCGGTCATATCCGAACTCGTCAAAGATATCCTGCACACAGCTTGTATCAAGATGCATTCCATCGAAATGTTTTCTTATCGCTTCCTCGATAGCCTCCTTGCACTTGATGTTGCACCTCTTGCTCTCACGGTAGTCCGTAAGCTCGTTTTCATATCTTGCAGTTTCTGCCGAATACTTATATATTGGCACCATTTTACATCATCTCCTCATCACAGTAGTTATAGAGCGGACAATCATCGCAGTTCCCGTAGTTCCTGCATATCGCCTCGATCTCGTCCTCTGTAAGCGGTCTGCCCACGTATTCTTCCTCATCATCTTCGGGGATAGTTACCGATAAGCAGGCGTTTCCGTTTACGCAGACGAGCTCAACTTCCGCAGGAATACCTTCACTTGTGAAGAGTCCTGTATACGTTGTTTTTCCGTTAGCCATTATAGCCTGTGTTGATATTACTCTTTTCATAAGATTATTCTCCCTTCTTCGTTTATGGTATCGGACATATCCATCAGAGTGAGTTGTCCGTTGCCATAGTACATTTCAAAAATATCGAAATTTGCAATTATAACTTCATGGTAAACTGCTCCCGGATTACTGTGCAGGAGCATACTGTGCGGTCTGTCCAGCCGCATAATGAACCATATGTCTTCCGAATACAGTCCGTCTATGAAATCACATTCGTTGTATGAAATAATGACCTTTGCCTTGCAATTCAGGAGTGCATCATGCAGTGCTTTATGCATCTTATCGCCGAAAAGCGGTACTCCGCTGTACATATCTTCCGTCATGTAATACGGAGGATCATTGTAGAATATGGTCGTGGGGCTGTCATGAAGCCTTATGATGTCAAGGCAGTCCCTATTATCCACGGTAATGTACAAGAAAGCTCTCGATGCTTCGTTTATGAGACGAATTGCTGTTTCAGCGTTTGTACCTTTACAAGCCCAACTCTTTCCGGTAGCCGAGAAGCTGCACTTCATTAAGATGAGAAACATGAGAGCGTCAAAGAGCTCGGGATCTTTCTCCCTTTTCTTATACAGCTCCCACGCCAGCATTGAATTCATCCAGACGTGCTGTTTATCCTGAATACTGCCTGCTTTATTGAGCATTTTAAGGATTGAGTCATAGAATTCTTCGAATGTGTCAGCTCTGTAAAAAACAAGACAGCAAGCGTTGAATTGATCGCGTATATTCGCAAATATACGTTTTTCGATCTCATCGATCAGCTTGCCGTCTTTTCCGAATGCACCTGCGAATGCGTTTACAAGATCTCTGCACCGAGTCTTGATAACAGTATAGAAGTTTGTCAGGTGCTGGTTATAGTCGTTATATATCTGAATAGGTGCGTACTTACCTGAAAGCGATACCGAGCCTCCGCCGCCGAATACGTCCACGAATTTGTTCTGTCCTTCGGGGATTATCCGCTTTAAGACGGGAAGGAGTATCGTTTTACCGCCGATCCACGGTATCGGAGGTTCGCACCCTGTGGTAATTATACCTCCCATTGTACTCCTTTCCGGAGGTCAGTCCATTGTTACCTCCATTTCCTCGTCCTCGCTTTCTTCCGGTTCGTCATCGTCAATCGACGTTATATTGACGTATTCTCCGATAATGCAGAGAGCCTTATTGTAGTCGCCTGATGAAGTAATTCGGTCGCACATCTCCTTTGCCTGTTCAGCCATACCGTTACGTTTAAGCGTTTTTGAAGCAATACCCATGAGGTTATAGATATTCGAGTCCTGACCTATGAGCGGACAATCAGGCTTTTTCTGCTCCTGTGCAGCCTGTTCCTCAATAAAACCGCCAAGCCTGTTGGGTACATAGTCTGAGAGCCAAGTTCCGCCGAACTGCTTATGTGTCTGGAGTCTCCACATTGCCAGCTTTCCGACATCAAACTCAACATCATCAAATGGGAACATTATATTAGTAATTCCTTCATTCTCAAAGACATAGAGCCTGTCGAACGGTGATCTCAGGATATCTGAATCGATAAGTGCTGAGTTTATACCGTCAGCCCATTCCTGCAGATCACCGCCGCAGCCCTGAAGTATGAGACCTTCCTTATCGCTCATCTTCCGCAGATCTTCAGCCGATATTCTTATGATCTCAGCCTCGGGAAGCTCATAGCAGTTCTGCATGCTCATGCTGTCAGTCTCGCATTTATCGAAAGCGATATTTCTCAGCGAACTATGCGTAAAAACAGCATTTTTGAGGTCACACTTATCGAAAGTCACATCTCTGAAAGCCGCTTCTTCGGCAGTAAACATAGTACAATCACAGCCGCTAAACTTAACATTATTAAGCTCGGCGAAGCACATAGCTGCATCTGTCATATCACAGAGTCTGAACTCGCAGTTCCTGAAAACCGCTGAATTGAACTGTTTTCCCTTAAACGATAATCTTTCAAAGTTACAATTCTCGAAGACGGCGTGTTTACCGCCGTCCTCGTTCTCGATGTACTTATTATGCAGTACACAGGCGTTATCAAGTTCCTCCTGTGTTACTTTTCTTTTCTCGTCCATATCACACCTCCGTCATTCCCATGCTCAGATCCTCGGTCTGGTCAGGGTTGTACTCCCTGAACTCATACAAGGACATATTCTCACCGAGGAAGTTCGGACTGCTGTCCTCATCAAGCACGATATATCCCTTGCTTTTGAGATCAATGGGTTCTTTGGTAACGATAGAGCCTGTATGATTTACGGCAACACTTTTCTCTACTGCGAAGAAATCAGCGCTATCGGAACCTCTGAGATGATAGCAGTACATTCCTTTGGGAATATCTGCATCTGTAATACGCTCGTTAGTGAAAAGAGCGGTATGACCTGCAACCTCGATGAGCTCATATTCGTCATCGTACTCGATGTTGATATATCCTGTTTCAGTAGCATTAAGGTACATGGAATAGTCTTCCTCAAGGCTTGCATCCATTACCTTCGCTGCAAATTCAAGGCAGTCCTTCTGACTTTCGGGGAAGTATTCCTCGATACGCTCACCGTCGTAATAGACGTAACGTCCGCAGTTATTGCCTATATCCTCGTCGGCCCATTCATGCTCGAATTTGATATCAGGATACATTTCTGATAGTTTCTGTATTACAGGATGCGGAGCCGCCCATGCAGTCAAGAATTTCAGCTTACCGTCCTCCATTTCGACTCCGTTATCGTAGCCGTAGGCGTTCCACTTAGTTCCCCAATTGCCGGTTGCCCAATCGTACCATGTAGATGCACCGTATGTTACGAGATTTGAGACGTACTTTTCACCTTCATCAACAAGATACTTCACACTCTCACGGTACTTGTTCTCGGCTAAGTTTATAGCCTCATTCTCAGGCATGAGTATATCGATCTTTTGCGGTAATACAGGCAGCTTTCTCAGTATCTCACGGAATTCAGCGACATCTTTCTTCTGAATGCCCTCAAATACTTCGTTTATGGGATTTACAGCGGAAATATATACCGCTATAGCGCTGTCCTCGATAGAACCGCTTGTCATATGCATGGATTTGGGCATAGGGAGTATCTTATTAAAATCTACTGAGCCTACGCCTATTTCATCATTCTTGATCATCTCAAGCATAGCCTTTATGTGGGTTTCATCTCCTGACAGAGTTATAACGCTTGTTACATGATTAGGCACTCATAACACCTCCATATTCTCTCATCAGCCTTGAAAGGATATACTGCTGCCCCTTGCCGGTGACAAAAGTCTGCTGATACGTCCTTGTCTGACCGTTGGTCTCATATACGGACTCCTTCACACGGAAGTATCCGTTCTCGATGTACTCCTGATAGGGAATATTGCCGCCCATGAGGATACCTCTTGACCTCAGCCATGCGAACAGCCTGTTGCGTCCGATACGGATACCGTGATCTGCGCAGAGCTTCGCCATTTTGTTCACATCAATGAGGTTGGTGCTGTCGCCGACATGATCTGCGAACTTCACCTTCGGCTCGTCCTTTCGGATACGCTCGTTGAGCTGGTTTATAACTCGGCACTGTATCCTGAAAAGCTGCTTTATCGGCTCATCCGCAAAAGGAAGATATGTTTCCACGAACACATCCTCGTTTGCAACATAACCGCCTGTTATTCTGATAGTCGGAAGTACCTCCGCCGTTACCCAGCGTTTGAACTTCTTGGCTGTGGGCAGTTTGCTTGAGAGGACTAGACTATATAACCCAGACTCGTTTATGATATACATAATACGGTTCTGACCTGAGTCGGCAAAACGCCGACTCAGCTTATCATCATCGTCGACATGCTTTTTTAATGCATCTGATGTATACCTATATCCTAATATCTGAGCCACATCCTTTCCTACGAACCAAGGTTCGCCGTCGATGCATACTGTTCTTACCGAGCCGAACTCGGGGTTGTTAAAAACCATCATTTCATTCATTATTGTTAACCTCCATATCAATTTCCTTTATAAATCTCGCCAGAGCCTCTATGACATTGACAGTCACAGCATTTCCGGCTTGCTTATATAACTGTGCGTTTGACATTCCTGTCTCTTTGACCTTATTGAACTGCTCGTCCGTAAATCCCTGCAACCGCCAGCACTCCAGCGGCATTAGCTTTCTTATCAGCCCGTTATACATAACGCCGTTTCGGTCGGTAACGGTTATTGTGAACATCGGATCGTCGGGATTCTTGAATCTACGACCTTGCTGCCGTACCTTTTCCTTTGCAGGCGTCAGCACAGGCACTGGCTTTTCAAGGAATAACGCTCCCGATTTTTCGCCGCTGTGATGCCCGATACCGTTATCCTGCCGTGCAGTTATACACCGTGCAAGATCGGTAATGCTTGGGTTGGGATTCATATCAATACATTTGACAGAATAAAATCCTTGCGTAGCAGACGGAGTTACTGTATGGGCTATGTCATGTCCGACACGCCCTCGGCGGCTGTTCATATCCGCATACGCAAGGTCAATGCTGTCGCCTGGGACGGCTATCTGGTATCCTGTTTTTGTAAGGGATTTTATTGGCAGACCAAGTATAGCATAGAGACCTGACTTTCCGCCAAATCCGCCTGCTGTTCCTGTCAGCGTTATGCTCAGTCCTTCAGGAGAGTAGACTCGGCACCCTTCTTTTCCGGGTATGCGCTGGACAAGAGTTTTTGGATTTGCTTCTGTGAAAGACAGTATTCTTCCGGCACACTCGGTTCTAAGAAATCCGATAATGAACACTCTTTTTCTGGCTTGGGCGACTCCAAAATTCGCGCTGTTAAGCACCTGCCATGCGACATCGTACCCCAGTTCATCCAGCGCAGAGAGGATAGTCGCAAACGTCCTGCCTTCGTCATGCGATAGCAGTCCGGGTACGTTTTCAAGCAGCAGATAGCGAGGTCTTTTAACGGCAGCGATCCGAGCAATTTCAAAGAACATTGTTCCTTGCACATCGTCGAAGCCTCGTCGTTTTCCGGCAATCGAGAATGATTGACACGGGAAGCCTCCGCAAATAAGGTCGAAATCGGGTAATTCTTCGGGGATGATTTTTCTTGCGTCATCGTAATAAACCTCCTTTGAAGTGTCGTAAAGTGCTTCATACGCCTGTTTTGCGTACTTATCTATTTCGCAGTATCCGACACACTCAAAGCCGCCGACTCGTTCAAGGCCTGAGCGGAAACCGCCGATACCTGCGAACATATCGAAATATCGTATCAAAACTAAAGTTCACCTCTTTTGTTTCTCCGTAATGTTCCTTCTGATGAATTGTGCTGTTCATTTGACTCACATCCTTCCTAATGATAGAAAAACAGCCGCCTGCATTCTTGCAAACGACTGTATGTAACGAAAAAAGCCCGCTGACAGCGGTCCTATTACGGACGCACTATCGGCGGGCTTGATAATTATATTATAATAGTATATTCGATTTTACTTTGCAGGGGATATGAAGCTCTCTATCACTGCCATGATCTCATCGAGGCGTTTTTCTCCTATTCCGTTGATCTTGCCGATCTCCTCACGAAGACTTTCAAACTCGATAGCTCCATGCTCAACGCTTTCAGCTCCTTGCTGATAAATATTCGTAAGAACCTTCTGCATCTGCTCACGGTTCATAGCCTTGAGCTCCTTATACAGCGTTCTTGTAAGCTCAACAGTATTCTGCTCTTTTTCCATTATATCTTCCTCTTTCATGATATTACTGGAGCTTATTATATCATACCTGTCGTCATAAGTCAATGGACATTCCCTGAGATCCTTCGATTTCAGGTTCTTCTTCCTGTTCCATATCCTCGGCAGGCTGAATAACATGGAAGCTGTCAACGCCGGGAACAAGTCCGAGCTGCCGTCCGTTATCGAAGGTGCAGTGCAAGGTGCCGATATCGTCAACGTACAGCACTTTTCCAGTAGTTCCGGGAGGTATAGGCCGTGGATCGTCGGACATATAGTCGCAGCATATCCTTGTACCTTCAGGATACTGAGCTTTTATTCGCTCAACCTCTGCTCTTGACGGAAATCCTTGCATTATCTCACCTCACATTCCTATAGACATATCCTCGTCCTCGGAATCATCCATATCCTCTGATTCATCGAGGTCTTCATCTTCTCCTTCGTCCTCATATTCGTCATCATCCTCTGACAGTTCCTCGTCATCATCGAGAGCTTCTTCCTCATATTCGTCAGGCTCATCGTCTGATTGCTCCTTTTTTTCAGCCATTGCCTGTCTTTCCTCATAGTCACGATCAAGCTCGTCCTGTATCAGCCCGAGTACGAACTGCTTCTGTGTCATGTTGTGCCTTTCAAGGTAGTCCTTGATCTGCTGAAACAGATCCTCCGGGACCTGAAACGCCATTGTACGCATATTTCCCATATACTTTTCCTCCTTGATATTCATTTTCGGGTGGAGCTCGTCATCAAGTGCTTTAGACACAAACTCCGCCATTGTCATTCCGTTTGCTTCGATGTACTGCCTGACCTGAGCGTGCAGGTCGGCGTCGATTTTCACTGTTATGCCCTTTTTCTCATTTTCCGACATTCTCATCGCTCCTCTCCAAGAGCTTCTTTATAGCTCTTTCTGTCAGCTCGTCTGCTGTTATTCCTTCTTTTTCCGCTGCTTTCTCAATAATCTCAGAAAACTGCGGAGGTATAGTTATCTCAACTTTGCTCACATACTCATCTCCAAATCCTGTGTATTATCGCTCATGTACTCGTCCTCGGGAACAAGTTCCCATGCATCATCGTCTGACCAGAAGCTGACTTTGATGTCGCCGTCATCGGTCCTGACGTATTTCTGCTCAAAGCTCTCTCCAGCGCCGTCGCTTAACTGACCAGTGCAATAGTCTATAAACGTCGCCATTTCATCATCTGTGAGTTCTCCGAGCACCTTTGCTCGTATAACTCCTACAAGCTCTCCGCCGCTGACCTCAACATCCATATGTGCTGAATAGACCTTTTCGTCAATAGAGCCGCCGTCGTGATACCAGTGCATTAGTCCTCGCTCTCTTTCAGCAGGCAGATCCGATTCCCGAAGAGCCTTTCGTATATCGTTACAGTAGAAAGCTGCGCGATACGCCGTTATTTCTTCTGATGTTCCGTTTTCAAACGAAACTATTGAAAGCGGACAGTACAGCTTTAGCTCATTAAGATGGGAACTGCGATACTGCTCGTAAACGACCTTCGCCTGCGGAACATACTGCGCATATCTGGCATAACTGCTGCCCTCCGAGTTCACGACTATGCCGTCGCCATAGTCCCTGTCGTAGATAAGCAGGCAATGATACATATTGTCGCTGCTGTCAAAGTACATATTCTCTCTGTTTTCAGCTATGATCGGCTCGTCAGTGAGGGGATAATTGACTATGCTTTTGAACTTTGAGTGACTGACAGGTATTGCTTTTTCAATAACACAAGGGTGACCTGCGAGTTCCGTAGGCTTACGTTCGAGCCTTGTATTAAGTATCAGTTTGTCCGAAAGCTCTATAAATCGGTCAGCAAAGAGCCTTTTAATGCCGTTTATACATCGAACATTGCTGTCGAGAATGGTTCTCATCACATTATCACGGTCGGAAGCACTGTCAAGGACACCGCAGAGCATATTAAGCTCAAACAGGTTATCATTGTCACACAATCGGTCAATAATAACATCGCCGAGCGGATCGTTTGTGTAGAGTCCTATCAAATACTGATTTGAAGCATTGCTGCGGAGCTTGAGCTTGTCAGGAGATACCTCTATTCCTAATCTCTTGAGCTCAGCTGTCAGTTCACGGCTGTTTTTCGGAAGTTCAACAGTTATTTCCTTATCATTGTACCGGATATTGACGGTTATCATATTTGCACCTCACATTCTCAAGCCAACGTCCTCAGTAGGTTCATCGGGCGTTCCTTTGATTTCTTCCTCAGTCATAAGCTCCCATGCACCGCTTGTATCATAGAAGCTGACGTAGATATCTCCCTCGGAGGTGTGGATCTCATGCTGCTCGAATCCTTCTGACCAGCCGTCTGATGCCTGTCCCCGTAGCTCCTGAAGCAATTCGTCATACTCATAGCTGTCAAGTTCACCGCAAATCTGACAGGTAAATACTCCCATGAGGCTGTCACCGACCTTCTCGACTGAAGGAAATATGGAGTAGACCTTATCTGCAAACCTCTTTCTATCGCCGAGGTACGCCATTATTCCACGATTTTCTTCCTCGTCTGACTGATACGCCTCAATTGCACTGCTTATCTCACTCTCATATTCCGTAGCCTCATAGTCAAAGAGTTCCTCGGTGTCATCGAAGAATTCATCTTCTTCGTCCTCATCAAATGAGGGGGTGATCTCTCGCTGAACTTTCAAGGGACAGTAGAACTTCAGCTCTGTGAGTTTCTCAGCCTCAACATGGATATCAGGCTGAAAGTCAACTCCGATATCAGTATTCTTAGCCATTTTGATGTCATTTCTCAGCGCGAGCTGCTGTACGATAGCATTTTTGACAAGACTCTCGACCTCGTCCATGTCGATTATATCAGCCGAAGTGAAGTCGGTTTTGCCTGTGTGAGCAAGCTCAGCAATCTTTTCGACTGTATCCTTGATCAAGTCGTACAGTTTCAGCTCAGGCTCCGAAGTCCTATACCTCTCGTAGATGGACTTAGCGTCAGGTACAAACATGGAATAACGTGGATAGTCAAAGCCGTCTGCCTCAATGAGCAGTCCGTCATCGCCGTGTTCATCAAGCAGCATTATGCAGTGATAAGCTTCCTTGTCCTCATACATAAGGTCCTTTGCGGCAGTTATCGCTTCATGCTCCTGATATGGGTTTGATTTCAGCCTTTCAAAGTCAGAGTGAGGCAGGAATACCCATTTCTCAACCTCACAGCGTTTGGTGTTGTGATCGGAAGCCTTGTGTATCAGCTTACCGTTCATGTAGAATTTGTTCATTTACTTTTCCTCCTATCAGTTCTGTTTCATAGACAGCAGACGTAATCTGCTTTCTATGTATCGGTTGACAGGCGCACAAATCGCTCACAGCGGCTTTAGTTGTTCTCGATGGTGTCGTTTCCCGTTCTGCCACCGATGCCGTCAAAAACGGCTCACAAATCGCTGATAGTTTTTCTATCACTCGGCTTTTAGGAAAACAAAAAAGGACTCGATTTCAGTGTTTTCACATTTCGTGAAAACCACTAAAACCGAGTCCGAAACTTTGTATACTATTTTTGACCTATAAAATCGGAATTTGCCTGTATTTCGACCTTTAGAGGGAACTTAATTCGCACTTTTGAGAGTTCAAATCCTTACACATTGCTAAAACAGCCCAATGTCATCTATGAAAATCGATGTAAATTTTTTGAGATTTTGGTAGCAAAAAAGCCCGATATTTCGGGCTTTTTTGACTATGTCATCAATTTAGTTATGACGATATGGCGCAGTGGGTGGGATTCGAACCCACGTCCCTCAAGGGGCATCGTGATTTCGAGCAAATTATAAAACTTCCCATTTGGTCACTTATCGTCTTAAAAAAACGCCGTTTTTCACTGATTTTGAGCATTTTTCTGCGAGAATTCGGAAATTTGCGAGAAAAGTGCGAGAAAACTGCGAGAAATTTCAGGCGGCTAAAGCGAAAAATGAAAGGAAAAAGTGACCATGAACAAGGAAGATAAACGTAAAGAATTAGAGCGTATGCTCAGAAGATGTCCCGAGATATTATCACCGATAAAAGCCGCCAGGTGGTCTCCGCTTGGAAAGAACAGAGTATATGAACTTATACACAGCGGCGAGCTTCGCTCCTTCGTGTATCAGGGCGGATACATACTGAGCAAGGATGACCTCATCGACTACCTGCTCGAGCACTGCGATGATGAGCCTGCACGTTCGATAAGGCGAGGCGGCAAGGATGAGTGATTACAGCTACCTTCACGATGAGTTCCCCGAAGTGTTATCAGGAGAACAGCTGCGTAAGATACTCCATATCAGCAAGCGGAAGTGTGCATGGCTCCTCCACAGCGGAGCTATTCCCTGCACCGACAGCTGCCAAAGCACTCGCCGATACGCTGTGAAGCTCGATGACGTTATCGAATATATAATACGGACTGAGAACGCAGCGAAAAGAGTTCAGCCGCAGCGACCGCCAGAATGCTTCCGTGAACAGCTGAACGATGTATGGTTCGATGTGCCTGATGTGCTGACTATCACAGAGGTGTCAGCCATAACAGGATATACTCCCAATGCCGTGAACCGATGGATAGTGAAAGGCAGTCTCCGTTCAGTAATAGTACAGACAGGACTCATAACCTGCCGCGAATGGCTCATCGACTTCTACTGCGGTGACGGATATAACATCGTAAAGAAAGTTAATAAGCACCTGGAATTGCTTAGAAAGCTCATATGACATTATCGCTCAGGAGCAATCCTGAGCGAAGCCTTTCTTAGTTCTGAGTGGTTTCCTTTTTCTTCTTTATTGCAGCAAGAATATCATTAACATTATCGGTATTTGCAGCAGCCGGATAGTCTTCTTGGAACTGTAAAAGAATATCCTTATTATCAGCTTCCATTTGCCTTACACTTTTATACATTTCCTCATAACTCTTATCAGAAATTGCTTTCTCAATAAAAATTCTGGAGTGTTCAGGAAGTTTATCATAAGAATCATATAGATTACTTACTGCTTCTCTTATCATATCTATTGTAATTGGATTGTTAGCTTTTTCATGTTCCCATAAGATGCCGATAATATCGGATAAATCGTATTTGTATTGACGACCTGCCATAAGTTTCATTGCTATGAGGTATTCGCCTGTTACTGTACGGAAAGTAACAATATTGGAAAAAGTGCGGTAAAACTTGGAATACCGAACAATTTTCGGAGTATATGACGTTGTTTTCATGAAATCCGTATTCAGCCAACCGTTTGGTAAGTTGAATTTATCACCAACATGATTGATAGCGTCTTTCATAGAAGAAGCAGCATTTATAACTGCGTCCATATCATATGTCATTTCGCGGAATCCGTAATTAATTACTACAGAAGCTCCGCCAATAAGAATAATATCGGCAGGCATATTTTTACCATTAATTTTTCTGAATTCCTTTGCAAGTTCCTTCAGATACTGATCAAGGTTTTCTTTTGTAAATGGCTGCTCAAACAACGTTTCTCACATCGCTTTCGATAATATTAAATCTTCTGAATTCAGGAATAGCCTCTTTTTCTGCTATTCGCAAAGGTTCATCTGATTTTAAAACCTCGCTGTTAAGCAACACGCCTACTGGATATATGGGCTTTTCCAGTTTCCTCATGCGAAGATCGTTATACTTGGAACAAAGCGGTATTTCGTTAATCCTTGATAAATAATCGAGCATAGCAAGTAAATAAAGAGCTTCGGGATACCAATGCTTGTTATAGAGCTTGCGGACTTCATCGGATTCCAGCACAACTACAATAAAGTCCAGATCACCCATATCCTTTACATGGTGACAGGTATTGCTTTTAAATATTTCAAAGGAACTGCGAATATCATCTTTGGCTGAGTCTAATATAGACTCTATTGATATTCCGAGAACTTTTGCTATTTTATAGAGTGTTCCTGCCGAGCATTTTTCAAGGTCGGCTTTTCCGCTGCAAATATCATTGATAGTTGCCTGTGGCACTCCGCTGTCCTTACTTAGACGATACTTGGTCATATTGATTTTTTCGAGCTTTTCATTTATCAACATGAAAATCCCTCCTCTCTTACATATATTATAACGGTTTACCGAAGTAATTGCAACAGAAAAATGTGTTCAAATGATGAAATTTTTTCTTTTGAACTCATGGGGGAAATTTAGCCAGATATAAAATGAGATAAAACATAGGT
>Ga0256405_10001852_pt1 | contig 53952 bp, 74 predicted proteins | sample RumenRJG_02DNA_FD_189096 | JGI IMG/M metagenome (GOLD analysis project Ga0256405, IMG submission 189096) | Bovine rumen microbial communities from Lethbridge, Alberta, Canada - RJG_02 | ecosystem: Host-associated > Mammals > Digestive system > Stomach > Rumen | place: Canada: Alberta... | reverse complement strand
GCAAAGGAAAAAAAGCTAGTGAAATCACGCCTTATCAGGCTGAATTTTTAGCATTAATTAATGAGGATTTAAGAAATCTATGAATATTTTAGAAAAAGTAAAATCTGAATTAAAAGAAAATCCTAATAATTTTATTATCATAAAAAAATGGAATAGAAAAATATTTCAAAAATATAAATTTGATATATTTAATTATATTGAAAACACAATAGAAAAAAGATTTAAGGATAAAAAAGCAGAAGATTTTACAAAAAATTTTGTAAATATAAAGGATTTAAACTTATAATCGCGGCCGGGCCTTAATCGGTACCGGCCGTGACTTTAATAATAATTTATGATATAATATAAATATAATTTAAAAAAGAAGGTATGTTAAATGCCCACAGCATATGTTAAATGTCTATATTGTGGCGAAAAATTTGATAGATTAAAAGAACCTAATGTAAAAATAGGAAGACGATATGCACATAAATCATGTTATGAATCTCAAGATGCTGAAACTTTAAAAAAGCAAAAAGATGAACATGATTTTTTTGAGTATATAAAATAGATATATGGAGAAGATTATAATTATATTCAAATTCATAAACAGGCAGAAAATTATATAAAACAGTATAACTTTACATATTCAGGTATGTTAAAATCTCTTAAATGGTTTTATGAAGTTAAAGGAAGTAATAAAGAATCTGCTAATGGAAGAATAGGTATTATTCCATACATTTATGAGGATGCTAAAAAATATTATTATAATCTTTATTTAGCACAACAAAGAAATAAAGATATTAAAGAATACCGATTAGAAGTCAAGGAGGTCGTTATAACCTCCCCGCGCATGTATATAGCACCACCAAAATTATTTGATTTAGGGGAGGAGGAAGAGTAAAAATGCCTAATTATACAGATATCCCATCAGTAATACAAGTTATAGGAGCAATTTACAACAATCCTTCGCTCCTTGATAATGAAAAATACAATTTTAACAACGAAGACTTTACAGAAGAATTTCATAAAATAGTTTTTGGTTCAATATATAATCTCCATCAACTCGGAGCAAAAGAAATAAACGTAAATACAATAACAGATTATCTTGAAACACGACCAACTAAATTAGCAACTTTTAAAGTTAATAATGGAGTAGAATGGTTAAATAAAGTAAAAGATTCTACTCAGCTTGCTGCTTTTGATTATTATTACAATAGAATGAAGAAAATGACTCTTCTTCGTATGTATCAATCTGTTGGATTTGATTGTTCAACTATTTATGATATTGATAATATATTTGACGTAAAAAAGAAGCAGGCTCAAGAGGATTGGTTAGATAATACTCCTATTGAAAAAATAGCTGATTTAATTGATGGTAAGATTCAACAGATAAAGATGAAATATGTAGATAATGCAGATACAGTATTTCAGCAAGCTGGACAAGGTGTTGATGATCTTATTGTTAAATTAATGGAGTTCCCAGAAGTTGGTTATCCTTTATATGGTAAGTTAATTAATACTGTAACGCGCGGCGCCCGTCTTGGGAAGCTTTATCTACGTTCTGCGGCGACAGGTGTTGGTAAAACACGTGCAATGATTGCAGACTGTTGTTATATAGGATGCGATGAGTTATATAATCCTGAGACTAGTCAATGGGAAGAAAATGGTACAAAAGAACCTTGTGTATATATTACGACTGAGCAGCAAATAGATGAAATTCAAACTATGATGCTTGCTTTTATATCTAATGTAAATGAAAAAAATATTCTTAATAATGAATATTATGGAGATGAATTAGATCGTGTAAGAAAAGCTGCGCAGATTTTAAAAAATAGTAAGATTTATGTAAAACGATTACCTGATTTTACTTTACAAGATATTGAAAATACAATTAAATATGGTATTCGTGAATGGGAAGCAAGGTATTTTTTTCATGATTATGTTCATACTAGTATGAAAATATTAAGTGAAGTAAGTGGAAAGAGTAGAGTTGAGGGATTGAAGGAATATAATATTCTTTTTATGATAGCTGTTAGATTAAAAGATTTATGTGTTGAAAATGGAGTTTTTATTGAAACAGCAACTCAGCTTAATAGTGAATATCGACATGCACAAGTATATGATCAAAATTTGCTCCGTGGTGCAAAGAGTATAGCAGATAAAATTGATTATGGGTCCATTTTACTTGAAGTATCGGAAGAAGATAGAGAAGCTTTAAAATCTTTTATTGAAAATAATGGATTAGAAATGCCAACGATAAAAATGTCTGTTTATAAAAATAGACGAGGAGAATACAAAGATATATTATTATGGTGCAAAGCAGATCGAGGAGTTTGTAAAATTGATCCAATTTTTGTTACAGATTACCAATATAATATTATAAATATTCCCGATATAAAAATTAAAGTAAAAGGACAATAATAATTATTTTTCTTACCTATATTTTCTAATTATATGTAAGAAAATATAGAAAGGAATTTCTTAATATGAAAAAAGTAATTATTTCTTAGGAAACTAAAAAACAAATGCTACAGGACTATAAATCTGGATTAAGTTTAGATAAAGTAGGTAAAAAATATGGTTATTCTAGATATATAGTTACTAATGCTTTAAAAAGTATTGATTAGAATAGTATAAGAAAAGATAATCATAAATATATAGCAGATTATCGAAAATTTGAAAAAATAGATAATAATGAAAAAGCTTATTGGCTTGGTTTTATTGCAGCAGATGGTTGTGTTTATACCAGAGAAAAAAATGCAACAGTATTAATTAATATTAGTCAAAAAGATTTATAGCATTTATAGAAATTTAAAAAATTTATGAATAGTAATGTAAATATAAAATGCTATACTACTAGTGCAGGTTTTTCTAATGATACTGATATGTGCTAGATTCGTTTTAATAGTAAAGAAATGGCACAAGATTTAATAAATAAAGGTGTAATTCAACGAAAAAGTTTAACTTTGAAACCTCCTAAAATTGAATAGAAATATTTTCTTCCTTTTATTTTAGGATACTTTGACGGAGATGGCTCTATCTTTAAATTAAATAATTCTAATAATTATGGAATAGATATAGTAGGAACTAAATAGTTATTAGAATGGATTAATAATATATTAAATATTTCTAATAAATTAGAAAAAAGAAATGAAGATTAGAAAAATAATTATTATATTAGATGTGGAGGTACTAATCGACCATATTTAATTATGAAACAATTATATTAGTCTTGTCCTTAGATTAATTTAACTCGTAAATATTTAATATATAAAGATTTATAGGATTATTTAAAATGAAAAATTAGTATTGGACTTTTAAAAATGGGATTCAATCAGATAAAACTAAACAAGAATAGGTAAAAGGAAAAAATCCTTTTATTATATAGAGTTATTTAGATTTATTTAAAAAGTATGATATTCCTATAATATATAAAGTATGGTATTATAGATTATATAATTAGTATAAAAGAAATAAAACATATTCAGAAATGCAAAGAATTGTTTTTGGTAAATATTTAGCAACAATGAAATTAAAAGGGTATAAAGATTATACTTTTGAAGATAGTAAACATTTTAATTAAAGTAAAATAATATGTATACAGCAAAAGGTAATGGTATTTTATTTGCTTCTGAAGATAAAGATTTTGGAGAAAAATATACTAGAAATAAATTTAAATTTAAATATGGAGGCTATTTTAATTCAGCTATAGCAAAAGGTCGTTGGGATTGTTATATAAATAATGATATGTATTGTTTTACTAATCCTCACACAGGAGAAAAATATTCTTTAGAAGAATCAATAAAAATAGTTCATTGTTTAAACTGTGATAAAATTCCAATCAATAATTGGCGAAGATATTGTTGTGATTGTAAATACTACTGTGATAAATTATGAAGAAGAAATTTCGTAAACCAAGACCATCTCCTCCAAAATGGTTCTTTCCAGATATGGATAATTGTTGGGATTGCAAATATAATCACACTGGCTGTTCAGGCTGTAAGAGACTAAAGAAATTTAGAAGAAAATATCGAGATGAAAAAATTCGACAAAGACAAAATTAAAAATTCCTTATCAATAGAACAAGTGTTTGACCTTGTTTCAGAATTAGGCGGAGAACCAGTAATGAATAATGGCTACTTTATCTCTGAAACAATATGTCATAATCACGCTGGAGATGGTAGCCATAAACTTTATTATTATGATAATACAAAACTATTTCGTTGCTATACTGAATGTGAACCGCCTACTTTCGACATTTTTCAACTTGTATGTAAAGTTAAAAATCTTGCACAAGAGTATAAAGTACGTTATGATGAAACTGGAAAAGAAACTTTTCGTGAATGGGGCTTATATGATGCAGTACAATTTGTTGCAGTGTATTATGGCTTCGAAGCAGAAAATGAAAAATTTTTTCAAAAACGTATAGAACTTCAAGATTGGGAGTTTTTAAATAAATATGAAGCAAATAATCTTGAAAAACAAAGACAAATTGTTGACTTACATATTTATGATGATAAAATTTTAAAATATCTCCCGCGGCCGCGGTTAAAGGATTGGGAGGACGAGGGTATATCCCCGCAGAGCCTGGTCGCCGCGAATATTTGTTATGATCCACATGCAAACGGTATAATAATCCCTCATTATAATATAAATAATCAATTAGTAGGAATAAGAATAAGAACATTAATAAAGGAGCAAGAAAAATATGGTAAATACAAACCAGCTATTCTTAATGGTAAAATGTATAATCACCCTCTTGGTTTTAATTTATATAACCTTAACAATAGTAAAAACAACATTCAAACTTTCAAGAGAGTCTTTGTGTTCGAAAGTGAAAAATCTTGTCTCAAGTATATTAGTTATTTCGGCAGTAATATGGACCTTTCTGTCGCTATATGTGGTTCAGCTTTAAATAATTATCAAGTTTCTTTACTTTTGTCTCTTGGAGTTAAGGAAATAATTATTGCTCTTGATAAGCAGTATCAAAAACCATATGGAGAAGAATGGGCAAGATGGACTAAAAAATTTATTCAAATTTTCAATAAATATGGGAAAGATGTACAAGTTTCTTTCATGGTAGATAGAGAAAATTTATTAAAATATAAAGATTCTCCTATTGATGCTGGAAAAGAAATATTTCTTACTTTATATAAAAGGAGAGAATTTTTATGAATAATTGGTCTGTTTATGTCCATATTAATAAAATTAATAATAAAAAATATGTAGGTCAATCTGTTAATTTAAAAGCAAGATGGGAATCAAATGGGTATTATTATCGAGATAGTCCATATTTTTATGCAGCAATTCAAAAATATGGTTGGGATAATTTTGAACATATTATTTTAAAATAGAACTTAACTCAAGAAGAAGCTAATTATTGGGAAGAATATTATATTACTGATTTCTATAAGAGTAATATAAGATAGAATGGATATAATTTAAAAAGTGGAGGAGGAGGTTTAGGAAAACCAAATCAAGTAACTTTAAATAAAATGTCTTAGGCTCAAAAGAAAAGATACTCAAATATGACTTAGGAAGAAAGACAAAAAATAAAATAGAATTGCAAAAAAATGAAATAGATATATTTAAAAAATGCTACTAAAGAAGATATATTAAAAAATTCTTAGCCAGGAAGAATTGCTGCTAACTAGTATTGGAAAAATCATCGTGAAGAACAAAAATAGCATATGGATAAAATGAGAAAAATAGGAATTGAAAAAACAAGTAAAGCTGTTTATTGTATTGAAACAAAATAGATATATCCTTCTAGTCAAGCGGCAGCAAGAGCTTTAGGTAAACAAGATGGAAGTCATATTCGTAAAAGTTGTAGAAATAATGGTAAAACAAAAGGTTTTGGTTATCACTGGAGATTTGTAAAAGATATAGAAGAATTAATTAATTTATAGAAATGAGAAAGTCATTCTTGACTTTCTCATTTTTTTTTGTTATAATTTTATTAGAGAAAAAATTACTAAAGGAAAATGATAAATGAAATATGAATTAATTAAACCTATTAACCCAGACTATTCTGCAATAGAACAGATTCTTACCAATAGAGGAATTGCAATAGAATAGATAGGACATTATTTAAATACAACAGATGAAGATATTAATGAACCAGAAGCATTTGGAGAAGAAGAGTTAAAATTCGCGGCGGCCCTTATTATTCAAACGGTAAAGGCTAATAAACATATAGCAGTAATTGTAGACTGTGACTGTGACGGTTATACGTCAGCGGCAATTTTAATTAACTATTTACATGATCTCTTTCCATCCTATGTTGAAAATAAATTATCTTATTTTGTTCACGATTCCAAGCAACATGGTCTTAGTGATACCTTACCTTGGTTGTCTAATCAAACAAATTTAGGATTAGTTATTTGTCCAGATTCTTCTAGTAACGACTATGAATATCATAAACAATTAAATAGTAGTGGTATAAAAGTTTTAGTACTAGATCATCATGATGCTGATCATATTAGTGAAGATGCACTGGTTATTAATAATCAATTATCACATTATCCTAATAAAGAATTATCTGGTGCAGGTGTTACATGGCAATTTTGTAGATATATTGATAAAGTGATGCATATTAATAATGCTGAACAATATAGGGATTTAGTTGCACTTGGTAATGATGCAGATATGATGTCGTTGAGAAGTATTGAGACTAAGCACTTAATCAGTACCGGTTTAGCCCGGCCGCGCAATCCATTTATAGTAACTATGGCTCAAAAAAATGAATTTTCCCTTAAAGGAAAACTCACTCCAATTGGTGTTGCTTTTTATATTGCACCTTTTGTAAATGCTATGACTCGTTCTGGTACTATTGAAGAAAAACAACTTCTTTTTGAATCTATGCTTAAATATAAAGCATTTGATGTACTTCCTTCAACTAAGCGAGGGCATACTTTAGGTGATACAGAAACATTAGTAGAACAAGCTGTTCGAGTAGCTACTAATGTAAAAAATCGTCAAACTAAAGCACAAGATGAACTCATGGAAAAAGTAGAAACTAAAATAGAAAAATACAATCTTCTTGACCATAAAGTTCTTCTTTTTCTCATGGATCCAGGTGAAATAGATCGGAACATAGCAGGTTTAGTAGCTAATAAAATTATGGCAAAATATCAACGTCCTGTGTGTATTTTAACTAAACAAGAAAATAAAATACAAGGAATGAAAATAAAAGAAGATTTACCTTGGGATGAATATGAAGAAGTCTGTTATATCTCTTATGCAGGATCTGCTAGAGGTTGTGATAAAACCGGTATCCATGATTTTAAATCTATATGTCTTCAAACTGGTGTTTGTAATTATGCAGAGGGCCATCCAGGTGCTTTCGGACTTTCTCTTAATGAATAGAATATACAAACATTCATTGAAAAAACAGATGAAATACTTTCTTCTATGAATGATGAAGCTATTTATTATGTTGATTATATTTATGATAGTAATAATATAAAAGGAACAGATATTCTTGAAATAGCGGAACTTGAAGACCTTTGGGGTAAAGATATAGATGAACCTTTTATAGCAATACATGGTCTTAAAATTACACCAGATATGGTAACAATTTATGATAAACGTGGTTATACTATTAAGATAAAAACACCAAGTGGAGTAGATATAATTAAATTCCGTGCTTCTGAAGAAGAATGTGAAATATTCCAGACTAATAATAAAGGTTTTATTGAAGTAGATATAATAGGAAGATGTAGTAAAAATGAATGGATGGGTAATATAAGTCCACAAATATTTTTAGAAGACTTTCAAGTAATTGATTCAAATAAATATTACTTTTAAGGAGAAAAAATGACAGTTCATCAATGTGATTTTTGTAAAAAAATAGTTGAAGATTATACCGCTTATATACTACCTGTTAATAAATATGTATATGCAGAAAAAGAAGGAATAAAAATTGCTAAATTTAAAAAAGGAGTAACTTCTCAAAAAATAGATTTATGTGCTAAATGTTCACAAACTTTAGCCAATGTTTATGATTTTTATTTAAATGATTAAAAGTTACTTTTAACTGCTCGGCGCGCTAGCGACCGAGCTTCCATTTCATTTTGACTCTTGGTATTTTTAAAAGCAAAATAGGAGATAAGAATGAACAATATACAAGATTTAGACCTTTTGTAGGTTCTTGCTTTTTATATACAGCTTAAAAATATAGAATGGGATGAAAAACAGAATCAATATATCCATTCTGTAATTGAAAATATAGATACTTAGATTGCAAAATTGCATAAATAGAATGATATTATCATGAAACAAAACTAGTAGATACTAACTAGACTTGACAAAATAGATAATTTATGATATAATTTATATGTAGAAAAAATAAAAAGGAAAGATAGAAGATAAAATGGAAAAAGTAAAAAAGATAATTATTAATAATGAAATTTATGAAGTTGGTAATCAAAAACATTTAAATGGTTATTTATATGATTCATTAGCATATCGTTATATTCGTGCTAGAGAAAATATGGCAGAATGGGAATGGGAAAGAGATCATCAAAAGCGTAGTAGAGATTGGTATTTTCAGCAAGCTAATAGAGATATAATGAGATTTTGTGAAATTTTAGACGAAGCAATTGGAGATCATGATTAATGTCAATAATACTTACTAAGAAGCAAGAAGAAGGGCTTAGAATAGCAATACAACGATATTTAGATGGAGAAAAATATACTGTTATATCAGGTTATGCGGGAACAGGAAAAAGTACACTTGTTAAATTTTTAATTCAATCTCTTCCAGGTATAAATCCTAATGCAGATGTAGTATATGCAACTTTTACAGGTAAAGCTGCTCAGGTTCTGATGTCAAAAGGTAATCAAAATGCTATGACATTACATAGACTACTCTATGAGAGTATACCTAGACCAGATGGAACCTTCCTGCGGCGGCCGCGCCTAACAATAGATTTTCCTATTGTAGTTGTAGATGAAGTTTCAATGGCTCCTAAGGATATGATGGATTTGTTATTTAATCATCAATGCTATGTTATTTGTTTAGGAGACCCGTTCCAGCTTCCACCGATAAATAAAAATTCAGATAATCATCTTCTTGATCATCCACATATTTTTCTTGACGAAGTAATGCGTCAGGCTCAGGATTCAGAAATTATTCGTCTTACAATGGATATTAGAGAAGGAAAAGAGATAAAGAATTTTGATGGAAAAGATGTTAAAGTATATGACCAAACTGCTTTAAATACAGGTATGTTACTTTGGGCAGATCAAATTTTAACAGGTATTAATCGAACTAGAGTAAATATTAATGATAATATTCGTCAACTTCTTGAGCGAGGAGAACAACCTGAAGAAGGAGATAAAGTTATTTGTTTAAGAAATTATTGGGATGATTGGGCAGATAATGGAGATTATTTAGTTAATGGTACTATTGGTCATTTAAAAAATGTTTATTCTAGTTTTAATATTGTTCCACCATTTTTTGGAGGGCAGAGAATAGAAGTAACCAGAGCAGATTTTGTTTCAGATGCAGATGCAGATTATGGTGAACTGCAAATGGATACAAAGGAAATTCTTACAGGTGAAAGGTGTTTAGATAATAAAACTATTTATCGTTTAATGAGGAGTAAGAAATATTGTTACCTTGTACCGTATGAATTTACTTATGGATATGCTATCACGTGTCATAAGGCACAAGGTTCGGAGTGGGATAAGGTACTTGTAATAGAAGAAGGATTTCCTTTTGATAAGACAGAACATGCTAGATGGCTATATACTGCCGCTACGAGGGCAATAGATAAGTTAGTAATTGTGAGGTAATAAAAAATGGCAGATATGATGACTTTCCCAGATACATTTGAAGAGTTTATTAAAGAATATGAATTTAAAGACAAAGAAGAAATATATACAAATGGTGTTGAACTTATCCCTTCTTTTAGAGTAATGCAAGCTTGGGAATATTATACTTCTAATATAAATTGTGCTTTAGATAATATTAGAGATTGTATAAGAATGGTAGAAAATAATCTTAACGATATAGAGGATGCAATAGAATGAAATACAAATGGAGATTACTCTATAAACCACCAATAGAAGAAATGACAGATGACCCAGATACCTGGAGAAAAGTATTCTATATTAGTATATATGATTGCCCTTCTAAATTAGATTTAGCTGTTAAAATTACAGAACTTAAAAAACTTTATAAAATGAAAGATGAATATATAATTCTCGAAACTCTTGACAATTAATTAATTTTATGGTATAATATTATTATACTAAAAAAGAGAGGTAACGATATACGCAATTAAAGAATTGGGTATATTTTATTAATTATATTATCATTTTATTCTAATATTAATAGAAAGTGATATAAAAAGGAGATTATATAAAATGGCTATTATTTATAAAATTACTAATCTTATAAATAATAAAATTTATATAGGTTAGACTATCCGTCCCGTTAATGTTAGATGGAATGAACATAAACATGAATCTTTTAAAAAAGATGGTCATGGTTATAATTATCATCTTCATAATGCTATAAGAAAATATGGAGTATAGAATTTTAAAATTGAATAGATTTACAGATGTGAAGATGATAATAGATTTGATGCAGAAAATTATTTTATTTAGAAATATAATTCAACAAATCCATAGATAGGATATAATTTTGTTGTAGAAGGATCCGGTAGAACTCAATATATAACAAATGATATATTAGATTTATGGGAACAAGGGTTTTTAATAAACTAGATAGCAGAAAAAATAGGATGTCATAAATCTACCGTTTCCAATAGATTAAAAAACAATGGAATTACACAAGAAGAAATTAATTAGAGATTTGCTAAATATGTTAGTTTAAGAGATGGAAAGCCAGTTTTACAATATAATTTAAAGGGAGATTTTATTCAAGAATGGCCATCTGCTACATCATGTTAGAGTCAAGGATATTCACAGTCAGCTATAAGTCAAGTATGTAATCAACAACAAAAGAGTGCATATAATTTTTTATGGAAATATAAATAGGATAATAGAGATATAAAATAGTGGGTTTAGATAAATAACAATAAGAAAAAAGGCGGAAAACCTCAAAAAACAATTATTCAATTTTCTTTATTAGACCATAGTGAGATAAAAAGGTTTCCTTCTGCTTCTGAAGCGGCAAAATCAGTGGGATTAAAAGATAAAAGTTGTATTTGTCGAGCTGCTAGGAAAAAAGGAAAATCTCATGGATATTATTGGTAGTATTAGGAGTATTAAATGAAGAGATTCTCATGTCACAACCACACTGAATATAGTAATATAAGATTACTTGATTGTATTAATAAACCTCAAAATCTAATAAAAAGAGCTGCTGAAATTGGTTTAGCTGGTATTGCTATTACAGACCATGAGTGTTTAGCACACGCTATAAAAAGTTATAAAATTGGACAAGAGATACAAAAAGATTTTCCAAATTTTAAAGTAGCTTTAGGGAACGAAATTTATCTTACAGATACAAGAGAAAGAAATATTAAATATCCGCATTTTATATTAATAGCTAAAGACGCTGTTGGGTTCAAACAACTGCGGCGGTTGTCCTCAAGGGCATGGCTTTGTTCGTATTGGGATAGAGGTATGGAAAGAGTCCCAACGTTAAAAGAAGAACTTTATGCAGTTGTAAAAGAAAATCCTGGTCATCTTATAGCTACATCAGCATGTATCGGTGGTGAATTAGGAAATTCAATTTTAAATTTAACAACTGCAAGAACAACCGGTGACGTTAAAACCGAAACCACGGCTTATAATCAGATTGTTGATTTTATTCGCTGGAATAAAGATTTGTTTGGGACTGACTTCTATCTGGAAATAGCACCCGCCGCGAGTAAAGACCAGATTGTAGTAAATAAAATGATTGCAAAATTATCATCAATATATGGCAATATTCCTATTGTAATTGGTGATGATAGTCATTATCTTAAAAAAGAAGATAGATATATTCATAAGGCATATCTTAATTCAAAAGGTGGAGAAAGAGAAACTGATTTATTTTATGAATATTCTTATCTTCAAGATGAAAATGATATAAGAAAAAATCTTGAGCCAAGTGAAATAGATGTTGACTCTTGTTTTAATAATAGTATGGAAATATTTGATAAAATTGAAGTATATGATTTACTTCATAATCAAACAATTCCAAGTGTACCTGTTAAAGAATATCCAAAAGAAGAAGATGGAGCAGGTTGGGAAGGTTTTGATAAAAAATATCCTACTCTAACTCAATTACATTATTCTGATGATATTTATGACAGATATTGGGTAAACGAATGTCTCGATAATCTATCTTATTCAGGGAAATATTTAGATGAACGATACCTTAAAGAACTTGAAGAAGAGGCAAGAGTAAAGAAAGTTATTGGTGAAAAACTTGGAACAAATATGTTCAAGTATCCAATAACACTTAAATATTATATCGACATGATGTGGGATTGTGGTTCTCTTGTAGGTGCAGGTCGTGGTAGTTCTTGTGCAGCGTTAAATCATTATCTTCTCGGTATTACTCAGCTTGATCCAATAGAATGGAATCTTCCATTCTTTAGATATATGAATGATGAACGAGTTGAGTTAGGTGATATTGATATAGATATTTGTCCAAGTAAAAAAGGAACAATAGTAAAAGAAATTAAGAAAGAGCGCGGCGGCCGGTTCAATCCGGATATAGACCAGCTCTCGCGAGATAATCTCGGGTGTACTTTGATAGCTACATATGGAACAGAGGGAACTAAATCAGCAATTCTTACAGCTTGTCGAGGATATAGACATATAGAATATCCAGATGGAATTGATAATGATGAAGCACAGTATATTGCAAGTCTTGTTCCATCTGAACGAGGTTTCTTATGGTCTATTGATGAAGTTATAAATGGTAATCCTGAAAAAGGAAGAAAGCCTGTTGATTTGTTTATTAAGGAAGTTAATGAATTTCCAGGACTTCTTGATATTATAAAAGGTATTGAAGGTCTTATTAATAAACGATCTTCTCATGCGAGTGGTGTTATTTTGTTTGATGAAGATCCTTATGAATTTGGTTGTTTTATGAGAACTCCAAAGGGTGAGGTTATTACTCAATATGATCTTCATGATTGTGAGGCAGCAGGTTTAACAAAATATGACTTTCTAGTTACTGAAGTACAGGATAAATTAGCACAGGCAATTAAGTTTCTTCAAGAAGATGGATGTATTGAAAAAGATTTATCTTTAAGAGAAGTTTATAATAAATATTTTCATCCTAATGTACTCCCGTTAGATCGACAAGATGTATGGGATGCGATTAGAGATGGTAAAGTAATTAATGTGTTTCAGTTTGATAGTGAAGTAGGTAGTCAGGCTGCAAAGAAAATTAAGCCACAAACTATTTTAGAGTTAAGTGATGCTAATGGTTTGATGAGGCTTATGACCTCAGAACAGGGCGCTGAAACACCAATGGAAAAATATATCAGGTTTAAAAATAATATTAAACTTTGGTATAATGAGATGGATAGATATGGACTGACGAAAGAGGAACAGAAAACTCTTGAACCATATTATTTAAATTCATACGGTGTACCTCCTAGTCAAGAGAGTTAAGCAAATTTGATTAATCGTCTTGTGAGAAAAGTAATATTTATATGAAAAGATTAATCAGACTAGGAGAAATAGTATGAATAAAAAAGAAATTATTACTTTATTACAAGAATCTTTTTTAGAAAAAGGTTCTACAATAACATTTTAGGAAGTATCTTCTAAAGCAGGATGCTGTGAAAAAACATTTAGAAAATGGATGAAAAATGAAAATGTTTATGATAATTGTCCAGATGTATTTAGAAATATTTTAAAAACTATTCATTCATTTGATAATATTAATGAAGAGTCTGCTTATTGGTTAGGTTATTTAATGGCAGACGGATGTTTTACAGATAACAGTGGAAAAAATGGTTTTAGACTTATGTTATAGTGTAAAACAGAAGATAAAGAAATATTAGAAAAGTTTTGTTAGTTTTTAAATATTAGAAAAGATAGAATTACATCTGGTCACAAAGGAGCGAGTGTAGCTTTATCATTAGCAGACTCAAATTTTTCAACTTCAGTTAGTAAATATGGTATTATAAAAAATAAAAGTCATATAGAAAATCATATTCCAAAAGAAATATTATAGAAAGATATATATTTTTTACAATATTTAAAAGGTCTTATAGATGGAGATGGAACTATTCATCATTATGAAAATTCTCCAGGAATATCTTTTGTAACAAATAGTAAAGTTTTTGCAGAAGAATGTAAACAACAATTAGAATTATTATTACCTGAACCATCCTCTATTTGGATCATAGAAAAAACAAAAGAAAATATTCCAAAGGCTACTCAAAGTTTATTCACTTTGAAAATAGGAACTGGATTAAATAATCGTTCTAATATGAATTATTTATATGATAAATTTTATAATAACCAAAAAATAATTCTCACAAGAAAACAATAGCTTTTTAAAAGCATTTTAGGCTCTCTATAAATCCTTTAAATTGCGGGAACCCCCTTAGAGCTTCAATAACTAAGTTAATATAGGGATATATTAATGGCAAGGTTAGCGACCAAGGTATAGTAAAATTATTGAAGATTGGGAAACCAGACGCAGCGAAATCTCTAGAACAGAGAGACGTTCAACGACTATAATAAGGACTTATGAAAATAAGAAGGTATAGTCTAGTCCCTTTTAAATATATCGAAAGATAGGGTAGTTACGTTAATGTTATATCTTATGGATAAAAACATATGTAGTTTTACTTTAGCAGAAGCCAATTCAGCTAGAAAAATAATAGGAAAAAAATTAATGAATAAAATTCCAGAATTAAAAGAAAAAGTTTTTTCTTCTGCTAAAAGTAAAGCTTTAGGTCAATATATATGGGATTGTGGAGTAACATACCAGCTTGGATATTCTTTTTCAATTATTCATGCATTAGCGTATAGTTTTATTGGTTATCAAACTGCATATATTGCAACAAATTGGAATCCAATATATTGGGATACTGCATGTTTAGTTGTTAATAGTGGTAGCTTAGAAGAAGAAGATAACGAATTAAATAATCAAATAGAAAATTATATTGCTCGATTTGGAGATGATTTATCTCAAGAAGATTATGAAGATTTATTAAAAGCTAATAATAAAAATAAGAAAAAAGAAACTGGGACAGATTATGGCAAAGTTGCAAAAGCTTTAGGAGAAATAATTGCGGCTGGGATTAAGGTAAGCCTTGTAGACATTAATAAGTCTGATTATGGATTTAAACCTGATGTAAATAATAATCAAATACTTTTTGGTATGAAAGCACTAAGTTATGTTGGTCAAGATGTAGTAAACAAAATTAAAGAAAATAGACCATATGAAAGTTTAAAAGATTTTATGAGTAGATGTTATTTAAATAAAACAGCTATGATAAATCTTATTAAAGGTGGAGCATTTGATGAGTTGGAGCGGCCTTGGGCAAAACAGTTAAATATATCTCCAAGAATTTTAGCGATGGTTTATTATCTTAGTGTAGTATCTGAACCAAAGAAAAGATTAACTTTACAGAATTTTAACGGTTTAATTGAACGAGGTCTTATTCCTGAAGAATTAGATTTTCAACGTAGACTTTTTAATTTTAATAAATATTTAAAAGCACATAAAGAAACGATATATTACGTGATAGCTGATAAGCCGGCCGCGGATTTCTATACAAACCACTTTTCTCTTGATGACATTTCTATCATTAATGGTAATGGTTATATAGAACAAAAAGTATGGGACAAAATCTATAAAACAAATATGGATTCTGCAAGGGATTATATTAAATCTCATCAAGATGAAATGTTAAAAGCATATAATACTCTTCTCTTTAAAGAACAATGGGATAAATATGCACAAGGAAATATTTCTTCATGGGAAATGGAAAGCTTATGTTTTTATTATCATGACCATGAATTAAAAAATATAGATACACAAAAATATGGAATTAAAAACTTTTTCAACCTTCCATCAGAACCAGAGGTAGATTATTTCTTCAAACGTAATGGAAAACAAATTCCAATTTATAAACTTTGTAGAGTAGCAGGAACAGTCATCGGAAAAAATGATACACGACATAGTGTAACACTTCTTACTGTTAATGGAGTAGTAAATGTTAAATTTACTAGAGATTATTATGCAATGTTTAATCGACAGTTAAGTGAGAAAGATGCTGAAACAGGAGTAAAGAAAGTAAAAGAAAAAGGTTGGTTTACTCGTGGTACAAAACTTCTTGTTACAGGTTATAGAAGAGATGATACTTTTGTATCAAAGAAATATAAAAATACAGGCGGACATCAACTTTATTTAATTACAGAAGTTGAAAATAGAAATATAAATATTACATCTGAAAGGTATGGGTCTAACAATGAGTAGTAGTGAATTTTATAATGTATATGTAGATGATAATTGTATCGCTGAAAATATGCCACTTCAGTTTGCTTTAATTCTTACTAAAGCAATTTATGGAGAATTTTATGCAGAACCTAAACTTAAAGTCTCTATTGAAAGAGTTTCTTTTGATACTGAAGAGGAAGTAGAAAAGGATGGAGAGTAATATAAATAATCCAGTGACTCATCCTTCTCATTATACTTCTGGTAAAATAGAAGTTATAGATTTTATAACGGATCAAAAACTTGATTTCTGCCTTGGAAATGTAGTAAAATACATTTCCAGAGCAGGTAAAAAAGAAGGCGATGAAAATAAAAATCAAACTATTGAAGATAAAACCATAGAGGATTTAAAAAAAGCTAGATTTTACCTAGACTATAAAATTAAAATGCTAGAACAATCCCGTTCGGACAAAATGAATTAATTTTTCTTTTATAGTTTTATAATAATATATCGCATTAAAAATTACAAAAGGAGAATTGTTTATTCATGATAACATTATATACAACACATTGTCCAAAATGTAGAGTATTAGAAACTAAATTAAATAAGGCAGGAGTTAAATACAAAACTTCTGAAGATATACAAAAAATGTTAGAACTTGGTTTTAAATCTGCTCCTGTTCTTGATGTAGATGGAGAAATTTATTTATTTAAAGAAGCTTGCTTATGGGCAGATGATCAAGCTAAAAATATAGAGGATGGTTGTGAATCATGCAAATTAACATAAAACTTTCAAAAAATTTTACAACACAGTGGAATCGACTTCAAGCAGATTTTGGAGAGTAGATTGCCAAAATAAATGGCTTTGATGATAATCAATTATCCTATACAGATTTTATAGATAATTTTATTGATGAAAAAGTCGTAGCAGATGCAAGTATAGATGGCAATAGTAACGTAAGTCATAAGGATATTGTTACTCTTGAAAAAGAAATGCCCAAACCACATGAAAAACTTCTTGCTTTTAATAAAATCTATTATGAAATTCAAAAGAAGTTTGGTTTTAAAGCAGCTAATCAGTGGCTTAGAATGGAGTGGATGGGTCAGCTATATATGCACGATGCTAATACATCTACTTTTAAATCCTATTGCTTTGCTTATGATTTAAAAGACCTTGCAGAAAAAGGACTTTATTTTATAGAAGGACGTAATGCTAAACCAGCACAACACTATATTACATTTATTGATTTTATTAAAGAGTTTATTTCCTTTGCTGCTAATCGTACTAGCGGGGCTGTGGGTTTGCCTAATCTTATTCCTTACATGTGGTACTTCTGGAAAAAAGATATAAAAGAAGGTTACATGGGAATTAGTAAAGAATATGGTGAATATTATGCAAAACAAGGTTTCCAAAGATTCATTTATGCAGTAAATCAACCATATGTTCGTGATGGTAGTCAAAGTGCTTTTACTAACACATCAATTTTTGATAGACCTTATTATGAAGCTTTATTTGGAGGAAGTGAATTTCCAGATGGTAGTTTCATGATTGATGCAGAAGAAGAGATTATTGAATTTCAGAAATGGTATATGGAAACAATGGCTGAAATAAGAAGTGAAAATATGTTCACTTTCCCAGTTTCAACTATTTCTCTTCTTAGACAAAATGGTGAATTTGTAGATAAAGATTTTGCTGAATGGGCAATTAAACATAATATGAAATGGAGTGACAGTAACTTATTTGTTGATGATAGTGTTAATAGTTTAAGTAACTGTTGTAGATTAAAAAGTGATATACGTGATTTAGGATATTTTAATTCGATCGGTGGCACCGCGCTTAAAGTAGGTAGTGTTAAAGTATCTACCATCAATCTTGCCAGATTAGCTTTGGATACGAAAAATGAATGTGAATATTTAGCCGAGCTGGAACGTAGAGTCGAAACAAATTTACAAGCTTTAGATTCAGTTCGACATATTATCAAAAGAAATGTAGATAAGGGATTGTTACCTAATTTTACCAATGGACTCATAGATTTTGAACATCTTTATAACACAATTGGATTTATAGGAATCTATGAAACAATGAAAGCTTTTGGTTATACTAGAAAAGATGAATTTGGTAATACTTTCTACACTGATAAAGCAGCAGAATTTGGTAAAAAGATTTTTGATACCATGAGAAAAACTGCTGATGCTTTTATTGAAAAGTATAATTGTGATTATAAGATTAACACGGAACAAATTCCAGGTGAGTCTGCTGCTGCTAAATTAATGAAAAAAGATAAATTCTTTTATCCTGATGCAAATATATATGATTTACCTCTTTATGGAAATCAGTTTATGCCGCTTGGAATTCAAAGTACCCTTCAAGAGAGAGTGAGAGTTCAAGCTTTATTTGATAGTTATTGCAATGGTGGAAGTATTTTACATGCTAATATTGATGCTCCTTTTGATAGTTTCGAAAAGGCTTGGAAAATGGTCAATTATATAGCAGAACAAGGTGTTACATATTTTGCTTTTAATACTAAGATCCAAGCTTGTGAAGATAATCATGCATTTTATGGGAGAACATGTCCAATTTGTGGAAAGCCCGTTGAAACGGAATACAGTCGAGTTGTAGGATTTTATACTCCAGTTAAAACATGGTCAAAAGAAAGAAAAAATGAATGGAAATTAAGAAGATGGAATCCGATCAATCAAACAGCCGAATAGATTTAAAAGCTATTTATAAAATAACAAATCTTTTAAATAATAAAGTTTATATCGGTCAATCTGTTCATCCTGAAAAAAGATGGTGGGAACATAAACAAAGAGCAAAAACAAATTATGATAATTATCCAATTCATCTTGCCATTACTAAATATGGAGAAGAAAATTTTTCCTTTGAAATTTTAGAATGGACAAAAGATTATGATAACGAAGAAAAAAGATTGATTAAAAAATATAATAGTTTATCTCCCAATGGATATAATATTCTTGAGGGAGGATCTAATCCAGTTATGTATGGATAGAATCATCCTCGTAATAAAGTTCAAGATAAAGACTTGCCTTTTATTATTCAAGATTTAAAAGAAAATAAACTATCAGATAGAGAAATTGCAAAAAAATATAATTTGACAGATAAAATTATAGCAGATATAAATCATGGGTATACTCATAAAATAGAAAATGAAAAATATCCTATTAGGATAAAAAAAGGTAAACAAAAATTAACTGAAGAACAAGCCGAAGAAATTAAAACTCTTTTAAAAACAACTACATTATCTTATCAAAAAATAGCAGATATGTATAATGTTACCAAAGGAAATATTTATCAAATAAATCGAGGAACTAATTTTAAAAGAAAAAAAGATACTTATCCAATTAGGAGTAAAAATTGATTAGTGATACAATAGATGTAAAAGGTATTATATGGGAAGATACCGTTAATTATAAAAAAATTTGTACGACATTAATGTTTCCTAAATGCGATGGAAAATGCAACAGAGAATATGGAAGTATTATTTGTCAAAATCAGGGACTCGCGGCGGCTCCTTTGCAAACGGTACACCTTAATAGCTTTATGAGGAATTATAAAAGCAATCCAATAACGGAAGCTATAGTTTTACAAGGACTTGAACCTTTCGATAGCCTTATTGATCTCTATACCGTTGCCGCTGCTCTAGAAGATTTTAATATTACAGATGACTTTGTAATCTACACAGGTTACACACGAGATGAACTTAAATCAAAACTTAAACCCCTATACAAAGTTCCAGGTCATCTTATTATAAAATGGGGAAGATATATTCCTAATCAAGAACCTCATTACGACCCTGTTTTAGGAGTATATCTTGCATCAGATAATCAATTTGGAGAGCAACTTAAATGAGTAAAAGTAAAATAATAGAATTACAAGAAGCTAGAAAAGCAGCAAAAACAGGCAAGATGTCTGCAGGTACTCTCTACGACATGAATAAGCAAATCATGCAAACTAGAAAGCCTCTTGCAGAACTTGAATTAGGTGCTATTCAACCTAAAGTAGAAGACTGGTTTAATATGATAATTGATACATATGCTATGCTTCTTTGTCATGACCTTAGAGATTATACAATCTTTCATCTTTATGAAAATCAAAATCCAAATCCACCTGCGGTAGCAGCTAAAGAGCTTCTTATATGTTTAAAAAATCGCGGTGAAATTCTTTCTATGGATCTTAATAAAGATAAAGCTTGGGAGATTTGGCTTAAAATAAATGATAAACCTTATTGTTATTATCTCTTCCGTTACGACGATGCTGTTATAGAGTGTTAAGGAGAGTAAATAAAATGAAAGAAATAGTTGTTAAATTTGAACCTTTTGTTCTTAAACAAACAGTGTTTATAAAAGATGAAGAATCAGGATAGATTACTCAAGAAACAGTACCTCAAAAAGAACTTGCTAGTTACCTTTCTTTAAAAGAAAATTTGCATAAAATCCATTTCTTTGGAAATGCAAAATTTGCAGAAAAAATAAAAACAGAATGTGTAACAAAATATAAATTAGACAATGTTGAAATTATAATTAATAAATAAGGAAATTATCTTATATGGCAAATTATTTAATTAAAACAACAGAAGTATATAGGTGTAATTCAGAAGCAGAAGCTAAAAATCTTATCGAAGAAGCGAAACAAAACTCGCTTTATACTGTAACTAAATCTAGTTCAGAAATTCGCACTCTTAAACAAAAGGGTGAAATAGTAGATGAGTGGAGAAGAGTTACTATTACTAAAGCTTTTGCAGAAGAAAAAGAACCATATGGACAAGTTTATGTAAGTTATGATACTACAAGAGGAGATAAAGTAGAATCGTATGAAGATTAAACGTCTTAATGAAAAAGCTAAAGTTCCAACTAGAGGTAGTGCAAATGCAGCTGGATATGATTTATATGCTAATCTACCTGATAAAGAACTTGTTATCTGGCCTCATGGTACGGTATTGGTAGATACGGGATGGGCAATGAGAATGCCTAATAATTGTTTCGGTGCTATTTTTGCAAGAAGTGGTCTTGCTACAAAACAAGGTTTACGACCAGCTAATTGTGTAGGTGTTATAGACCAGGATTACCGAGGGCCTGTAAAAGTAGCCTTACATAATGATAGTGAAATACATCAAATTATTAAAGATGGAGAGCGTATTGCTCAATTAGTAATAATGCCATACTATGAAGTAGATTTCGACGAAGTTGAAGAACTTGATATAACAGAACGTAATGAAGGTGGTTTCGGCTCAACCGGGACGAGATAAAAGGGAGTGGTTAATACCACTCCCTTCTTTTTTTATTGCATCATATTAGGATCATGCATCATATCTTTTTTAATCATAAGATCGTCATTTTCATAGTACATTGGTCTACGGTATCCATAAGAAGAAGATCCTCTTCCATTAGAACCGCCGCGACTCTCATACATTGGATAATAACCATAATTATATCCATATTGACTATATCCTTGTTTTTTCAATTCATCTCTAACTATATATAAAGAAGCTAATTTCATACAATTATTATAAGTAGCAGAACTATCTTCTAATTCTCTAATAGCTTCCTCAACTTCATGAAGATTCATCATGATTGATCTCCTTTCTCTTTCGGCTTAATCTAGCAAAGTTTCTTTTTATATTTTTTTATAAGATTTTCTTGTTTAGAAACAATAGTAGGCATATCATAATCTGAAGCCTTTAATTCTAAATAAGTAAATTTAGCTTTTTCAATTTCTTTTTCTACTGAACAAATACGCTTTTTAATTTCAATAGCAATACCAATAAAACCTTGTTGAGAAGATTGTACATACATATCTTCTAAGAATTTCTTAGTATCCTATTCCCAATGAACGTATTTTTCAATTCCACTTTTTACAGCATTTCTTCTTGTATTTATATCCATATCTTCTCTTTTATAATCATACCAATTATTAGGTATAATAGAAAAAGAAGTTAAAGACTAAGAAGCATAGTCTGAAATAAGTTTATCTTGATGTTCTATATAGTAAGTCATAAATTCTCTATATCCAAACATCTATTCAAAAAAGTGATATTCATGAAAAAGTTTATAACCTTTTAATCCAATGAAATCATAATAATTAGCAAACTATTCATGATTCATACATCCCTGTAAAAGTCTTTGTGCTACTAATTTACAAATCTCTTCAAAAGGCATAGTAATTCTCCTTAACAAATTTTAGTAACTACCATACGAACAATAGGAAAAGTACCAGCCTAACCTGTATTGATTAATTGAACAGTAGTAGGATTAGAAGTACAATTACATGGATTATTATTAAAAGGTACTTGAACAAGAGAAGTAAATGACAATGCTGTTGTTTCATCTGCGGCGCCCGTTGCAATACTGAATGAACCCAGTTCTAATACACCGTTTTTAGCCAGTTGAATACTGACATCACCGGCAGCCGCGGGTGTAATACTTGCACTTACCTTTACCATATAAACACCACTTTTATTAAACTGTACCGTTCCAGGTGCAGTTAATACAGCTGTATGTCCTTTTGCTAGATCAACGTTATTAAAAGGAATACTACCATTTTGATCTACTTCTACATTTAAACTATATAATTCTAACATTTGTTTTATTCTCCTTTTGGGGAGAGAGTCTTACCTACTCTCTCCCGATGTACTAGATACATTCACTTTATTAGTTATTAAACTCCACAACCGCAGCCACAACCACATCCTGTGTTACAGAATGGATTTGTACCAGCATTATAAGTCCAAGAATTTGGATATCTTAAAACACCAGCCATAGCATTTTGGAGTTCAAGGTTATTGACTTTAGACTGAAGAGCTTCAATCTTATTTTCATTAAGCTGATCTAAGATTCTCTGCATCTGGGCAGTTGTATTAGCATTGATTGCTGCAGTGTTCATAGCCCCGTCATATCTAGATTGAGCAATGCCGGCCGCGATGTTATTCCCAGTTTCCATAATAGCCATTCTAGTATCGCAGCAGCATTGACTTTGATTAGCTATTGCTTGTTGTTGACCTAAAGCTAAATTACCAATATCTCTTGTGATTTCATTATATTTATCACCAAGAACAGAAATTGTATCATGGAAAGTCTGATTTGTTGCAGCAACACTCTGAGCAGTTCCATTTGTAACAGCAGCAAGAATATCTCTCTGATTAGACATACTATTCTGATTATCAAAACCTCTTTGAACTTCATTGCTTGTAGCAAGGTTTTCATAACCAATGGCATTAGCGAAAGAGTTTCCTCCACCCCATCCGCCGAAACCATTTCCAGCAAGAAGAAGAAGAGCGAAGATCCACATGAAAGAGGCATCTCCCCAACCATAACCATTTCCGCCATTACCACTTAATAAAGCAACATCACTAGCACTTAAATTTCCGTTATCCATTTTGTTTTTCCTTTCCTTTTTTATGGCATTTATATTATTTTAACATATTTAAAATAGTATCTGGATCGACTCCTTTTTGTTTTGCCATATAATAAAAGAAGTCTTTAGGTGATCTATTACTATTTTGAAGCATAGAATAAATATTTTGAACTTGAGGATTATTTTGTATATATTGCATTAAAAATTCTTTAGGATTAGAACTGTTTTTAAAACTATTTATTAACTATTGAATATTTCTATTTGGCATTTGTTGATTTTGATTCAACTGTTGAAATAGACTGTTCACTATTCTTCATCTCCTTTATTGCTTGTTCAAGCTAGGTTTTTGTTACATAATTAGATAAATCTAAATTAGGATTAGAGTCTGTAGAAGACTATATGTCAGGTTCTTCTGTATAATTAAAAACTCTTATTTTTCCTAATCCTATATCATCTGTTGTTTTTATATAAAATTTTCCAACTTCACTATCGAGTAATACAACTGTACTATTTGGAGGTAATTGCATAGAACGGGCATTTTCTTTTCCCTTTACCCAGATAATATTATTTTGAGAAGATTGAGTTGTATTAGGATAGAATTGTTGTTGCATGGAGGGTGTAGGTTGATAAGACTGATAAGGTCGATTCATATAATTATTTCCATAAGGATTGGAAGAATAAGAGTTTTGTATTTGATTAGACCAGTTATAATTAGGTATAGACATTTGTTTCGTTTCTCCTTGTAAAAATATTTATTCTTTTTGTATATTTTCAACAAAAAATTCTAAAGTATTATCAAATTTTTTGTTAATATTATACAAAAGTTCTTTAAGATAATTTATCTATTTTGCTAAAAATAGGTAAAAAAAATAAAGGCATAAGATAAATTAATATCTTATGCCTTTTAAAGATAAAAAATATTTTTTAAATAATATTATTTATATTTTATTTAATAATTAACTTGGATAGTTAGCTTTTGTTATATACATAAAGTCTAAATACATATTTCCTGTTGTTGAAGTTAAATTTTGAGAAGGTCTTAATGTTATACTTCCACCTTCTTGCATAGTAAAATCTCCTAAACTTGTGCTACAAGTAGTATAGGTTGAAGGTCTTAATGCTGCATTAGCTACAGTTGCAATAGTATAAGAAGTTCCTGCTGTCATATTTGCTTTCCAAACTAATTTAAAAGTAGCAAAACAAATTCTTTTGCCAATTAAATAAAAATTAACGTCTCCTACAGTTGCATAATTACTTCCAGTTAATAGACTAGTTGTAGAATAATGTGCAACATTATTAAGTACTACTTGACTAATTGGTAAATTCCATACACCTTTACCAGTAGAACTATTATACATACTTACACCATTATCACCCATAGTAAAAGTTCTATTTTTTCCAGAAGTTTTTGAAGTTACTGCTAATTGAATTTCTTGATTAGCATCATAATTAGCTGAAATAGAAGTTGCACTAAAACTAGAATTGTTAAAAGTGGTATAATTACCTGAGGCTTGTGCTCCTATAGCACTTCTCCAAATACCTCCATCTGAAACAGAAACATATCTTGACCCATCTGCTTTTATTCCAAGTGAAAGTGAATTAGTTACATCAGATGAGCCAACTTTTCTTCTAATAACATTTTGAATATATGTATCATCACTAGCATTTTTATATTGTCTAATCCATCCTGTATTATATCCTTGATTATCAGTAAATTGAATTCCTCCTTGTTGTTTTTCACCTGAAGAAGGAATTGTTTGTCCTACAGCACTGTTTATATTAGTTGATTTATAAAAAGTTTCTGGTTCTGTTTTATTTATAGTTAAATCACCAGTCATTGTGTCACCAGTTTTAGCTACTTTACCATTTAACTGCGTTTGAATAGAAGCTGTAGTGCCACTTAAATATCCTAACTAAGTAGATGAAACATTAACTGTGGTTAATTTTTTATTCGCATCGGTTGCAACAATTTTACTTGCAGCTAATTGACTAGCTGGTAAAATATTATTTAAAGCAGTTTGTAAACTAGTACTGCCTGCTATATTACTACTTAGTGTAATGTTACTAGCATCTACTCCTATATCAGCAGTCTACCATGCTGAACCATTATAAACTTTAATTTGTTTAATTATAGTTGCCATTATTTTCTCCTTTTTACTCTTTAATTAATAAAATTTAAAAACACGGCACCCGCAGGAGCTGTGCTAGGTTGAGTCGTTCCATATAAATGATATTTAGCAAGATTATTTGTTAAATAATCCTATAAATTATCTACCTCATCTTGATAATTTAAAATACGCTATTCCATCTAATCTACATCTTCAATAGCATCTTCTAAATATTGTTCAACATCATCTATATCTATATTAGAAGGATTATTATTTTCATTTGGCATTTTTTAACCCTCCTTATTTTTTTACTAACCAAATAGTACCTTTTGAAAATCCTGAAGTATAAGTTTTAGGAGTACCATTTGTATTAGCTTGATCTATAAAAGTTGTATATCTTTGATTAATAACAGTTTTTTCAGTTTCTAACTTCCCTTCTAATCCAGCCATAACAACTTCATCATTAGAAAGTTTTGTATTTAATTTACTTAATTCAGTCATAAAATTATTAATTTCTTGACTAAAATCAAAATTCTTTTGAAGTTTTTTAACAATCCAAACTGCCTATGGCCAATTACTCATTATCCATTTCCTCCTTCTTCTTCCTCTAATAAGTTATTTATATTAGCCTATTGTTTTACATTTGTAACAATTTGTTCATCAATAGCATACTCTCCATTAAGTTCATTAATATAAATAACTTTTTTATGAATTAAAACTCCTTTTTCTGAATCCATATCAAAACGATATAATTCCATTTCAATTCTCTATTGATTAGAAGGAAGTGGAATTCTTTCTACAATATGATCTCCATTATCTGTAGAAATAAAATTGTTTTCATTATCTATAATATAATTTTCAACAGCATTTACAATTCTAACAATAGTAGAAAAAGTAACTAAATCACTCATTTCTGCCAAAGTTCTAGAGCCTCTTGCTTCTGAAAAATACCACTCTTTTATTTCAGTAGTTGTGTCTGTATCAACAATATCTACATAATGATTTCCACCTAATCTAATCTATTCTTCAAGATCAAGAGTAGATATCATATCAACAAAAAGACCCTATGTACCAATAGGAATAGAAGAAGAAAAATTTCCATTTTCTCTTCTTTTTATCTATTTTACTCTTTCTGTATATTTTGAACTCATTTACTTACTCCTTTAATCTCCTTCATATTCATTAGCATAAATTACATCAACCAATAAGCTTGCAGGTGCGCCCTATGGAAAACTAATAGAAGTAACTTTTGCAGCCTATTCTGTCTAATAAATAAAAGTTCTACCTATTTGAAAAGTTTGAGGAATTGAATTTATTAAAAAATTAAAATCTACTTTACTATTTCGTTCTTGTTCAGTACTACCTCTCGTAGACATATAATCATCTTCATTTAATGAAATACCAATTACACAGCTTCCTGTTAAAGAAATAGTGCTTCCAGGATTAAGAGGTCCTTGATATTGCTACATAGTTCCTATAGCTGCCATTATCTTAACCTCCTGAATTTATGTTCTTAATATTATCCTAATAATTATCATGTCCAACAGAAGAGACAAACCATAACATTCCATCTTGAAGAGTATCTACATTTTCAATATTATTAATACTATTTGCTATCTGAACTGAACGTTTTGGGTTTATAGAAGCTGCATCTAATGACATTATCTCATACCAATGAGAACTAAAAGTATCTCCTGTATTACCTATAGTATGAGAAGGCGTCTAAGAATCATTATAATCATAAGCATAAATATGTAAATTACCTTGATTATCTTGTATTGTAATTAACCATCCCATACGATCTTCTAAATCACCAGTAAATCCATTTTCAAGATCCCCACCTGGTTTTAAATCATTATAGGTATACATTCCTTGAGTATGATATTGTGCTCCAAGAGGACCAAAATTATACCAAATTAAATTAGAATACTCTGTACCAGAAACAGGATCGGTCCAATTTTTCATAACCTGTTTGTTAATAGGTATAGTATTTCTAACACCAGGATCTGTATAAAGAATAATTAAATTATCGCCTTGTCTATCAACAGCCGTTACTAAATTAATAGGTTCTTGATTAACAGGTTTAGATTCCCCTCCTAAATATTCAACAGTAATATTTTGAGTGTCTTCTATATTATCATTATTATAAATAATTTTATTAATACGTTTTACTTCAAACTAAGGTTCTGTAGTACCATCTTTATAACGTATTTTTAAAAAAGAATTTTCAGGTATTTCGTCAAAAGGTTTAGGAATTTTTTGATTATTTTCATCTATAGTATAATCAAAAACAGGTTTCCCATCTACAATCCACCATTCTTCTTTTTTATTTGGGTCTGGGTTTTTTAAAGGTGTACCCTATTTAAAATCAATAGAAAGAATTTGTTTTAAAGGATAAGAAACTGTATTTGTATCTTTATAAGTAAAAACAATACCCATATTATCAAGAGCAACAGATTCTAAACCACCTATATTTGTTAAATAATAAGGTTGTGTCTAATTAGAATAAAAAGCATAAACATCACCCTTTTTATCAACAGCTAGATAATCAAGATTACGAAGTTGATTAATAAACTAATCATTTTCACCAGCTTTATAATCAACTATTAAAGAATGCGCGGGCGCCTTCTAAGGGATGGTTACGACACGCCATATTCCTCCTCTAGACTTATCCTAAAAACCTAAAGGATAAGAAGGTTCTCCAGTTTCTTCATTTATTATAATATCATTTAAAACATCGCTTGCAGAAATAGTTCCAGATTGAACACAAACCCAATAATAATTAGAAAGGTAATTATCATTACGATATAAATCTCCTATTTGTGCTTGATAATTATCTTGCCAATTAATAATAACTCTATCTTTATTTATTAAAGTTATATTATCTATTACACGATAAGGCCAACGACCAAGATGTTCCGTTAAAGCCCCGTCCGCGGAATCTTTATAATTTCTTATACTATAAGTAAAATACTCATCTTCATTTACTATTGGATTACCAAATCCATCATTCTCTTCTTTTGTTTGTTGACCAGTCTAAATATCAATAGTTTCAATATCTTGACCATTTTTACCACCAGGAATACCAAAATCCCACTTATACCAAAAAGGATGTGCAGTCGAAGCTGGATTTTCTATGAAACTTGCTTCTTTATAAGGATCTGTATCTATGATTCCTGGTTCATGAATAGTAGTAGGAATATCAAAAGCAATTTTTGCACCTATTACGTTTCCATCATCATCACCATCTTTTACAGTAAGAGAAGCAATTTTTATTGTATCTCCTTTATACACTGTTCCAGAAGGAGTTTGAATAGTAGAACTTGGTGTTACTTCATTTCCTTTTGTAGTTGAAACAGGAATAATAATTTTTACACTAGCTTCATCTTTTATATCATCCCATTTTACAGGAGTGATCTAAGGACTATCTCCTTGTGGACCAACAATTTGTCCTACATAAATAGCACCTGCACCAACATGAGTTACATATGTCATCCATGCAGATTGCCATTTATCTTTATCTAAATTTCCATTTACATCCTTATAAAGATAATTTCCCTATGAATCTTTATCCTCTTTTTTAGGAACATAAATTGTACTATAAGGATCATTATAATCAAATCCACGTCTAAAAAGTAATCCATTTTCTAAATCACTTTTATGATTATTATTTAAAATAGTATCTATTAAAACATACTATCCGTAATTAACTTCAGTATAAGCACCTCCATTAGCAAAAGCCTATACCATTTGTCTTACAGAATCATACCTTTTTACAATATTATAAGTTCTACCCTGTTTACCACCGTAAAAAGAACTCATCTCCTTTTCCCTCCTTACCCTTTATAAGCATAATCCAATAAAAAGGCATCTATTTTACTTGTATCTGTACTACCTCCTGGAGAAGCAATCATAAAAGATTTTATTAAAGTGCCATTATTTATCTAATAAATACCACTTCTACCAATTCTTATCGGTTCTCCGTTAACTACAATTAAACTTCCTGGTCTACTTTGATATCCAAATCTTAACCATTCCATATCTTCAGGAAGAAGATTTTTTAATTCACATATATCACCATTTTCTCCGGTATATTCAATCCTCCATCCTGTTGTCTTAGGAACTCTAACAGAAGGAACAACACTTCCATCTTCTTTAGTTTCATAGGCTCCAGTATAACGTTCTTCTTCAACTGTTAAATCTTCAACAGTATTTGCAGTAAGTTGATCTATTAACCATGTTCTATATCTTCTATCTACTCCATCTATAGAACTATTTAAAGCATCAAAACTTACTCGATTAATTCTAAACACTATTAAATTAAAAGTTTTAGACGGAGAAAAAACAACAGCAAAAGAACTATATGAGTCTGAAATATTTTCATTCTATTCTGTAAAGACAGTACAATTACCTATTGTTTCTGGAGAAGTAGTATTCTAATCATCTGTATCATTTTTTAATAATACATGTAATGTAAGTTTATCTGCATCTGCTTCATAACTTCCAACTTCTATAGGAGAGCGGCTTCCTGAATAAAAATATTTAGGAATTTTATGAACAGCAAAACGTAAATAATAAACTTTATCTTTCTAAAAATTTCCTCTTAAAGCAAAATCTCGAAAAGTTTTTTTAGTATCTCCAAAAAAATTTGGACTTATTGCTTCTACAGGTGTAACAGTTAAAGTTTGCATATAAGTAGTTTGATCATTTTTTCTCATTTGAGAAACTAAATATGCCATTTACTTTTACTCCTTTTATTTCTTAAATTTTTTGTAAAGCTTTATAAGCATTTATATTCATTGTAGAATTTATATCTAATGGTAAACTTATGGATTGAATAATATAATCTCCATAAATACCAGCTGGCTAATCTTCTACAGTTATTCTTGTATTTGGCTATAAATAATAAATAGGTAATGTTGTTATTGAAATAGTATTATTTACATGAGTATATTGATAAAGTAAATCTTTAATTTTTTCAAAACAAGAATTTAACTATCCACCAATAGTAAAAAGGTTGTATATTTCAGGATCAATTTGAGTACAATCTTGTCCCATTTTTGTTAATCTATCTATAAGACTACCAGTTCCTTCTGGGTAAAGCATTGCATTTATATATACAACATCTGGAATAGTAGGTTCAAATACACAATTAATTCCTTCATTATTATCATCTATTATTTTAGCTCTTCTTCCTATATTACTTACACTATATTGTCCTAATTCAGAATCTTCATCTATAAAATCAAGATAATAATTTATTTGATCTGGATGTAACTCTAAATCAGTTTTAAAACCAGAAGCTTGTTTTGGATTATTTTCTTTATCTATTGATTTTTCAAACTCTTCAATTTTTTTACTTAACTATTCGCTTGGTTTTATTTTATATTCCTATTGTAAATCTTTAAGTTTTTCTGTCCAAACTCTTAAATCAAATATCTTAGGAAACTCTTCTTTTAACTAAGCATAATATTGAAAATAACTATTGTTTAATTCTGTATCCTAATCAGTACCTTTTTTTTCACTTTCAAGCATTTGATAGTAAATTTCTTCACGCCAATCACTAGCATAACGCTCCCCTGACCAAATTATATCATACTCGACTCCAAGCCATTCTACCTTAGCCGCGGCCGCGGTCTAATCTGTATACGGCAGGGCTCGTATATCTTGAAACTAATCCTTAAATAAAACAATTTTATGTGGCTAACTAGTTTGTTTAATTCTCTCTACATCAGGTTTTTTATCTACTGCTACATGAAATCTACAAGGTACTTTTACATTATTATTAATACTATTTCTATATCCCCAAACAACAAAATCATTTTTTACATTATTATAATTTAATGTATTATTATAAGCAGTTGTAAATTTATTATGTTCAAAACTATAAACAGGTTTAGTAAGTCTAGTTTGTATTTCATAAGCATCTTTTGGTAAATTTCCAACTTTAGCATTTTCTTCTTTTGACCAATATGCTACATTTGTCATATTAAGATAGTTTGCTTTTTCTTGAAAAACAAATTGACCAAAAACATTATAAAAATATTCATAATTACCCATTATACCAATAAGTTTATCTAATACAGAAGTAATTGTTTCTCCTGCATTACAAGTTAACTATCCAGGATAAACAAAATCTGTATATATAAAACCTATATCTTGACCTGGCTAAAAATGATAAATTATTGTAGCCGAACTGCCAGGATTTGTCATTGTAAGAGTATAATAACTATTATTATTCTATTTTACTAACCATATATCAGAACTACCCATCCATTTAACGACTTGTTTAATTTGTAAAGGTACTTCTGATATAATAATATTTTCTAATTTCTAATTTCCCCAATGGTTTACAAGCTATTTAATAATATTATAAATTAAAGTAGGTCTTTTTTCAACAGATAAAGAAGTATTCATATCTACAACTTCATCTTGATTACTAAACTAAACAGCTGAATGTATTTCTCCTCCAAGGTCACCATTTAAAAGACACATTTTATCTTTTAATTGCATACTAATAGTGACACCCTACATAGAATGCGCTATTGCAGGATTAAACATTATATACATACCAAGAGGGAACCAAATTATATTACCATATAATTCTTGATAATTAATAATATTATTACTTATATTATTATATTCATCTTTTATTATGCGATTATATTTAGGTACATTATTAACAATACCCAATTCTAATGTACATTTTTTATTTAAAGAAAATAAATGATCTACATTAGCTAGATTATTATCTTTTTCTTCTGCAAAAAGGGATAAAGTGGCAGTTCTTCTCATTGAAGAACTACCATCTAAATTAACACTTCCACTAATTGCTATCCCTTGAATCTATTTTAAAGGCTCTTCTTTCCAATTAAGAACCGTTATTTTAACAAATTGCTCTTTTATTCTTAATTTATCTAGCTACTGAAGAAAGCGTTTATCTTGTAAAAATTCATATTTATTCATTAGAAAATCCTTTCTTCTACACTAGTAGAATAAAAAACTAGTGCATCTATTGGACAATGAATATCTAAAGAAGTTGATCCAGAAGATGTAGTATATTCAGTAGCAAGATACCAAGACCCATTATGATAATAATAAATAATATTGTTTTTATGACAAATATCTCCTTCTAAAGGAGCAGTTACCTAATTAAAATTATTTACAGTTCCTCTATCTCTAATCTATGAATATAAAACATTAAAACCTATTATTCTAAAAGAAACAATATTTATTTGATTATTCATAGGATCAAAATTAAGCTAACCATTTGCATTAACAATAAATCTATTTTCATCATCCATTTTTGAAGTTCTTATCATTACAATAGTATTAGGTTCAGTATCTACTAATATAGTTTTAACTCCATTTACAGAACGTACAATTCTTTCTTTTGTTTCTACATCTGTATCTTCATATCTATATTTATAATAAATATCAGATACAAGTTCTGTATTTTCTGAATATTTACCAATTAATTGTCCATTAACTGTATTTATTTTTATATTTTTAGGTAAAGTAGATAAATCTTCAGCCTTTATTTCTATGAGTCTAAAATCAACTAACATAGCAGTATCTTTGGCTGGAATAAGTTGAGCATTCATATTAAGTTGAAAAGTGTTTTCTTTTATTTCATATATATTATTAGGAGGAGCAACTATTATTTGTACTCCATCATCTGAAGCATTTCTTTTTAATGTAAACAACCAACCTAAATATACATTATTTGTAATATTGTTATATTTATAAGATGATTCAAATTGATATAAAGGATATGTAGTATAATCGGCACTACCAGATTTTTCTCGACTTGTTATATCATCCTAATAATTATTTCTTTCTATTGATTCTATATTATTATTTCTTACTATATCTTTATCTATATAATTAGGATTTTTTGCTGTATATTCAGGAATTACATCATCAAAAGGTCTAAATGTTCCATCACTATTTTCTATAATTAAATAAGGATCTGATTCAATAGTCAAACGAAGCCAATTAATAGTAAAAGTGGTAACTATTTTATTATTAAAAGGTTCATTATATTTTATATATTTTGCTATTGAGTTCGCGGCGGCCGTGTTTAAATCGGCACCGATTATATCTTTACCAGCTTTAAATGGATTATCCATAATATCGTTATTTATTCCAAAACTTGATATTTGAGCAAGAATAGTATCAGATTTTGTTAAATTAGGATTAAAATTTCCTACATTAAGTAAATTATAATTATTATATGTTTTTATACAAGCTTCATCTATTTCATAAGCAGTTGCAGAAAAACTATATACTAATCTACCAAGTTCATTTTTTGGGGTAAGAGAAACCTACATAAGTTTAATAAAAATATTTCCCTATTGCATAGATTTATATAATTTAGGTTTAGCATTATATAAAAACTATTCAACTTTTTCTCTAAACTTACGTTCATATGTATAATCATATAATGTAGTATAATTTCCAATCTATCCTTTAAATTCTTGATACTTAGTAAACTTACCATCAAATAAAGTATCTGAATCTGTTAATAAATGAGCTTCATCCATAAACTATGTAATAGTACCGGAAATTGGGAAAGAGCGATAATACATAGATCCATTTCTTCTTATAAAAGGATATTGAGAACCTAATGTATCTGTTTTACTTTCAGAAACATTAGTTTTATAAGAAGATATTTGAAAATCATATTTGAGTTTTAATTGTTTAACTTTAGTTACATCACCATTTCCTGCATCCTAAAGTAAAAAAGCGTGTTCCCATTCTGCCATGGTACCAGAACCATTTCCACGAGTCTAGTCATAAACCGGTGTACCGCGGCGGCCGCGTGCATCAACTCTTTGGACTAAATATCTATAAAATAAACCACTCTAAGCAGTAAAATCATAATAAGTAAAATTAGCATCATCATATACTTCTATATATTTTAAATCTTCCCATTTAAGAAAATTACTTTTTGAATCTGTTCTTCTAATAAGTAAATTCATCATTTCTATTTCAGAAGATTTAAAATTAAGTTTTATATATCCCTCTTCTTCATTTATATATGTAGTTAAACTACCAGTAAGAGTATTTACATATTGCTAATTACAAGTAAAAGGATATAATAAACTATCTTGATAACCATTTTTAGTTTGAATTTCAAATAAAAGCTTATAATTAGTTTTATCTTTAAGCTAATAAGGTAATGAACAAGATAAAACAATAGAATCATCTTCTATATTATAATTCTCTGCTTCAGCTAATATTATACCAGAATCAGAAAGAGTATACTAATCTATATCATTTTCATTTAATGATGTATAATCTGCTTCAAGAAGTCTAAGTCTCCAATATTTTAATTTTTCTGAGCTTTCTTTTTGTTTATATACTCCTACAAAATCTGCAAGAGTATAAAAAAAGTAGTTAGTATCTGTATCTTTAGGTTTTTCTCCATTATTATAAAAATCCTATATATAAAATTCTGGAGCGGCAATAGGTTTTATTATACAAACAGTAGACCATTCTGAAAATTTATCTGTATTATTTGTATAAAAATTTGCTCCAGAATTAAGTACAGAACTAAATCTTAATTGAACTTTATAAAGTGTATCAACTTTAAAACCATTATTTATCTAAGAATTGTTTATATCTACAAAATAACGATTAAGACTTTTATCTAATTCAGTTCTATCTATTGAAGAAAAAGGTTTATCTATAATTTCAGTAATATTATTTACAACATTTACATTACTACTTTGATTTCTAACTGTAATATGTACAGCTTTTATTTCATCTATTTTTATAGCATTGTAATTAGATAAAGTAAAATATATTCTTACTTTATTATCTGTAATATTAAAGGCTGGCATCGAAGATGCCACTATTGGCGGGAAAAGAGCCATCCTTTATTCCTCCTTTTATCTCTATTTACTTTACCTATTTTCCGTTTCTATCTTTCGTGGTAAAGCTCTAACTTCATTCATTAAAGTTTCAACAAAAGAATTACCCCCTTCATCTGTATAATGGGAATATCTTCTCTCCATACAATCTAAACTATAATCATCTATACTTTTAAGCTTGTAACAAAAATAATGATGATCTTTAGTAAGGGATTGTTTTATATCATCCTTATCTGATTCAATAAGAAGATTTATTGAATCTTTTATATCTTTTATATCAGTTTGAATGTTATTTATTTGCTCTTCATGGTGTTCAGTTATCTATTTAAGCTATGCTGGTTGTTGTGACTATTTTACAGCTTGAGTTGTACGAATTTTTGCCCAATCTTTAAATTGAACAAATTCTTTTATAGCAATAGCGAGAATGATAATGAACATGATTACTTCTCCAGCAGAATAATGTGAGAATAATTGAATCATATGGATATCCTTTCTCTATGAGAATTAACTTATTATCATAATAAATGAAAAAAGGACGAAGCAAATTAATTTGCTTCGTCCTTAAAGAATTAAAATTGATTTCCAAAATTATTCTACTATTGGGTTAATTTTGTTAATTTTTCATTTACTTGTTGTAAATAAATATTCTAATATTCAGTTGATATTTGTTTTAAAATATGAGAAGCAATTTCTATAGGTAAAGATTTTCCATATCCTTTGATTACTCTCATAATATCATTATAAAAATTATATGTTACTAAATCATAATCTGAACTCATATCTTATCTCCTTTAATATCCTGGAATATAAAAAGCTCCCTAACCAGTCCATCTTCCTATTTGTATTCCACTTGTTCCTCGAAGTATATCTTGCCATCCAAAATAATAAACTCCATTTCCTATTACAACTCCATTTGCACTACCTGTACATTCTATTAATATAGTAGCAGCTTTATCATAGACCATAGCAGTATGTCCATCAGCACCTTCTCCCCCAGAAGGACCGTTATATACTAATATATCACCTTGTTTTAGAGGAGTCCCTCTTCCAAAATGTTGAAAACCTGCAGCTGTATACATAGCAACCATAGATGGTGTTGCAGGAGGCCATGCTCCATATCCAATTCCCCATACAGTTCCAATAAAACTAGAACAATCAAAAGATCCAGCGTCTAATGTAGATCCTCTTGCTTCCATGCTATAAGTTGGATGACGATTATAAATATACATAGCTCTACTTAAAGCTTGTCTTACTGTATATTGTGTTCTTGCCATATTATATCTCCTATCTTATTAATTTCCTATATAAATAGCATCTTCTCCACCTTTTACATAAGTTATAATTCCCCCTGTTACATGTATTGCAGATCCATCTGTAAAAGTTATAACTCCAGTTTTTCCTATAGCAGATTTAAGAGAAAAATGATCTTTTGCTTGAATTGCTTCTGAAATTACTGAACTACCTGTTATATTTGTTATATCATTACCTGTTACTAAAGAAATACCGGTAGGATAAATATGAATTCTATCATCTGTTTTATAATATATTCCATTAGAATTTATAGACCAAGGTCCTATATCTAAAGTTTTTCCATTATAACCTATTGAAGTTCCGCCTCCATTAAAACCAAAAGTTCCATCACTATTTAAAGTATATCCAGTCCCTCCACTAGAATAATTACCACTAGTTAAACTCGCAGTTCCTCCAGTAGTTGCATTAGCTATTTTACCATTAATATAATTAAAAGTAGCATTACCATTTGAAGTTATTGACCAACCTGGACCAGACATAGAACCTTCTGAATTAATATTCATAGTAGTTCCACCTTTTCCGTCATTACCTCCTTTTAATGCATTAGAAGTAATTTTCCATCCTGCAATAAAACCCTATTTATTAGCAATAAGTTTTTTAAATGTAGCGGTACCATCTTTAGCTATTGCCCAGTCGGTTCCTGTAGCTCCTCCAGTCATAGAACCATTTGAATTTAATCTAATACCTTCTCCAGAATCTTTGTTTATAGACCAAAGTTTATCTTTTTCAATATTCCAACCACCTATTTTACCAGCTTTAGAATAAAGTTTTCCATCATTACTGACAACAAAATTAACACTTTTATTAGTATTAGCTGTAGATGCCCAAATTCTAGCTTGAATACCATTAGAAGTTGTCCCTGAACCAAAAGCATTATTCATATCAGTAGAAGAAATTAAATTACTTCCAAGTCCAGTATAACCATTACTAAGTTTACTTTGATCAACTAACCAAGGTCCTATTCTTGCTTCATTTGCCCATAATTTACCATTGTTATCTATAATACACTATTTACTTCCATTTATTGCCCAGAATCTAGGATTTGTAATAGAAACACTAGTAGAATTATTAGATGAATCAGTATAATGAAAAGTTTTACTTGATCCTGTTCCCATACCAACTTTACCATCAGTATGCTATAAAGTATTTTCATTTATATTCCATTTAGCTATTCTACCAAGTTTAGAATATAAATATCCACCATGTGTTACATAAAAATTAGCACTTTTTAATTTACCATTATTTGTACCACTAGTATTAAGAGTACCACCTGCCCAAAATGCAGTAGTATCATTATCACCATTTTTTAATCCAATATCAGTTGGAACAGTTTCATTAGAAGATGCCATACCAACTTTATTATCTTTATGTAATTTAGTATCAGTTATATTCCATCCAGCTATATCACCAGATCCAGCAGCATGGATACTACCATCAGCACTAACAGAAAATTTATTAGAACCATATCGTATATATGGTCCTTGTTCACTACCACTTCCTGTAGAACTAAATTTAATTTTTAAACCTTTACCGTTATGATTACTAGTATTATAATTATAATCGCCAGATTGGATAGTACCCTATTCAGAACTTGCAGTTATTTTAATTTGAGCTGCACCTGATTTACCAAAAGTAGCATTACCTGTTTTAGCATCTAAAAAAATACTCCTAGCACCATGATCATAACCCATTATACCAGTATCAGTAGAATTAGCTGTTTTAACATCTCCCATTAAAATACCAGTAAAAGTATTATCATCACTCTATTTTTTACCTGCACCAATTTGAGGTGCAAGTATTGTATCTCCATTAGCATTTAATTGAATACTATTTCCGTCCCATCCGTTTAAAGCAGTATGTCCATAACGATTAAGAATCATATAAATAGGAACATGAATCCTACCAACTCCAGATACTTCACATACAATAGCAGAAGATAAATCACTACCGTCAAAAGTGTCTACTGGTTTAAAAGCAGCTGTTTTACCAGTTATTTCTTTAGGTGTTATATTACCAATAGCATACCATGTATAAGTTCTACTTGTATTATCTATCTCCCAATATGAACCGTTAGCTTTCTAAACTATTATTTCAAAAGGAAGAGTATTATCATAGTCTGGTCTAGTGCCATCTTCAGAATAAACTACATATTTAAAACCAGTTTTAGGTTTTATTTTTAATCTAAAACCATTTTTAACAAATTCAGTACAGATAGGATATTCAGCAAAATATTTTAAATTACCTTGCTCAGAACCTGTTCCATACTGTCCACGAATTATATTAACAGGTTTTTCATCTCTTATGTCTTGAAGGCTTTTATTACTTACATTTAATTTAGGTTTAGTCCAATTAGAATTTTGTGCTAAATAAGTAGTTCCATTTCTTTTAGTATCACTACCTACTGTAGATTGTGTATAAGGAGGACACGTCCAATAATTAGCAGTATTTCCTACTAATCTACTATTATTATATAACTAAAATTTTAAATTGTCAACTGTCGCTCCATTATCATCAAACATCTTTGTTTGTTCTCTATCAGATATATAAACTCTATCTGTGTCATTAGAAGGAGTTATTTTAGCAACATAATCAGTTCCATTAGTTCCTGGATCACCATCTTTAGGAAAAGTAAAATCAGTATAAGCATCTAAAATAACATCTTTATATTTTATATTAAGCCATATATAATTTATATTATCTTTAGAATCATATCTATCTTCAATAGAATAATCAAAAGTATCTAAACCAGAATAAACTAAATATTTATCTGCGGAAAGGGGTAAATCGGCACGACTAACTGTTAAATCTAAACTTCCAGAAACTCCATCTTCCTAATTAGAAATTAAAAGAGTCTGTGTAGTAGGAATAATCCATTTTATCCATCCCTATGCTCTAATTTGATCATGAGTAATTTCAGTTCCTTGATTATCTATTAAAGTAAATCTTAAAGGCTATATCTATAACGGTTTCTCAACTTGAGGACTAGCAGGACTATTTCCTTTTCCATCATATTGAAATACTTGCGTACCATTTTCAATATTAAGAGAATACATCCCTTCAAGTTGAAGTTTATTATAAAGAGTTATACTAGCAGTTCCTTTATATTGATCATTTTGTGTAACAGCACAAGATATAATAGAATAATCAGAAATAGAACTTATTGGAAAATTAATATATTGATTTCCTTCTATTCTTTCTACATTTTTTATTTCATTCCAATTATTTACAGCATTTTTATAAATATCATCGTTTTTAATATAACTTTCTTTACTGTTTTGTGCCATATTATTAGCTTTAGCAACTTGAGTATCATAAACTGATTTATAATTGGCATATTGTATATTTAAGCTAGTCGTTTCCGGTTTTTGAACGGCGCCGCCGCGACTTGGTTTTACACTCCATTGATAAGTGATTCCACCACCGTTTAATCCACTATTGCAAGTTAAAGTAGGATGACCATTATTAAAATAATAAACAGTTTGATTTTTTTCATCTTCAACTAAATCACTAGATATAATTTTTATCTAGTTACTAATATTATTATTAATAACTTCTATCTAACCAGTAATCCAATCTTGATTATTATAAACAGCTACACAAAGAACTTTCATTACTTTCTGTGGTACAAGAGCAGTAGGAACAGCAAGATCCTTAATTTCAGGATTTTCTTTATCAGAATCACTCATTTGTCCTAAAATATCTTTTTTGGTATTAAAATTAAAATTCCCTTTATCTTTAGGAACAAAACCACTTCCATCTTTATAATTTAAACATTCCCATCCATCACCTGCATAACCAGAATATCTATCATGTCCTCTAAAAACTGTACCATTCTATCTAAACCAATAATAAACTACATTCTAAGTTGTTGGTTTACCATTAACTTTTAATACAGCTACAAGAGGAATCTAAGATATACCATTACCTAATGTATTACCTTTTGCGGAATCGTCTATATGTAAAACATATCCTTTTAATTCATCATCTGTCAAAGCTTTTGCTCCGTTAACTCTAATGTCAGAAATAAAAATATCTTTTATTTCTTCTTTACTAGAATCAGTAGGAAATCCATTACAAAAAGCTTGGATACTATCTACTCTTATAAAATTACTAGTATCAGCATTTTTTATTAAAGTTTCTACATTAGTAGGACTTGTTAATCTATAAGGATGTCCAATTACATCAGATTGATCTACTTGAAATTGTCTAATTACCTATTTTCCAGTAACATTATCTTTATATGCAATATTAAAAATTAATCCATATTTACCACCAAATTGACTATCAGCAAAAGCAGTTCTAACTGTCATACCAAGAGCAAGACTGTCACCTTTTTTAATATAATTAGATATATCATTTATATTAACTTTATCTGTTATATCAATAGTAACATCATCTGCATAAGAAGATAATTCTACTATATTATTTATACTTGTTCCACTTGGACCTATATTATTATATTGCTAACCAACAACAGGAACTTGCTAATAATTAGTAGCTACATTATTTACACCACTAAGAATTGTTTTTGTTCTATCCCAATCATTACCTGGGACAAGAACACTTACCTATTGATCTTTCTCATATTTTATTTTAGCACTTGTTGCATAGGCTTCAAATAAACTATCTTGATAACGAACCTCATATTTCCCTGCTACTTCATCTATAACTTTATTAATTATTCCTTTAATAGTCTTATCGTAACCAGCTTGAGAAATTTTTTTATCTGCAATAATCTATATTGCCTATACAATAGCATTCTCTCTCCATGTATCAGCCATGTAGATTTCTCCTTTTTACTCCGCGGCGGCTCGTTACTAAGGGCATATCCTTAATAACGAACCACCACAATATATTATCAATCTCTGTATCCTGAAGCTCTCATACTAGCCATATTGACAAGATTATTGAAAGCTTGTTCTATTTCTGTATGTTGAGTTACATTCGGGAAGTTAGCTTCAATATGTACATTTTGATCTAATGTATTAGTATTATCTATTCCTCCCAATAATCCAGTAGCATTATTAATTAATGAACCAATTTCACCAGTTGCAAGGCCATTTAATGAACCTGTAATCATTCTAACAGCTTCTACAGCAGCTAATATGTTAGCTGTATCTTGTTGATTAAGAACTAATTCTTTTTCATGTAAGAAAGCAAGACGTCCTTCAGCATCACCCCATGAACCCGTAGATCCACCAGTGTCAAATGTAGCAATACTCATTTGAGTTAAGAATTTCTCATATTGTGCCATAAGGGCATCTATTTGCTGCTTAACCGCCGCCGCATCTGTTTTTGGATTTCCGGTGAAATTCATTCCTGTGGTAGTATCCAATCCCATACTTTCAACTGGAATAACATCTGCAGTAAGATTACTTCCATTCAACTCTTGCCCAGTACTATATGCACCTCTTAAATTACTAATTAATGTCTATACATTCATTACTTTATTTAAGAATTGATCTAACCAACTTAATAATTTTTGTATAGCATCGACTTGAGCATTACATTCATTAATTAACTTTTGATTAGTAGTAATTAAACTTTCAGCTTGTTGAATATTCTTATCAAATGCATTTCCAGCTGCATCAGTAACATTCGTTACAACTTGTAAACTACTACCTGCATCAGTTAAGAATTGTCTTACATTCTTATCATATTCAACTGTTGCATCACTAATCTGCTTCATAGCATCATTAGTAGCATTTAAAATACCACCTTCACCAACAAGAGTATTCGCTAAATCTTGAATATTACTTTGTATTTGTGGAATATTCTGAGTCATAATTTCCATTTGTTCATCAGCAGAAAGCAATGTAGTATCAATTCCCATTCCACCAAAGAAAGATTCATTTAAATATTGAAGAGCATATTTATTATCTTCTGTCAATCCTTGCATAAGATTATTTGTACTCTATTTTAAAAGATCAATTCTAGCTTGAATTCTTGCTCTTTCTTCTGCGTCTTGAGTATTATTATATTCTTCTGTTAAATCTCTCATTTTATCTATATAATCTTTATAAGCATCATATAAAGTATTAAGATTCTAAGTATAATGCTCTTTATCCATATTATATAAATTAGCTTGAGCATCTGCAAGAGCAGCTTGAAGATCACCAAGTTTTTCTTCATCAGCCACATACTGATAAGTATAATTACCTTGGCTATCTCTTCTTAATCTCATCTTAGTTTTATTATATCTAGCATCTTCAAGAGCCATTCTAGCTTTTTCAACTTCTAAAGCAGCTTTTGCACGGTCAATATCATATTGAGTAAGATTATCTTTCTCTCTTAATATTTTAAGCTGCTCATTCATAAGTTTATTAATCTTTTGTTGGTTAGCAGGTGAACCAGAAAGTCCATCAATAGCCTATTGATAAAGATCAGTAACCTCTTGAATACCCATTTTAGATTCAAAAGTATCAAGGAAGTTATCATCAAAGGTATTTATATAATCCCATTGTTCATCAAGATAATCTAAACCGCGGCCGCCGGTCAATGCATTATTGAGCTTGGTTATAATCCCGTCAACACGATTCTACCATTGGTTAGAAAGATTTTCAATCATTTCTTCAAGTTTAGAGTTTAAATTATCTGTTACATCATCGAGATTCTTTTTCATCTAATTCCAAGCAGGAGAATTTTTAGTCTAATTCTTCATTAAATCCTGCCAATATTGTTGTTGCATTCTTAAACTTTCAAGCTAATTTTTATTATTAGCTTTTTGAAGTTCGTAATATTTATTCATAGTATTATATGCTTTATCACCATATAACATCTATGTAAGTTTTACATTATGGTCAATCAAATCATTTACACGTTCATATTGATCAATTTGATCGTCCATTTTATCTTTTGCATTATCGAGAGCATCGAGATAGTTATCTTTAATATCATCTACAAGATCTTGAACATCTGCTAAATCATCCATCTGCTGTTTCATGTAGTCTTCAAGATCTTCTTGCGCTTGCGCGAGGTTAGTTCCATAGATAGAAGAGGTGCCACCGTTTTGCATATCAGTGATATGTTTATTAAGCTATTTAATTTTAGCACTAGTCTCTTGAACTTGGTCTGAATTAAAGTAGGACATTAATTCTTTAGCAGAAGCTTTTGCATTTCCTAAGAAATCATCTTTATCAAGTTTCTTAATAAACTTGTTTTCAAAATCAAGCCAATCACGTTCAAAATCACCTGTATCTATCGCAAGGTCTACTGTTATTTTAGAAGCAGCAATTTGATTTTCAATAATTTTTTCTTGAATCTATTGTTGTTGATTAGCTATATCACGTTGAAGTTTTAATGTATCATCATATTCTTTAATATTATTTTTTATAGCATCATATTTATCTTTTTCAAGATCAAGAGATGTTTGAGCAGTTTTTTTAGTCTAATCCATAATATCTTTCTGCTTCTCAAGTTCAGCTTTATGAGCTTCTTGTTGTTCAGCAGATAATGAATTATAATCTTCTACTGCTTTGTTATAATCTTCCTAAGCTTCACGTACTCGTCTATTATAATCAGCTATAGCATTATTATAATTATCACGAGCATTATCTAAAGCTTCATTGTAATTAGCAATCTAACCATTAGAATCAAACTGTATTCCGTTACTTAAATCAGAAGCTAATTCATTTCTTAATCTAACTAACTCACCTGTTGCAATAGTTGATTTCTAATCAAGTAAATCTTTTTGTTTTTCAAGCTATTTATTTTGCTGCTAAAGATTTTTAAGTCTATCTTTATTTACAAGTTTTTTCTATTCTTTCTATATATCATCAAGAATATCTTCTTGTTTATCTAAAGCTAAATTTATATCATGATATACATCAGAACGATCTTTAATAGAATCTTTTGCTTCTGAAAGTTTTTGAGGTTTAACAGTAGTAGGATTTTTAGCTTTAGAGCCGCCTCCACCACCGCTACCTCTTTTACTAGAAGAAGGTGATTTAGATCCTCCTCCATGAGAAGCTTGTTTATATTTAAATCCACCACCAGAAGATTTATGAGCAGACGTAACTTTTAAAGAAACTGCTTTATTATCTGATGTTGAAGTAGTTCTTTCAAGCTGTGGAGTATAAACTGCTTGATATGTTCTATAAACTATAGGAACCTGGAAAGGTAATCCAGGACCAATTAAAGCAGGTGCAGTACCAATTTCAGTAACAGGAGATAATGTAGTAGTCCAACCAGTAGTTTCCTTAGTTTCTGTTGAAGGAGCATTATTTTCAATAACCTATGCATCAACACCCATTGAAGCAAGATAATCAGTAGCTTGCTGCGCAGTCATACCAGCTGCATTTACCATATTCTATAAACCAGCAATAAAGTTTGTATCATCAAGCACAGCACCAATCTATATATCTTGGAAATTCATTTGATCCATCATAGATTGAACATTATTTAACTAATTATAAAAAGCATCTGCATCTTTTAATTCTATATGAGCTATTATATCTTGCCTTGCTGCTTCTGCTAATTGATTATAAGCCTATTCATCTCCTTGAACAGCAGCTTTTAAAAGATTAAAATTATCAATATCTTGAGTAAAATCAGGACTTAAACTTTCGAATGGTAAATCTAATAAATCAGCATATACACCTTGTAACTAATTACCAGCTTCAACTCTATCCTGTATAGCATCAGAATTAAGCATTTTCTACCATTCATCTTGATGATCTATTACTTCCTCAAGAGCATGGTCATATCTTAATAAAGATTCTGCTAATTCATTAGCAACCTACTAATTATCTTGAACATTATCACTTACTTCTTCAAGATTATCTGCATAATCTTGAAGATACTATGATAAATCTTTCCACTGGTCCTATTTCACATCCTAATCAAGAGTTTCTAAAGTTCTAGTTGCATTACTTAACTATTCAGAATATTTTTCTATTTCTTCTTTTGCTTGAGATATTGCATTTGCATTAGCCTACCATTCTGGCTTATGTTTAGAAACTTCCTAACTAACTTGAGTTATTATCTCTTTTTGTTCTTCTGTGAGATTATTCCAGTCTATCTATGTTTTTGATAACTCTTGAATACCTTCTTGTATTTCAGGTGTTATTTCATCAATAGCTTGTAAAAAAGCTAATTGAGTAGAAAATAATTCTGCTCCATTATTTTCAATAGCAGCTTGGCTAAAATCTTGGAAATCTCCACCTTGAGAATAGGAATAACTACTATTTTCAAAATTTTCTTTTATAGTAACTTGTTCTGATAAAGAATTTAATTTATCAACTAAAGGTTGTAAAGAAATATTATTAGCATAATTTACAAAATCCTCTACACTCTAACGAAGCTTTAATGTACCATCTGGAAATCTATCAAAATATGCACTTAATTCAATTCCTGCAGCCTCTAATGTAGCTGCTTGCTCTGCATCTATAGTATCTCCAATTTTTAATCCATCTATTATATCATGAATAGATTTATAAAACTCTTCTGGAGCAATAGCTTCTTCAACTGCCTTTATTTGATCTATAAAAATTTGAAGCTAATCATCTGAAACATTTTCTAATGTAACACCTGCCTAAAGTAAAGCATCTTTAAAACTATTAATAGAAATATCAGTTCCAGTTAAACTATTTACAACCTATTGGAAAGGAAGAATTTCCTATATATCTAATCCTTCTAAAAGATCTTGAGTATTTTTAAATTCTTCTAACCCTTTAGAATAGCTATTACGAAGTAAACTTCCAATAGCTTCTTTCATCTATTCAGACATAGATTCAGAAGGTTGTTCAGAAACATATCTTTCTAAACTTTCTTTTACGGATTTTGGTAACTGCTATAAATAATTTATATAGCTATTCCACATATCCTAATAAGAATTTTTTAATCTTCTCTAAACATCTTCCGGATTAACTTGGAAAGAATCTGCAATTATATTTATTAACTCATCATTATTTAAAGCCTATTTAATATCTGAAATAGAAAATTTTGACCAATCAAAATTTTCTAAATTATCACCAAAAGCAGTTAATATACTAGATGATTTTTCACCTAAAGACTAAATTTGCTAATTTACTTGCTAATATATACTATCTATATTTTTAACAGCATCTTGATAAGCAACAGCCCCAGCAACGAGATCAGTAGAAACATTTTGCCACTATCCATCTACTTTTTGTTGAATTTTCTTAAAAGCTCCAATACCTTTTACTCGAACATCCTAACCAAAAGTTTTTCCAAGATCTTCTGCCCAAGCTTGTGCTAAACTATCTAAATCAAGGTGTCTATAAAGCTAATTATTATATAGATCTACTCCTATATCAGTATAATACGAATCGTCTAACGATACATTTTTTAAAGAGTTCTATACCAGTTTAACAAAAGCATCTTGATTACTAGAGTTTTGATATAAAGAATTATTAGCTAATTCTGGACGTAAAATAGCACTAGTTAAATTTTGAGAAGCAGTTGTGTTAGCATTAACCTAATTTGCTAATTCACTAATTTTTCCAGTATTTTCTTGAACAACCTATATATCTTTAGAAGATAAATTTGTATTTTTATCAAGCCATTTAGAATTTTCAAGAATATATTCACCATGTTGATTTACAGCATCAACAACTTCTTTAAGCTAATCAGGAGTTAATCCTCCTGCTCCGTCTAAACTACGACTTGCATTAGTAATTAAAGAATAATTCTATGCTTCTGTACTGACTCTATCAGCATTAGCATATACTAATCCACTTGCTATACTTCTTTGTTGATAAGCCTGTTGAACAGCCTCTTGCCCTTCTTCAGTAATATAAAGTAAACCTTCACTTGTTGAATCAACATAATTTCTTAATTCTGGAAACTCTTGCATTAAAGAAAGAACTTGATCATTTACTTCTTGTAAGGCTGTTCTCCACTACTAAGTTCCTTTTGTTAATTCATTAAAATGATCTTTAACAGAAGCTAAATTATCTAAAGAAGTTTTTAAATTATTAGAAGATTCTTTTAAACTATTATAAGTTTCTTGAGCTTTTTTAGTTTTCTAAGCAGCTTTTTCAGCAGCATCTGCTGCTTGGTTCCAAGCTTTATATAAACTATAAACAGCCACTGCTATTCCAGCTGCCAATGCAATATATGGCATAGCACTAATAATAACATCTTTATAAGCAAGAGCAACCTCATGAAGTGTTATAGCATGAGTTTTCTATGCTATAGTTTTAGTTGCAGTGGCAGCAGCTTGTTCATAACTAACACCAGCCTAAATTTGCTATTGTATTATTTGTTCTTTTAAAGCAGTTACATCTATTTGTCTTGATAATGTAGCTAATTGTATAGCAGAAGTAAGACCTTTAAAATTTTTAACTACAGAAGAAACTCCACTAATTATTAAAGGAATAGACATTCCTATATTAGTAAAAGTTTGTTTTATTTTCTCTCCTGCTGAAATAGTATCATTTTGCCAAACTTTAGTTAAATTTATAAGATTGCTTATCCCGGTAACAGCTTGACTTGCTCCAACTGCAATATTTACAAAAGTTTGTATTGAAGCATATTGTCTAACTCCATTTAAAAATCTATCAGCTTCTTGAGAAGCCATTTTCATTTGATTTTGAAGTTGTTGTAATTCTGTATTAATCTAATTTATATTCTATCCAATTCTTACATTTTGCTTTGCTGTATTTAGCCATTTTTGATATTCATTAGTTAAAGTTTTTATTTTAGTAATAGAATAATTAGATGACTAGCCTAATGTTTTTATCTATTCAGCTTTATTTAATAAATCTTTTCCACCCCATTTTTGGAAACCCTAAGCTGTCATAGAAGCTTGAACTTTTGTCATACTGCTTGTTATAGAATCAACAAGATTTCGTCCAAACTATTTTTTTATACTACCAGAATAATTTACTAAAGTTTTTTGAGTAGTCTTTATAACACTTTGTTGTCTTTCAATAGTATCTGTAATGCTATCCATATACTAAGAAGCATCCTACTAAGAAAGACCTTTACGTCTTTGTATTATTTTTAATAAAGACTAATATTTATTTTTCTATTCCTATAAAACAAGAATTTTCTATTTTATTTGACCAATATTTTTTACATATTGATTATATTCATTTATTTGAGCAGGCTACATAAAATCATAATAATCTTGAGCAGCCTTTTTTGCATTAACCATAGCAGATATAGTATCATCTTTATATCCTTTAGATGCACCATATAACTTAGTATTTTTAATATCTGCCTATTTTAATACTTTATTATTTCTAAAATTTTGAATATTTGTAATAGCATTATCAATTTCTTTAGTAATAGTACCTTTAAAAACTTGAGCAAAAATAGTACCAAAACTAAGAATAGCATTATTACTACCGCCAATACTCTCAATTAAACTACCAAATAAATTAACAGCACCGGTTCCAAAATCAACGAGTCCTTTTAAATCTTCCTCATTGATCATAGCACTCTTGACTCTTTCACCAGCAGCACCTAATTGCTCCATTTTAGCGCCAAGAGATTCCATGTATCTACTATTCTTCTCCATTAACGTTCCTTGAGAATCCATAGATACATTAACTAAATCGCTATATTTACTCCAGTTATCAAATAAAGCGATTAAGTTATTATATTGTCTCTGACCAGCCATTGTTCTGGCAAGATAAATCTGTTGCTCTCTACTAAGATCTGCCCATTTACCACCAATCTCTTCAATAACTTCACCAGTATCTCTAAGATTTCCATTAGCATCGAGAACATCAAATCCAACTTGTTTCATTTGCTTAGAGTAATTACCTAAGCTAACTTCAGCACCTTCTGCACCAGTACTAATATCATTAATTCTAGAATAAATAGTTTTTAACGCATTACCAACACTCTCAGGTGCCTGTCTAGTCGTAGCAACAATAGTAGCAATCTGAGCATTTAACTGATCAACATCTACTCCCATAGCATTAGCAGTAGAAGCAACCTTACTCATAGCAATAGCTAACTAACTCATATTAGAAGCACTACTATCAGCAACAGAAGCAAGTTTATCAACATATAATTCAGCTTCTTCATTAGCTACTTTATAACCATTCCATACAGCAGTGAGGTAATCAGCCATTTCATCGCCAGCACCAGTAATATTTTGTGCTTTTAAAACAGCTTGAGTTCTAGCTTGAACATCTTCCTCATTTAAACCTTGTTGATAGAATGTTAAAGCAGCTTTTGTATAATCCATTGTACTTCTACCAAGAGATTGAGCAGCATTATTAGCTTGTACTGCAAATTCTTTCATTTGCTCAGTAGAATCACCTGTAACTATACGAATATCTGTTAAAGCAGAATCTAAGCTTTTAACATATTGAAAAGCTTGTTGTACTGAATTTGTGAAATTGTTCATTACACTAGAAGCAATTCCCCATTTTACAGTATTAGCCATAGTTTCACCCATTTGTGAAACAAGACTATTAGTCTATTTTAATTGCATATTAGTCGTTAAAACTTCACTAGCCATTCGACTAAAAGCAACTTGACCTTGCGCCCCTGCTTTAGAAAAAGATGTATATATCTTATCAACAGAAAGACCAACTTGTTTTAAAGATGCATTAAATTGCTGAGTATTTAACGAATTTAAATTAACATTAAAAGCTTTATTTAATGCAATCTCAACTTGTCCAGCTACTTTTTTTATCTAATCTAATTGTGTTTTTGTCCCACTAAAATCTTTTGGTTTAATATTTTGTAAATCTTGTAAAGACTTTTTTACTGCGTTTACGCTCGTTTGATCAACATTATATTTAACACCAATATTTATATTGGTTTGATTATTAGGCATAAACGTTCCTCCTTTTATATCCAAATACAATTACTTAAAAAATTGCATAAAAAAATTGCTCTCTTTGTAATGAATACAAAAAGAGCAAGGATAAATTAATTTATTTAGTCCTTCTTAGTAGCTTGCTTAATTTGAACTACTTTTTTCTACGCGGCGGGCTTAAGGGCATGCCCTTCATTATTTACCGGTAAGTTTGTTCTAATATTTCTTCCACCATTAGCTGCTGTGGCAAAATCTTCAATCGCTTGATATTTACTTGGATCGAACGAGTCTACAATCTCTTTAGCTGCAGCTGCATTCTTCGGGAGGTCCTGTACAATCCTGGTTAGGACGGCCGCCGCGGTGTTTCTATAAGTTAAAGATTCTTCTTTCATATCATCTAATTTATCAATTAAATCATTATACTCATCTTCACCTATTGCAGCTATTACTTGATCTATAATATCATTTCTATCTAATATATCATATAATTCCATTTCATCTTCTCTATCTTCTTCTAAAAATTCAATATCAGTATAAAGATAAACAATATTCAAATGGAAATAGCAATCTAATTTTACTTCATTATATATACCATCTTCTTCAGACTTTTGTAATGCAATTTGAATAAGATCTATTTTATCTGAAGTTGAGATATGTTTTTTAACCTAAATACCATTTTCAAGTTTTACAGTAGGTATTTCTTTTTTAAGGTTAAGTTCTTGATATTTCATTCTCTACTTTCTCCTTGTTTTCTCTTGTTTTTTATATTATAACATAAAATTTATTTTATGTCAAGTTATTTTTATTTTAATATATTTAATATTGTTTGTTGATATTCTGGTAAATGTTTTTTAAGTGTTGATGCAGCTACTCCTAATAAATCTGCTAATATAGTATTAGCAACTTGTCTTTTATTTTTTAATAATATCTATATTTTATTATTTAATTCATTTTTCGTTATAGGCTATTTTAATAAAAGTAAATAATAAGCAAAAGCAACATAGGGTCCTATAGCAGCAGAACTCGCATCAGTTCCTTTTACAGCAAATTGAAAATTTCCATTTATATCTAATTTTACATCACCTTTTATAATAGCAGGAATTTTATCTATATCAATTAAGTTACTTAAAATCTACAAACTATGCTATTTACTTTCTAAATAAAAATTGTTTCTATTATTTATAATAGCATCAGCATATGCCTATGATATATGTCCTTTTTTGTATCCACTTGCTGTTTTCTAATTATGTAATCCTCTGTATTTAATATAAGGCCATTTATCACTTCTATAATAAAAAGTATCTGCAAGATTAGGAAATTTACGTTTATAATTCATATTAGTATCATATCTTTGCAAAGCTAATTGATAAACATAAGCCTTTTGTCTTGTAGCTGAATCAACCTTTTTTTTCATTGTATTTAATAAATCATTATGAAAATTAGTAATTTGTTGATTTGCTCCAGGAACATCACTATAAGTAGCTTTTCCATTTTTACTACCGCTAGCATATACTTCTGAATAAATTTTTTTAGCTTGATTATGACCTATAAAAAGAATTTTACCCTATGAATTTACAAAAGTTAAAAAAATCTATCTATCTAAAAAATTATTTATAGAATATTCAAAATCCTAAACTGCAACAAAACATTTTCTAATAAAATCAGTATTATCTATATTTGAATATAATGTATTTATACAATCTCTTATTGACTAGTTTTTCCAACCCCAATTTTTTAAAAACTAAATTTGATTTAAAAATTTTTTTGCTTTTCTTTGCAAAGAAAAAAATTCTTTTCTTTCTTCTTCTGCATTTTTTATTCCTTCAACAGTTTTTTCTTCTATTATATTTTCAATTTTACTAATTTCATCAGCCATATTTTTTATCCCACCTAACAAAAAAGAGGGGACTTTCGTCCCCTCTCTAAATTCTATTATTAAAATTAACCAGCTGTACCAACTGTAACATGTAACTCAAGAGATTTTGGTGTAGAAGCTTTCTCTGGAAGAGTAGCTGTAACTTTAATAAATCCATCACCAGTATTTTTCTTAGCAACAATATATCCATCTTCACTAAGACTAATATATTGTTTCCAGTCTACTGTACTATCATCTGCAGTTCCATTATTATAAACAACAGTCCAACTTGGAGCATATTGAGATAATGTAGCTTCTCCTTTGTCATTAATAATATCAACAAAAGTACCGAAACTAATTGCATCATTAATATTTGCTAATTGTTTAACATAGACACCATCATTATCAGTATCATAAATACTCTTAAATGCAAATAAAGTAACATTAGCACCTTGTTCATCTTCTGTCTTATTACTATCATGAGCACCAGCTTCAGCATGCTGATCAGTTTCATCATGATACATAACTGGATCATCAGCCTGAGTAGCAGCACTTTCAGCACCAAGAGCAATACTATCAACAATCTGCATTACTGCAAGAACTTTCTTTGTTTGGTCAAAATATGTATAATCTGGGAAAGCATCCATAGTAAAATCAAATGTACTAGGATCACCAGTACCAGCAAATGTCATTGTAAAGTTACTTTGTAATCTAACATTCGGGAATGTAAGATTAGCAGGTAAATCTTTACCAGTATGTTGATCACGGAATAATGTATCAGCTTCAACATAATAGTTTCCACCAAATGTTTCAGGTGTAATATCAGCTTCGTAAACATGTCTACCAGGAAGATCAATATAATAATCAACCATAACGGTAGCATTACCAGTAGTTTGAGCGCCATCAAGTAAGATATTACTAATAGTAATTATACCATTAGAAGTAATAGCAATTTCACCAGAATAAATCTTACCAGTTAAAGAACCATCTTCTTCTTGTTCCATTATATAAATAGGAGCATCATCAGCGCAAATATGTGCAGTAGTACCAAATTCAGCAATAGCATTTCTTAAATCAATAGTACCTGTAGTATTAGTAATTTTAAGTTCAGCACCACTTGTCATATGGAAATGAACAAGATCTTGTCCATCTTCTCCGCCATTACCACGTTTAAATAATCCAGCACCAGAAAGAATTGCAAATCCAATAGGACTAAGCAAAGCATCTGTGAAACTGAATGTTAATGTTTTTTCACCTTCCCAAGCAAGAAGTCTAGCGTTACCACGTCCGCCTTGTGCGTACACGGTAGTTGTACTCTGCTCCATAG
>Ga0256405_10001851_pt1 | contig 53974 bp, 55 predicted proteins | sample RumenRJG_02DNA_FD_189096 | JGI IMG/M metagenome (GOLD analysis project Ga0256405, IMG submission 189096) | Bovine rumen microbial communities from Lethbridge, Alberta, Canada - RJG_02 | ecosystem: Host-associated > Mammals > Digestive system > Stomach > Rumen | place: Canada: Alberta... | reverse complement strand
CCATGGGGCTCAGTAGGGAAATGATGTTGCGGCTGGCGAACCTTTCGACGAGTCTTTAGACTCAGTGCCGGTAATATGCCCTTATAGGGCAAGAGCAAACCACCGGCTAAGCCGGTGGTGCTGATTAAATTTGAGAAGCAATTAATTTACATATATTGTTCCCTTTTGATGAGAATTTTTCTTCATATTCTGTCATTATATTTCCAATATTCATCTTTTCGTCATGATGTAAATCAAATGTGTAGGCATCTAAATTCCAAGAGGAGGATTCATTTATTTCATCAAGTGAAAAATTAAATAAATCAACATTATCAGTTTTAAATTCAATACAACCTTCATTTGCTAAAAACTGGCTATATACATCTAAAAATTGATGAGATGTAAGGCGTCTTTTGGCATGACGGTCCTTTGGCCATGGATCGGAAAAGTTTAAATATATTTTATCAACTTCATTTTTTTCAAAAATTTCATTTAAAGTTTTGGCATCTATACATAAAAAATGCACGTTTTCTAAGTGTAGTTCATCCATTTTTTGAACGGCTCTAAGAAGTACAGAGGTGTAACGTTCAATGCCAATGTAATTAATATTAGGGTTGGCTTGCGCAAGATCCATTAAAAATCGTCCTTTTCCCATTCCGATTTCGATGTGTATAGGGTTATCATTTTTAAAAAAATCGTGCCATTTACCCTTTAAAAGCATTGGTTCATTAATACAGAATTCACTTTTTTCAATAGCTTCTGTGGCACCTGGAATGTTTCTAAGTCTCATAAAAAATCCTTTCTGAATAAATCTTCTTTATACTATAACTTTTTAAAACTTAGTATATTGTAATATATTTTGAGTAAATAAAAAAGAAAAATATTTTTTTATTGTTTTTTAAAAATATGATTTGTATAATTAAAGTGTGAAAGTGTGCGTAAAGTTTAAATAGTGTACGACAAATTAATACAAGAGAGAAAGTTTTTTGACAAAGCGGAGGTAATATAATGGTAAGTAGGGGGAAAAAAAGAGATTTTTTCAAGAAAATAATGCTTGCAGCGACGATTTTGGGATTAAGTGTTTCGACGTTTAATATAAATTCGTGTAAAGTAAGGGCAGAAGGTGAGGACAAATGGCCAGCTGGAATTGAAATTGAAACACCAAATGCAATTGTAATGGATGTTAATACAGGTGCTATTTTATATGAAAAAAACATAAATGAAAGACATTATCCTGCAAGTATAACTAAAATTTTTTCGACACTAATTGCAGTTGAGAATTGCAAGTTGAATGAGAAAGTTACTTTTTCAGCTGATGCAATAAAAAATGAAATTGATGCATCTCATATTGCTCGAGATCAAGGGGAAGTGCTAACAATGGAGCAGTGTCTATACGCTTCGATGTTAGAGTCTGCTAATGAATGTGCATATGCTTTGGCTGAACATGTAGGAATCAAAAAAGGTGGAAATTACAGAACTTTTATTGATTTGATGAACTCACGAGCAAAAGAAATCGGATGCAAAGATTCGCATTTTAACAATTCAAACGGTATGCCGGATGATCAGCACTATACAACAGCATATGATATGGCATTAATTTCTAGAGAAGCATATAATAATCCGACATTTAGAAAAATTATGTCAACAAAAAAATATACTATACCAGCAACAAATAAACATCCAGAAGAAACTTATTTAATAAATCATCATATGATGTACTATCCAAGAAAAACACAAAAATATCTTTATGAAGGATGCTTAGGTGGAAAAACAGGATATACAGTTGTTGCAAATTCGACGCTTGTTACATTTGTTAAGAGAAATGATATGGTATTATGTTGTGTTGTCTTAAACACAAAAACACCGAATCATTATTTAGATACAATAAGGCTTTTCGATTACTGTTTTGATAATTATAAAATATTGAAACTTTCAAATTATGAAAAAACGATTCAGTATAAAGGGAAAAAGCATAAAATTAGTAGCGATAAATGCATTATTGTTCCAAAAAATGTTGATTATAAAGAAGTTGAAAAAAATATAAAAAAGGTAGGTAAGAATTTAGTTGTAGAATATAACTATAAAGGAAGAAAGATAGGAAATGTAAATTTTAAAATACTTCAAAAAAAAGTTTCAACTAATCCCAAAAAGCTTAATAAAAAAAATATGAAAGACGCAAATGTTGGCTTTGCAATAATATTTGTAATTGTTGTTATTTTTGTCGGAATAACAATTTATAGAAAGAGGAAAGGGTACATTTAGAAAAATATAGATAAAATATAGATAAGAATTATAGAAACATTATATATAACTATATGTATAATGAAAGTAATAAGTCCAAGAACCGTTTTCATTAAAGAGAAAAATACTCTCATTTATGAAGGCGGTATTGGACTTTTTTAAAAAAAATAAATAAATTTTCAAGCAAAAAGCCCTGTAGCTTATTGGTAAATAGATTACAGACTAATAATGTCATTTATCTCGGATAACAATAAATCCTTGTTTTCTGTCAAAAACATAATACCATTAGTTGTTTCAATTATCGTAATGTAAGTTTCTTTTAAAGAATCTAATTTATTGAATAAACTTATAACGTATTTTGAACAATCAGTTGGTAAATTCAGAAAAACGCATTCTAAATTAGAGGTACCAATTGGATATGAATTATTTTGTTTTAAAATTTTGGAAATTTCACATTCGTTGGCATATTGTTGTTTTGTTTTATTTATAATAAAATATCCATCTTTATCTTTTGGCATATCAAGCGATTTAACTGCTCGTTGAACTTGTTTTGCTAAAGCGCCAGATGTGGGATAGAGTGATTCAAAATACTTCATGAAATCAGAGGCACTTCGAAAATGAGTATTTTTTCCAGTTTGTTTAATTTCTGTATTTAAAATGCGTAAAATTTCATGTTCGCAGTTTTCACGAGATGGATTTTTCCGTGTTGTTGATTCGTTCATTTTTCCCCCTCCAATTAAACGATAAATTTTTATAAAAAAATTATAAAATATCTGAAAGATAATTACAATAAAAAACTTAAATATTAGAAAAACTTTCAATAAAATTTATAAAATAAAAAAAACAAGCGCTAATAAAATGATAAAACAGATTATAAGCGCTTGTAATGTAATTTTTTATTTAGAAAAATATATTAAGTATTATTATAAAATTATGATACAAATTAACAATGTTTTGTAAAAAAAGATGTTAACAAATAACCTTCAAATTATAATAAATCCGCTATTTCATAGATTAATTTTTCAGTTTTATCCCATCCTAAACATGGATCAGTGATTGATTTTCCGTAAACACCTTCGCCGATGCTCTGGTTTCCATCTTCGATATAACTTTCAATCATAAGACCTTTAACAATTTTGTTCAAGTCAGGAGAAATTCGTTTGCTGTTTAATACATCTTTACTGATTCTGATTTGCTCTAAGTATTTTTTACCAGAGTTTGCATGATTACAATCTACGATGATTGCAGGATTTGCTAATTTTTTTTCAGAATATAAATCAAAAACAGTCATTAAATCTTCATAGTGGTAGTTTGGAATGCTACGACCAAATTTATCTACATAACCTCTCATGATTGCATGAGCGAATGGATTTCCGTTTGTCTCAACTTCCCATCCACGGTATAAGAATTTAGAACCATTTTGTGCTGCGATAATTGAGTTCATCATTACAGTTAAATCTCCACCAGTTGGGTTTTTCATACCTGCAGGGATACCAACTCCACCAGCGACAAGTCTATGAGATTGATCTTCAACTGAACGTGCACCGATTGCTACATATGAAAGTAAATCAGATAAGTAACGGTGATTACTTGGATAAAGCATTTCTTCTGCACAAGTAAATCCAGTTTCATTAACAACACGAGTATGCATTTGTCTAATTGCAATTATTCCTTTTAACATGTCCTCAGCTTTTTCAGGATCAGGCTGGTGAAGCATACCCTTGTAACCAACGCCGATAGTACGAGGTTTATTTGTATAAACTCTAGGAATCATAAAGATTTTATCTTTAACCTTTTCCTGTACCTTGGCAAGACGTGTCATATAATCTAGGACAGCATCTTCGTTATCAGCAGAACAAGGTCCGATGATTAAGATAAATTTATCATTTTTTCCAGAAAAAATATCAAAAATTTCGTTGTCCCTAGCTTCTTTTAATTGTTTGATTTTGTCTTCAAGTGGATATTGTTCTTTAAGTTCCTTTGGAGTAGGTAACTTACGAATAAAATTCATTTGCATTTCCATATTAAAATCTCCTATCTATTCAAATATAAAATAAAGTTTTATTAAATATATAATATTCTATTTTCTGTAAAAAAACAAGCTTTTTTGCTTTAAAGTAATAATGTGTTATAGCGATTGAAAAGGGGAATTTTATAAAATAATAGAAATGAAATTTTTAAAAATAGAACTTTTGGAAGTTTTACGCAAAAATAATATAAAAAATTTATGATAGACTACCAAAAATTAAAATTTTTACGATTATTTCTTGTTTGTATAAATTAATGTTAGTATAATATTAAATGGTCTTTTTTACAAGACAAAACAGGAAGGAAGGATAAAAATGAAAGAAAGATTGAAGAAATTTTTTATTGTTGTATTGAGTATGATGCTAAGTTTAACTTCGTTATTTTTACCAATACAGTCAACAAAAGTTAATGCAGCAGCAGTGGAACCAAGTACAGGAAATATCTACTATATAAAGAATAAAAATAGTGGATTATATTTGCAGGTTGCGAATAATTCTTCTAATAGTGGCTCAAATGTAATTCAGGCAAATGGAACCGGGGCAGAAGGACAAAGATGGATTCTCGAAAAAAATTCGTCAGGAACATACAGACTTCATCCAGCAACAGATATGACAGGTTCGGTTTCATTAGATGTTGCTAATGCGTCATCATCAAACGGAGCAAATATTGGAATATTTAAAAACAATGGTTGTTCTGCACAAAATTTTAAATTAGTTAAGGCAGATAATAATAATGGATATTATTTGATGACAGAAACAACTGATTTTAATTCTTGTGTTGAAGTAAATAGGGCATCAAAGAATAATGGTGCAAATGTTATTCAATACAAAAAAACAGGTGGAGATAACCAGATTTGGTATTTTGAAAATGCGCCATGGCCTTCTTCAGGAAATTCTGGCAATGCAGGAAATTCGGGTAACTCTGGAAATTCAGGAAATCAAGGTGGCACAAGTAATAAAGTTGCGATTGATGGAACATTTCCAAATCAAGAATTAAATTTTGTTAATGCTCAAAATGGATTGATGATGGCCGGATCATCTTTAAACAAGGAAGTTGTGTCGAATAATAGTAATTCGACAATTAATAGATGGGTTATAAACTATGTTGGACAAGGAGTGTTTAGAATTGTAAATGTGAACACAGGTTACGTTCTTGCGCCTTACAACAATAATACTACTGAAGGAGCAAGTGTTGTTACAACAGGAAGTGTATCAAATAATGCTCAATATTGGATGATTCAAGCTGTAAAAAACGATGCTCAGGGAACAGGATTATATTATACGCTAGTAAATTATGCTAATAAAAACCTTGCTTTAACAGCTAATGGCAATGGATTTAAACTTACTAGAAATAATAAAACAGCCTCACAGAGTTTTAGAATTAATTCATATGGTTTAGAAGGATTCGGTGGTTATTCTAAAGATATGTATGGAAGAGAAAAAGCATGTACAATAGGAGGAGTGTTAGGACAGGTTGTAAAAGTAAACAATGTCTCAGAACTTCAGAGATACGCTTCAGGCTCAACTCCATATACTATAGTTATTAATAATAATATTAGTGCAAATTCATTAACAAAAGTGAATGTTGGAAAAAACAAAACATTTATTGGTTCTTATGGAAATAAGACTTTATATAATATTCATTTTAGAAATATTTCTAATTCAGGGAATAATATATATAAAAACATCACATTTAGTCATGATGTAAGAATCAATAATAATGACGACATCCAAATGTATGTTTCAGATGGTCCTAACTATTGGTTAGATCATTGTACATGGACGGGACATGATATGAATAAAGATGCTAACATTCATCATAATGATACTGACAAATTTGTTTATGTAGGAGTTAAAGCTTCATTTGTAACAATTTCGGGTTGTAATTTTGGTGGACATAAATATGGATTGATTTTAGGTTATCCACAGGATAATGGTGGTGGAACCTATGACGGATATCCATGTATGACCATTTGCAATAATTATTTTCATTCGACCATAACTAGAGCACCAGGTCTTATGAGATATGGTAATTTCCATGTGTATAACAACTATATTTATGACTTCAATATTGGATTTACACCATACACTAATTGTACAATTTATTCGGAAAAAAATAGATTTGAAAAAGGTTATAATGAAGGTTCTCCATTAAATGGAAATGGAAATAATAGTAAATTTGTAGATTATGAATCAACTACAGACCAAAATCGTTATAAAATTTACAATATTGGAAGGGTAAATTGGAATCCAGCTAATAATTATGGATATAGAACAAGAAGTTCATATGATGCTAAAACATGGGTATTAAATAATGCAGGTTCTAAATCTAGTAGATTAGCATATTCAGTAGATTAAAAATAATACAAGTATTCTTATAAAAAACATTTATAAAAAACGAATAAAAAACAAATTAAAAACAAACTAAAAAACAAACTAAAAACAAAGATGGAATGAAATAAAAAGATTATGCCAAAACATCAAAATGTGTGGAGGTGTAATCTTTTTTTAATAATATAAAAGAAGTAAAAAATCATTTTATAATATCATAAATTTGTTTGTTAGATAAAAAAATTATTTTACAGATAAACAAAAAAAGTTTAATTGACTATACAACTCAAAAAAGTTATTATAAAAGAAAAAGTATTGGAGCGGAAGAAAATGACAAATAGGGAGAGTGTAAAAAGGCGAAAAGAATTGCTTGTAAAGGTTAAAGAGTTTATTGAAGAAGAGGGAGGAATAGCAAAAAAAGAAGATCTAATGACGTTAGGTATTGATTATAGAATTATTTTGGATTTTGTTGATTTAGGAGAGATAGTTAGAATCAAGAATGGATACTATACTGATAAAATTGATAGATTTTCTGAAACAGAATTGGTAGCGAAACTTTTTCCAGATGGAAGATTGTGCATGGAAAGTGCATTATATGCGTACGGATACATATCAAGAAAACCATTTGGCTGGTCAGTTGCAATTGATAAAAATACTTCAAAATCTCGTTTTAAACTAGATTATCCAAGGGTTATTCCTTATTATACAGAGCCTGAAGTGCTTGAGCTAGGTAGTACAGAAATTGAAATTGAAGGTTGTAAATTTCAGATATATGATAAAGAAAGATTAATATGTGATTGTCTGAAATACGAAGGAAAGCTTGAAAGGCAGGATTTTAAAGAAGCACTACAGTCGTATATTACAGATGAAGACAAAGATGTATGTCGTTTGATGGAATATGCAAGAGAAAGAAAGGTGCTACGAAAAGTACAAACAATGATTGGAATATGGATTTAAATTGATTCAATAAGATTCAACAAAAGGGGTGGATAAATGAAGATAGGTGTGGAAAAGAGTACCAAAATCAAGGAAAAAAGTGGACAATTAAAAATCAGTTACTCATTAGCACTTAGATATTTAGTACTTGAAGAAGTATTGAAAAGAATTTATACGTCCGAATATAGAGAAAACCTTTATTTGATAAACCCTTTGGTTGTAAATGTAGAAAGTAACACAGTAGGAGAAAGTTTGAACTTTTATTATATAAAAAATAAAAAAAAGGCAATATATGGAAGAGATAATCCCCAAAAAGAACTCTGTATACAAGACTTAGAATTCGATTTTTCAAAAAAGATGTTAATCAGAATTATGAAAAATGATAAAGATAGTCCAATTAAATGGAATGCGGAGTTTTTTTATCAAGAAGATGATGTACAATGGAATCTTGAAGCAGTTTACGAACAGATGAAGATTCCAATTACATTGCATATTCGCCAGATATCTACAATGAATTTAAAAAAGGAATACATGAGTTATAAGTTTTATTTTCTCGATGTAGATGCAATAGGTTCAAAAAAAGATATAGACATTTTAATCTACCCAAGAGAACGTTTGGCAATTGATGAGATGTTTGAAATATTAGGAAAACTTGAACTTATTGATAGTATGAATGCTTACTATACATTAAATGAAATATTAAAAAAACAATCATTAAGTGGAATGCATTTGATGGAGTATGCTAAGTCAATATCAAATGAAAAAACTAAAAAAATACAATATGTTGAAAAACTAAAAGAATACAAAAACTATTCATATATGCGAAAAAGATGGGATAAGTTTTTACATAATAAAAAAATAGAATCTGATTCATGGGAAGTTGTGATGGATAGAATAGTAAGTTTTATAGATCCAATTTGGAATGCATATTGTAAAAACAGCGTTTTTGTAAAGGATTGGATGCCAGGCCTCAACAGATTTCTTGGATAAAAGATTTTCACTCAAATTTGTGCAAAAATGTTATAATAAGAAGGTATGAACCAAAGATTTGAGAGGAAAAAAATTTGTTATACGATAAGTTATTAAAATACAGGGATAGTGACTATTATCCTTTTCATATGCCGGGGCATAAGAGAAAAAACATAGATTTTGCTAATCCATATGAGATTGATATAACGGAGATAGATGGATTTGACAATTTACATGATGCTTGTAATGTAATAAAACAATCTCAAAAAATGGCAGCTGACTTGTATGGAGCGAGGGAATCGTTTTACTTGATTAATGGTAGTACGTGTGGAATTTTATCTGCTATTTCTGCAGCAGTGGATAAAGATGGAGAAATATTAGTAGCAAGAAATTCCCATAAATCGGTGTATAATAGTATTTTTTTAAGAGATTTAAAAGCAACTTACGTTATGCCGGAAGTTACTCATTTAGGAATACAAGGATGTATTGAACCAGAGAGGATAGAAGAAGAACTAAAAAACAATAAGAATATATCTGCTGTTGTAATTACTTCGCCAACTTATGATGGAGTGGTTTCGGATGTGAAGAAAATTGCAGAAATATCACATAAATATGGAGCAGTACTTATTGTTGATGAAGCTCATGGGGCACATTTTGGTTTTTCTAAGAGATTTCCTCAAAATGCTGTAGGGTTAGGAGCAGATATTGTAATTGTTAGCGTACATAAAACACTTGCTGCATTTACACAAACAGCTCTATTACATGTTTGTAGTGATAGAGTTTCAATTGATAAAATAAGAAAATTTTTGGGAATATATGAAACAAGTTCGCCGTCATATATTTTAATGTCAGGAATTGAGAAAAGTCTTCTGATGATAAAAAATGATAGGCAACGTTTATTTGATAATTATTCAAAAAAACTCGATAACTTCTATAAAAATATAAGTGATATTCAAAATTTGAGAATAGTGAAAAAAGAAGATTTTTCTAAGAAAGAAGCATTTGATTTTGATTTTGGAAAAATCCTTATTTTTACAGGAAAAACGAATCTGACAGGAGTAGAATTATACACTATTTTACTGGATAAATACCATTTACAAATGGAGATGTGTTCAGGAAACTATGTTGTTGCGATGACGAGTATTTTAGATTCAGAAGAAGGATTTGAAAGGTTATCTTTTGCTTTAAAAGAAATAGATAAGAAGTATATTGGGAAAAAACCAGATTATGAAGAAGATAATTATGATTTTGTGAAAAAAATATATATTTCCAATAAAAAAGCAATGGAAATTCATCAAGCAGAAGAAAAAGAACATATTGAAGTGAAATTGGATGATTCTGTGGGTAAAATCTCAAAAGATTATGTGTTTTTATATCCTCCTGGAATACCTATTTTAGTTCCGGGAGAAATAATTTCATCAGAGGTTGTTTCTAATATAAAAAGATGCATTGATTTAAAGCTGAATTTATGTGGTTTACCTCATTCAGATGGAATTGAAGTTGTCATTACAAAATAACTATATTATACTTAAAGGGCAAGAATATGAATAAAATTTTTTGTATTATGGGAAAAAGTTCAACGGGTAAAGATTCTATTTACCGAACTTTAATAAATAGAAAAGACTTCAATCTCAAGAAAATTATACCGTATACAACTCGACCTGTAAGAGTTGGAGAACAAAATGGTAGAGAATATTATTTTTGTGATGAAGAAAAAGTGACACAATTAAACAAACAAAATAAAATAATTGAATTGCGAGAATATAAAACTGTTCATGGGATTTGGAAATATTTTACAGCCGATGATGGACAAATTGATTTAGATGAGAATAGTTATCTTTTGATTGGCACGCTTGAAACTTTTATTTCGCTTAGAAAATATTATGGTGTTGGTAGAGTTATTCCGATATATATTGAAGTAGAAGATGGCGAAAGACTAGCTCGTGCGCTAGAGAGAGAACGTAAACAAAGTTCTCCACGATATGAAGAAATGTGTCGAAGATTTCTAGCAGATCAAAAGGACTTTTCTAAAGAAAATCTAAACAATGCAATGGTGGATAGGGTTTTTATGAATAATGATTTACAAGAGACAGTTGAAGAAATAGTTTCATATATTAACAGTAACAGATAGTTTTTTTATGTGTTGGCTTCGCAGAAAATATTTAAGTAGTTGTATTTAAATAAGTGAGGTGATAATATTGGATATCAAGGTTAATAATGTTCAACAAGTTTCACAAGTGCCAGATACAGTAAAGGTTGAAAATACAGATGGATCATTTAAGTTTACTTTGTCAAGTGCGATAGATGATGCGCAGCTGCAGCAGAGAATTGAAACATTGTTAAATGACATTACTGCACAAGGAAACAGAATTGCTCAGCATATGGACATTAGAGATATGAAAAGATATAGAGGAATGATAAAAGATTTCCTCAACGAAGTGGTATATCGTTCACACAAGTTTTCAAGAGAAAATTTCCTTGATAGAAAAGGAAGACACAGAGTGTATGGAATTATTAAATTAATAGATGAAAATCTTGATGAATTAGCAGGCGAGCTTGTAAAAGATGAATCAAATCACATAGAAATACTTAGTAAAATAGGAGAAATCGAAGGATTACTTCTTGATATTTTGACGTGATTTGTCGGAAAAAGTAGTAGAAATAGGATAGGTAGGTATTTATTATGGCTGGATTTAAAGATATAGTAGGGCATGAAAAAATTGTAGAGCATTTACAAAATGCAATTAAATTAGATAAAGTTTCACACGCATATATTTTTAATGGACCGGATTCTTCTGGGAAAAAAATGTTAGCAGAGGCATTTGCGCTTGCTCTTATGTGTGAGAATAACGATACAGAAGGGTGTATGGAGTGTCATTCATGCAAACAGGTTCTAGGACATAATCATCCTGATGTGATATATGTAACACATGAAAAACCAAATACAATAAGCGTAGACGATATACGTTTACAGCTTAATAATGATATAGCAATTAAACCATATAATAGTAAGTATAAGGTGTACATAGTTGATGAAGCGGAAAAAATGAATATACAATCACAGAATGCTCTGTTAAAAACTATAGAAGAACCACCAGCATATGCAATTATTATTTTATTGACCACCAATGCAGATTTGTTTTTACAAACAATCTTATCAAGATGTATTAAATTAGATCTTAAAGTTGTAAGAAAAGATGTAATTGTAGATTATCTTATGAAAAATTATAGAATTCCGGATTATCAGGCTGAGGTATGTGCTGCTTTTTCACAGGGGAACGTTGGAAAAGCTATTCAGCTTGCAAGATCTCCAGAATTTAACGAATTAAAAGCATCTGTTTTACAACTTGTAAAAAGAGTAGGCGAAATTGATTTATATGAAATGGGTCAAGCTGTAAAAAAAATTACAGAATATAAATTAGAAATTGGTGACTACTTTGATTTAATGATGACATGGTATAGAGATATATTGTATTTTAAAGCAACAGGAGATGTAAATGGATTAATTTTTAAGGAAGAAGTTTATGAAATTAAAAGACAAGTAGAGAAACATTCATACGCTGGAATTGAAAATATCGTTAATGCTTTAGAAAAGGCAAAAATCAGAATAAGGGCAAACGTAAATTTTGACTTGGTTATAGAATTGTTACTACTTGCAATTAAGGAGAATTAAAATGACAGAAATAGTAGGTATTAGGTTTAGAAACGCGGGGAAAATTTATTATTTCGCTACAGCAGGTTTTCAGTTGGAGCCACCAATGCATGTAATAGTAGAAACTGCAAGAGGAATAGAAATGGGAACGGTTCTATTAGGAAATAGAGAAGTAGAAGATGAAAAAGTGGTTCAACCATTAAAACCCGTTATTAGAATTGCAACAGAAGAAGATGACTTAATAGTAGAAGAAAATAAAAGAAAAGAAAAAGAAGCTTTCGTAATCTGTAAAGAAAAGATAGAAAAGCACGGCTTAGAAATGAAATTAGTTGATGCAGAGTATACTTTTGACAATAATAAATTGTTGTTTTATTTTACAGCAGATGGAAGAATTGACTTTAGAGAACTCGTAAAAGATTTGGCAGCAATTTTTAGAACAAGAATTGAGTTGAGACAGATTGGTGTTCGAGATGAAGCAAAAATTATGGGTGGAATAGGAATTTGTGGTAGAGAATTATGTTGTAAAACCTTTTTATTTGATTTTGCACCAGTATCGATAAAAATGGCAAAAGAACAGAATTTATCATTAAATCCTGCAAAAATTTCTGGTGTATGCGGAAGACTTATGTGTTGTCTAAAAAATGAACAAGAAACATATGAGTATTTGAATAGTAAATTACCGGTTGTTGGTGATATTGTAACAACTTATGATGGCTTTAAGGGAGAAGTTACAGGCATGAGTGTTTTACGACAAACTGTAAAAGTTTTGGTGGAAAACGGTGATGTAAAAGAGTTACGTGACTATAAAGTTGATGAAATCTCATTTAAATCAACAAAGAAAAAAGTTGTAAAAGTTACTGAAGAAGAACTTGCAGAATTAAAGGATTTAGAAGATACTGAAGAGAAAACAATAGAAACTTCTAATTCAAATAAAAAGAATAAAAAAGAAAAAAAGGACAAGAAAAAAAATCAAGAAAAGCAGCAAGAGAAAAAAGCAGAACAAAAAAATGATAGCTTTTTTGAAAATAAAAATGAGAATAAATTTTTCTCAGAAACAAAGCGTAAAGAGAAGGCAATTGAAAATGTAGCTGAGAAAATAAAGAATATCAAAAAAGACGAATTTGATATAAATATTCCAATTAAACCACAGATAAATGAAATTTTTGAAGAAGAATCTAAGATTTTTTCTGAGGAAAATAAGAAAAATCATTCAAGAAAAAAAACAAGAGGTGATCGTCGCTTAAGGAATAAAAATATGAAGCAGGATTACAACTCTTCTGATTCAGAAAATACTAACGGTGGTTATCATAATACTTGGGGCAAGAGTTATTCGAATCATGAAGAAAACGATTTTGCACCAAATAAAACAAAACATCGCTATAGAAAGAATCCTAATAACAAAGGAAAGAAAAATAGCGATACAAATGAGAAATTTTCGAAGGGTGGGAAACCATCACATCGTGGAAAAAAAGAATTCCATGGAAAAAATAAGAAAAATTTTCGTAATAACAAGCGAGAGGATTAAACAAAAATGATAGAAAATACATTTATCCATGAAAACGAAAGGGTAGATGATTTACAAAGAAAAGGCTATAAGATTATTCAAGATAAAAATAGATTTTGTTTCGGGATGGATGCAGTTTTGTTATCTGCATTTGCCCGAGCAAAAGAAAACGCCAGGGTTATTGATTTAGGAACGGGTACGGGAATTATTCCTATTCTTATGGAAGCAAGAGGCTATGGTAGAGAGTTTTATGGCTTAGAAATTCAAAAAGATAGTGCAGATATGGCAAGCAGAAGTGTTAAGCTTAATGCCTTAGAAGATAAGATACATATTATAGAAGGTGATATAAAAGATGTTTCGAGTCGTTTTGGAGCATCTTCTTTTGATGTTGTAACATCTAATCCACCATATATGATAGGGCAACATGGTTTACAAAACGGAAATGATGCTAAAACAATTGCGCGTCATGAGGTGCTTTGTAATTTAGAAGATTTACTACGAGAAAGCGCAAGACTATTAAAACCTAAGGGAAAATTATATATGGTTCATAGACCATTTAGACTAGCAGAAATTTTAAGTGAAATGGTTAAGTATCGTATTGAACCTAAAAGAATAAGATTAGTTTATCCGTATGTTGACAAAGAACCAAATATGGTTTTGATAGAAGGTGTCAGAGGTGCAAAAAGTAGAATGACAGTTGAACCTCCACTTATTGTTTATAACAAAGACGGAAGTTATACTAATGAAATTTTAGATATTTATAATAATTAGAAAGAGAGATTGTATGATAGGAACATTATATTTGTGTGCAACTCCAATTGGTAATTTAGAAGATATAACATTTAGAGTTTTAAGAACTTTAAATGAAGTAGACTTAATTGCAGCAGAAGATACACGTAATTCGATTAAGCTATTAAACCATTTTGAAATAAAAACTCCGATGACAAGTTATCATGAGTTTAATAAAATTGAAAAAGCATATTATTTAGTTGAAAAGCTAAAAGAAGGAAAAAATATTGCATTAATAACAGATGCTGGTACTCCGGGAATTTCTGATCCAGGTGAAGATATAGTGAGGATTTGTTATGAGCAAGGTGTTCCTGTTACATCTTTACCTGGCGCAGTCGCATGCGTAACAGCACTTACAATGTCAGGACAAAAAACAAGAAGATTTGCATTTGAAGCTTTCTTGCCAAGAGATAAAAAACAAAGAGTGCAGGTTCTTGAAGAATTAAAAAACGAAACAAGGACTATAATTATTTATGAAGCACCTCATCATTTGGTAAAAACAATAGAGCAGCTAAAAGAATATTTAGGAAATCGAAATCTTACCATTTGCAAAGAATTAACAAAAAAACACGAGACAAAGGTTCGAACAACATTTGATGATTTGTTAGAGTATTATAAAGAGAATTCACCCCGTGGAGAGTATGTGATGGTTATAGCTGGTCGAGAATTCGAAGATATAATTAAAGATAAGCAAAATGAATGGAAAGAAATGTCAATCCAGGAACATATGGATTATTACGAAAAACAAGGTGTAGATCATAAAGAAGCTATGAAAAAAGTAGCAAAAGATCGTGGAATGAAAAAAAGAGATGTTTATCAATCATTGCTTGAAGATAAATAAATTGTAGGAATATTCGAGTTGTATAAATATTTTTTAAGAAGGTTAAAAGTTTGAAATTATATAATTTTTGAAGATATATAAAGATTTCAAAGTTGACAGCACGAAAATAAAGTAGTACAATATGTTTGTTGAGGTTGATAACGCGGGATGGAGCAATTGGAAGCTCGTCGGGCTCATAACCCGAAGGTTATAGGTTCAAGTCCTATTCCCGCAACTATGAGTGGCTTTTCTAAGGCCACTTTTTTTTTGTGAAAAGTGAATATTTTAAATAATATGTGTTTGAAAGTAGATACACAAATTGTTCACACAGACAGGTTAAGTCCATGTTAGAATTGTCGTAAGAAGGCATTATTTAACAAAAACAAAAATTGGAGGAAATAATGAAAAATTTACTGATTATAGGAATGGGAAGATTTGGACACCATCTCTGTAATAATTTAATAAAGCTAGACAATAATGTAACTATAGTAGATAAAGAAGAAGCAAATGTTACAGATATGATGTATAAAGTAGGTAATGTACAAATTGGAGATTGTACTATTCCTAAAGTAGTTAAATCACTTAATTTAGAGAAATTTGATATTGTATTTGTTTGTATTGGAACAAGTTTTCAAAATAGTTTAGAAGTTACCTCTCTAATTAAAGAGATGGGAGCAAAATACGTAATTAGTAAGGCAAATAGAGATGTTCAGGCGAAATTCTTATTGAAAAATGGAGCTGATGAGGTAATCTATCCAGATAGAGATTTGGCATTTAATCTAGCAAAAAGATGTAGTACAAATCATGTTTTTGATTATATGGAATTGACAGAAGATTATTCTTTATATGAAATTGAACCATTAGCAGATTGGCTTGGAAAAACAATTAAAGAAGTTGGAATCAGACAAAACTATAGTATTACAATTATTGGAATTAGAAACGAAGAAGGTACAGATGTATTACCATCAGCAGAGTACAGATTCAATAATAAAGATCATTTGATAGTAATCGGTCGTCAAAATGATATTGAACCAATGCTTGGTAACTAGAGTACTAGTTAAGTAATTGTTTTTATTGATTGGATTTATTCAATAAATAAACGATAAAACTACGATAGTATAAATTTTAAGGAAAATGCAAAAAAATAAGCCCATATAAATTATATTATATGGGCTAAATTTATTTAAGTAATTATATTATTAATCATTTTTATGTCTAAGACCGCGAGTGTTTTTAACAACGCTTTTTCTGTCTATCATAATCTGGTGTCCGCATCCTATGCATTTTAGTCTAAAATCAGCACCAACTCGTAGAATTTCCCATTCAAAACTGCCGCAGGGATGCTTCTTCTTAAGCTTAACGATATCGCCTACTTCGTATTTGTATTCCATAAAAACCTCCATAAAGAATTAAGTTAATAGTTGAAAATATGATATCACAAACTTATTTTTATTTCTATCAAAATAGTCTATTATTTTCTAAAAAAAATCAGTCTAAATTTCAAGGTTAATTTATTCTAGATTTAATTCTAAAAAAATAACCCCTATTTTTGGAAAACTATATTTGTAAAAAATCGTCAAATTATAGAGAGTCAATATCCAATTGTGAAAATACGTTACCTAGACCATCATTTATGCATAAATTGGCATTGCTATCGGCAGAAGTAGGTGTTTTGTTAATAAGAACAAGTTTATTTCCACGATAATAATAGATTAAATTGGCAGCTGGATAAACTGTAAGAGATGTACCACCAATAATAAGCATATCAGCTTTTGATAGGTCATGAATGGCATTTTTTAGAGTAGAATCGTCTAAACCTTCCTCATAAAGAACAACATCTGGTTTAATAATTCCGCCACATTCATCACAAAGCGGAACATCTTTAGAAGACAAAATTGTTTCAAGAGGAAAGAATTTGTGGCATTTTTCACAGTAATTTCTTAGAGTGCTACCATGAAGTTCTAGAACTCGTTTGCTTCCAGCTTTTTGATGAAGACCATCAATGTTTTGCGTGATTACAGAAGTGAGTTTTCCTTTCTCCTCAAGCTTTGCAAGAACTTTGTGAGTTATATTAGGTTCAACATCAGGGCAAAGCATTTTAGCCCTGTAAAATTTATAGAACTCAGCGGTATTTTTGCGGAAAAAAGTGTGGCTAAGGATGGTTTCAGGTGGATAATCGTACTGTTGGTTATATAAACCATCGACACTTCTAAAATCAGGAATGCCACTTTCAGTAGAAACACCGGCCCCACCAAAAAATACAATTGAATGAGATTCCTTAATCCAGTTAGATAAAATTTCTATTTTGTTCATAAATAAGCCCTCCATTTATAAAAATTTTTTTGTGTTAAAAGTTATGATTTATGTAAAAAAATGTCATAATAATTCTATAATAAAATTCTATAATAAATTACATTATAGTCTTTTGATTAAAAAAATATATCACACTTTTCTAAAAAGGATAATTTAGGTTTGTATTAATGTTAAATTAAAAAAAATACGATATTGTAAATCTGAGTTTGCTAATTTATAAAAAATGGGAAAAAGAAATAAAAAATTATAAAAAATAAACTCTTTATAAATATTATAAAACATTTATAAAGAATATGATTGCTTAATTTATTAATAAAAAACTATAAAAATAAAATTGCGTATTAATTCAGGAAAATTAAGGGGATTATATTTAGATTAAACTTTTAAAAAATCATAAATGTTTATAATTTAAAAATGAAAAAGATATTTGAAAAACAAAGTAAAAATATCCCAAAAATCACTTGCAAATCAAATAAAAACATGGTATCATTTATTCTCGTGGTATAATAAATTTTCCTTGTTCACGAAATGTCGTGAGCCAGAGACCAGAAGGAGGTAAAGAATCGCATGAATAAATATGAATTAGCACTCGTTGTAAGTGCAAAGATCGAAGATGATGCGAGAACAGCAACTGTAGAAAAAGCAAAAGAGTACATCACACGTGCAGGCGGTGCTGTTACAGAAGTTGAAGAATGGGGCAAAAAAAGATTAGCTTACGAAATTCAGAAAATGAACGAAGCTTTCTACTACTTCATTCAGTTCGATGCAGAATCTAATGTTCCAGCTTTAGTAGAGCAGGATGTTCGTATTATGGACAATGTTCTTCGTTTCTTATGCGTTAGAAAAGACGAGGCATAAAAAGGAGATTATATGAATAAAGTAATTCTTATGGGACGCTTAACCAGAGATGCAGAAATCCGTTATTCTCAAGGTGAAAGCTCAAGTGCAGTTGCAAGATTCACTCTTGCAGTAGACCGAAGATTTAGAAGAAATAATGAGGAGCAGACAGCAGATTTCATAAATTGTGTATCTTTCGGAAAGACAGCAGAATTTATGGAAAGATTTGGACACAAGGGCGTTAAATTTGTCGTTGAAGGTCGAATCCAAACTGGAAGCTATACCAATAAAGATGGCCAGAGAGTATATACTACTGATGTTGTTGTTGAACAAGTTGAGTTTGCTGAGAGCAAAAGCACAAGTGATAACAATGTTGGTGGAGGATATAATCAACAGCCATTTAAACCATCACCAAGCCAAGCAGCTCCAAGTGAAGGTTTTATGGAAATTCCTGATGGAATTGAAGAAGAATTACCATTTAATTAGTAGATTTACAATTTAAAAGGAGGTAACTAAGATGGCTTACAATAAAGGCGAAGGTTCTTCAAAGAGAAGACCAATGCGTAGAAGAAAAAAAGTTTGTGTTTTCTGTGGAAAAGACAATGTCATTGATTACAAAGATACAAACAAATTAAAGAGATATATCTCTGAAAGAGGTAAAATTCTTCCTCGTCGTATCACAGGTAACTGTGCTAAACACCAGAGAGCTCTTACAGTAGCAATCAAGAGAGCACGTCATTTAGCAATGATGCCATACGTTTGCGAATAATTTTTAGATAATTAAATATCTAATTTTTGAAACACTTCTTAAGTACAGATTTATTATTTCGGTTAAAGTTGATTTGATGGAAATATAGATGCTTGCTTAAGGAGTGTTTTTTGTTTTGGGAAAAAGAGATGAAAAAAGCAAAGTGAAATCCAAGAGAATGGCAAGAGAAAAGAAGTTGAAAGATATATTTGCAAAAAAAATCCCAGTTTAGTACTGAGAATATAAAAATAGTTTAAATATGATATTAATAAAATAAAAACAATTATAAACAATAAGAAAAAATAATTCCTAAAACAAAATTGTTTTTTATAATGAAAAACAACCAAAATGTTTAATAATTGTTTTCATAAAAAGGTATTTGTTGTGTAAACCATGTAATAAAAAGGAAGAGAGGGACCGTCATTAAATGACTGTCCCTTATATATATTAGGAATTATATTATGAAAAAAGCTTTTTAAGTGGCTTCATTACATGAAGCTAATTTGAAAAATTGGTTTTTCAAATCTTTATCAAAAAGTTTCGTGTTGTTTTCTCAACACAATATATAATATCATATTTATGAAAACATCCAATGGATTTCGATAATAAAAAGAAATGTCGATATATGTACTGGGAGCACAAAAAATGCTATAATAAGGACAAGTGTTTTTTGTACACGGAAAAATTACATTTTTGAGGTGATTATATGGGATATACAATTGAAGATATGATGTTAGTATGTAAAAACAGATACAACATGAAGATGATTGCAGGAAAAAATGGATGGTCTAATTCAATAGTTTGGACACATATGTTAGAAGAAACAACAATTGTGCAAAACTTTTGGGGGAAAGAATTAGCAGTTACAACAGGATTGGGATTTAGAACGACAGAATCATTGATGGAACTAGCCAAAGAGATGGTTCGACATCATGGCGCAGGACTAATTTTAAATACAGGACATTATATAAAAGAAGTACCGCAAGATTTGATGGATTATTGCGATGAAAATGATTTTCCGTTACTTACAGTTCCACAAGAAATTCATATGGGTGATATGATTAAAGATATTAATATACGAATTTTTTTACAGGATAGTGCGGATGAACAGATTTCGAATGCAATGATTAAGGCAATTGAAGCTCCGGATAATCAGGATGCATACCGAAAAGAGTTACTGCCTTATTTTGATGTGGATGGATCCTTTCAGGTTGTTTTGATAACTTTACAGGGATTAGACACGATGGATACTGTAGAAAGAAAAAAACTATCATATAGAATACAGATGTATTTAGAAAAAATAACGCATAATGGTAATTTCTTTTATTATGATTCTTATTTTGTTTTAGTTGTAAATGATGTACAAAAAAAGGATTTAGATGAAATCGTTGAAGGAATGCTTAGTCGTGCGCAAAAGAGAATGGTGCAATTTCCACTTTATGTTGGAGTAGGAAGCGAAGTTATTGATATCAAAAATCTTTATATAAGTTTTATGAGGGCAAAAGGGGCAGTTAGGATGTCATTGCGTCATGATGAAAAATTGAAATATTTTGATGATTTGGGATTATTTAGGTTATTATATTCAGTAAGTGATACTAGTTTATTAATGAATATGAGAGATGAACCCTTAAAACCATTAATTGAATATGATCAAAAGCATAAAGGTAATTATGTTGATACCTTAGAGTGTTTTTTAAAGCATAATGGAAGTATTCAAGCTGTGGCGGAGGAAATGTTTACACATAGAAATACAGTGATTTACCGTATTTCGAATATAAAAAAATTGTTAGATAATGATTTAGCAACACCAGATGAAAGGCTTCCATATCAAATTGCATACTATATAAGAAAGATGTAAAAATATTTACATTCTATTTATTTTATGTTAATGTAAAAAAAAAAAGGGGGTTTATCAATGGAATCGCTATTATCAATTTTTTCGAATGACGTCATATTTTGGTTGACATTAATGATGATTTTAATAATAAATGAAATCTTAACAGTTGGACTAGTGACAATATGGTTTGCAATTGGGGCGGCTGTAGCAACATTGGCTGCGGGTTTGGGTGCTCCAATATATGTACAGATTATTTTATTCTTAGCTGTGTCGATAGTTTTATTGTTTTATACAAAACCGTTTATGGACAAATATGTGGTGACACGTAAAGTTGCAACAAATATTGACAGTATAATCGGCGAAAAGATAGAAATAACACAAAAAGTCGAATCGTATGGCAAAGTTGGAGTAGGTAAACTTCAAGGAAAAGAGTGGTCAATAATTGCTGAAAATCCAAAGGAAGAGTTTGAGGCTGGAGAGATTTGTCAAGTGGTTAAAGTTCAAGGTGTTAAACTTGTAGTGAAGAAAGTTGATTCAGATGTGTAAGTTGACTGAATAAAGACAATAATTAAAGCATAAAAATTAAAATGATATTTAATTTTTATATAAAAGCAATAAAATAATAAAAAAGAAAAGGAGAACGAAAATGGAAGTATTAAGCATAGGGTTAATAATTTTGGCAATTATTATAATCGAAATTGTAAGATGTATCCGTTTTGTACCTCAAGCTGAGGCAAGAATCGTTGAGAGATTAGGAGCTTATTTGACAACATGGGAGGTGGGTCCACATATTAAGATGCCTATCATTGATCGAGTTTCTAAAAGAGTTGTATTAAAAGAGCAGGTTGCAGATTTTCCACCACAACCAGTTATTACAAAAGATAATGTTACAATGCAGATTGATACTGTAGTATTTTATCAGATTACTGATCCTAAGTTATATGCATACGGAGTAGATAATCCATTGATTGCTATTGAAAACTTAGCTGCAACATCATTAAGAAACTTAATTGGTGATCTTGAACTTGATGAAACATTGACTTCAAGAGAAGAAATCAATACAAAATTAAGAGCAACTTTAGATGAAGTTACTGATCCATGGGGGATTAAAGTAAACCGTGTAGAATTAAAGAATATAATTCCTCCAAGAGCTATTCAGGAAGCAATGGAGAAACAGATGAAGGCAGAACGTGAAAAACGTGAATCTATTTTGATTGCAGAAGGTAAAAAGGAATCTACAATCAGGGTTGCAGAAGGTAATAAGGAAAAAGCAATTTTGGATGCTCAGGCTGAAAAAGAAGCAGCAATCCTTAGAGCTGAAGCAGCAAAACAGGCAGCAATTTTGGCAGCTGAAGCTACGAAAGAAGCAACTATTAGAGAAGCAGAAGGTAAAGCAGAGGCTATTGCTAAGATTCAACAGGCAACAGCAGATGGTATTGAGATGATCAAGAATGCTGCACCAGATGATCAGGTAATTAAGCTAAAGAGTTTAGAGGCATTCCAAAAAGCCGCAGATGGAAAAGCTACAAAAATTATTATTCCATCAGAAATCCAAGGTTTGGCAGGGCTTGCTAAATCAGTTGTTGAAGTTACAAAAGATACTAAGCCAGTTTCAAAAGTAGCTTCAAATCCTGAAGTCGCAGAATAAAAAGAGTATATAAATATTGTAAAGAAATCGTAATAATAAAGTGTTACGAAAGAATTATAGAAAGAAGTAGATTATCTTTTGGGTATAGTAGTGCAGAAGGAGAGAAGTCTACTTCTTTTTGTTGCAAATTTTAACACAATTTTAATTCGAATGAGCAATATAGAAAACTTTTAGAATTGCCGATTTAATATATGATGTATTGGGTGTTGTTATATCATAAATTACTTTTATATAACTAATAAAAATGGTATAATGTAACAAGATTTTACTTGATTTTTGAGAAAAAATAAATAAAGCGTATTATTTTATAAATAAGCTAGATTATGAGAAAAGGGAGATGCTAAATGAAAGGAAATATTAAGTTTAAGGGAAAACTTCAATCATATCTTATTGCACCATTATTATTGACTATAATTTTAGTGTTGGTAGATATTCCCTTGTATTTTATAGATATACGAGCGGGGGCTTTGGTTAGTGCTTGCGTAGTGTTTTATTTTATTTTTACTCTTGTTAATTATAGCAATTCAAAGGCGAAAGTAATGAATGAATTGATTGATTTTGCAACACAATATTCATCAGTCCAAAAGAAGTTGATAGATGAGTTTGATATTCCATATGCGTTGTTAGATTTTAATGGAAAGATTTTGTGGGAAAATCATCATTTTAGAGATGTTACGGGAATAGATAAGAATTATCATAAGTCAATAACGACTATTTTCTCATCAATAACTAAGGAATTTTTACAGAAGTCTGAAGAGGAAGACGTGGTTCATGCTGATAAGGAAGACAGAAAATTTAAAATCATTTTAAATAGAATTTACTTCAATCAAATCACTGATGGAAGTGAATATGTGGATGCTAGTGACAGTACAGAATTTTTGACAGCGGTATATATTTATGATGAGACGGAACTACAGCATTACAAAAATGAAAATGTTGAACAAAAATTAGTATCTGCATTAGTATATATTGATAATTATGAGGAAGCGCTTGAAAGCATAGAAGATGTTAAACGTTCGTTGTTGACAGCTTTGATTGATCGAAAGGTTAATAATTATTTTAGAGAGTATGATGCTTTAGTTCGTAAAATAGAAAAAGACAAGTATTTTCTTGTTTTTAAATATAAATATTTAAGAAAACTTGAAGAAGATAAATTTAGTGTAATCGAAGATGTTAAAACGATTAAAGTCGGTAATGAGATGGCGGTTACATTAAGTATTGGTGTTGGAATAAGAGATAATAATTATAATCATAATTATGAATACGCCAGAGCGGCAATTGATTTAGCTTTGGGTAGAGGTGGAGATCAGGTTGTTGTAAAAGAAGGCGAAAATATTTCGTATTTTGGTGGAAAAAGACAACAGGTTGAGAAAAATACAAGAGTTAAAGCTAGGGTTAAGGCGCATGCGCTTAGAGAAATTATGGAGGGTGTTAGTAATGTTGTTATTATGGGGCACAGCGTGACAGATATTGATTCGTTAGGCGCAGGAATCGGTATATATTGTGCAGCTAAAAACATCGGAAAAAAGGCACAGATTTGTATTAATTCACCTTCGACCTCTGTCCGACCACTTATGGATACCTTTAGAGAAGAAGACGGATATCCTGCGGATTTATTTATAGATAGTGAAACAGCGATAGAAGAAACAAATATGAATACATTGGTTATGGTTGTTGATACAAATAAACCAAGTTATACGGAGTGCCCTGAAATTCTAGAAAAAACAAATACAATTGTTGTTTTTGACCATCACAGACAAGGTAAGGAAGTTATTACAAATCCTTTACTTTCTTATATTGAACCATATGCGTCAAGTGCGTGTGAAATGGTTGCAGAAGTTTTACAATATTTCTCAGAAGGGTTAAAATTAAATTCGGCGGAAGCTGAATGTATTTACGCTGGTATAATTATTGATACAAATAACTTTATGACAAAGGCTGGAGTTAGAACATTTGAAGCGGCAGCTTATTTAAAGAGAAACGGTGTAGATGTTGCACATGTTAGAAAACTTCTTAGAAATGACATGGAAGCGTATAAAGCGAGAGCGGAGACAGTAAGACAGGCTGAAGTGTATAGAGATATTTTTGCAATTTCGATTTGTCCGTCAGAAAATTTAGAGAGTCCAACAGTAGTTGCGGCAATGGCGGCAAACGAATTGTTGAATATTATTGGCATAAAAGCGACATTTGTGTTGACAGAGTACAAGGAAAAAATATACATAAGCGCCAGATCAATTGATGAAATCAATGTTCAATTGATTATGGAAAAACTTGGTGGTGGTGGACATTTAAATGTTGCCGGAGCTCAATTAAAAGATGTTAATCTAATTGGAGCAAAGAAGGTAATATTAAGGACCATTGATGAAATGCTTAAAGAAGGAGAAATTAACATATGAAAGTAATTTTATTAGAAGATGTAAAAAAAATTGGTAAAAAAGGTGATGTTGTAGATTTAAATGATGCTTATGCAAGAAATGTTATTATTTCAAAAAAATTAGGCGTTGAAGCTACAAACAAGAACTTAAATGATTTGAAATTAAGAAATAAACATGAAGAAAAAGTTGCTGAAGAGAATTTAGAAAATGCTAAAAAACTAGCAGAAGAATTAGAAACAAAAAAAGTAGAAGTAAAACTTAAAACAGGTAAGGATGGAAGAACATTTGGATCTGTTTCAACAAAGGAAATAGCAAAAGCTGTAAAAGAACAATTAGGCTATGATTTAGATAAAAAGAAAATGCATTGTGATGTACCTATCAATTCATTAGGAACATATAATATTGAGATTAAAGTGCATCCTAAAGTTGTGGCTAAATTAGCAGTACATGTCTCAGAAAGTTAATTTTTCAGGAAAAGATAAAAATAAAAAACTGAAAAAAATTGAGGCAAGGTGACAAGGAGAAAAGATAAAGTGGAAGAATCGGTTGCAAAAAGAATAATGCCCCATAGTACTGAGGCAGAACAATCTGTTATTGGTTCTATGATTATGGATAAAGATGCTATAATTACAGCATCAGAAATTATTACTAAAGATGATTTCTATGAAAAACAATACGGAGAAGTATTTGACGCAATGCTTGAGTTGAATGCGGAAGGAGAACCGGTTGACCTTATAACTTTGCAGAATAAGTTAAAAGAAAAAGATGTACCGGAAGAAATTGCAAGTTTAGGTTTTGTAGGTAATATTTTAGCTCAGGTGCCAACATCTGCTAATGTTAGATATTATTCTGAAATTGTAAGAGATAATGCAATAAAGAGAAAATTAATCCGTGTAAATGAAAATATTGCGAATGAATGTTATGCAGGGCGAACTTCTGTTGATGAAGTGTTCGATAAAACAGAGAAGGATATTTTTGATTTATTATCAACAAGAACAGGTGGAGAGTTTGTTCCAATTCGAACTGTTGTAATGAATGCTTTAGAGAGAATAGAAAAAGCGTCTAAACAAAGCGGATCTATTACAGGTATACCTACAGGATTTATTGATTTGGATTATAGAACAGCAGGTTTACAGCCGTCCGACCTAATACTTGTTGCTGCTAGACCTTCAATGGGTAAAACAGCATTTGTTTTAAATTTGGCACAACATATTGCTTTTCATGAAAACATGTGTACAGCAATATTTTCTTTGGAAATGTCACGAGAACAGTTGATGAATCGTTTGTTCTCGCTAGAAGGTCATGTTGATGCTCAAGCGCTTAGAACGGGTAATTTATCAGATGCGGATTGGGAGCAGTTAATAGAGGCAGCAGGAATAATTGGCGATTCTCAATTAATAATTGACGATACGCCTGGTATAAGTGTTGCTGAGTTAAGAAGTAAGTGTAGAAAATATAAATTAGAGCATGATTTGAAGCTAATTATTATCGATTACCTTCAGCTTATGTCAGGATCAGGAAAAGGTAAAGATTCAAGACAACAGGAAATTTCAGATATTTCTAGATCTTTAAAGGCAATCGCAAGGGAATTAAATGTTCCTGTTATTGCTTTGTCACAGTTGTCTCGTGCCGTAGAACAAAGACCAGATCACAGACCGATGTTATCTGATTTGCGTGAGTCGGGAGCAATCGAGCAAGATGCCGATGTTGTTATGTTCATTTATAGAGATGATTATTATAATAAAGACACCGATCAAAAAGGTGTTTCTGAAATAATTATTGCAAAACAACGTAATGGTCCAATAGGAACAGTTAAGCTAGCATGGTTACCAGAATATACAAGATTTGCTAACTTAGAACATTAATAAGAAGTATATAAAAAAGACTATCAATCTAGTTACTGTAAATAGTAAAAAGATGACAGTCTTTCTTTTTTGTGCTAAAAAGCACGCCCTTGTTTAACGCGTTAATGTATTATTAATGGTGCAAATTATTCTTCAGAAATAGCTCCTGTTGGACAAACACCAGCGCATGTTCCACAGCTAATGCATGAATCAGCATCAATGTTGTACTGTGTATCTCCAGCTGAGATAGCGCCTACTGGACACTGATCAGAACATGTTCCGCAACTAACACATGAATCAGAAATTACGTATGCCATAAATAAATTCCTCCTTAGATTTGTTAAAAAATAGTGTAGTCATTTATCGACTACTCTTATTGTAGCATAAAAATAATTAAAAACAATACCCTATTTTTGTTCTTTTTTTAGCACAATATAGTTTTTGAAGACATTTAATTGGGAATTCATACAAAATTAACAAAATTCTGATAGAAAGTTTGTTGAATAAATAAAAAAGTAGTTATAGCTTAAAAAAAGTATTAATGCTATACTTAGAAAGAATTTTTGTAGTTAGGTTCAAAAGATTTAGTTTTATTATGGAAAGGAAAAGATTAATGGAAAACTTAAGAAGAGAGCGAAAACTAGTAACATTCATATCTAAACTCTTGGTGTTTGTTATGGTTGTAGGAATGATTATGATTCAAAGACCAGAGAAAGTTTCAGCAGGAGTCTATGGTAAGACAGCAATGCAAATCACTCAGGACATGGGGGCAGGATGGAACCTTGGTAATTCACTTGAATCTTCAGGAGGAGAAACTAATTGGGGGAATCCAAGAACAAATAAAGCAATGATTGACGCAATCAAGAATAAAGGTTTTAGAACAATAAGAATTCCAGTAAGATGGGATGAAAATTACACAAACAAGTCTACTTTTACAATAAATCCAAATTATTTAAGAAGAGTTAAAGAAGTTGTAGATTATGCATATAATAACAACATGTACGTAATAATCAACGTTCATCATAATGCTATTCAGCAAAAAGTAACTACAGACTGGTGGCAGAAACAACAGATTAAAAATGAACTAAAAGCTATTTGGACTCAGGTAGGAAAATATTTTGAATCATATGATCAAAAATTAATTTTTGAAACTTTTAATGAGCCACGTCAGGGAGACGATTGGAACGGAAATAGTGGTTTATATAATGCAGTAAATGAATGTAACGAGGAAGCAAGAGCTGCAATTAGAGCAACAGGTGGAAATAATAAAAATAGATTGGTGATGATGCCAACATATTGTGCGTCAAGTGATGCACCTAAAATGGATGCATGGAAAAAAATAGGAAACGACAATATGGTAGCTGCATCAATTCATGCATATGTACCATTCAATTTTGCTTTTAATGGATATCATACTCAATGGAATGACAATGATAAAAATGAATTATGGGGAATATTAAATAGAATAAAAACAACATTTATCGATAAGGGAATACCAGTTGTAATTGGTGAATTTGGAGCTTCAAACTTTGGAAATGATAGTTCACGTTTGACATATGCAAGAACATATGCACAGATGGCTAAAGGAATGCAAATGCCAGTTGTATGGTGGGATAACAACGCATTTAAGTATGGACAAGAAAATTTTGGAATTTTTGACAGAAATACTATGAGATTTAGAGGACCAGATATTGCAAATGAGTTAGTAAGTGTTTATGGAAAAAGAGATCCTTCACAGAGTTCAAACGGTGGAAATCAGCCAACACAACCAAGTCAGCCAACACAACCTGCACAGCAGCATAAGGAAATTACTTTATTTAACAGTGTTTCAAGTTCTAAGCCATGGGGGCAGGCATTAGAGATTGTAACAAAGAAAAATGGCGGTTGGTTAGATCCATATATTATGACACCAAATGGATATTTTTATGTTGAATATTCAGGATATAGACCAAGTTGTATTGAATTTATTTTACAGTCATGGTCTGGTGGAGCAAAATGGGTGAAAGTAAAAAGATCAAAAACTGTAACAATAAACGGACATTACTTTGCCAAATTTAAATACAGCGATGTAGTGGCTGCTTATGGAAGCAATAATTTTTCAACATTAGACAAAGTGTATGTAGGAGCATCAAATCAGGATATAACAGTATATAATGTAAAGTATTGTCAATAGGATATAATAAAAAATAAGAGTGAAAGAGATATAAGACAACAAAGTACCAGTAAATTTTCTTTTGAAATCGAAACTACAAAAATGAAATTAGCTAATAAAACAATACACAAATATTATTAAACTTAAATTTGCTAAAGAGTTCATATGTGTTATAATAGAAAAGACTATGCAATAGTAAAGAAGGGTATGTCATGAATACAAAAATACTTAAAGTCGATCTAAATAACATAGATATGGACTCTTTAAAAGAAGCAGGACAATTAATTTCAGAAGGAGAGCTTGTAGCTTTTCCGACAGAAACAGTATATGGATTAGGTGGAGATGCTTTGGATGCGAAAGCAGCAGAGAAAATATATAAAGCAAAAGGTCGTCCATCAGATAATCCTTTGATAGTACATATTTCTAAATTTGAAGAGTTAGAGATGATTTCAAAAGATTTGCCAATTGAAGCTAGAAAACTAGCTGATAGATTTTGGCCAGGTCCTCTTACAATGATTGTAAATAAAAATGATAAAGTTCCATATGAGACAACAGGCGGAATGGATACAGTTGCAGTTAGGATGCCTAATCATCCAATTGCATTAGAGCTTATTAGACAAAGTGGATGTTTAATTGCAGCACCTAGTGCTAATACATCAGGTCGCCCTAGTCCTACAGAGGCTAAGCATGTTGTAGGAGATTTAGATGGAAAAATTGCCATGGTATTAGATGGTGGAGAAGTTGGAATAGGAATCGAATCTACTATTGTTGATTTGACAGAAGATGAAATTTTAGTTCTTAGACCAGGTTATATAACACCACAGATGTTATCAGAGGTAATTGGAAAAGAAGTAAAGATAGATCCGGGCATTATTGCTCAGGATGACACAACTAAACCTAAAGCACCTGGAATGAAATATAAACACTATGCGCCAAAAGCATCATTGGTATTGGTAGAAGGTGAACAGGATAATGTGGTTTCTAAAATTAATGAATTAGTGCAAGAACAGCATAAACAGGACAAGAGAGTTGCAGTTATTGCAACAGATGAGACAAGAAATAAATATAAAGCAGATGTAATACTAAATATCGGAAGTAGAAATGATGAAGATTCTATTGCGCGTCATTTGTATAAAATTTTGAGAGAATGCGACGAATTAGAAATTGATTCGATTTTTTCAGAAAGCTTTCAGACACCAAGAATTGGTAATGCAATTATGAATAGGTTACTTAAGGCAGCAGGACATCAAGTTATACAAGCGTAATAAGAAATAGGAGGGGTATATGAAAAAATATAATAAAGTGATTTTTGTCGAAAAAACAGGAACATGTAGAGCTCCTATGGCTGAGGGGGTATTGAGGGATATTTTAGTAACAGATCCGATTGAAGTTTGTTCAAAAGGGTTAGTAGTTTTATTTCCAGAGCCGATTAATCAAAAGGCAGAAGCAGTTTTGATAAGTAATGGAATTAATTTTAAAGAAAATTATGTGTCTTCACAATTGCAAAATGAAGATATTACAGAAAGTACTATTGTTTTTGCAATGGAAGAAGCAATTAGATATAAGATAATTGAGCAATTTGAAAACGCAAATGAAGATAATACATTTATTTTATCGGATTACGTTGGAGATGAGCTTGAAATTATAAATCCATATGGAGCACCACTCCAAACATATGGCTTGTGTTATGAATCTCTTCGTAACACCATGAAAAAATTAGTAAAAATATTAGAAATTTAACAAAAGGAGAAACAAATTAGTATGTCTAAAGTAGTAGTAATGGATCATCCATTGATTCAACACAAAATTGGTATGTTAAGAAGAAAAGAAACAGGTTCTATGGAATTTAGAACACTTGTAAGTGAAATAGCTGCTCTTGAATGTTTTGAGGCAACAAGAGAATTAGAGTTACAAGATGTTGAAATTGAAACACCAATTTGCAAAACAACAGTAAAAGAGTTAAAAGGAAAAAAATTAGCTGTTGTACCTATTTTAAGAGCAGGATTAGGAATGGTAGAAGGAATGTTAAATCTTATTCCAGCAGCAAAAGTTGGTCATATTGGATTATATAGAGATCCAGAAACATCAGAACCAGTAGAATACTATTGTAAACTTCCAGAAGATTGTGCAAATCGTGAAGTGTTTGTTGTAGATCCAATGTTAGCAACAGGTGGTTCATCAGTAGCAGCTCTTCAAATGTTAAAAGATCGAGGAGTAAAAAATATTCATTTTATGTGTATTATCGCTGCTCCAGAAGGTGTTAAAAGAATGACAGAAGCACATCCAGATGTTGATTTATATATTGGAGCATTAGATGATCATTTAGATGAAAAAAATTACATTGTTCCTGGATTAGGTGATGCAGGAGATAGAATTTTCGGAACTAAATAGTTAAAGATATCATAAATTTATTTATAAAATAAACTTTTAGGTAGAAAAATTTAATAATAATTTCATAAAGATATACATATTCTTCATTTTGTGTATTGAAATAAGTGTTAAATTCGTGCTATGATGGAATCAATTTATAGAAATAGTTCATTTTTGATTCATATTATAGTAAAAATGCTACAAGAGAAGAAATACGTTTTGTAGATTGGAGGTATCGGATGAGTCAGACAACGAAACGACTTGATGCTATTAGTTGGGACGAATATTTTATGGGCGTCGCAATGTTGTCGGCATTAAGATCGAAGGACCCCAACACACAAGTCGGAGCTTGCATAGTAAGTTCTGATAATAAGATTTTATCTATGGGATATAATGGTTTTCCGTTAGGATGTTCGGATGATGAGTATCCTTGGAACAGAGAAGGCGAAGATAATAAATATTTTTATTCAACCCATAGTGAATTGAATGCAATTCTAAATTATAGAGGTGGAAGCCTTGAAGGCGCAAAAATATATGTAACTTTATTTCCGTGTAATGAATGTGCTAAGGCAATAATTCAATCAGGAATTAAAGAAATTATATATGATGATGATAAGTATAAACATACTCAAACCGTCATTGCGTCAAAAAGAATGCTAAAATCAGCTGGAGTTAAGACTCGAAGATACAGACGAACAGGAAGAAACGTAGAAGTTCATATGTAATAATTGATTTGAAGACTTTTTGAATGATAGGTGAGCCTTGTTAAACTTAAAATTACTTTTGTTAGTTGCATTTTGTTGCTGATAGAAGTAAAAGAGTTTTAAAGCTCACTTTTTTTTGAATACAAAGTGGCATACAATTAAATATTGTGTCAGTATAATGCAAGTAATGTGATTGTTAGTAATGCGATTGTTAAGAAAGGGATTGTTTGCTAAATGATTGTTGAAATGTTAAGTAATAATAATAATCTTTAAAATTAAATGATTGTAAAATAGCGGCAAACAATTATAAGAAAGGGTAAACAATTATGAGAAGAGATCGAAAAAGGAGTAGTTCAGATTCAAGAGAATTACGACAAGCTATGACAATGTTTGTTGGAATAAGTATAAATATGATTGTTCCAATCGTGCTTATGACATTAATTGGAATTTATTTTGGAAAGAAATTTGATATAAAATGGCTTCCAGTTCCATTATTTTTTGTAGGTGCTTTAGCTGGTGGAAATAATGTTTATAAAGAGTTTAAAAAGTTTTTTAAAGATGAAAAATAAAAATTCTATATAAACATAAAAGAATGAACTGTTAAATTTAAGAATTTCATATAAAAAGTCGATAAAAAAATATGAATGTTAGTAATTATCAGGAGGAAGCTATGCTTAGAAGAATAAATGATGCTCTACCAGGATTGGTAAGAGGCATAGTGCTTTATGGAGTATTAGTTCAGTTAGCAGGAGTATGGTTTGTATCTGAAAAAATCTCTTATAGTATTGGATTGTGGTATGGAATAGTTATAGCCTGTTGGTTAGCTATTAATATCGCACAAATAATCAGAGATGCTGTAGATTTACAGTATTTTGAAAAAGCCAATCGCAAAATTATTACTAAAAGTGTTTTTAGGTATATTGTTGTAGTAGTTTTGTTTATTATATTGGGCTATTTTAAGTTAGGAAATTTATTTATGGCTTTTATAGGTGTGTTAGGACTTAAAGTCTCAGCATATACCCAACCTATAAGGACAAAAATCATAAATAGATTGCTTGGTAGGAATGATGCGTCTGCCAAGGAAGAAAATAGCGAAAACTTGGATAAGGAGGTGACTTCGTGAATCAAGCAATACTCTTGTCGTCAAGCAACCAAAATATTGATTTCATGGTTCATGGTCTAACTAAATTCAAATTATTTGGTCAAACTATTTATATTACGACGACACATGTGTGTGTATTTATTGTTATGATGGTCTTATTGATTTTTTCAATAGTCGCACACGTAAAGTTAAAAAAAGCGGAAGATGTACCAAAGGGCTTCCAAAATGTTGTTGAGTTTATAGTAGAGCTACTAAATATGATGGTAAACGGCTCTATGGGTAGATGGGCTCCAAAGTTTGTAAATTACATTAGTACACTCTTTATATTTATACTATTTAGTAATATTTCAGGCTTGTTAGGATTGAGACCACCAACAGCAGATTATGGTACAACATTTGCTTTAGGTATTATGACGTTTATTCTGATTCACTTTAACCAGTTTAAGCATCAGAGTGGAAAACAGATTTGGACAGATATGTGCTCGCCATTACCACCATGGTTGCCAATCTGGTTCCCAATCAACTTGATAAGTGAAATTGCAGTTCCAATTTCATTATCTTTGCGTTTGTTTGCCAATATTTTATCAGGTACAGTAATGATGGCGTTAGTATATGGATTATTAACAGCCGTTGCAAAAATTTGGCCGGCAGCGTTACATGTTTACTTTGATTTGTTCTCAGGAGCAATTCAAACATACGTATTCTGTATGTTGACAATGACATACATAGCTCAGGCTTGTGAGTCTGAAGAATAGTATTATTATCTTTTATAAATAAGGAGGATTTCATTATGAATATCAATGGTAGCGATTTAATTAAAGCATGTTCAGCAATTGGTGCGGGATTAGCAGTTATAGCAGGTATTGGACCTGGTGTAGGTCAAGGTATTGCAGCTGGTCACGGTGCTTCTGCAGTAGGTAGAAACCCTGGTGCACAAGGAAAAATTATGGCAACTATGTTATTAGGACAGGCCGTAGCTGAGACAACTGGTCTTTATGGATTATTAGTTGCAATGCTTTTACTCTTCGTACAGCCATTAAGTTAATAAATATTGGAGTAAAAATCCAATAGAAAGGAGAGTTTGAGAATTGCTTATAGCAGTAGATTATACAAGATTGTTTGGTCTTGATCCACAGCTTTTGTTTGACGCATCAACAATCGGATTATCAGTTCTTGTTTTATCTTTCGTTATGGGATACCTTCTATTTGATCCGGTTAAAAAAATCTTAAAAGACAGATCTGATAGAATTGCAAAAGATATAAGTGATGCAGAATCAGACAAAGACGCTGCGGCAAAACTCAAAGCTGAGTATGAGGCTAAACTAAAAGATGTAGATAAAGAAGCTGAAACTATTTTAGCAGAGGCTCGTCAGAAAGCTATTCGCCAAGAAGCCAAAATTATTGAAGGCGCTAAAGAAGAAGCTTTCCGTATTACAAAAAGAGCTCAGCAAGAAGCTGAACTTGAGAAAAAGCGTGCTATGGATGAAATGAAGCAAGAAGTTATTCAGATCGCATCATTAATGGCAAGCAAAGTTGTAGCGGCAAATATTGATACATCTATTCAGAATGAATTGATAGATGCAACACTTAGAGAGATGGGTGATTCAACATGGCGAAGCTAGTATCAAAAACATATGGTGATGCATTGTTTGGTGTAGCTGTCGAAGAAGGTAGAATCGGTCAGTTCTTAGATGAAGTTAAAGCGATTCGTACAGCGTTACAGGAAAATGAAGACCTGAACAAACTTATGAATCATCCTAAAATAGATAAAGACGAAAAAGTTATAATTTTAAAAAATTGCTTTGAAAAGTTCGTTTCTAAAGAGATTATTGGATTGCTTAGTATGCTTGTTGAAAAAGAACATTATAATGAAGTAGATAAAGTATTAGAGTACTTTATTGATCAGGTTAATGAATACAAAGGCATAGGTATTGCTAAAATTACAACAGCTATCGAATTATCTAAGAATCAAAAAGATGAAATTGAAAGGAAACTTTTAAGCACAACGGATTATAATAGATTCGAAATGTACTTTAATATCGATCCTTCTATAATTGGAGGAATGGTTATTAGAATCGGCGATAGAGTCGTTGATAGTAGTGTTAAAACTAAATTATATGATTTAACACGTGATTTATCGAAAATACAGTTGAAGGTAGGTGACAACACTCCATGAATTTAAAACCAGAAGAAATCAGCTCAGTTATTAAAGAGCAGATAAAAAGATATGCTTCTGAACTTGAAGTAGCTGATGTTGGAACAGTTATACAAGTAGCGGATGGTATTGCTCGTGTACATGGTTTAGAGAACGCGATGCAAGATGAGTTGCTTGAATTTCCAGGCGAAGTTTATGGAATGGTATTGAACCTTGAAGAAGATAATGTAGGTGCCGTATTATTAGGTGCTTCAAAAAATATCAATGAGGGAGATACCGTAAAAACTACAGGTAGAGTAGTTGAAGTTCCAGTAGGTGACGAGATGTTAGGACGTGTTGTAAATGCGTTAGGTCAGCCAATAGATGGTAAAGGACCAATCCAGTCAAATAAATTCCGTCAAATTGAAAGAGTAGCATCTGGTGTTATTTCAAGAAAATCAGTTGATACTCCATTACAAACAGGTATTAAAGCTATCGATTCCATGGTACCAATTGGACGTGGACAACGTGAGCTTATTATCGGCGATAGACAGACAGGTAAAACTGCTATCGCAATCGATACAATTATTAACCAAAAAGGAAAAGGTGTTAAATGTATCTATGTTGCTATCGGTCAGAAAGCATCTACAGTTGCTTCATTAGTTAAAACTTTTGAAGAAGCAGGCGCTATGGCTTATACAACAGTAGTAGCTGCAACAGCTAGTGAATTAGCACCATTACAATATATTGCACCATATTCAGGATGTGCTATTGGTGAGGAATGGATGGAAAAAGGTGAGGATGTTCTCATTGTTTATGATGATTTGTCTAAACATGCTGCAGCATACCGTACACTTTCATTACTTCTTAAGAGACCACCAGGACGTGAGGCTTATCCAGGTGATGTATTCTACTTACATTCTAGATTGCTTGAAAGAGCAGCTAGACTTTCAGATGAGTTAGGTGGAGGATCACTTACAGCTTTACCAATTATTGAAACACAGGCAGGCGATGTATCAGCATATATCCCTACAAACGTTATTTCAATCACAGATGGTCAGATTTATCTAGAAACAGAGATGTTTAACTCAGGATTTAGACCAGCTATCAATGCCGGACTTTCAGTATCCCGTGTAGGTGGTTCTGCTCAGATTAAGGCTATGAAGAAGATAGCTGCTCCTATCCGTGTTGAGTTAGCACAGTATCGTGAGTTGGCATCATTTGCTCAATTTGGTTCTGAATTAGATGCAGATACTGCAGAGCGTCTAGCACAAGGTGAAAGAATTAGAGAAATTCTTAAACAGCCACAGTATCAGCCAATGCCAGTTGAAAGACAAGTTGTAATTATTTATGCAGCTACAAAGAAATATTTGTTAGATGTTAAGATTGAAGATATTTTAAGATTCCAAGATGAATTATTTGATTTCATTGATACAAAATATCCAGAAGTATTTGAATCAATTTCTTCTAAGAAAGTTCTTGATGAAGATACTGAAAAAGAACTTGTTAAAGCAATTGAGGAATGTAAAGCTCAGTTTAAATAAATCGGTAGGAAAGAGTAGGTGGTAAGAAATGGCCTCAATGAGAGACATTAAGCGAAGAAAAAGCAGTATACAAAGTACTCAGCAAATCACAAATGCCATGAAGCTTGTTTCTACCGTTAAATTGCAAAAAGCAAGAAGCCGTGCAGAGCAAACAAATCCATATTTTAACTATATGTATAAAACAGTTGCAAGTATGTTAGCAAGAAGTCAAAATATTGATCATAAATATTTGAAAGAGCCTGAAACTAATAAAAAAGGAGTAGTGGTTATTACTTCTAATAGAGGTTTAGCAGGTGGATACAATTCTAACATAGTTAAACTAGTAGCTGATGGAAAGTTAAAAAAAGAAGACTTAGAAATTTATGCTGTTGGTAATAAAGGTGCGGAAGCTTTTCAGAGACGCGGATATAGTGTTAAAGAAAGCGTTCCAGATCTTATCGAATCTCCATCATATGATGAGGCAGCAGGACTTTGTAGTAGAGTTCTAGAAGCTTATGAAAATGGAGAAATTGGTGAAATCTATTTGGTTTATACACATTTTAAAAACACTGTTAGTCAGGTTCCTACGATGATTAAGTTACTTCCAGTAGATGTGTCGGAAATTGAAGTAGACGAAGGCGATAGTGAAATTCGAATGAATTATGAACCAAATGAAATTGAAGCACTAGATATGATTATACCAAAGTATGTTACAAGTCTTTTATATGGAGCTTTGGTAGAAGCGGTTGCCAGTGAAAATGGCGCAAGAATGACAGCAATGGATTCTGCTACAAGTAATGCAGAAGATATCATTAGCGATTTGTCGTTGAAGTACAATCGTGCACGTCAGAGTTCAATTACTCAGGAGCTTACAGAAATTATTGCTGGTGCAAATGCGGTTGAACAATAAAAAGTGCATATTTAGATAAAACAAACAAGGAGAATTAAAATGGCAAATAATGTAGGTAAAATTACTCAGATTATCAGTGCCGTCTTGGATATTAAATTCACAGAAGGCAATTTGCCTGAAATCAACGAAGCTATTAGAGTTCCATTAAAAGATGGAAAAGATTTAGTAGTAGAAGTTGCTCAGCATTTGGGTGATGATACAGTAAGATGTATTGCCATGGGTCCTACTAGTGGATTGGTAAGAGGAATGGATGCAATTGCAACAGGTGCAGCCATTAGTGTACCAGTTGGTGAAAAAACTTTAGGACGTATTTTTAATGTATTAGGTGATGCAATTGATGAAATTGCAGCACCAGATACAGAAGAAAAATGGCCAATACATAGACAAGCACCAAAATACGAGGATCAGGCTACATCTCAAGAGATGTTAGAGACAGGTATCAAAGTAGTAGATTTGCTTTGTCCATATCAAAAAGGTGGTAAGATTGGATTATTCGGTGGTGCCGGTGTAGGTAAAACTGTATTAATTCAGGAGTTAATTCATAATATCGCTACAGAGCACGGTGGATATTCAGTATTTACTGGTGTTGGTGAGCGTACTCGTGAAGGTAACGATCTTTACTATGAAATGAAAGAATCTGGCGTTATTGATAAAACAACAATGGTATTCGGTCAGATGAATGAGCCACCAGGAGCACGTATGAGAGTTGCTCTTACTGGTCTTACAATGGCAGAATATTTCCGTGATAAAGGTGGTAAAGACGTACTTTTATTCATCGATAATATTTTCCGTTTTACACAAGCTGGTTCAGAGGTATCAGCCTTACTAGGTCGTATGCCATCAGCCGTAGGTTATCAGCCAACATTACAGACAGAAATGGGTGCATTACAAGAGAGAATCACTTCTACAAAGAATGGTTCAATCACATCTGTTCAAGCTGTATATGTACCTGCCGATGACTTAACTGACCCTGCACCTGCAACAACATTCGCTCACTTGGATGCAACAACAGTATTAGAGCGTTCTATTGCTGAGTTAGGTATCTATCCAGCTGTAGATCCATTAGCATCAACATCACGTATTCTTGATCCAAGAATCGTAGGTAAAGAGCATTTTGAAGTTGCTCGTGGTGTTCAGGAAATCTTACAAAAATACAAAGAATTACAAGATATTATCGCAATTCTAGGTATGGATGAGTTATCAGAAGATGATAAACTTGTTGTAAGTAGAGCAAGAAAGATTCAAAGATTCTTATCTCAACCTTTCTTCGTTGCTGGACAGTTTACAGGACTCGAAGGAAAATATGTTCCAATTGCTGAAACAATTCGTGGATTCCGTGAAATTCTTGATGGAAAACATGATGATGTTCCAGAAAGCTATTTCTTAAATGCAGGAAGTATTGATGATGTACGTGCCCGCATGAATTAAGGGGGAGCTTATGGCAGACAATATTTTTAAAGTAGAGATAATCACACCAGATCGAGTTTTTTATACAGGACAAGCCGATTTTATTGAGCTTACAACTGTAAAGGGTGAGATGGGTGTGTATAAAAATCATATTCCACTTACTGCGCCAATAGTCCCTTGTAAGGTTTCTATATATGAAGGAGAAGAAGAACGAGTAGCAGCAGTTCACTCTGGATTCGTTGAAATTTTACAAGATAAAGTCACTGTACTTGCTGAAGTGGCAGAATGGCCAGGAGAGATTGATATCAATCGTGCGCAAGCAGCTCGTGAAAGAGCAGAAGAACGTTTGAAAGATCATGCAAATGAAATTGACGTTAAGCGTGCCGAGTATGCTCTTCGAAAAGCATTGACACGTATTGATGTATCTGATTATAAAGAATAATTGTAATTTATTAATGGATGTCAACCATTTAGGGGGGACATCCATTTTTTATAGACGTAAAATATTTAGAATATATTAAACTTTAAAAAATATAGTTAAAAGTATTGACAAGTGATATTAATAATAATAATATTATTATTATTACGTAAACAGTTTACTTAAAAAATGACATCATGATGAAAAAAAAAGTAATAATTGCAGCATAAAAAATACAATGAGATATAATCTCTATATATAAAATTTTGTATATAGGAATATATCTCTATGACTAAAGGTAGAAACAAGAAATATGAAAATGTAGAAATTAAAGAAAACCATACTCAAAATATAGTTCTTTATTATCTAAAAAACAGTAAAAAAGTATGCGTTGTTTTGTTTGCTGGAGTAGTCTTAGGAATTATTTGTGTTATTTATTCCCAATATGGAAATGTATCCAGAAGTATAGAATTTGTAAAAGAAATAGATGTGTTGAGCAATGACGGTGCACCAAAGTGGAATATGATTTTTTTAAAAAACTTAATTGTATGTTTTTTGTTATGTGCAGGAATCATTGTAAATAAATTGTTATCATATCTTATCATTTTTGTAAATGGCTTTTTCTGGGGCGTCGTAGTTGGTGCTGATTTCTATATTGAATCCCATTTTAAATATTTGTCACTCTTACCACATGGAATAATAGAAATTACGGCATTGATAGTATGTGCATCCATCGGTGTAAATCAAATAATTAAAATTAATAATCATGTTGTGTGGAGAAAATATTTACAATTGGTAATTCTTATAGTACTGGCGTTAATAGTAGCGGCTTTAATAGAAGCAAATATTTCTTATAAAATAGCAACGTAAAAAATTACAATGTTGTTAGTGTGTGAGTATGGGAGAAAAAATGAAAAAAGAAAGTACAAAAATGCTTATATGGGAATTGAAAAGGAAACTCAAAGATAGAATATGTAGTAATGTTTTATTAGAAAATATACCATTTTCTGTATTCGTTCCAATATATTTGTTCGCTTTGGGAACTATGATAATCCTGGCATCGAGTGTAACGATGTTTTGGAATGTTGAAATAGATAAAGAAGAAATACGTATAGGATTATTGAGTGCAATAATTATTTTATCTGTGATTCTGACATGGAGAGAGTTGAAAATCAGAGTTTTAAATATAATAGAAGAGCAGGAATTTGAAGTATATCTGATTTTTTCTGAGTTAACTCGTAAACAAATTTTAAAAAACATAATAAAAGCAGAAGTGATTTGGAGTTTACAAGAGAATGTAATCCTTTTTATTGCAATATTTAACATATTAGGAATAACAAAAGTGTCAAGTATTGTAAATTTTTTTTGTGGGATTATTATGGTGATTATTTATTCGGTGGTAATGTGTCAAAAACTATATCATGAGATAATAAGTCACGATAATAATTCAGAAAAAACATATAATTCTAATAGTAAAAAAGCGTTTAGGATTACATCGAAAAGATTTAAAATAATTTTAAAATATTTAGAAGTTATTGCGGCAATTATCGCAGGAAATGTTATATCAAAACATGTGATTCTAATACCATTAAAATTTAATGCAAAAAATTCAAATATTTTTTGGAAGTGGTTTTATTCTTTTGATGTGAAAAGTTGTATAAGAAAAAGTGTTGCTAATATAGTGAATAATCCGACATATTTTTTTGGAATTAGCATAAGATTTGTTGTGGTAGCAGTGATTTATGCTGTGGTAATGAAAATTAAAACAATATTAAATGAAAGAAACTCACAGAATATAAAAATGAATATTTATGGACAAGAAGAAAAAAATTTTATTGAAAAAATTGGATTTTTTCAATGTGCTATAATTGGATTTTTTGTTGGAATATTAGTGGTAAGTGGAGTGACTTATAATAAAGCTACGTTGATGTTGGCTTTTGTAATGATATCAAATTCATTGTTTTTTATATGTAGCGACATTTTAGATATGAATAATCAATACAGTTTTGACTATGAAAGGGAGAGGATTCTATTATGGATTAATGATTTTTCAAAACTATTTGAAGTAAAGAGAAAAATATATTATAAAAGAGAAATCCTTCCAGTGACTGCAATATATGGGGCGGCATATTTCACATGTATAAAAAAAGTAACAGATGTTGGAATAATAATATATTTGTTGGTTGCAGTAGCTTTTTTAATGGAGCTTGCATTTGTTGAAAAGAATTATCTTATAGTTGATAATCCCGTTTCTATTAGTGCCCAATATGACGCAATGAAAAATACGTATAACCGTAGAACAAATGAAGTTTCAAAGGATTTTAAAGTTTTTATTGCGTCGGTGCTTTTGGTTTTAGGAACGATATTATTTGCATGTGGGGAAATTGATAAAATTTGCATGATTATTTATCAAATTATAATTATTATTATCATAAAAATTTATATATTAATTAGAATCCGACAAATAAAAAAAATAATACGGATTGAAAGTTTTTTAAATATTTTTTTTGAATAAAGATGTAAAAAAGGAGCATATAGATGGATATTTTAATTGTAAAAAATCTGACCAAACGATATGGTGATAAAGAGGTGTTTTCAAATATATCATTTACAATACCGAAAGGAAAATTCATTTTTTTATGTGGTGAAAATGGCTCAGGAAAAACTACACTATTTAAAGCAATTATGCAAATGGTAAAAGTAGATGATGGAAAAATTTTGATAGATGATTCTATTATTAAGAAAAAAACAGATATTTGTTTTATAACGGATCAGGTGATTTTATATGATAATTTAACTGTATGTGAGATGCTTGCTCTTGTTTTAGATATAAACGATATAAAGAAGAATACATCTCAGAAACAAGAAATTCTTAAACATTTCTATTGTGAAGAAATAAAGAATAAAAAAATAAAACAATGCTCGCTAGGAATGAAAAAAAGAGTGCAACTCATGTGTGGAATGGTTCTTGAGCCAAAATTGATGTTGATGGATGAATTCTTTTCAGGAATTGATTCAGAAAAATATGAAGAGATAAAAATAATTTTGAAGGAATATGTAAAGAACGGAAATACAGTAATAATGACATCTCATATAAAAAAAATTAGGCAGGAATTGGCTGAATTAGAAATAAGCATGTAAAAATTTTCTATAAAAAAAGTAGCCTACCCCTAAGCTACTTTTTTAAATATAATCCCTAACTTTATTAACCTTATAACTATAAATACTCCCATGCCCTAGTTAATTAAATTATACTCCAACGTTGCAACTTAATAATACACTCCCCAATGTACTATTGCTATTTGATTCTGTAAGGAATCCCCTAACCAAACAAAATCAAATAATTGCGATATCACTTTATGGTTATACTATAGCAGGAATTTAACGTAATAAATTTTTTTGTCACGAAACGGTCTTTTTTTGTCGCAAAAATGTATTTTGCACACAGAAGGACAGTCAATAGTGGGCTTTAGGGAACAAAATTAATACGTTGTATGTAAGACATTTTTGTGATATTTTGAATATAGATGGGTTATACCGACAAAAATTTAATGATTTACAAGAATAAAATAACCAAGGGGGAAGGTTTATGAAGTTTTATGTAAGTGCATGTGCTAAAAAAAGTGGAAATGGAGATATTAATAATCCGTTTTTAACAATTCAGGAAGCAGCAGAAATTGCAAAGCCAGGAGATGAGGTTTTTGTTTTTCCAGGTGAGTATAGAGAGGCTGTAAATCCAATTAATTCAGGAGAGGAAGATAGACCTATTAAGTATACCAGTATTGAAAAACATAAGGCAATTATAACGGGTGCAGAAAGAGTTAAAGGCTGGAAGACGCTTGGAAAGGGTGTTTGGGAAAGAAGGATAAACTGCGAAATTTTTGGAGATTATAATCCTTACACAACGAGAGTTTCTGGGGATTGGTTTATTGCGGATTTTGTTGCACATACAGGAGATGTTTATTTGAATCATAAATCTATGTATGAAGTAACATCTGAAGAAGATGTAAAAAATCCTAAATTAAATCCAAATTCATGGGATAAAGAATTTTCAAAATATGTTTGGTATGCCAAAGAGGATAAAAAAAATAATCAGATAGTATTTCTTTGTAATTTTGATAAAGTAGATCCAAATGAGGAAATAGTTGAGATAAGCGTAAGAAAAAATTGCTTTTTCCCAAAACAAATAGGGAAAAATTATATACATCTAAGCGGTTTTGTTATAAGAGAAGCAGCAACTCAATGGGCACCACCTACAGCTTTTCAGGATGGAATGATTGGCCCACATTGGTCAAAAGGTTGGATGATAGAAGATTGTGATGTATATGAAAGCAAATGTGTTGGAATATCTTTGGGAAAGTACAAACAAGAGGATAATGACAACAAATGGTTGAATTGGAAATACAAAGATGGAGCACAAACTGAACGAGAATGTATCTGTGAAGCAGTTGTAAATGGATGGAACAAAGATAATATAGGTAGTCATATTGTTAGAAATTGTAAGATTCACGATTGCGGACAAGCCGGAATAGTGGGACATTTAGGCGCGGTATTTAGTATAATTGAGAATAATGAAATCTACAATATTAATAATAAGCAGAATCTTGCAGGTGCTGAAATTGGAGGAATTAAATTACATGCTGCAATAGATACGATTATCAGAAGAAATCATATTTATAATTGTACACGAGGATTGTGGTTAGACTGGCAGGCGCAAGGAACAAGGGTTTCTCAAAATTTGTTCCATCATAATACGCTGCCAAAGCTTGAAAAGATTGAAAAATTAAATGTAGCAGCTTTTCAAGGGATGGGTGAAGATATTTTTGTAGAAGTGTCACATGGACCAACACTGATAGATAATAATGTTCTTTTATCAGATCGAGCTATTAAACTTGCAAGTCAGGGTGTGGCGGTTGTTCACAATTTAATTGCAGGAGGATTAGTATCAATTGGGATAGGCACAGATAATGGTGGAGTGAAACTTAAAGATAAAACAGTTAGGTATACACCATATCATATGGCACATAGTACAGACATAATGGGATTTATGACTATCTTACATGGAGATGATAAGTTCTATAATAACATTTTTATTCAGCAAGAAAAAAGAGCAGTTATGAAAAATGTTATGGAAGAGTTATCAAAGGACGGCAATAGATGGGATGATGGAAATATAAATGTTGGAACAGATGTATTTGATAATGGATTTTTGTCATTTGACGAGTGGAAACATGAGTTTGAAGGATATTGTGGAATGGGTTCGCCGGATACAGATAGATATTATATGCCTCTTCCAGTATGGACAAATGGAAATGTATTTTTAAATGGAGCTAAACCTTGGAAAAAGGAAAAAAATTATAAGGTGGATTCTGATAAAAAATACAAGCTTAAACTTGTTTCTGACGAAAATGGTTGGTATTTAGATACTGATATATATGACTTTGTAGCAGAAGTAAAGAGTAATTTAGTAACAACAAAAACTCTTGGAATAGCATTTGAACCAGAAGAACAATTTGAAAATCCAAATGGTGAGCCATTAATTTTAGACAGAGATTTCTATGGTAACATGAGAGAAATGTCAACAATTCCAGGACCATTTGCTTTTGATAAAAGTGAAAAAACAAAAATCAAGATTTATTTAGATAAAAACTCATAAACTAGTGATTTTTGATAAATAATTCTACATAAAAAAACAATTTGCTATGTGAAAAGCAATGAAAATTCTGTGTATGCAAAAAAAAACAATGTTAAACTTGACAAATAAAATTGCTATTGATACCATAAAAATGTAAACGGTTTATAAAATTTGACATCATGGTGGCAAGGAAAACAAAGAGGTAAAGGAAATGAAGAAAAAATTTAGAGTTTTAGCATTGACACTAGCGATGTGTACAATGTGTACAGTTCCAGCAATGGCAAAAACAGTGACATACAAAGGGCAAAAAGTTTATTGGGACTATGGTAGGAAGTATTTGATTATAGGATACTCAGATGTTCAAACACATCGCTTTACACATAGTGCAACAGTAAACAATAAATTTTCAGGCTGGAAGAAAAAAGGCGTAGAAGCATATGTAGATAAAACTGTTGGTCATTCGACAGTTTATGCATATTGGGATTGTAAGTAGAAAAGGAGTTTTGACACATGAAGAAGAAAATAACTTCTACATATGTCTTAATCAGTTTATTAATTATGCAAGGTGCTATATGCGCCTTGCTTGTTTTAAATTGTTTGAGTAATATGTATAATGATAAATGGAGAAATTATGGCGAGAATGAGCAAAAAACTCATAAACTCTATATTAAAGATATATCAAATGACAAACAAGAACAGATTAGAAGTTTACTATTAGAAGAAGTAGATAGGGAACACGCTTTTATTTTTAAAAAAGTAAGTCTTAACCAGGGAGAATCCATAAGAGGAATGAAGATGGGGGTATACGGAGATGTAAATAGTATGCCAGAGTTTGACTTCCTTGGTCGTGATATTGTAAATAAGAAATCAGTCGAAAAATTGTTAAAGTCAGAGAAAGATGAAACTACTTTAGGAGTTCTAAATGGTAGTGCAAATTCAATCGGAAATATTCCCCTTTTTAACTTTGGAGATAACTTTGTTATAGAAAAATTAAAACAGACAACTAAGGAAACTGTAAATGGACAATATTACATATCGGGATTAGATACTGCAAAATTTGACAGTCTAGTAAATGATTTAGCAAAAGCAACAAAACAAAATAGAGATAATTTCTTGATATCAAATCGTCAAGAAAGTGTGACAGCGGCATTAAAGGATATGTTTATAATAGGATTTGTAATAGGAAGCGTTATACTTAATGTAGTAGCCAATATGATACTTTATTTGTTAAGAATGAAGGATGAAGGAAAATATATATTAATGGGATGGTCTAGAAAATCTTTTTTCGCAATGTGCTATCAAGAGATTATTAATGCTGCATTTATTTTGATTCCAATTGTTGCAATAGCGTTATTTGTTTTTTCGGGATGGAATAATAGTTCTATAAGTTTTATTAGTTATTGTATTTTGGCAGGTTTGATAAATGTGATTTTAATGTTTATCGAACTAATTCCAGTTGCATTAACATGTTTTAGTGTAAAACCTATTAATGCTATTCATGGTAGAGTGCCGAAAAAAATGTTGTATATTTCTATGTCAGTTTTATACTTGATTGTTGTAGGAATGTTGCAAGGATCATGTTGGTACGTAGATGGTTTGAAAAAAAGTATAGATGAAAATTCAAAATTGCTAAGTCGATGGGAAAAGGTGTCAGATTATAACGTCTTGTATGATCTTTTGCCAGGTGATGATCAAGAATCATTCGCTAATAATTCTAACAAATTAAGTATGGATGTGCTTGATTGGTATAAGAGCATGGAAGATAAAAAAGGTGTATATATAATTAATACTTCCGAGTATAGTAGCAGTGTAATACAGGGGTGGAAAGATTACAAGTCTTATAAAAATATACCAGATAAGCCATTTTGGTATTTTTATTATTCACCTAATTATGCTAAAAAAGAGATTCCAGATTTAGATTCGAAACTGTTAGATGAGGCAAGAAATGGAGTGAGAGTATATCTTTTACCAGATACACTATCAAAAAAAGAAAAAATCAAGGTTGAAAAATGGATTAAGGAAGACACAGAAAGCAATATGTCTGATGATGATATTAAAACTTCATTTGAAAGAAACAAAGAGTATAAGTTTGTATACTACAAACCAAAGAAAAAATTCTTTACATGGGGAACTAAATCTAAAGAAAAAATCGAAACAGATTCACCTTATATTTTGTTGACAACGTCTGAAAATATAAATTCTGTTGAATGTGATAATTTAAGGGCGGAAACACTTGAAAATACTATGATTAAACTTGAAAATACAAAACTTGCTGACAAGTACACTGATATAAAGTATTTAAAGAAATATCATTTGGATGATAATAAAATTAAATTTATTGCAGTAAGAGAATATATAAATGGAATACAAAAAAGCCTAAGAACATCAATATGTTGGTTTGGAGTTGTTATTGGTATTTTATCCGTTATAGTAACAGGAAATTTATTGGCAATAGCAGTACTTTATAAAAAGACTAATATCAAGAAAAACAGTATAAAGAAATTTTTAGGTTATAGTAATTTACAAATGCATGGAAAAATTTCGGCTGTAGTTATTGTGGCTGTAATAATAGAAATTTTAATTGCAAAATTGTTACAGTGCAGAATTGGTATGCTTATGACAACATTGTTAGGAATAGTGCAATTGGTTGTGCTTAAAGTGTACTTGTCAAAAAATGCAGTAGAAAGTATAATCACAGAATTTAAGGAGAATTAAAAAATGAAACAAAATGCCATAGAAGTAACTGGTTTAAATAAAAAGTTTGGGAATAGACATATTATAGAAAATTTTAATATTGAAATAGAAAAAGGAGAGTTTGTAGCAATTGTAGGGCCTAGTGGATGTGGAAAATCTACACTTCTTAATATTTTGGGAATGTTAGAAAATTATGATGGAGGAAAAATTAAAATAAATGGGAAAAAGTTGCCAGAAATAAACTCTAAGGCAGCTACAATGGTTAGGAGAAATGTAATTAACTATCTTTTTCAAAATTATGCATTAATAGATAATGAGACTGTAGAGAAAAATTTGCTTATAGCAATGGAATTTGTAAATAAATCTCATAAAGAAAAGATAAATATGATTTCAAAAACGTTAGATTATGTGGGATTAAAACATTTACAAAAGGAAGTTGTAAATACTTTATCAGGTGGAGAGCAACAGAGAGTGGCTTTAGCAAGAACTATATTAAAACCAGGAAACATTGTATTAGCCGATGAACCAACAGGTTCTCTAGATCCCAAATCCTCAGATAATGCATTTGGTTTGATTAAACAATTGTGTAAGGAAAATGGTAAAACAGTGGTAATGGTAACTCACAATATGGAATTAGCAAAAAGAGCAGATAGAATTGTTGAGATGCCACTGATTAGAAAATAAAAATATAAATGAATGTAAAAAGCGATGCACCTACCCTAAGTGCATCGCTTTTTCGACTTACAATTTATTTAGTTTTATAAACAATTATGGATTGATAAAGTATTTGTAAAAGATGGACAAACATGGTATATTAGAAATTATAAATATCGCGTTTTATACAGCAATATCATATTTTGCTAAGTATTATAATGTTATTGATTTCTGCAATTCTGGAGGGTTTACTATATTGAATTTACTTGCAAAAAATATTAATAAAACTTATGAAAACCTCGAAGTTATAATGGATTTTTCGTATGAATTTGTAGGCGGAAATGTATATAAAATAGAAGGTAGAAATGGAACAGGTAAATCTACGTTATTAAGAATTTTAAGCGGTTTAGAACAATGTGAAAGTGGAACTATATTGGTTCAAAATCAAAAAAAATTGATTAGCATAGAAGAATATTCCAAAGCCAATAAAATTTTATATCTACCAGACATTGATTTATGTCAAGAATGGCTTACGATAGAAGAAAATATCGAATGGTTACATGTTATGAGTGGTGTTAAAATGGACGAGACAGTAGAGTTGTATAGAGAATTAAATATTCTTGAGGAAGATTACAAAAAAGTTGCTGTAGAGTGTTCGTTAGGAACTAGAATGAAAGTTGGATTATCCTTGTTGTATTCATTATATGATTATAAATTAATTTTTATAGATGAAACATTAGCACATTTAGATACAATTTTCAGAGAAAAATATCTAAAAAAATTAAAAAATTACGCAAAAAACAAAAAGGCAGTTATTTTTTTGATTGACCACGAAGATATAGATGATAGCAGTATAAAAACAATTAAGTTAGTCAAAGGAGATATATAGGGGTCATGAATATGGAAAGCACTAATAAAAAAGAATGCAAGAAAAAAGATTTTAATATATGGTTTACTACATTAAACTTTATTATATATTTAGGGTTATATTTGTGGTGTAATTATACAATTATTTTTAATAATAAAAAAATGCATGGAAAAATAGAAGAAGCGTTAAACTTGATTAAAGATGATTTAAAAAATCCAATGTTTTTTGTTATAAGTATAATTATAATTCAAGCCATTTGTGTGGTAATCTTAAATTATTTATTATTAAGAGTTGTGATAGGTTTATGCAGATCAAATCATATTAGTCGAGCTAAATCTTTAAATGTAATTTTCTTAGCTAAATTTGAAAGCTTATTATTTGCTATAATTGTGTCTAATTTATTTAGAAATTTGACGAATTTTAATTTAGTGGTAAGAATTATTAGTAATTTAATATATTGCACAGGGTTATATACTTTGATTTCAAAAGAAATTAATAAAGATTATAAAAAGCGAACAATTTTATTATTTGTAGTTATTTTTTTGATAGGACTATTTTAATCAATATGTACTGATTGTTTAAATCAGTACATATTTTTTTGGAGGAAAAATGTATTTAAAGATGCTAAAGCTGATACAGTTATATCGTTGGAGATTTTCAAAAAGTAATTTATCGAAAGAACAATATTTTGTCATGGATAATATAATAGGCATAACAATAGGTTTATTATATTTGATTTTTTCATATGCTTTAATGACAAGTGTATGCAATTTTTTTATTATTATAGGTGTTGAGGTATTGATGATTTTCTCTGTTTTAAATCAATATTGGTTAAAAACAGTGGAACAGTATAAAGAGACTAGAAGCAAAAAAATACTTATGTTTACAAGAAATAAAATAAAATATTTAATGTATTTATATTTAAAAAATAATTATTATTCAATACATTTTATGTTTTTTTTGGCTTTTTCTGGAGAGTTTATTAGTATTTTTCAATATAAAACTGTTGGTGATTAATTTTTTTGCCATGTTAGTTGTTATAGTGATTTTGGTAAAAGATTTTTATACGTCGTGTGGATTTAATAAAGTTAATAAAAAATCAAGGAAAATTTCATGTATAAGAGATTACAATCAAAGTTATTTATATAGATATAATTTTTTAGTGTTACAAGAAAATCTGACTTTTATCATTGGAGCAGGAGTTGTATTATTTTTCAAACAAAATATAATAATTATTTATGAAAGTATATTTATGGTTTATATGGCATGTGTCCAATTACAGATTGAAAAGTATATGGATGATTATGATAATACATATAAGAATTATTTATTTAAAAAAGCAATGGGCTGCGAAAAAAGCATTGGATTGTTTCAAATGAGCTTGGAAGATTAGCCTTTAAAACGCGGCTTCAATATTTTATTGTTTTCATAATGACAGAAATGTATAATTTATATGTAAATAATTTTAATGCAATGGCTTTGGCATTAGGAAACACAGTACTATATTATATATTTAATGAAATGTATAATAGAAAAACCTGGGTTGTAGTAATAAAGAAACTTGGAAAAAGAGAGAGTTTTAAGCCTTTTGCTATGGGCTGCGTCGTGATTTATATACAAGTTATTGTATTTACGGTTAACTTTTTGAAAATAGATTCAATAATTAAATGCATTATAGAAATAATTTTGGCTGGAATAGTATATGTTGTTCCTTTTGAAAAAATATTTTATAAATATGAGATAAAACTATAATTTTAAGCTAAAAAGGGCGTAAGATGAAATAAATTCACCTATACGCCCTTAATATTTATTTACAATTCAATTATGTGTTTGCAATTTGCTATAACATCATAATCGTGAGAAACTAACAATACAGTTTTACCTTCATTGTTTAACTGCTTTAGAAGATTCATAACGATTTGTGTGTTTTCAGGATCCAAACTGCCAGTAGGTTCATCGGCTAAGATTAATTTGCATTTTTTTAGAATCAATCTAGCAATGGCTATACGTTGTTGTTCACCTCCAGAACATGTACATACTTTTTTGAATAAAATGTCTTCATTTAACCCAACTTTATTTAACGCATCTATCATTAGTGATTTTGCAGTTTTTTTCGATTTCTTTTCTAAGACGATTTTTAAGTTTTCGTATACAGTTAAATCGTCAACAAGTGCATAATTTTGGAAGAGATATCCAATTGTATTTTTTAAGATATTTAGTTTTTGTCGTTTGTTTGAAAAGTTTATAGTTTCACCATATATTTTAATAGTACCTTCAGCCTTTTCTAGTAGACCAATAATGTTTAGAAGAGTAGTCTTTCCACGACCACTATTTCCTTTTATGCCGACAAAGTCACCATCTTCAACTTCTAGGTTAAAATTATCTAAAATTACATGTTCGTTATAATTCTTTTTTATATTTTTTAAAACAATAGCTTTCATCTTGTTATTCTCCTTTTAAAATAAGTGTAGTATTTTTAAATGACTTAGCTTGTAGAATCATTAAAAATACGATGGATTCAGGAATTATTAAAAGAATAAAGAAAGGATTGATACCTAAGCTTATAATTAATGTGATAATTCCGTTAATAATCAAAAATGTACTAATTTCTTTTAGGTTACTTCGGCCTAGAAGATTCTCGATTGCAAGCATTTTCTTTTTTATTTCATAATAAGAAAGAATACTCACATAATTAACAACAGCAACAGTAACTAAGAGTATTACTAAAAATATTGTATTAGTCAGTAAAGAATATTTAATAGTTCCAGTAGTTTCGTTAAGTTCATCACTGAGGGGGCTTGCTTTAATTGAAGCATGTTCAATTTTTAGTTTGTCTATTTCTCTATTTATCAATTTAGCCTTTTCTTTTGTCATAAATATTTTTTGGTCAGATGAAATAGAAAAGTTGGATTTTAAAGGTGTTAATGATAATATCATGTTATATGAATAGCAACTAGGGTCAGTAAAATTTGTAATTTTTTGATTGTCTTTTATACATATACATTGATACTCTGTATTTGAATTATAATTTTTTTTGATAATATTTCTATCTGCCCAATATTTTTTGGGAATTAAAAGATAATTTTTTGAAGGAGAGAGGGTTATTCCGTTGTTGTTGTTATCTTTTATATTTAGTTTTGGTAACAGATTAGAAGATGCCTTGATACTATGAAAATTCAAATCTTCCGTGTCATTAACATCAATGGTATAATTTTTATCAATATTTTCTTCAGGACAATATTCAAAACGGTAAATCCCGGTTTTGAAATTTGAAATATAAGTAGTCAATTTCTTGTTTGCTGTTGAAGGTTTATAATTTCTTATATTTAATTCATATAAACTAAATTTATTTATAGAATTAGAATTATTTAATGTTAAGTAGAGTTCCTTGCTACTGTTAAAAACGTTCATTATATTTATAAACAAAGTAGTAGTTAATACTATTTTAAATAAAAGTAATATTAGATATATAACAGTATTATTTCTATTGTTCTTTACACTTGTAGTTACATTGAGAAAATTTATATATGGCAAACCCAATAAAGCTATAATTGAATATATAAGCAAGGTTAGTGAGGAAATAATGCCTACCAATTCAAAATAGTATAAAAGTTGTGATGCATCTTTTAAAAGTATATAAATGGAAAATGGTATTATAATTATCAATATTCCTTTGAGGGTAGTTAAAAGTTCTTTTTTATATAAAGATAAGGATATTGAAAATGTAGATTTACCATTTATTTTTAGAACTGCGATTTCTTTATTACGAGAAATATAATGCATTAGAGTAGCAAATACCGTAATTAAAGATAACACAATTACAAATATGATGTTGCTTTGGAAAAATAAGTTATAACCAAGGTGAAAATTGTCACTATTGCAATAAGATGCGTTAATATCATTAGAACTTAAAATGTGTGGAATGTTATCTAAATCGTTTTTGCTGTTAGGTTCTATAAAAAAAATGTTTGTTTTTCGTTTATTTTCCTTTTTGTATTTTGATATGTATATATTTTTGTTGGGTAAAAGGGATTTTTGTTTTCCTAATTTGATTTTGGCTGTAGGGTTTATTGCTTCTATTTTTACAGTCCTATCAAAAAAACCGTATTGAACGAAATTACGTATTTGAAATGTCAAATTGTTGTTTTGAGCGACATTAAGCATTTTGTTTACAGGCACATCTTTGTCTGTCATAATCATTAAACATTTATAATTATTAGTGATAGAGACGTTTTGTAAATTGATGCTAAGCATAAAATATATTGACAATATTCCTATTGATATTCCTACAAATTTTAGAATTTTTTTCATATTATTTCCTCGTATTATATAGTAGTAGTTTTTAGAGACCCTCTCCAAGGTCTTTATAACTATTAAGTCATAGTCTTTTCTTTACCTTTTCTATAGGTTCGACTATGATATTTAAGATGCTGTGGATTGGTTATTATTTCCTACCACTTGATGGTTTTAGAAAGGATCCAACCACAGTCTCTTTGTTCATTTGTTAATCAGTTAGATACCGCATGACGGTTTATTTAGAACGAGGTTACAAT
>Ga0256405_10001850_pt1 | contig 53987 bp, 52 predicted proteins | sample RumenRJG_02DNA_FD_189096 | JGI IMG/M metagenome (GOLD analysis project Ga0256405, IMG submission 189096) | Bovine rumen microbial communities from Lethbridge, Alberta, Canada - RJG_02 | ecosystem: Host-associated > Mammals > Digestive system > Stomach > Rumen | place: Canada: Alberta... | reverse complement strand
AGATGATCTCTGCCGATGCCAGTGAACTGCTTTCTGCGGTTATTGATGCCAATCCTAAGTTCCATAAACTCTATCAAATGTATAAATTAGTCGCTTGATGAATGAATATTCACTTGCGAAAGTTCAGAAAATGGATTTTAAAATAGGCGATATCGTTATTCTGAAAAGTGATGCATTGAAACATTTTCCAATCATTATGACTGTTAATGAGATTGAAATGGGAAAGGTGGTTTGTGTGTGGTCTGCTGATGGTAAGGACTTTAGCGAGAGGACATTTAGTGCTGAGGCTTTGGAACTATATAACGAATAATAAATATGGATGAAGGCATACTCATATTAGGGAATGGTTTTGACCTGGACTTAGGACTCCATACAAGGTATTCGGAGTTCTGGGAGAGTGAGAGGTGGAAAAGCGTAAAAGGGACTTGCCCTGAACGGTATCTTATCTCATCACTAGAGAAATATCGGGTAACCCATAATTGGTTTGACCTTGAGTCTGGATTGCAAGATGGGGCAACTCGCCTTCTCAACAGGCTAAATAGAAATTTTACTGCTAATGAGTATTATGACTCTTACCAGATTCTTATCAATGAATTAAAAGCATATATATTAGAGCAGCAGGAGCATTTTACTCCCAGGGATAATAGTGTGGCAGAACAGGTTCTCCATGCTATTGCCTCTGGTAATTCTCTGAAATGTATCTATTCTTTTAACTACACAGATATAAATACAATCAGTGAACGATTCCATATCGATCATTTGCCACCAGTAAGTCATGTTCATGGTTCGCTAAAAGAAGGTGACCAGATCATATTGGGAATAGAAGTAGAAGACTTCAATCAGATTCCCCCACAACTAACATTTTTAATCAAGTCAAATAGTCCATATTATCATTATACCCATTTGTTGAGGGACTTAGAAGGTGCCGATGATGTCGTCTTCTTTGGCCATTCTGTTAATGGCATGGACTTTCCGTATTTTAAAGATTACTTTTTGAATTTAGCAACATTACCAATTGCTCAAACAGAATATAAGCATATAACGATTATTACCTATGATGAGCAGTCGACCATGCAGATTAAAGATAATTTCAGAAGAAACGGCATTGATGTGCGAAATCTATTCAATAAAGTTTCCATAGAGTTTATCATGACTAATGGTATTTATAATGGTAATGAGGGCGAAATCGACAAGTTCAAATCTCTAAAAAAAATGTTAGTGGATTGAATAAAGTAAAAATGAAGATAGGTGGATACCCCCTATAGAGGATGTAATTGACTACGGGCAGAGGCCGCCCTCCATCAAAGTCCTGGCATGATTTACAGAGCTCTCGCCCTAAAGGGTAAATCATAGTGATTTAAGAATTTAGGAATAGTTTTGAGCAACTCCCATTACAAAAAGATGAAGTGTCAGAAGATTGAGGGGATGATGCCACGGCTGATGAAGAAGGTGGAGAAGAGTTTGGTATTTGGGAAACGAATAGCGAAATGCTATCGCTACCTAAGGGATAAGAAGAAAGAGACAATAATGTCAAAACAACTTCTTCGTTGCGGAACAAGTATAGGGGCCAATGTGCGTGAGGGATTATACGCTCAAAGCCGTAAGGACAAACGAAAGTATTACGATTCATTGACTATATAGAGGATTTGACATGGAAGAGTTATTTTCAAAGATTGAATTAAGAAGAGCCTATCGTAAGTTTAAGGCATGGGCTTATTATGACTCGTCGAGCTTAATGATCTTCGACCGGATAGCCGAGTATGAGAAAAGGAATCGCATAGACAGGTACTTGGCAAACTTTCTAATAGCGCTGAATGAAGAAAAGGTTGATAAATACCTGAAAAATACAGACTATTACGTCCTACCCAAGAAAGTTACAGGAACAACTAATAATAAGGACGAGGTGGAACAGGGGAAAGCTTTCTTCTACAGCAATGAAGATGAAACTTATGCTATGCCCATCTGTGAAACTGATCATTACAATTTTATGATTGATGCTACTGTCGAACAACAGCTAATAGCAGTGCTGTGGCTGATGAATGTTGGTGTATATCTACAGAAAGGTGACAGGGGGACAGGTGACACGGGTCGAAAACTATCGAAGTTGTCCGTAGATATTTGGTGGCAATCGGAAAATGGGAGAGTGTAGTTGTAGAGATAAGGTCATGGCAGACGGAGCTATTAATTTGGAGATGTTGGATTTCGTTATGGCTGGGCTAATGAAAGATTACTTCGGAAACAAAGACCAGATAAAGGAACTTATATGTGAGGTAGGGCCAGACTTGAACGAAAAAGTTGCTAAGTGCATCTTGTATGCAGATTGCGTATGTGGTAATCCTGAAGCCAGAAATCATAGGTTCTCCCTGTTTGTAATGATGTATGAAGCGTCAGAACGGTTGCGGAATGATGATTCTCTGGCATACGACCTGTTTATGGTGGCATATCAGAACTCCAGTAATATATATAAGCAGTTACAAGATACTCCTTTTGATGTAAGAGGATTCTTTGGAAAAGTAAGTGCAATAGTACCAGTAAGCGGCAAACTGGATGAAATCAGTGGAACATGGTTTAACGGGCTGCCGAATGTTTTTACAGTATATCGTGGTTTGTCTAAAGCAGAAAAGGATGAGGGTAATATTGGCATTAGTTGGACGACAGATGACACATACGCTGAAAAATACCTTTACCTGAAAGACAATGAGGTAAAAGGAAATGTTGGGTATGTGGCAGAGATGAGGATAGAGAAGAGTGATGTAATAGCAGTGCTGTATGAGTATCATGAGGATGTGACCTGCTTTGAGATTATTACGTTAAAACAGGAAAATGTTACATTTAGAGAAGTGAAGTTGTGAGATAGATATGACTAACTATACAGACAATGACATGAAGGAAACTCCATGGTGCTATATGCCGCCAGAAATGCACTTCGAGAGTGTGAGGGACTTGTGCGATGCTTTCTGGAAGTTTCAGTTGTCAAGGTTACAAGACGAACTGAATAACCCTCAGATGGCAGATTATTTCCTCCCTCCTGCCAATAAGTTTGAGAAGGTAAGGAACAAATATGGGAAGTACATTTTACTGCCGACAGCAATAGATAACTCGTATGTATTCAGAGGCCAGACGAAGTTCTTTGACAGATGTCTGCCGACGCTGTATAGAGAGGAAAAAACGGAAGAGGAGATACTGATAGAGCGGCTGCGATGCTGCGAGTTTGAGGTATATCTGAAACAGTTGCCACAGGTTGAGGATTTCGAGAAGAGAAATTTCAGTATTGACTATATGGGGCTGTCGCAACACTACGGTCTGAAGACGGATGTGATAGATTTGACGAATAGTCTGGATGTGGCACTATTCTTCGCTACATGTAATATGAGCAAGGACGGTAAGTCGTTTTCTCCCCAAGAGGAGGATAAGGACTACATTGGATACATTTATGCCGTGCATACAGAAGAGATGACAGAAAGAGATAATCAGTTGAAGAGCCTGTTTGACGGGAAGATTAGTGCTATCGGTATGCAACCGTTCTACAGACCTGGTAATCAACGAGGATTCGGTATGCACTTGGAAAAGGATGAAACACTGACAGGACTATTGTATTCTTTTAGCTATACCAAAGAGGACTCAAAGAGGATATTCGAATCATTTCAGAATGGGAATGAGCTGTGGCATGAGGACGAAATATCGAGCACAGCGAGGGGGATTGCCACGGCTAAAACATTCTGCTATGAAGCAATGAATCTGTGTATGAAACGGTATGTGAGTGGTACACAGAAGGAGAAGAAAGCCACGAAGTACAGACTGGAAGAAATGGGCTGCAAGTTTCAGAAACATTCTCTGTGGGAGATAGGCAAGGATGTTCTGAAAGAGAAAAGAGATGCGTATGACAAAGAAGGTGGGTTAGCAGGTGTAATGGATATCGTGCAAAGGCAGACCATGAGTGAGGATGGTTTGAGGAAGAACTGTGTAGATACAAAGTTCCTAACGGCAATGTGGATGGTGCAATTTCCTATTTCTGGATGTAAGGCACCAGAAGGTTACGATTCACCATACGGTTTTACAGAGAGTAAAGATGGAAAGATATGGGGATTCTCGCTGAAGAAGATTAAACAGGAGGAACAGACAAAACCAAATCCAAATACCGGAAAAGTGGAGAAATGGAATGGAGATTGGCGGTCGCTGGAGATTGACTACCATAGAGAAAAGAAGTTGAAAATGGAGGTAGTGAGAGTACCCAGAAAGAAATAAGATGCGAATGTTGTTCTTTGAACTATTGCAAGTAGCGGTGGGGAACCGTGAGAGATTATCGCAAGTTCCTACAGCGGTTGAATGGTCAGACCTATATGAAGAAAGTGCTGGAAACTGAAAATGAAGTTGCTTCTTGCAATCAATTCATAAATATGAGAATACTGAAAGCAGTTTGGTTGTTCTGTTCTTTCCTGTTCGTTCGCCAATGGGGCAGTAAAACGAACACGAATTACCCGAATTGAACGAATATGATTATTGATAAGAAAATACTTGACGAGCTAACAGAAAAGGCGAAAGTTTCTCCTAGGTTACGTTGTAATCTTGATTTGAGGAACTCAACTGAAGACCAGAGCCAGCGGATGCTAAATGCATTGGAGCCGGGGACGATTATGCCGATACACAGGCATAAGGGGAGCTCGGAGACGGTTATCATACTGCGCGGGAAAATACGTTGGTATTTCTACGACGAAGAGGGTAAAGAGGTTGAGAATGTCTTGCTCGATGCCAATGGAGAGGTTCGTATGCTGAATGTGGAACGCGACAGGTGGCATTCGTTGGTATGCTTGGAGAGCGCCGTCCTCTTTGAAACTAAGAATGGGGCGTACCGGCCATTGACTCCTGAGGAAGTCATGGAGCCTTAAGCTTGGAATTGCGGAAGCATGAGTCTTAAGATTCATGGAAAGTACAATAACGGGTTGATTACATGGGCTTAAAAAAATATGAGAATACTATAATTAAAGTGGGGCTGATAATATCATTTGTTGGCTCGCTGATTATGGTATATCTCTTTGTTTGGCATCACAAGGATGCATCCACAAACATGGCGTTGGATACAGATGCCGCTGGTGACTATGGCTCTTTCATAGGAGGTGTGGTTGGTACTATCCTTAGTATATTACTGTTGTATTTGACTTTTAGGCTGCAAAGAGAGGACTCGGAGAATAATTCACGTGTGTATGAAAACCAAATTTTAAATGATGAGTTTTTCCACATGTTGGAACTATATAATGACATAGCGGAAAGATTTGAATATTACAATGATAAGAAGGCGGTATATAATAAAGGAAAAGAGGCACTGAAGAGCCTTCTAGAGGAAATGTACGACAATTATGACGCAGGCACTAATTTCAATCAGAGAAGAAAGGTGGCCCAATATGAGTATATGAACGTAATGCATTCACATTACGAGACAGCAGCAGTTTATTATCGGACAATATACCGTATTTTACAGATTATAGACGAGACGAAATGTGAAGAGGATAAAAAGGTGGAGTACGCAAAAATTATGAGGGCTCAATTAACAAGTACAGAGTTAGTGATGCTGCGTTACAATGCCATGACTCTTTATGGATTGAAGTCGAAACAATACTTGAATAGTTATAACATCCTAAAGCATATCCAGCCCTTTGATTTGCTTGAAATGAAGAAGTGGAGAGCGAGCTTGAATATTCAGGAGATGTCATTGGCTAATATGACACTTCAGAATGTTCGTTTCCTAGCAAAAGACCTTCTGGCAGGCGAATCGGAAAAGTTGTATAAGCAAATGAAGGACAATAGATATTGTTTGAGAATAGAAACAAATGATACTTACAGTAAACTGATGGTAATGGTTTCTATTGACAATACCTTTGTGACACCTAAGTATAGTCAAATGCTATGGTTGGATAACTATACACCTGATGAACTTGAGGATATGATGAACTACTTTTTCTATGATACGGTATGCTTGAGTAATTTCAATATGTTCAATAAGAGAACTGATTTGCATTTCCATCATATTAAAAAAATAGCTCCAGAAGACCTTACAACCATTACGGTTTCGGTGGAGAATAAGAAAGGTAATCCTATAAAGCTGTCCAACTAAATAACAAACTATCATAATGAGTCAATACCTGTTTGTTCATGGCGATGTGCACCTGTTGCACCACCATGACATTATCGATAAGATCAGAGATTATGCTAATAGCACAAAGACCCAAGTCTATGTGTTGAAAGCTCCATTGTCTGACAAAAAATACAAATACGATTGTGACGACTGCTTCATCATGTTATCGGCTAAGCACAAAATATTGTTTGTAAACTGTGGGGATGAGGAAAGCGAAAAGTTTGAGACCTACTATGAGGATGTGCTTGATGATATCGGTGCAATTTCGGACAAGTATATGTACAAGGAAAAAATTGGCAGGCCAAGGTTATGGAAAAATGACCTGATAGAAAAGAAGCATGTAAGCCAATTGAATGCCAACTTCACAACAACCTATCTGATGAATGATAAGCAAAATATCAGGAGATTGGAGCTGATTGTATCGTTGTTTATCGGAAGCATTAATGATGTATCTAATCTTGACCTTGAGACTCCCGAAGAGATCTTAGACAAGGTTAAACAAAAGATACAGCTGTTTGATGGTGACCAAACAAATTTTATCTATGGAGATATTCAAGATAAGGTGGTAACCATACAAGGTCTTTCAGGAACAGGCAAAACGGAACTGCTGTTACATAAACTAAAGGAGTTGTACACCGATGATGCGAAGAACAAAATTTTCTTCACATGTCACAATAAGGTGCTTGCTAACGATATGCGACAGAGAATACCTCAGTTCTTCAATTTTATGAGAATTGAGCAGCAGATTGAGTGGGATTCTCGTCTATGGTGCGCCCATGCTTGGGGTGCCCTTGGCGATGTAAACTCTGGACTATATCGGTATATATGTGATTTCTATGGCATTACTTTTCATAATTACAAGTCTGTTGGTTCTTTTTCTACAGCCTGTGGGCATGCATTGGCCGAACTGAAAGAAAAGAAAGAAGATAAGAGTAAAGAATGGGAGTATGCATTTACCTATATACTTGTAGATGAAAGTCAGGACTTTGACCAGAATTTTGTAGACCTATGTCGCTTAGTGGCCGAAAAACAGGTGTATGTGGCAGGCGACATCTTCCAGAGTATTTTCGAGGATGCCTCCAAGCACTCAATTAAACCTGACTTCTTGTTGAGCAAATGCTATCGAACAGATCCCAAAACATTGATGTTCGCTCATGCTTTGGGAATGGGATTGTTTGAAGAGAAGAAACTGTGGTGGTTGAATCGAGACGAATGGGAGGATTGTGGTTATAATGTGGAAGAAAAGGATGGAAACTACATTCTTACAAGGGAACTAGTCAGGAGGTTTGAGGACGTGAATGATGAATATGATAGCGTAAGAATACTTTCTACAGACAAATTTGTTGAAGGTGTGGTTTTCATAATTAAAGACCTTATGAAAGAGAATCCGACGCTGACAGTGGATGACGTAGGTGTTATATTATTAGACAACCAGTCGTATATCTATGATTTAATGAGCGCACTTGCTGAAGCGGTTTCAAAAGAATTGCATTGGATGTCGAATATAGCATATGTCTCGAAAAAGAAAACTAAAGGCTCTCTTTTTATAACCAACATCAACAACGTGAAAGGATTGGAATTTCCTTTTGTAATATGTCTTACACGAAAGGTATTGCCTTCTAGTCATTATAGAACTGCCCTATATACAATGCTTACACGCTCATTCCTGAGGTCTTATCTTTTGTTGCAGCGCGAAGGTAATAATGAATTGAAAGAGGAAATACGATTAGGTTATAAGCAGATTAAAGCAGAACAACGTATGACGATTAGTATCCCCAAACCAGAAGAAATTGTTGAGATCAAGGCTAAGATACAGTATGAAGGAGATGCCAAATCGCAACACGATATACTAGAGGAGATATTTGATGAGAGGAACTACGATGAGACAACGAGAAAGAAATTGTTTGATCTGATGACTGGTAGGATAAAAACTGTTGACAAGAAAGAGTTGGAAACCGTGATTGATGCTACCATAAGGTTTATTTAAAGGATAAAATGTAATATGGAAAATATAAGCACTGTCATACAAGCGCTATTTGAGAAGGTTGATGGCGATGAAGTGTTGAAAAAGGCAGGATTCGGCATCGATCGTGATGAGGTATTCCACCGGATGGATTCTGATATGATAGAATCTGTCATTGTAAATAAACTACTTCAAGTTGATAAAGAAAGTACTATTGATCAGGTGTCGATGCTTGAACAAATAGTACAGTTTAAGTGGATGGAACCAGATGATTCATGTATGTCGTTGATATTCAGAAGGAAATCGTCTGTGTTTAACATCCTACTTTATTTTTCTTCAAAATGTTTGAGAGTGAGAGATGGTGAACCGTTATGTATCTACAGGCATTTGCTAAGATGGCACTTGATAACAGCGAAGGTTGGGGAGGATTTGCTTACCACCTCGTTTATGGCTTCTCGTGATTTGCAATTGGATAAAGAAAGGAAGAGTTTTGATTGGGACGCATTTATAGGTCATGATTGTAAGGAATTGAACAGCCTGTTTGATAAACCCATGGCGGAACTGCATATGCACCTGAAAGGGTCGTCGTATAACTTTGATTTGAGTTGGCTGTGTATGATGAATCATATAGGTGTTATGCAGGAAAATTTCGAAATAGAACATCCCTTACATAAATTCAAGAACCCTGATAAAAATCTATATGACAAAATGAAGAAAGCGGCAGCCATCCGCTTTTATCTGGCAGGCGCAGCAGGATGTATATCAGAAACTATATCTTTGAGTCAGTTACACGAGGTGCTACGAAATGATATAAAAAAATTAATTAAAAAGAAAAATAACGAAAGCCTTGTAGATGTCCCAATTATAGATATACAGAGTCTAATTGATGAAAGCAGGAGAAGGACTCAGCTAAGCACAAAAGATAAATTTGAAATACTTAGAAATGCTCAGAATTTCAAAGATAAGCTAGAAGATAACGATATTGTTGATTATATCCCTGTAAGTCATTATGGAAATGAATTAATAGAGAATAAAGCATTGGCTCCTGAACGCGCATTTATGTATGCTGTTTTCAGGAAAATATATGGTGGTAATAGCGAGGAAACTGAAGACATAGCAACATTGTTTTATGCATACTTGCTGTATAAGAACTTTTTTAGGAATGAGATACTACAACTGAACGAGCGTGTGGGTTTTGCTAATTTCGCTAGCTATGAAGAACGAAAAACCGATTATCTATTGAAGAATTACAATCATTTGTTGTACAAAGCTGCAATTGAAGGATTCTTGCAAAAGAATGATGAAAGGTATATTGAGGCCAGAATCGTACCAAAAGACACAGAAGAAGGGATTGTGAAATCGTTGCAAGAGATATGTAATGATGTTGATAAAAGGTATGAGGAACGATTTGACTTTATTTTTCACTTTATAAAACAAAGGGATGAGCCAAAAGAAACGGACTTATATCGACATTATAAGCTCAGGGGAGAAATCAAGAAACAGGCATATGCAATATATAAATTCAGATGTAATCGTGAAAACTGGGGTGTTAACAACAATTTGGTAGGAAAAGTTGTAGGAATAGATGCGGCTAATTCTGAAATATTCTGTCGTCCTGAGGTGTATGCTCAGGCATTCAGGTTCTTGAGAGGACATGAGGTTAAAATCGATGAAGAGTTGGATGATTATCCCTATGATTTGAATGTGACATATCATGTAGGCGAGGACTTTATGGATGTTGCGGACGGGCTAAGGGCTGTAGAAGAGGCACTTATTTTCCTGAATTTGAGAAATGGTGACAGATTAGGTCATGCATTGGTGCTGGGAACTGACGTAAGAAAATATTATGAGAAGAGATATTTCGTAATTTGCGCCAGTAAACAGGTGATATTGGATAATTTGGCATGGCTACATCATAAGTGTATCAGGTTGACTGGCTATACCCAATTGTGTGGTTGGCTAGAGATAATGTTCCTGAAGTACTTTACTGATATATACCGATTGGAACAGAAGGAAGGTGAGAATATAATAGATTCTTATTTTAATACAAGTGAGGATAATGGGTTGACTTGCAATATCAATGATTACTATTTGTCGTGGTTATTAAGAGGCGATTCGCCCATTATAGGAAAAGAATTAGATTCAAAAAGTTTGAAGAATCTGACATCAACTATAGATAAAGAGTGGGCACATGCGGGTATGAACAATCATATATGTGCTGAAGTGGCGTTGAGGAATGAGAATGCAAGAGAATTGTTTGATGCTTATCATTCTTATAAATATGCTAAGCGTGGATATTATGGGGATACTTTAACTATTCCACCGATGTATAGGGAGGAATGGTACTTGTTATTGGAGAAAATCCAACAACAGCTTTTGGGGAAAATTGAAAAAAGACATATCGCAATAGAGTGTAATCCCTCTTCTAATTATAAGATAGGTGAGATGTCTAGATATGATGAGCACCCGATTTTGAAATTCTTTAATTATGGTTTGGATACACCATATCCTCGTCATGATGTAGCAGTGTCGATTAATACTGATGATCAGGGCGTGTTCTCAACCTCCCTTGAGAGAGAATATTCTTTAATTGCTTTGGCTATAGAAAGGAATCAGACTGATGAACATCAAAATTCTCCAAGAGCAATTATAGATTGGCTGAATAGAGTAAGAGAGATGTCGATAGAGCAAAGATTTAAGTATAATAAAAAGATTAAGTAATTATGGGTAAGTTTTTGAAAGAATGTTTTTTGCAAAAAACCAATCAGTATGAAGCTCTGTGCGTATGGGAAATGATTAAGAATCTTGGAACCGTACTTGCAATATCATTTGACGAGAAAGAAAAAAACGTTATTGCAAGACTAAATAGTGACCTTTCAAAAGTTATTGGGGTTATTTCGGAAGAGGATTCTAAGTCTTTGAAACCATATTTGGAGGCTGGTTGGAATGAGTACAAAAAAGGCGCAAAGGAAATTGAGAAGCCTTTGTTCGTTGGTAAAGTAAGTAGGGTTGAAGAAAAGGCAGATGAGAATAAAAGGCTAAGTATTTGTGTATTTATTATTGATGCATCTAATTATAAAAAAGCAAAATAATAGTTAGCCAATAAGTTGCTTGAGTTCCTCAATTGTTATCCTGTCGCTGGTAGTGTTGAATAAATCAACAGTCTGGCGCTTCTGGGCTTGAAGTTGAAGGATCTTTTCCTCGACAGTGTCTTTGCAGACTAAACGGAGGACAAGAACATTGTTCTTCTGACCAATGCGATGGGCACGAGCCATGGCTTGGTCTTCGACCGCAGGGTTCCACCAGTCGTCTAGAAGGATGACACGATCGGCAGAGGTGAGATTGAGACCGAAACCACCAGCCTTAAGGCTAATAAGGAATACGGTGATAGAGGAATCGCTTTGGAACTGACGTACAGGAATATCGCGATTATGAGTGTCTCCATAGAGAGTCACGAATTTGATTCCTGCCGATGATAAACGAGACTCTAATTCCTGAAGGGCACTGACAAATTGAGAGAAGAGTAAAATCTTGCGTCCCTCAGAACGAAACGTCTCGATATAGTCGAGTACTGTTTGGAACTTAGGAGCAATGCAAGCCTGGCGTAATCGAAGAAGACCTTCTAAGGCCAAACTACTTATGCGGCCGCTGAGTCCTGAAGCGAAAGCTTGTAGTATAGTGGCGTGAACTTGTTTATATTTGATTCGTTCGGATTCGTTAAGTTCAATATATACAGTCTTCTCAATACGGTCGGGCAAATCCTGTAGTACCATTTGCTTTTCTCTTCGAAGGATGAAAGGCTTTAGGAATTTGCTGGAGAGTGTGACATAGACCTCGGGCACGGCTTGGATTCCCAATGTGTGCAGACGATGATAGAGTGACTGCATGGGAGGCATGAGCATAATGAAATGCGACCAGAGCTCATCAATGGAATTCTCAATAGGAGTGCCGGTAAGAATAATCTTGTGTTTGCAATGTAATTGACTAATGGCTTGATATTTCTTGGTTTGACGATTCTTTATCACTTGTGCCTCGTCAATTATAATTGTATCGTAATACTCTGGCAGGTAATTGGAAAGATGTATGCGCAGCATATCGTAACTGACAAAGGTGAGTTGCTGAGATAATTGTGGAGCAAATCGACCTACCTCGTCCTTCCAATTATATATTAAAGAGGTGGGGGCAATTATCAGGTGATGTCTATCATTACCCAAGCAACATAGATGGGCAATAATCTGAATGGTTTTGCCAAGGCCCATTTCATCAGCTAAAAGACAACCATGATTGTTTTTGCGCTGCTGCTGCAACCACATGACTCCATCGAGTTGATAAGGACGCAGTGTTGCGTGTAGCTGATTAGTAATTGACGACTTAATGTCATGAATCTCTGCGTCAGTGAGTGGTAGTGTTTCGGCAAATAGTTGGCGTACATCGAAGGACGCATCTAACTGCTGAGCTAATGTTTTGTCATCAGATTGTGTGGCATCCTCTTTCTTGAACAACATAATATGTCCATCGGACTCGTGATAGTTGCGACGATTGAGATAGCCATCAAGGAGCTGATGGGCAAACTCGGATTGATTAACATCTTGATCGGTTGAGAACCAGTTGATGCCTGATGATTCGTGATGGAAATATAGCCTTGATGCGGATTTGTTGGGGCTGGATACGTAGAGTGTCCAGCCTTTTTTTGTAAGTTCAGCGAGGCGCTCAGTATCTGTAGTGTTTAATGATAGAGTGGCTGTGGCAGGATTATAATCCTCGCCTAGTATAGTCAAAAGCCTATTTTCCTCCTGCTCGTTGCGCTGCATGAGCAAACCTAAGCTAGAAAGATAGGGAAGGGGGGAGTATGTGGGATAGAAATCGCTGAGTGCATCGTTATAGCGGAAACGTACTTTGATGTTTCGGTGCCATGAAGCGGGATTATCTATATAGAGTATTCCAGATGGTACGGATGATGTGAGATGTGGAACAATAGACGATGAATGGATGATAGAAGATAGACTTGAGATTCTCTTGAGGCTGGATTTTGGTGTAGCTTTAACATAGGAGAAGGGATAAGCCACAAGTATACGCTGGACAAGTGGGTGACTAATAAGTCTACTGTCAATATGGAATGGCTGGCTATTAAGGCCTGAGTGGTTTATAAGCTGGCATAAGGCTGAGGGCTGGAGGCCATTAGTAGATGCATCGGCCAGAAGGTCGTTAAGTGTTACTTTGCGCTGAAAAGGTGCCAAAGACATACTTTTGCCATCCAGATTGACTTCGATACGGAGTTGAGGGATGGGGGCGTTTCCAATTGTTTCGTAGATGCAAAGTAACCGATATGTCATAGGACTAGAATTTGTAGTAAAATAAATAACTGTCTATCATCTTGCGTTCCATACGGTGTACTTGGTCATCGTTACATTTTACTTGAAGAAGTGGCCCTGTGTGGTTTTGAAGTTTGCCCTGGAAGTTGCATTCGTCAATGCGGCAACCGCCACAGCAGATATAGCGCAGATGGCATGTGCTGCAAGGGGAGAGGTTATCGACAGAAGTCTGCAGGTGGAGTTGATGACCTTGTTCTATAAATGATTTTATCGGTCTCCCGTTAATATTCCCATAACTATCGACCTCGGAGATGCGATTGCAATAATAAACCTCGCCATCGGCACCAATGGAGATCCCGCCAAAGCCACAGTTGCGTTCGATGAGATTAGGGGTGTGTCCCTCCATGAAGTTATTATACTTAGCATCGGGATCTAAGGCGCGCTCTATTTCTATAATTTGTTGGAAAAATTCCTTGTTCTGAGCCTCGGTGTAGTGCGTGTTGCGACCTGGTAATACCTTCTTGCTGAGTTTGAAAAAAACGGGGTGCTGGCATTGGCTCTTGATATGATTAACCATCTGCTGATACCGTTCGGCAGCATCGTGCTGGAGATTCTGGAAAGTGAAGGTGGTGGCCACGGATGTGCGAATACCTGCGTTAGCAAAGAGAATGACGTTGCGTACAATGCGGTCGAAATGTCCCTTACCTCTAACCTTGGCATTGGAGGTTTCGTCGAAACCATCAATGCTGATTTGTATCTGACTGATATATGGGGCGAGCTGATTGATACGATTCTCAGTCCAAAGGACACCATTTGAGAGCACAGTGGTTTCGAGGCCAAGTGTTGATGCATGTTTGAGAATGTCGTTGAAATCGCAGTTCATCAAGGGCTCACCTCCGGAAAACGTTACCGTCTTTCCTCCTTGCTGTTGAAACTCGGTAAGTATACGAAGCCACTCCGCCTTTGTTAGCTCGTTGTCTAATGGCTTGCCAGAGCGCATGAAACAGTGTTCGCAACGAAGATTACATGCATTGGTGAGGTAGATGTTGAGCATACGGTAACCCTCTAAGTACTGAGGAACGGGAGGAGTGTTGACCCCAGCGAAATTACGGGCCGTGATAGCTGCCAGAAGCTGCTTGAACTGGGACTGTTCATCAGGGGTGTGTAAGGATGTGTAAACTTCACCAATACACAGGCCGCTAATCAACTGTTGAAAAAGATGTTTTTGCAAGTCTGACCTTATGACCATCCAGTTGGCAGTAAGCACAGATATAACTAACCATCCTTCATCGCATGGTCGGAAAATAATCTCATCAGCGAAGATGAGGTGGTCAGTGCTCTGTAACTCTGAATGCTGTCTCATGACATGTGATTTAACTTTAATAATTGAGGTGACACCAGTCTCTGCTGTCACCTCAACCCAATTGGGATATTGCTGCTGGTAAAGCTAATCCTTGATCAGGGGATTAGTTCTGGTTTACGTCGCAGCGCTTGAAGCAGTACATGGCGCCTACACGCTCTGTATCTTCTGCAGTCTTAACTTCCCAATCGAAAGAAATAGAAAAATTCTCTTTCATCTTTTCAATCGTTTTTTTTGGTTTGACATTAAGTTATCTGTTCTCAAGTGTGCAAAAAGCCGATAAAAGGGCTATAGCACTATCTGCATCTGCCAATGATACGACCTCAGAAGGGGTGTGCATATATCGGCAGGGAATGCTGATCAATCCTGTTCGGATGCCAGTGCCGGCAACCTGTATCTCGCGGGCATCGGTGCCTGTGGGGCGGGCAATAGCCTCTATTTGATAGGGTATGCCATTGGATTCTGCCAAGCTGATGAGCTGCTGGTTGATACCTTTGCTCATATTAGGCCCCATAGGGATGACTGCACCTTTTCCTAAGCTGATGTCACCGTCTTTAGTGGGTGACATTGTGGGATAATCGGTGGCATGGGTTACATCAATGGCAATCCCTACATCTGGACGAATAGCCTCAGTAATCATCTTAGCTCCGCGAGCGCCCAGTTCCTCTTGGACGGAGGCCACCAGATAGATATCCTTATCTGTGTGCAGTGACTGCAAATTCTGTGCCAAACCCATCAAGACTGCCAAACCAATTTTGTCATCGAGTGAACGGGACAGGAGAAGTGTGTCATTTAGCTGGACAGGGCCCCCTTGGAGAGTAGCAACATCGCCAATCTGAACTTTGGACTGTGCATCTGTTTTGTCCTTGGCGGCGATGTCAATCCAGAGGTCTTCTGGCTCAAGTTGCTTTGTATTCTCGGATTTGTCCTGAAGGTGTATGGGCTTTTTGCCGATAACGCCCGTAACATGGCCTTTATGCCCAATGATATTAACGCGCTGACCTGGAAGGAGATTTGTGTCGATACCGCCAATCTCTTTGAAATAAAGGAATCCGCGGTCATCTATATAACTAATCATTAAACCGATCTCATCGGCATGCGCCATAAGCATTACCTTCGGTCCTGAACCTTTTTTATGTGCGATGCAATTACCATTGACATCAGTGTAGACTTCGTCGACAAAGGGACGTATTTGTTCTGCGAAGAGCGCTATGATTTGCTCTTCGCTGCCTGACGGACTTGCTGTCAGGAGCATCTTATGCAATATGTCTTTAAGCCATGATTCCATATCAAAATGCAAATTTACACAATTTTCTTCATATTATTGGCGATTGTGAGAAAAAATAATGATTTTTTAATGGTTTACTGTGGATTTGACTTGGAAATGAGCCGATAATTTGCTATATTTGTGAAAAAAAGAACCAAGGGGAGAGTTGGGATGTAAATGGAAGAGGAATATATGTTAAAAAACGTACGGATATGATGGAGGTTCGATAAAAATTTGTATATTTGTGCTCAAATTTCGATGGCTGGACCGCCAAGTGTTTGGAAATGGGTCGCTTTGCATAGCGACAATCATGACTAGAAGATAAAGGGGAATGAACCCTAAAGTTGAAATCATAAAGCGACTGAAGACCAGAGTGATATGATGACGACGAAAGAAATGGGAAGTGAATCGGGACGCGACACAAGGATGTGTGGTGACCCCAAGATGTGGTTTCCGATGAGGGTGACGTATCAGCGGGAGATGAAGGTGAAAGCGGAACTGGACCGGCTGGGAATAGAGAACTTTGTGCCGATGAGGTATAAGGTGGTGGAATCGCAGAATGACGGGGATACGGAACTCCAGAGGGTGTTGGTGCCGGCTATCAATAACCTGATTTTTGTGCGGTCGACACAGGAACAGTTGAGCGAGTTGAAACGGTCGAACGAGGTGCTGGAGCCGCTGAGGTATATGATGGACCGGACGGCCTCACAGGAACACGCCATTATGACGGTGGCGGACAGGGAGATGGAGAACTTTATGCGGGTGGCTTCGCGGACTGACGACAGCGTGATGTTTCTGGACAACGAGACGATAGTGGGGAAGGAAGGCAAGCGCGTGGAGATTATGGGCGGCGCGTTTGAGGGCGTGACGGGCGTGATAAGGAGAGTGAAGAGGTGTAAGAGGGTAGTGGTGGAGATAGAAGGTGTGGTGAGCGTGGCGATAGCGTATGTGCCGGTGGGGATGCTGAGGGAGATTGGGTAGAGATTATAGAGATGGAAAAGGTTAGGGCGTATGAAGATAATTGATGAACAACTATTGAATGAGGTCGTGAAGGGTGAATTATGGTGAAGGGCTATAATTAGCGAAAGTTTGTTAAATATAGAGGTTTTCGCAGAATATAATTTTGGTAATCGTCTAAAATTCAGTACTTTTGCAAAAACTAACTATCGTTTATTGCAATGGAAAAGATTGTAGGTAGAGAAAAAGAGATGGGTAAGCTGTCGGACTATATGGAGTCTGGCAGGAGTGAGTTCGTTGCCATATATGGCCGTAGGCGTGTCGGCAAGACTTTCCTCATCCGCAGTTTCTTCAAGGACAAATTCGACTTTTATGCCACGGGCATCATAGATGGTTCGATGGAAGAGGAACTTGAGGCTTTCCATCTCGCCTTGGTGCGTTATGGCTATAAGGGTACGAAGGCTGCTTCGTGGATTCAGGCTTTCAACAATCTGGCCAGTCTGCTGGAGCGAAAGAACCGCAACCGCCAGCGTAGGCTCGTGGTGTTCATTGACGAACTGCCGTGTTTCGATACCAAGCGTTCGGGTTTCCTTCATGCACTGGACTTGTTCTGGAACAGTAGGGCCTCGTGGATAGACAATATCTATTTTGTGGTGTGCGGCTCTGCTACATCGTGGATGATGCGTAACATCGTGAACAACAAGGCCGGTCTGCACAAGCGTACTACTCACACGATACATCTGCGGCCTTTCACTCTGGGACAGACGGAGGAATACCTCGTCAGTCGCAAGTTCCACTGGCCGAGACTAGCCATTCTGCAATCGTATATGGTACTGGGAGGCGTACCCTATTATCTCAGTCTGCTTGACGCGAAGAAGAATGTGCCTGATAACATTGACTCCTTGTTCTTCTCTTCGGAAGCGGAATTGGAGGGGGAGTTCCAACGGCTGTTCAAATCGCTGTTCAAGAGTGCAGATACATATATGGAGATTATCCGATTGTTGAGTACCAATAGGGATGGTTTCACGCGTAAGAAGATAGCTGAAAAGCTGGATGTTTCGGATAATGGCGCATTGGGCGATATGCTGGAGGATTTGGAGCAGTGTGACTTCATACGTTGCTACAACAATGGAAAGCGTCAGAATGGAGGCATTTATCAGTTGATGGACTTCTTCTCGATGTTCCATTTCCGATATGGCCAGCGCAAGGTGACGGACGAGCATTTCTGGAGAAACCATCTGGGCACGCCCGAACAGAATAACTGGTATGGGCTGACTTTTGAAAAGGTGTGTATGTGGCATATCAGCCAGATAATACGTGGGCTGCATCTTGACACCATCGCACATGAGTATTACTCGTGGCGAAGCAAGGATAGCACACCAGCTGTGCAGATTGATATGATCATAGACAGGGCTGACGGCATCGTGACTGTTTGCGAGATGAAGTATTCGAAGGACGACTATCGACTCACGGAGGCGGAATACCGCAAGATTGTAAGGCGGATGGAGGTGTTTGGCAATGAGACAGGACACAAGGGTGGCGTTCAGGCAACAGTTGTGACCACCTATGCACTGAAGGACAATATGTATTCGGAGATTTCGCCCGTGGCGGTAACGATGAAGGAATTATTTATGGTTAATGGCAATGCCGGTTAATGGTTAAGGAATTGTGGTTCATGGTTCAAGGTGAAGGGTTACTGATGGTTCATGGTTCTTTGCAGAGCAAAGCGGCAAAGCCGAGCGCATGATTAAAGGTTCACGGTTATGATTATTGATAAAACGATACTCGATAATTTATTAGAGCAGGCGAGGTTAAATCCGAGGCTGAGGACGAACTTAGACCTGAGGACATCGGCAGAGGATGGATAGCAGCGCATGCTGAATGCCATGCTGCCAGGAACGGAAGTGGCTATTCATAGGCATCCGATGAGTAATGAGAATGTGATACTCATTAAGGGAAGGTTGGATGAGGTGCTGTATGAAGAGGTGATTTCTGAGGATGGCAAGGTGGTGTTGAAGGAGACAGAACGCATTCATCTTTGTCCGGAAGAGGGTGTGTATGGATGCCAGGTGCCGAAAGGTGTGTGGCATACGGTTGAGGTGATTGAGCCTTCGGTGATATATGAAGGGAAGGATGGTAAGTACGGCGAGGATGGGAGTGAGACGTATTGATGGTTCATGGTTCATGTTTTTTAAGGTCCCGCAGAAATGACAGAAATAAAGGAAATGAGCCTGATAGACAGGCTAAGGGAGTTCTTAGAAACGGAAGCACGGTCGGGGTCTATGGACTTCGGGTGCGTGACACCGGTGTATGTATATAGGATGTTTGGTGGTCAGTTCGCTATGGAAGACATTGAGAACGGGATGATGGAACTAAAGCAACAAGGATTTATGGTTGGATAAAGGATTGTTGAAGGGGTATGGCTGATGAGGCTGTGCCCTTTTATGGTTCATGGTTAAGGGTGAATGGTTAAGGGTTACTTCTGATTCATGGTTCAGGGTTAATGGTGACGATTGGTTATTGATTCAGGATTCATGATCTAATTCTGGTTCAGGGTTCACGATTCAAGGTGAAGGGTTCACGATCAATTGTAGGATTCATGATTAATGGTTGACGTCTGGTGCATGATTCATGATTCAAGGTTCACGAATAACGATTCATGGTTCACGATTCAAGGTGAAGGGTTCACGATCAATTGTAGGATTCATGATTAATGGTTGACGTCTGGTGCATGATTCATGATTCAAGGTTCACGAATAACGATTCATGGTTCAAGATTAATGATTAACGGTTATGGAATATAAGAAAACGACATATAAAAAGAAAGAGACAACACCCAAGGCTCAATATAAGCCTAAACGTGGAAACACTGATGGTTCAGGGTTCACGGTTCAAGGTGAAGGGCTAAAATACAAAACTAAGCGTGGGCCGTTATCCAAACTGATGACGGAAGAGGAGAAGCAGAATGCTGGGATACATGAGTTATCTTACGATTTTGCGTGTCGCATCACACGATTATATCAGTATCTGACTGAGGATGCGGAGTATAAGGAGTTTGTGCAGAGTAAGCAGATATATCGCTCAGGAACTTCAATTGGAGCCAATGTGAGGGAAAGTAAGCATGCACAGAGTGATGCGGATTTTCTGAGCAAGATGTCGATAGCGTATAAGGAAGCGGATGAGACGGACTATTGGCTGAACCTTCTTCGAGATAATGGCTATTTGAACGATGACCAATTTCAGTCTTTAGCGCATGATTGCGATAGGATTTTGAAGGTTTTGACTTCTATCGTCAAAACAATGAAAGAAAAAATTGATTCAAAATCTAAGAAATAGGTCATCGTTCTGGTTCATGGTGAAGGAATTGTGGTTCAGGGTTAAGGGTTCAGGGTTCATGATTGGAATAACCGATAATCGTGAACAATTAACCGATAACCGTGAGTAATCGGTGACAGGCGTCAGGCTTGTGGAGGTGACTATTAAAGAAACATAAAAAAACGTAATGATTGAAATTGGAATGACGAGAAATCGTTATTTTTGCAAAAATGAAAAGAAAAATGGAAAGAATAAGAGAATCGTTATATATCAAAAATCTAGGGCCTGTTAAGGAGGTGATGCTTGAAGATATAACTCCGATGACGGTGCTGATTGGTAAATCCGGCTGCGGTAAGAGTACTGTTATGAAGGTGCTTTCAATATGTCGGTGGGTGAACAAGATGGTATATCTGCGCCAATATTTGCAAATGGGTAATATTAAGGAATCACCGTTTAAGTTTGACTTTCGTAGCTATTTTAAGACAAGCAGCGTACCTCTAAGTGCGGATACTGTAATTAAGTACGAGTTCGACGGTACTATGATTTTGTTTGATGAGGGTGGTTTACGTATCAACTATTCTGAGAGTGGTTTCCTTAGCCTTGAGAAGATATGCTTCATCACCGAGAAGAGAAATATGATATCTGATCTAGTGTCACTACGGTCTAACCGTAAGGATGCAGGGTTCTATCTGAACGAGATTCTCGATGATTTTGTTTTGGCCATGAGGAATTATGAGACGATTGATCTTGATTATCTGGGAGTGAGGTTGCGTCACACTAATTCAAAAGGTGCGGATGCTTACCATGTGGAAGGTATCGGTGATGAGAATGAGCAGTTTGATATAAGACTCAATGAAGCCTCGTCGGGAATCCAGACAGTATTGCCTCTTGTTGCCGTCATGTCGTACTATACTGATAAGTTCGATATTGTGAAGCGTTTCAACCAGTCTATTTTCAGAATGCTTTCGGAAACTGACAGCTTAAAAGATTTCCGTCCGCAGATGAACATCGGTGAGATTCCTCACAGACGAGTGAATTTCCTGATAGAGGAGCCGGAACTGAGCCTTGACCCTGATAGTCAGACACATTTGATAGATTTTATGGTTGGTCGTTGTTTCAGTAAGAAGAGTGATGGTTTGAGCGACTATACGGTGATGTTGGCCACCCACAGTCCGTATATTGTGAATTATCTTAATCTGCTCATAGCCAGAAGCAAAAAAGGACTTGACGGAGGCGTGAGCTATAACGACGTAAACGCTTACTATATGGATAAAGGCAGATGTTACACTCTGCGTATAGGTGATGGGCATGATATTATTGATGCCTCTTCGATGTCAACAACTATCAGCAATATCTATGCAGAATATAATTATTTGAGCGATGGAGCAGTTGCTGAAAAGTGAGGTGGATGACCTATTGAAGGGCAGACAGGCACGAAATCAGATGATTGGCCCATTTCCGAATGTGGTCATGCAACACTTTGATGTTTCGGATGCTACATTTGATTTGGTGGATTGCAAGACAGAAGCGTCGCCACTTGTAAATGCCCATCAAGGAATTGTAACCTATGTCAATACGAATGGTTATACGCTCCGTTTTATCAGGTACGATGAATATCTGTCGGCATACAATGAGTCAAAGTATTCTCGAGGTATTGGGCGTTGCGATTATCTGGCGTTTGACGTAGATGGGCGATCTGATTATTTCCTGTTAAACGAACTTTGTGAGGGGAAATTGCAGAACAAGAAGCAAGATGGAACGAATGAGCTTGCAAGGACATTGCAGTTTTTGTCTGGGTCTCTCCGTCTTAAAGATGGTATGGCATTATACAAGCAACGACTTTGTTTTCTTTCTGTTAAGGAGCAACAGGTCCAGTCGCCAGGAGGAATGGCGGATGCTTTTAATAATGCTGTCAGGATTATCCCGCCTATATACACGCTGACAGATAGAAGAATTTCTAATGCAGGTTTCCAAGCGTATGTTTCGTGCAGGATAGTGTTGGATGGTCAACCAATAGTGGGACAGACGATGCCGAAGAGAGAACGATAAATCATATTAAAAAGGATTCGAGATGGCTTTAAGACCTAAATTGGAATTTTACAGGCTAAGATTGGTTTCTAAAGATCTGGAGTATAGAACCTTTCGCGATTTCGCAATACAAGAATTGTATCAGCGAAAGCCGAGTACTGATGCTCAAATAATGAATAAGCTGTTTGATCATTTTATGAGTCAATTGGTAACGGAGAAGGCAAAAGATAAAAACATCAAAAACAGTTGAAGCTAATAAAAACAGCTTCCAATAAGCATTTGGAACATAAACCTGTTGTCGATGTAAAGAAGAATATCATTTATGGAGTTATCAATGGTGGCAGATTTGGTAGAGATGGTATGATGAGCGACTCGTCGGTAGATACTGAAGAAGCAAGCGCTTTTGGAAAGAACAAAACCATTCTCCGATATTACTATTTTCTTCTTTATTTGCCGTTAGACCATAATGAAGGTTGTTTTGTCATACATTCAAATAGCAAGGAGGAAACGATAACAGACATATTCAAATTATATGTGGAACGACTTTTTAGAGGAGGAAATTTCCAACGTCCAGCATTAAATATGTTCTGCCCCAAATCATTTCAGCAAGAGTTTCAAGACGAGGCTATCATCAAGTCTATAGAATTTAGCAATACTTATCTGGACGAAGTGTTTACAGGGAAAGGCATGAGTTCGTATAAGCAATTATATGATGTTAAAATTGAAATAAAACCTAAAGACGGGGATGTTTCATTAAATGCGAAGTCTCGAATGGGGAACCTTTTGGATCAACTGGGTTTTCTTCGCCAAAAGAATGAAACGGAACGTCTGATAAATTTTGAATCTAAGAGAATGAAATTAAGCAGTCCATTCTCAAAGACTGACAGAACATTTGATTTTGATGATGAGAATCTGAATGTAATACCTGTTGTGTATCTTGAAGGACGAATTAATAATTACAATGATGATGACACTCCTGAATTTGATGAACTAAATATGTTGTGCCAAAATCTCTTTCAAGATGAAGTGCTACCAGAGATAAGACCAGATTTATTCGTATAAGATCATGCGTCCAGATAAACATAGCTCGTTTATATGTTTTGTATATTCCAAGGCACGTGAAAGTGAGACGTTGGATATAAATAATCGAAGAAAGCCATTCATTCGAAGGAATGGAAGGCTATTACTATCTTATCCACTGTCTTTTATCGTATTGTTAACACTTCCTGCAGGATATAATAACGATTTCCTTCAATTGGGAGCGTCGATTCTTGCTATCTTAATAGGGCTTTTCCTCACAGCATTAGTATTTGCTCTAGACAAATTTTATATTCCACCTAAGAAAAAGGATGGAGATTACCGATTGGAGACAACAGAAAATGACCAGACTCGCAGTATTGAGATATCTGTTGAAGAAATAGTATATGAGAATGCACAGGAAAAACTTTGGCAGAAACAGTCTCTTTACTATGTCCAACAGTTTAATGTGCTGGTTGGAAAGAATGTGATAGTTGGTATATGGGCCTTGGCATTGATATGCACATATGTCATGTATTACAACTTCTTTAGCGTTAGGCTGGACGACTATTCGTTTGTTGAGATTACGCTCCCCTCAATATTTTTGTTCTTGAAACTGTTGTTAATAATTGCAGGCAGATTCTTTATTTGCTATTTCTTGATAGAAATGTTCTATAATACTGTAAGGATAATCAGTAGTATGGTTAATTTCATGTCTATTAGGATACAAAGATAGAAATAGTTTATGGGGGGAGTACTGGGATAGACGGTTAAGATATAGTGGGTACAAAGAAGAATACTATGAATACATGCAAAGTTTTTCCAGATTGGCTGTACAATTACATATTCGAACAGCTTGGTGCTAAGGAAAGGCCGGATCCGAATGAGTTTAAACTTAATCTCGAGTCGGGTTCGGATAAGAACATAGACTATCTTGGAACCTATTTCCCAAGGAGCTATGCAGAATCATTTTGCATTCATCAGAATCTGTTCTCATACAATCCATATAGAGAAAGGCTTGACAGTAAGACCTCTCTCAGAATCCTCACATTCGGGTGTGGCACAGGAGGTGACGTGATAGGCCTTATATGTGCTATTGCTATGATGCTTCCTAATATCCAGGATTTGGATGTAGTGGCATTTGACGGTAACAACTTGGCATTGGATCATTTAAGTGACATACTTGACTTGCCACCCCTAAAAAAACGGTTCAATATCATAAGACGTTGTGTGCCAATGCCCATTAAGTCGATGCAAGATTTGAACCACTATACATCACATCTTGGGAACGGATATGAAATAATACTGTCGTTTAAGTTTGTCAACGAATTGATGCAGATGGGTATTCTGGGTAGGGATGGATTTAAAATTCTTGCGGAACGTTTGGCACCATTATTAGCAACAGAAGGACTCATGACCTTGCTTGATGTGAGGGCTGAATATTGTGGCGAATGGCAACCCAAGAATCTTAATAAGGGAATCAGTGATTACTGTAAAGAGAACGACTATGGTACATTGCTGCCGATACCCTGTCATTTCTGCGATAGCCAATGCTGGAGTGATAAATGTTTTACGGACAAGAAATTCTACGGTAGCTTTACTGCCAATGACCAAGTGACCTATCGTGTAGTAGGTCATCGTGAGTTCGTAAACGCTCTCTATCCTGTGTTTAATAGCAAAGTGACGTATATTCGAAATAAGGATATGGCTAGTGATCCATGTCCTATGACAAGAGGTAGGGACGTGAAAGATGCATATGATATAAATAACTAAAAACCAAAAGATTATGGAAGGGGATTTCTACGTTGAATATGGACGACTGGATGATTATCAGAGAGAAATCATTAAGACCATGTTCTATAATAATGAAGTGGTTGCAGGAAAGGCGGGCACTGGAAAATCGCTGATTGCCTTGCATAAATTGGCCAGGGTTCCACAGGATAAGAGTGCATGCCTTGTTGTATTTACCAAGTCGCTAAAGCGTTATTTTGAAGACGGCATAAAAGCACTTGGCATTGAGGATTACAAAGTTCAATACAGCGAAGAATGGGACCATCGACACGTGGATTATTTATTTGTAGATGAATGCCAGGATTTTACACATGATAGAATCACTGAATTCATAGCAAGTTGTGACAAGTGCTTCTTTTTCGGAGATAGTGAGCAGACCATCATGAATTTTGCAGGCAGATTAACCCAAAGTGTAGAGGAAACAGCTAATCAACTTGGAGTTACACCTCATATACTTTATAAGAACTATCGCCTAACTCGTGAAAACGCAGCTCTGGCTGAGAAGGTTGGTGGAATAGACAACTTGGTTAAACACTGTGAGAGAAACGGGGTGAAACCACGTTTGATAACAGGTGCGACCTTTGACCAGCAGTTGGATGAAATAATCAGGATTGTGAAAGAGCAGAATTTAACTCGTGTAGGAATCTTGGTCCCATATAATACGGAATACCGTGCACTATGTTCTCCGAATAAGGATAAGAAACTATCGGTGGAATATGTGCGTAATTATTGTAATTCGCATGGCATGAATGTTGAATTCAAGATGAACAGTAACTATGGCGATCAGATGGAGTTGGATTTTCATGCTTCAACACCCAAGGTGGTCGTATGGTATTGTGCCAAGGGGCTACAATTCAACGATGTCTTCATTCCCTTCTGTGAAACTGCATACGATGATGACAAGCGAAAAGCTTTGTTCGTTTCAGTAACCAGAGCATACGAACGGTTATATATCGGCTATACCGGACAGCCGAATCCCGACATCTTCCCTCATGTGGATTCCGGCCTTTATTCAACAACGGAAAAGATTGAAGAAATATAATGTAACAATGAAATACTATATTCCCATACATAGAGACAGTATTGACAATATCACCTCTGCCGAGAGTGTATCACCTATGGATTACTATCAAGGCAGGGGATTTGGTTATCATTACTTTACACCACTGAATGAAGTGCCTTCGAACAAAGAATTGTTTTTGTTTAGGCGCTTCCCTCAAATATCAGTATCGGGCGAGAGGTCAGAAAATGTAGTTATCTATATTGAAATAGATGATGACAAACAAATAGAAAGACTCGCACACTCGCCATTTAATGATGGTATTAGGGTAGCTGAAACTATTGCGTTGTACCCTTGGAATTGCAAATTGTTTTTTCAGACAGAGGAAGCAATGCGTCAGGCTGTTATGATGTGTAAGATGAGTCTGAATAATAAAATGTGGATATATTATGATTTTGATATATTAAATTCGAGACCGGCACCATATAAGACGGATGTATTGAAAAAAATACGGCAAGAATCTGAGATTATCATACAGGATAAGCTGAAAACAGAAGAGAAACAGAATAGGCTAAAGGGTTTTCTGTATTCCTATATCTTAGGTCGCTATTTCTCGATATCACAACCATTGGCTTCATTGCTTCAGACCGAAAAAAAAATGTATGATTTGGCTTCAACATTGTCTGGCTTATCCGGGTATCAAGGTGTGGAACTTGCACGTGAACTTAGTGAGTTGGAAGGAGAATATGAGAAATATGATCCGAATAGGGCTGAGCTGCAAAAGAAGTGGAAACTTATGATAGAAGAACATTTCGCCTCCTTGACAGAGCAGCAGGCTTTTGAATCAATTATCCAAGAGTTAGGCGGTGAGCACATCATGAAAAACAACTTTGCGAGGAAGTCTGGGATAGAATTACGCCCTCATATAGAAGTGTATGGTCTTAGGAATAGCGATTGGATGGCTTATAAGAAAGAACTGGAAGACTATACACTGCAGCATCTGACAACTTTCAGGATGAGGAAAGGTGATACAAATACCAAGGAAGACTTTACTATACAAGGGATGCAAGTAAAGATGAATGCCAAGTATGGTAATTTCTACGGGGATTTGATATCAAAGATTGTAGAAGGATTAGAATGGCTATCCATCAACAAGTTGAGACTAAACCGGCTTGACATAGCATCGGACTTGACCAGAATGGTTCGAGACGCTATGATAGAATACGGTAAGGAATGGGAAGGAAGTGCCGAACGGACATTCCTGAACGGACTTAGGCAACATATCGCAACAGGAGGAACTTTTGATGTAGCACAAGCACCTGATGTTATACTTAAGAGCATTGCCATCTTTATACTGAAAGGTGATGACTTTGAGGAAATGATGAGGTATATGGAGTATTCTGCACAAAGCGACTATCGCTTTGTACTAGGGCTGTGGGGTGCATGTATCGGTTATACAGATATGCCTAAGACAGTTATCCAGAGGATGAAATTGGACTATAGAGGTGAGGATAATATATATATGGCAACCTGTAAATTACTTGTAGACGTGCCAGAGGATGTTACTTTGGAAAGACATTCTTACCAGTTTAGGAAGAAAGTGGAGCCAATGTCATCGACACATTCTATCGAGGTTATTTTGAAAGATAAGACGATAGGGTTTAATAAGACTCAGCGAGAGGCTATATTTAATCTTTGGAATGACATGGGTGGAAAGACTGATAAGGAGTTCTTTGCAAAAGTTTCGAAGATAAAGGGCGTTGGAAAAGTAAAGATACAGAGACTTAAGAAAGCTGTTGATGCGGGATCTCCAATGGAAGTAGAACAGGCAGAATTGTTTATAAACGAGCCAGGTATGGTGAAAGAGCATTTTGACCACTCGTCATGGAAGTATATTGAGCCGTTGCTGCCAGAAGATCAGCAATTGCGTTACTGGGTAAAAGATGATTTTACATGGTTCATGAACAGAGACAAATGGTATGAAGATGACCAGCGTAAGATAATAGAATATGGACATCATTTATATGTGAAAGCCCATCCGAAGAAAGCAAGTGCATCATGGACAGCGGGCTATTTCGGACGTATAGATATAGAGAAGATTACAGCACGACTATTAAGTATATATGATATTAAGTGTTAGTAGAAGAACTGACATACCTGCATTCTATTCGGAGTGGTTTTATAATCGACTGAAAGAAGGTTTTGTGTATGTACGGAACCCGATGAATATTCATCAGGTGAGTAAAGTCATGCTGTCGCCTGAAGTGGTGGATTGTATTGTGTTTTGGAGTAAGAATCCCCGGCCAATGCTTGCCAGACTTGATGAACTGAAAGATTATATGTACTATTTTCAGTACACGATCAATGCATACGATAAGGGAATGGAGTTGAGTGTTCCGAGAAAAGAGGGCATTATCAATACATTTAAAGAATTGTCGGACAAGATCGGACCAAAGCGAGTGATATGGAGATATGATCCGATATTGCTGACAGAGAAGATGGATGCTGATTATCATGTGAAGTATTTTGAGGAGATTGCTAAACGATTGGAAGGCAAGACGAATACTTGTGTAATCAGTTTTGTGGATCTGTATAAAAAGACTCAAAGCAACCTTAAAGATACCCAAGCACGGGAACCATCTCAGAATGAAATGGTGGAACTGGCAACAAAAATGTGCCAGATAGCCCAGGAGTATGGGATGGTAATACAGACATGCGCTGAGGCTATTGAGTTGGAATCGGTGGGAATCAAGCATGGAAAGTGTATTGATAGTGTGCTGATAGAGGACTTGCTGGGCGTGAAGCTAGTTGTGGGGAAAGACCCGAATCAGCGTAAGGAATGCGGCTGTGTGCAAAGTATAGATATAGGTGAGTATAATACTTGTGCCCATGGATGCAAGTATTGTTATGCAAACTTCAAAGATAGCATGGTTATGCGAAACAGGGCTGCGCATGACCCGTTGTCGCCCCTGTTGGTAGGTCACCTTGGAGCTGATGATAAAGTGACGGAACGGAAATTATTCTCATTTATCAAGATGCCTGAAGAATTCAAGAGAGGTGATATCGTGAAGTTGAAGCATCCAGAAAAGTATAGGAAATCTGATGATGTTTTTGGTTATCGGATTAATTTGTATAAGATTGCATCGCTTCATGGAAATGAAGCTAAGCTGGAGAGCGTTTCGGATATGATACCGGTTAGTGAGCTATTGCCAGTGGCGGTGAATGGTGTTGAGGACCGATGGATTTATTATGATCCACAAATAGCTGCGCCGTTCTTGTTTGATGACGAGAAATATGATGGAGGCTGTAGGTATTTTACGTACTATATGGATGCGCTTAAGGCAATGACAGAAGGAGGTAAGACATATAGAGAGATGATTGAGAAGAAAAAGTTGATGTATGTGCATGAAGTGCAGCATTGGCTGAGGAAGAAAGAAAACGGAGTGGATGGATTGAAGGTGAATGAGCTGAAGAATTGAAGGGGTATGTGCTAGGAGTGCATGCCTCTTTGTGGTTTTACGGGCTGCGATAATATGATATCGCAATATACAGGACAAAGGAGGTGGGAATGGAAGATTTGAAACCGTTATATCAGGCGATAGAAGATACAAAGAGGGCTATCTCGGTGGGAAACAGAGAACTGGCAGAGAAACTCGGCAGGGAGATGTGTAATTTGTTTGAGGCTTTGTATCAGGTGGATGAGGAAACGTATACCCCAGAGATGTGCAGGCTTCAGCTGGATAGCTTTGCAACAATTTTAGAGCTGCATATCATGCGAGGAGATCCAATGGATATCAGTTTTAGGTATGGGCAGTTTTTGAAGAAATTCAAAATGGATATGGATCATTTCCCAGACTGGACTGAGGAGGACAGAAGGCCGGCTATTGAGATTGCCATGAGAATGACCAGAAAGGTGGAACGGTTTTACTCGGAGAAGACTAGAGCGGTTCATCAGCCAAAGGCTGTAAAGCCAGGGGAGATCAAATGCTTGCTGTGCAAGAAGAACCCCGCAGACAAACCAGGTTCACATATGGTTCCACACTTGTTGATAGCGAGGACATTCTCCTATGATGGCAGCAAGGACAGAGAAAAAGTGGTGGTAGATGTTACCAACCTTTCTGAAGGATACAGAGAGAAGTATTTTGGACATCACGTATATGATGACACCGTAAACGAACTGATAGGAAGGAGTCTTACTGATGATGAAATAGAAGAGGAAAACCAGAAGGTGAATGCACTGACCCGTGACTATGTGTTCTGTGAGGACTGCGAGAAACGTTTTTCAACAATAGAGTCGTATTATGCGGAAATACTTGATGGTAAGAAAAGTTATCCTCCTGAGATTCCTTATTTGTTTTGGATGTCTGTAATGTGGCGCATGTCTGTAGGTGACATGGGTTGCAAGATGGATAGGGATCATGAAGAAAAGTTGCGGAAGGTGTTGGACAAATGTCTGGCGATAAAGCGAGAGGACATTGTTACAAAACGTAGTAAACTGGGTTACTGCGCTTATAGCTTGTACAGAGCGAAGGATACTCGCGATGAAACACTCGGCATTTTGGGACGTCATACTGCAACGATTCCTTATCAAGCATTGATGGGGGACTTTCTTGTTAATTTCTATGTGAGTTCTTGCCGTGCTCACTCTTTCTGCAAACAACATCATCTGCCAGAAGAGGATTTGAATGAAGGACAAGAACCTGAGAAGGTGGGTAATTTGAGTTTTATTGAGTTCTGGAGAGTGAAACGACAGATGCTTGATGAAAATTGGAATCACGACAGGAGTGTTTGGAATTTGGGAACACAACAGCACCAGACATTGTCAAAATATGAAAAATTGGATATTGATGACTTTGCGAATCGTATGGGATTCATGCAAGGCAAAGGTGAGCTTAGTGATGATTATTCTGCCTGGATGACATCGGAAAATCCCAATGTGATTATGTTCCCAAGGTCAATAAGGAAAATTCTCTTGTGGATGAAAGAACACAACAATGAGATGTCTTTGGAAAAGATGTCGGAAGACTTGGGCTACACACAAGAGGAACTATTGGTGATGCTTGACTACTTTGCAAAACAGGCAGATATCATAGAAGCGAAGGAGAGAAAGTACATGGAAGAAGGAAGGATGTTTGATGAACTGTTGGAGATGGATAAGAGTGTGTTTCATGATTGAAGATAGGCAGCGACGGAGACGCTATATAGGAAACTGGGCTCTGCGCTGACGCGGAGGGAACGGTGACTAAAACCAGCGGGAAAACCACTTGGCACAGTGACGAAGAATAAGTGAGAAGGTGAGTCAAGTTTTTGGCCGCCCTCTTGTTCGTTTTTGAAGAAAAAAGGACGGAATGTGTGATTTTTGTCATTAGGTTTGGATGGGAATGGATTTTTAAGTATATTTGCGGTGTGAAGGCTGCGACGGTGTAGCGGCATATGGAAAAGAGGAGTAAAGGTATGACACAAGACGAAAGATGGAACATACGGTATCAAGAAGTAAAGGAGTTTATAGAGAGGGAGCATAGGAATCCTTCCAAGCACAGGATTGAGGAGCATGATATGTTGAACTGGCTGAAGGCCAATAGAAAGGCTCTTAATGCAGGGAAGATGAAAGAGGAGAGAGTGGAGAAGTTTAGAAAACTTCTAGAAATGACGGAACAGTATAGGAGGAAGAACCAGTATGAGTAGTCGCGATAATATCGCAACATACGGGACAATGGTGTCATAGCATGACGACAAACTTAACAAGTATAACCAATAAAGAAAATATCATATGATGCTTTCGTTTGAGGTACAGTTAGAGGGTCAATTCACCATTGAGGCTCTGGCAGAGGGATTCAGGAAATGGATGTCTGCCATAGAAATAGATGCGGAGAAATATGACTTGAAAATACTTTCTGGCTATAAGTCGCCAGAAGATTTAGGAAGGTTGGAGGTGACATATAATCAACAGCGGCTATTTCTGGTGAGCTTCTATAGTAAATACTTCAGGACGGAGACTGGAAAGAGGGGTGTACGTGGAATGTTCACAGTCCGAGTGATGGATGAAGGGGCAGACTTGATGAATCCTGGAGAGCATATCTGTTTAAACATTGATGATCATCTAGGGGTGAACTATTCGGGAAAGCAAACGAATATAGCTGCAGCTTTGCAGGATGTGTTGCCTATAAGGGATGAAAAACAGGTGGAGAGAATCGTCGAGGTGCTGTGCGTGAAGGCTGAGCAGATAAAGATGGATACCTATCAGAAACGTTATGTGATAGACATGCCTATACCAGAACTAGACTGGCAGGAGGATAAGGCTCCAGAGTATGTATATAAGTATGTGTCGCTGAGCGTGTTTCATAAAATGTTGCAGAATGGCACGTTTAGAATGCATTCCATTGTGTCGCAAAGTGATACCCAAGAGACTTTCTATCTGGGTGACTTTATATGTAGCGACTATGAGAATGAGTTCAAGCGCTTTAATGGTATGCTGAAAGAGCAGACAGTATTGATTTCTTTATTTACGACAGAGTATGACAAAGCTGAAATGTGGCGGGATTATGGCGATAAAGGGCATGGCGTGTGTCTGGGATTTTGCATGACAGGTGGCCAGCGTCTCCATCAGATACAATATGTGAACGAGGCGAAAACCAGTCTGAGAAGCTATAAGGAAAGGGTGGAGAGACTGAAAGAGGAGGGTATCCATGTGCATTTTTCGGCAATAGATGACTGTCACCGCTTCGTGAAGAATGATAAGTATTGGAAGGAGAAAGAATGGAGGCTGGTAGTGGACTATGATGGGGAAGTGGACAGTGCTTTGTATGATAAGCGATGCGTGTGATATAAGGACTTTGAATTTGATGGTTGTGACTTGAAAGGTGTCGGACTTCAACTGGGGTCGATATTGATAGGACCGGTGCAGCCAGAGGGAACAAGTAATTTCCCGTTGTTGGTTCAGATGGCGCATAAGAGGTTTGGAAAAGGGGTAGTGGTGAATAGGAGCGAATTGAGAGAAATATAAAAAGGTCGCTATACCATAGCGACAAATGGGACAAGAAGAAACTCGATGGGAGAACCATAAAATGGCAGGGGGACAGGTCAGTGACATCAGCAAAATATCTTTGAAGACGGGGAAGACTACTACCAGTTTCTCAATACCTTGGACATGATGGCTCAGTCGTATGAGCCTGATGGCACTCCCTCTGGAAGGAACTATATCCTATATGCTTATTGCCTGATGTCGAACCATATTCATCTGCTCATTCGTGAACGCGAGGACACAATTGGAATGGCTATAAAAAGGATTGCTTCATCTTATGTGTACTATTATAATCACAAGTATTCAAGAGACGGCCATCTATTCCGCGAGCGTTATAAAAGTGAGCCAGTGAACGATATGGCTTATTTCGTGATACTTTTAGGTATATTCACCGAAATCCTGTTAAGGCTGGGATCGTGAATAAAGTAAATGATTACGAGTTTAGCAGTTTGCATGTCGGTAAGTCACTGAGATATTGGTTTTATTGTCAGATGTCGCTCGTAGCGGGCGGGCTTGACCTGATAGCCGGGCAGCACATAGCAGGCCGTACAGCCTACGCCTGTGGTGTTGTAGTCCAGGTTCAGGGTGATGCCGTCCTGCTTTTGCAATTGGTAGGTATATACCGCCTTCGTCAGGTTGTCGGTGCTGTAGTGGTAGGCGTTGAAGTTGAACGGCTCATCCATCGCGAAGCGCAGTCCCAGTCCAGATTTATTGCTCATGGCAAGCCAGCGGTTGTCGCACCGCAGGCCGCAGTCCTGTGGAATGAGGTAGGGTTCGAACATATCGTCCACATTGTTCTCATAGATGCCGATGGCATAGCCGGTCTTGCGGTCTGGATAGTTCTCCTCAGGTCCACGGCCGTACCACTTCACCTGTTGCAACGGGTCGATGAGCGTCATGGTCAGTCCGATGCGGGGCAGGAGAGCAGGCATCGGGCCTTCGGGCTCAAGGATGTGATGCAGGGCGATGGTTCCGTCGCCGTTGATGCGGTATTCATAGACCTCAGAGAAGCCTGAATAGCGCAGGCCGGTGATATAGGCATCGAGCGATGTGTTGACGGGTGCCCCGAATTGTGAGAAACAGCGTACGTTGATATACACCTGACCGTTGGCTTCGAAGGCCTGACAAGAGATGGGGATGCGGGTGATGGCATCCAGGTTGTTGCTGTAGAACTCGTTGGCTATCTGCCCGCCGTTCCAGGGCTTGCGGTTGTTGTAGGTGATGTTCCATTGATCCCAGCCGTCAACTTCAAGTGCCAACGGTGCACGCCAGACGTTCAACTGCATTGGCGACTTGAGCAGTTCCTGTCCGCCCTGTCGGATGCTGAAGAGTTGGCCGTCGGGTGTGAAGGTGTAGGAGAAGCCTTCTCCGCTCACGGTGATGGAGTCGTTTGTCTGGCTCAACACAGCCTTCCCAACGGTTTTGTCAGACGGTGTGGCCAACTGTTGCCAAGGCAGTTCCAACTGGTCCCACGCAGCCACGTGCCCCTTCTGCGCCCATAGCTCGTCGGCCTTCAGAGCGCTGGTTATCATTAGTCGGTATTCGCAGCCTGGCTTGATGGCAGGACGGTTGTAGGGCAGGGTGATGACTTTCTTGCTGAGCGGCTCCACATCAGGACTGATCGTGCCCTGCTGCAGACAGACACCGTCTTCGTAGAGCTCCCATTTCATATCGTAATAAGAGGTGTTGAGGAAATGGTTCCTGTTCCAGATCTCTACTGTACCATTGTCGGCACTCAGCAACCGGCATGATACGGGCTGGGCTGATTTCTTCATCTGATAGATTTCCGGCTGTACGGTTCTGTCGGGCCATATCGTTCCGTAGGTGCGGGCACCGATGCCGTAGCTGAAATAAGTACCCTCCTGCTGCTCCGTCTCGAAGTCAAGATTGAGCAACTGGCCTGAATTGTCGGCAATGACGACATTATCCATCAGCGCATCGCAGATATACACATGGGTGTCCTGTCCGTGGGTCTGTTCGTTACGGCCGATGTTTACGGGGAACGGGGCGTTGATGATGTTGCCCTGTGCCTCCATCTGTGCCACCTCTGTGTTGTCGATGCTTACGGTCATCTTCTTGCCGTCGTAGCAGGCTTCCACATGGTGCCATTTGTTCTCCCAATCGGCGGGCAGTGGGGCCGATAGTTCGTACTTATGGTTGGTTGCCGCAGGTCTTCTACGGAAGGGGAATGCCTTGGGCTCGCCTTCTGAGGCTGGCGCCTTGTCGGTGTTGATGTAGAACACCAGCTGCTCTTTACCGTTCTGCTGAACGCCGAACTGCCATTCACCCTTGGTCACGAATGAGCCGCAGGAACTGATGAGTTTGCGGGGATAGACATCGAAATGGACGCTCAGGGTGTTGCCGGTCAGTTCCAGACAGTCATTACGATACACCTCCACCCACTCATCGTGGCCGCTCAGGTCGATTACATGATTCTTACGGTTACGGCTGTCGGCCACTAATTTGGCATTGCCCATGATATGCGCCATGACATCGTGGCCTGATTTGTCCTTGAGCCTACGTGCAGGCTGGGTAAGTCCAGGCGACACGAAGTCCCATACGGCACCGCCGATGCAGCGCTCATGGGTATAGACGGCGCGCCACATCTCGTCGAACATACCGCCGCTGTTGCCTGCTACCGATATATACTCATCCATGAACGACGGGCGCACGTCACCGTCACCGTGTTTTCCCACCCTGAGGTCAAGAGCCAGGGCAGTAGGGTAGCGTGGACCGATGATATCCTCTGCGGGATGACTGTAGGCATTGCCACCGTACATCCACCAGCGGGTGTGGTCGTATTTGCGCCCTTCGGCAATCACCTCGCCGATGTTAGGACCCTCGCCGCTCTCGTTGCCAGCGCTCCAGAAGAGCACCGCAGGCTGGTTTCTGTCACGCAGCACCATGCGGCGCACACGTTCACGATACATCGGTATAAATCGTTTGTCGCCAGAAACCCATTCTGTGGCGTGGGCCTCTACGCCTGCCTCGTCGATGATGTAAAGCCCATAGCGGGCGGCATATTCCAGATAGCGCGGTACGGGGGGATAGTGGCTGGTGCGCACACCGTTGAAGCCAAACTGCTTCAGGATGGTCATATCCTTCTTGACCAGTTCGTCGTTCACGGCATGACCGTTGTCGGGATCCTGCATATGAGAGCACTGGGCATTCACCTTCAGCGGCTTACCGTTGAGATAGAACACGTTGTTGCGCATCTCAGTCTCCTTGAACCCCACATCCTGACGGGCATCCTCAGGCGTACACTCCGACAGACGCTTGCCGGTGGCAGCATCCACGAGGTACATCTTGAGGTTATACAGATTCGGTGTCTCTGCCGTCCATTTCAAGGGGTTGCTGATATGCTTGCTCATCTTTAGTGTCATTGACCATTGACCATTATCCATTGACCATTGACCATTAACCATTGACCCTGAACCACTCTCCAGTCGGGCCACCTCTTTTCCATTGGCACCGGTCAGCACGGCCTGCACCTTAAGGGGAGTCGTTATAGGCTGCTTGTCATAGCTTCTGACACTTACCTCGATGTTCAGGTCGGCATCTCGGTAATCCTTGTCCAGATCGGTGGTCACATACCAGTCGAACAAGCGGGTCTTGGGCGTGGCATAGAGATAAACATCGTCGAAGATGCCTGCCAGGCGCCAGTAGTCCTGACCCTCGAGATAAAAGCCGTCGCTGTATTTGATGACCTTCATGGCCAGCGTGTTGCGGCCTTTCTTCAGATACTTTGTAATATTGTACTCGGCAGGCTCCTGAGCTCCCTCATTGTAACCTACTTCCTGACCGTTGACCCACAGGAACGATGCCGAAGCCACCTTCTCAAAACGCAAGAATACCTCCTCACCGCTCCATTCGGCGGGAATGGTGAAGGTAGTGCGGTAGGCACCTGTCGGGTTGTAGTCGCGTGGTGTCTTGGGTGGGTCGGCCTTGAATGGCGCCGACACGTTGCGGAATAGTGGGTCGCCGTAGCCTCTCATCTCCCAGTTCGACGGCACGTCGATGGTGGCCCACTTCGCGTCGGAGTATTTCTCCTCGTAGAAGTTGGCTGGTATCTCCTGCGGTGTATCGGCGTAGCAGAACTTCCAATTGCCGTTGAGCAGGACGTGATGACCCGGAATGTAGTACGCGCGGCTTTCCTCCTGCCCGTATTCGAACACGTCGAGGTTCTCGATGTAATGATACAGGTCGTCAAACCCTCTCGTTTTCTCTGTCTGTGCCATAGCACCTATCCATGCGCACAACACCATTGAAGCAAATACAACTTTTTTCATGAACTTCACAAAACATATTAAAATTTTTGGCAAAAGTACTTCATTTTAATGTAAATTCACTAAATTTGCAGCAATTATTAAATAAGTTTAGGAAATTTGACTGTGTCATATTATGGACACTCAGATGATTCTGCCGAAGTTAAAATGTTAAATTGTTAAAGATATGGGAAAGTTTGAACTGATGGCGCTACCGTATGCATTAGATGCATTGGAGCCGGTGATTAGTAAGCAGACGCTGGAGTTTCATCATGGGAAGCATCTGGCGGGGTATGTGAATAACCTCAATGGGTTGCTGGAAGGGAGCCCGCTGGCGGGATTGCCCTTGGAGGAGATTGTGCTGAAGGCTCAGGGCGGCATGCTCAATAACGCTGGGCAGATTCTGAACCACAATCTGTACTTTGAGCAATATCGTGCGCCAAAGGCCGACAATGCGCCTACAGGAAAGTTGGCAGAGGCCATCGTGCGCGACTTTGGGTCGTTCGAGGCGTTCAAGGAGGCATTCCAGAAGGGTGGAGCTACGCTCTTTGGCTCTGGTTGGGTGTGGCTGTCGGCCGATAAGGATGGCAAACTGGTGATTACGCAGGAGACGAATGCTGCCAATCCCATTCAGAAGGGCCTGAAGCCGTTGCTGACCTTTGATGTGTGGGAGCATGCGTACTATCTGGACTATCAGAACCGACGCCCCGACCATTTGGCCGCCCTCTGGCAGATCATCGATTGGGAAGTGATAGAAAGCAGGCTTTCTAAGTGAAGAGTGCTGAATAAGGATGGCACAGACAATGGATGAAGGACAGAGGAAGCGGAGGCCGGTAGACCCTATGAGGCACCACCGTGAAAACGGATGGGACTACAAGGGGCGGGCCATCTATCATTTTACGCTGCCTGTGGAGGAGCGCTTTCCGTTGTTTGGAGTGATAGACGGTGAGAGCGCGGAAACGGCTTTCGTGAGGCTCAATCCCTTTGGGCGTCGTGTGTGTCAGATGTTGTGCGGGCTGGCGCAGTTTTATGCGGGGAAGGGGTTCGCACTGAAGGTGCTGGCACAGAAGGTGATGCCCGACCACGTGCACCTGGTGATCCAGGTGCTGGAGCCGCTGCCGCAGAGCATCGGGGCGGTGGTGCGCGGGTTTAAAAGCGGGTGCACTAAGGTGTATAAAGAAATGTATGGCAGCGGCGACAACGCCGCTGGAGTGAACGGAAAGGACGAAAACAGAGATAACGCCGCTGGAGTGCATGGAAACGCCGCGGACGGACATGAGAGAGGCGCGGACGGACATGAGAAAGGCGCGGAGGCGCCCATGCATTTCGCTCGCATTTTTGCGCGCAGGGGTAGTGTCTGGGAGCAGAACCCGGCTTATTATCATGAGCGCATACTGCATGCACCTGGGCAGTTGCGACGGATGATTGACTATGTGAAGGACAACCCGCGGCGGCTTTGGATCAAGAGCCATAACCCGGAGCTTTTCCGATTGCACAGACGGACGGAGGCAGCAGGGCTGTCGTTTACATCGATGGGTAATCATTTCCTCTTGGACTGGCCCGACAAACAGGTGGTGGAGATGTCGCGAAGTGCTACCAACGATGAGGTGCAGGAGCGGTTGCAGTCGGTATTGGCATCAGCGCACAATGGGGCGGTGACCTATACGGCGGCCATCAGCAAGGGTGAGCAGCTCATTGCCCGCACTTTGCGAGAGCAGGGCTATCCGCAGGTGGTGCTGCTCAACGACGGTTTTCCCAAGGAGGGGTCACCGCATGAACGTTACTACAAGCCGGGGGGCGTGTATTTCGAGGCATGTTCGAAAGGGCAGCTGTTGCTGTTGGAGCCTGTTGAACAAGCGTTCCTCGATGCTGACATCCAAGTGGCTGTAGAAGAGACGTTGCGCCGCAAGGCAGAGGCACGTCATTTCACCTATACGCCCATCCCAGTGACATCGCAGCGCTACCGTTTCGTGGCGCTTAACGAGATGGCCAAACGGTTGGCTCTGATTTGAACATCGCTCACTTGATCAGCTTTGTGATCTTTAAGTTTTTAGTAATTCTGCTGTAAAGATAGTCATTTTTCCCCAAATCAGGGATATCGTCGGTGATTTTTTGCTGTTTTTCCATGAGTTTTCTTTGCCTTTTGCAAATTTATGCGTATTTTTGCAATCCAAAAAGCAAAATATCATGACAGCCAAGGAGATCATCGCGTATATGGAGTCGCTGCTAAATGAGGAGCAGCGACGGGTGCTCATGGGGTTCTTCAAGACGGGACCAGGTGAGTATGGCGAGGGTGATGAGTTCCTGGGGCTGAAGGTGCCGCAGACAAGGGAAATCGTTAAGAACGTTTGGAAAGAATTTCCATTGAGCGAGGTGCCGGAACTGCTGATGAGCAAATGGCATGAGGTGAGGCTATGCGGCTTGCTGATATTGGTGGCGAAATTTGAGAGACTGACGAAGGGAACAGCGGCGAGAACGCCGCTGGAGTGGACGGGAAATACGAGGGGGACGACAACGCCGCTGGAGTGCACGGAAGAGGCGATAAGAGGGCGCGATGAAATTCTGACGATGTATCTCAATTATGCGGAGCAGGCGAACAACTGGGATCTTGTAGACCTTTCCGTGCATAAGATTTTGGGACATTGGTTGCTGTTGCCTTCGAATCTTGGCAATAGGGACTATAAGATCAAGGTGCTGGATGAACTGGCACAGAGCGAGAATTTGTGGAAGCAGCGCATGAGTATCGTTTGTTCATGGAAGACCTCACAAATGGGGGACCCTTCGTGGTGTCTGAGATATGCGGAGATACATCTGCATCATCCGCACGACCTGATGCATAAGGCTGTGGGCTGGATGCTTCGTGAGATGGGGAAACGTGTAAGCATGGACTTGTTGAGAGAGTTCCTTCGTCAGCACGCCCACGAAATGCCTCGTACCATGCTCCGTTATGCCATCGAAAAGATGTCGGAAAAGGAGCGCAAGGAGTGGATGATGTGAGATGTAATAATTAAGGAAAACTATGAAGATTGGAGACAAGGCGCCCGAGATTTTGGGCAAGGACGAACAGGGACGGGACATCCGTCTGAGTGATTATAAAGGTCGTAAACTGGTGCTGTACTTTTATCCGAAGGATAACACGAGTGGCTGTACTGCTGAGGCTTGTAGTCTTCGTGACCATTATGATGAGTTGCAGGGTGCAGGCTATGAGGTGGTAGGTGTGAGCAAGGACTCGGCTGCCTCGCATGTGAAGTTCAAAGAGAAACACGAGTTGCCGTTCCCACTGATTGCTGATGTGAACCATGAGCTGTTAGAGGCCATGGGTGCCTGGGGTGAGAAGAATATGTATGGCAAGAAGACCCTGGGCACCATCCGCACTACCTTTATTATCAATGAGGAGGGCCTCATTGAACAGATATTTGCAGGCAAACAAGTGAAGACCAAGGAACATGCCGAGCAGATTCTAAGCCTTAATGGATAGATCTCCTGAGCTGTCATTTTGATTCTTGGGGCTTATCTTGTCGGAGGAAAAGTCCTGCCAGGATGGTGCCGCTGATGGAGTGCCAAGCGCAGCTAATGGCGCAGGGTAATACGGAGAGCGGCTGGGCAGCAAAGAACGTTCCTGCAAGAACAGTAGCCAGACCAGCGTTCTGCATACCCACCTCGATAGAGATGGTACGCTTTTTGGCCGTATTGAAATGAGCCAAGCGACCAGCGGTATAGCCCAAGATATAGCCCAAGGTATTGTGGCAGAGCACCACGGCGAAGGTCCAGAGGAAGAGCATCAGACCACGAGCCACGAGAGCGTCGTGAACAGTCGAGATGACGCCTCCTACGATACAAGCCAGACAGGTGACACTCAGGCCGGGCATCAGCGACTGGATGGTTGGAAAACACTCACGTTTAGAATAGGTATAGTTGAGGAAACAACCGATGCCTACAGGGATAATGGTCACGATGAGGATGTTCAGGAACATGCCGATGGCATCAATCTCAATGATCTCGCCTGCCGTCAGTTGCATGAGCAGGGGCGTCATTACAGGGGCGAGTAGGGTAGAGGTGCAGGTCATACCCACAGAGAATGCCACATCGCCGTGACAGAGATACGACATGATGTTGCTCGACACACCACCTGGACAACAGCCTACCAGCAGGATACCCAATGCCAGAGCCGGCTCCAAATGGAATATACGCACCAACAGATAAGCCACACAAGGCATAATGAAGAACTGTGCACAGGCACCAATCAGTATATCCAGCGGGCGCTTGGCCAATATGCGGAAATCTTGGGTGGTCAGCGTTAGTCCCATTGTCAGCATGATGATGCCCAGTATAACGGTTTGTGTGGTGCCTCGCACCCATAGGAACAGGTCGGGTACGAAGAATGTCAGTATGGCGATAGCCGTCACGAACAACGAGGCGTGCTGTGCCAGTTGGCGGCTGAGAGATTGAAGGAGTCGTATCATACGATTTTGTATTTTTCCTGCAAAGGTAGTGATATTTTTGTGGAAACGTAGTAAGATTTCAAATTATTTTGTATTTCCAACAGCTGATAGGATGATTCTGTACGCCTCCACCTTCTTGTCAAAAGACAGAGGATAGGCACGTGAGGAGGAAGGGAGACGCCACAAACTGATGGAAGATGGAAGAGGTAAGATGTAAGAGGTGTTGACCTTGGGTATATCCTTAATTCCAAAGTATGCGCAAATCGTTTCTGTGGCTTTCTCGCCCGTTGTTATTATTGCACGACATTGGGGCAGTTGCTGCAGTAGGGCACGGATATCAGTTGGCTCTACTACTTCGAGGAATTTGTCTGACGCATTATCCTGTAGGCGGCGGATGGCTGTCGACGTGTCGAAGAAAGCAAGTCCTTTCTCCTGACAGAACGCAATAATCTCGTCAATCTTGAAGCGTTTGTTTTCCAGGTCTACAAAATGGTTCTTGTCACCAAAGAATATCTCCCCCTCTATGCGCCAATGATCATTGATGAAATTGGGATAGTAGAAGTCCATGCACCAGCGTTTGCGCTGTGGTGGAAAACTACCTAAGAAAAGCACCTTGGCATTTTGGGGCAGAAAGGGCCGTAGCGGATGGTATTCCACACCGTCTTTGCTACGGGCAATATTCTCTGTATTCAGGTATGAAGTCATGCTCTCTGGTGGGTTCATCTTGCATTTTTCCTGCAAAGTTAGTGCTATTTTTTCAGAATCGTATCATATTTCCAGAATATTTCGTATCTTTGCAGCCAAAAGCATAACAGAATAATGACAGAATACACACTATATCCTTTATTGTTTGAACCCAACCTGCACGAAGTGGTCTGGGGCGGCAATAAGCTGACCGCATGGAAGGGGCAGCCCGTTCAAGCGCATGTCGGTGAGAGTTGGGAGGTGAGCTGTGTAGCCAGTTCGCCATCCGTCATTGCCAATGGCCCTTGGACAGGACGTTCCCTGCCCGACGTTATCCGTCAGTTTCCAGAGGAGATACTCGGCCACGAGGTGAGTCAGAAATATGGAGGAGAGTTGCCCTTGTTGGTGAAATTCATTGATGCCCAGAAAGATCTGTCTATTCAGGTGCATCCTGACGACGAAATGGCCAGGCGCCTGCACGACAAGAATGGCAAGAGCGAGATGTGGTATGTGTTGGCTGCTGAGCCTGGGGCCTATCTGTATTCAGGCTTTAAGGAGTCGCTGACTTCTGAGGACTATAAGCGAAAAGTGGCCGACGGCACGATTGTTGACTCGCTGGCCAAGCACGAAGTGCATGCTGGCGATGTGTTCTATCTGCCTGCAGGTCGTGTACATGCCATTTGCAGCGGCATTCTGTTGGCAGAGGTACAGCAGTCGAGTGACGTTACCTATCGTATCTTCGATTACAACCGCCCTGGTCTTGATGGTCAGCCTCGTCAGTTGCATACGGAATTGGCTGCAGAGGCCTTGAACTATCAGGTGGAAAAGGACTATCGCACGGAGTATCCTACTGGCGACAATCGCGCCAATAGCGTGATTGATTCTCCGTTCTTTAGTGTCAGGGTGACGGAGTTTTCCCGTTCTTTCCACAGGAATCTGATTAAGTACGACAGCTTTATCATCTCGATGTGTCTGCAGGGCGACTGCAAGATCAAGATACGCAGTACGGGCGATGAAGTTCTTTTACGCGAGGGCTACAGCTGTCTGATACCTGCCGCCATTGCCGACTACGACATCATTCCGCAGCAGGAGAGCAGTAAGGTGCTCGATGCCTATATCAACAATATGGATAAGACGCTGCTCCACATGGTCAGGGACTTCCTGCATATCAGCTCGAAATAAGGGCCGTTGGTTTGGGGGTGTAAGAAAATTACCCTCCCCTAAAATGAAAAAAGTTGAGAAAAAAGTAGCGTATATCAAAAAAAATGTATAATTTTGCAGCCGCTAGTATCATTATTAAATATAGACTCTGACAACCGCTAATGGCTATGACATATTCTTTTGATAAACTTCTGAGCTGGTATTTCTCCAAGAATTCGCTGCCTTATTGGTGCATCTTCTTGCTCGATACCATCATTTTGTTCCTTTCAGGAGTCCTCTCGTATTGGGTATTCCAAAAGACGGGTGCGCTGGTTGCCAACCATGTAGCGGTGCTGTGTACCATGCTGGTATACACCTTCGTCGGGTGTTTCTTCTTCCGCTTGTTCCGAACCTATTCCGGCATTGTGCGCTATTCCAGCTTTATCGACCTGATGCACGTAGCCAACGGCAATTTCTGTGCATTGCTGGTGGCCCTAGGCTATGCGGTGCTGATGAAGTCGCTGGATGTCAGGCTGTTTGCGGCTCTTACGCTGACGCAGACCGTTATCACCTTTATCCTCGCGACTATCGTCATGTGGGGTATGCGTATTTTGGTGAAGACGCTTTACGACGTGGCTTTCTCTGACAAGCGAGCCATGCGAGTGCTCATCTACGGAGCCCTGTCGGGTGGTATTGGTCTGGCCAAGAATATCGGTTCGCAGCATCCTCGTAAGTTCATTCTGCGTGGTTTTATCTCCCACGACGAACGTGCGAAACATATACAACTCATGGGTCGTCGCGTATATAACGTCAACGACGATCTCGAGGCTGTCATTAAAAGAGAGAATGTGCAGGCCATCCTGGTGTCGCCGATGCGTGCCAAGGAGTTCCGCGAGAATACGGCTTTGCAGGACATGCTGATCAAGGCTGGCTGCAAGATCTATATGGCCAGTCAGGCCAAAGAGTTCGACGGCAACGAGGCCAACCTTACTGAGGCTGAAATCCAGCACATGCAGCTGAAGGAGGTACAGGTCGAAGACCTCTTGCCTCGTCAGGAAATTAAGGTCGATATGGCCTCTGTGGGCGAACTGCTGACAGGCCGTCGTGTGCTGATTACGGGTTCTGCCGGTAGCATCGGTTCAGAGATGGTGCGCCAGATAGCCTACTACCGTCCTGCTAAGATGATGCTCATTGACCAGGCTGAGACACCTCAGCACGATATCCGTCTGATGATGGCGAAGGACTTCCCTGATGTGGAAGCCGAGGCTGTGGTGACGAGCATCAGCCGTCAGCACCGCATGGAGACCGTCTTCAGCACGTTCCGTCCTGACTACGTGTTCCACGCTGCTGCCTACAAGCATGTGCCGATGATGGAGGACAACCCCTCTGAGGCTGTTCTCAACAATATCTGGGGCACCAAGATTATTGCTGATCTCAGCGTCAAGTATGGCGTCAAGAAGTTTGTGATGGTGTCTACCGACAAGGCTGTCAATCCTACCAACGTCATGGGTTGCTCGAAGCGTATCTGCGAGATTTACTGTCAGTCGCTCAACCAGTCGGAGGTCAACACTACTCATACGCAGTTTGTGACCACCCGCTTTGGTAATGTGCTGGGCTCTAACGGTTCGGTTATTCCATTGTTCCGCGAACAGATCAAGAACGGTGGTCCCGTTACTGTTACCGACGAGCGCATTGTGCGTTTCTTCATGCTCATTCCTGAGGCCTGTAAACTGGTGCTTGAGGCAGGCACCAAGGGTCATGGTGGCGAAATCTTCGTGTTCGATATGGGTCAGCCCGTGAAGATTGCCGACCTGGCCAAGCGCATGATTGCCCTCAGCGGTGCCAAGAACGTCAAGATCGAGTTTACGGGTCTGCGTGCTGGCGAGAAGCTCTACGAAGAGGTGCTCAACGAACTCGAAGGCACCAAGCCCTCGTTCCACGAGAAGATACGCATTGCCGAGGTGCGCGAGTACGACTATCAGCAGGTGTCCAAGGAAATCGACGAGCTCATAGCCATCTCCAAGCAGTACGACGATATGGCTACTGTTGCCAAGATGAAGGCCATCGTGCCTGAGTATAAGAGCAACAACTCTGTCTACGAGAAGCTGGATAAGTAGACTCTACAAAGGAGGCTAACGCAAACAATTGCAATGAGAACGTATGGATATAGCATTCCTGTTAAGCAAATACTTCAAAGGGACTGATAATGTCTCGATTGACGTCTTTGATGCACAGACGCTCAACGCTGTGTATGGGGATGTTATTAACACCTTGACTTCCCATTTTGAAATCGAGGTAAGTGTATTGCAAGCCCTCAGTTATTGTCTTTATGAGATTATGGACAATGTCCATATTCACTCTGGCAAGTCTTTAGGAACGGCTATCACTCATTATGATAAGACCCAAGGGATACTACGTATACTGATTGCAGACGACGGTATGGGAATCAGGGCCTCATTGGCAGAGAATGAGAAGTTTCGTAACATTACAGAACAAGAAGCACTGGTCTTGTGTCTTCAGGACTCCATAACAGATGGTAAAGGTATGGGCTTTGGCTTATTTACCACTTCAAGGCTTATGAATACTATAGGTAATAAGTTTATCTTGCATTCGGGTAGTCATAAGTTAATCATTGAAAACGGCATGTCTTCTGTCATTGAGAATGGTTTTTGGCAGGGTACCCTTATATATATGGAAATTGGTACAGGAAAGGAGATCGATCCGAACCAGATAGTCGATCACAGAGCTAATGTCGAGGATGAATATAATGAGGCATTTGTAGAAACAGAAGAACTGGAAACGTTATGGTAGACTTTAAATTCATAGAGTATGGAACGAATTTCGGTACTCGCGATATGGGTATGAAACTTCGTGAGAAGCTGTTGCCGCTGATCAACGGCAATGAGAAGGTCGTTCTTGATTTTACAGGTGTGAATGTCGTTTCTAACTCCTTTGCCGACGAATGTATCGCTAAACTGCTTTTAGAGATGCCTTTGGAAGAACTAAAACAGCGTACAACGTTTCGTGGACTAAATCCCTTGGCAGAGCGTAGTGTTCTTGTGGCGCTTCAGCGAAGATACAAGGTGCTCAAAGAATCTTGATGTCAAAGCATTAGTAACTTCTTAACTTCTATACCTCTTGGTGTAATAGAACGTACCCGTTTTTGTTGATGTGGTACACAAAACGAGAGGAAAAATGTAAAGAAATCAAAATTTTGTAAGCATTTCTTGCTAATTTCGTGCATTTTGTGCGAATATTTTGCTTTTTCCTTGCACATTTCTTTTCTTTTCCCTATCTTTGCAGCCTAACAATTATTCTTTTTTTTATTAACTAACTAAAAATACAATGAGAAATTTTACTAAATTGATGCTTATCGGCACCATGCTATTTGTGTGTCTGGGGGGGGGGGTAAAAGCTGAGCTGGTTTACAAGGTTGTCTACTCTAGTTACGACAGTTACCCATGGTATGTAATGGGTTATACACCTACGTGGGTTGAAGGTATTATGACTGATGATGGTAAAAATCAGAATCCAGCAGTTACTGGATGGCATCAGTATTTCATTGCAGATGGAATTCCAACAGTAGCGGGTAACGATTATGTAGTCAAGGCACTGGTTAGGTGTAATGATTATTTTGATTTAGCCGTCAACATGGGTTGGGGCTGGGGTGATGGCGAAAAGGTTGTTGGCTCAGTTCATTTGACTCCAACCGATGATTTCGTTTGGGTTGAATGGAGTTACAAAGGTATTGGCGGCACTTCTTGTAACCTCGTAGCTCAGCCCTGGAGTGGTAATACAAAATTCGAATTTAAAGAGCTTGCTGTTTATACAGCAGACCCTCAATATATTCCGACCTTTGGTGATTTGCATACAGTGACACCTCACATGTATGCTAAGAATGCTGGCGAAGGTTGGGGTACATCAGCATCTCCTGACGGTGAAGGAGTATATACTGTTACGTCTGTTGATAATGCTGGGGCTAATGATTGGGATACTCAGTTTTGGATTGCTTCGCCTGAACTAGGCCTCCCCGCAGGTCAGAGCTTCTATGTAGAGTTTGAATACAAAGCAGATTATGTTGCAGACGCTTATACGCAGACTCAATTAGAAGAAAACAGTGGTTATAAAATTAACAAGTGTGTTGGTGAAGGTGAATCAAAATCAGACATTAGCTTCACAACGGATTGGAAGTCTATTAGAAAGACTGTCACTATAGAAAATGATATGGATGGGTGGAGATCTATCGCATTCTGTTTGAATAAAAGTAAATCTGCCAATAAGTACTACTTTAAGAATATTGTCCTACAGGTTCCTGAATTAACTTCGGCGGCAATTGATTTCTTTGTAGGTGCTGCAGGTTGGGCTACATATAGTAGTGCTTACAATGTCTCTTTGGGTAGTGATAAGGGTTATGCTGCTAAGGCTCATGGTAGTTATGTTGAGTTGATTCCCGTAACTGAGGTGCCTGCAAATAATGCAGTTCTAATTGAAGGTGCTGGTAAGCATACGTTCAATGTTATCGCCAGCGCGGCAGAAATTGCAGACAACGACTTGCAGATATCTAATGGTTCTGTAACAAGTGATGGCACTCATTATTTTGCTCTTGGCAAGAAGGATGCTAAGGTTGGCTTTATGAAGGTGGGTAATACTGTGGTCATACCTAAGGGTAAGGCTTATCTATATCTTGAGACACCTCCTTTGGCTCGCGACTTCATTGGCTTTGGCGAAGAAGATGTGACAGCAATAGAGTCAGTAAAGGCTACGACTGTTGCACATGACAATTACTTCAATCTCGCTGGTCAGCGCGTAGCTCAGCCTACTAAGGGTCTGTACATCGTGAATGGTAAGAAGGTGATAATCAAATAACATGGAGGACAACAATATGAAAAAAACATATATCATTCCAGTAGCTGAGGTCGTAGAGATAAAAGCTAATCAGCTGTTGATGACCAGCAATATGGACGTGTTAGACGGAGAGATAACTACATCTGGAGGAATTCTTAGTCGCGAATGTGACTTCGACGACGAAGAAGACTATTAATAGACAAGTTTCTTCACGGTTAAAAGTAGAATAGTAAATGTGGTGACGGGTCGTGTGGCCTGTCGCCACTTTTTTTATACACGGCATTCACAGATCGATTTTCAGTCGATCTGTGAAGGGTCGCCGTCAAAGCTATGTTTTTACCGCGTCAATACTACGTTTTTACCTCGTCAAAACTATGTTTTAACCGCGTCAATACTACGTTTTCACATTGTTAATGCATAGCTTTGACATCGTCTATACACGACTTCAGTTGTCAAAATCCTACATTTCCTACACTTGACGCTGACAGTCAGAGACTTACGCTGAAATTTCCCACACTGATTCCTACACTGAAGTTACACTGAAAGTCGCACTCTGTAACTCGCTCCACTTCAGTGTAAGAAAAGTGACACTTTCAGTGTAAGAAAATGGAATATAACTCACTGATATTCAGCGTTCAGTGTAGGAAATGCAGGATTTCGCCCTTTTTACTCTGGGGGTATATACCCTCTAAAGTCCGAAAAAGTACGCTTCGTAAACTTTTTCCACTTTTCTTTTGGTCGTTTCAAAATAATTGTCTACTTTTGCAATGTCGTGTGGCCTCGGCTGTGCGACAGACATATTGAAAAATGAAGCGTTGTGCTTCGATCTTGTACTCTGAAACCTAGGAAATTTCACGTAAGACAAGACGGAGATTACGACGGTTCACGCTGTATAGCGTGGACTGATTGTATCTGTATCTTTCTTACAAGGTTTTCCTAGGACCGCAGAGTAGGGATGTGGAGACACAGTCCTCGCTTCTTTTGTATGCCTACTAACAAAAGAAAACGCAACTAACAACTAACTTTAAATAAAACACATTATGAAAAAAACTACTTTAGTCAAAACAATGCTCCTGCTATGTGCCCTAGTAGTAGGGAGTTCGAGTGTGTGGGCAACAACTGGTGAGCATACTCAAACGTATACTTTCAACACAACAACTCCAACTGGCTGGACATCTACAGCAACGACTGCAGCAGCTTCAGGTTATGCAAAAATAAAAAGTGGAGAATATGTATATGCAGCTATAGGCACTTTGGTATCTGACGGAGAGGTTCTAAGTTCAGCACTTGATGTAAATGTGTCTGCTGGAACATTTGGAACTTGGGGCGGATCCAAAAATGTTACTGTAACTGTTGAATTATTAGATTCTAAAGACGTAGTATTAAGTTCAGCTAATGCCAGTAAATCCAGTTTAGGAAATTCTGAAACTGCATATATTGGCAGCGATTATCCAATTTCTGTTTCTTTGCCTGCAAACCCAAGTGCAATTGCAAAAGTCAAAGTATCTTTTTCAATCCCTGGCGCATCTGATGTACTTCGTTTCAAATACCTTAAAGTACATTATTCAACGGCAACTGCTAGCACTGATCCGTCAATCAGCGCATCTAATGTTAATCTTTTACCAAGTGCTACCTCTGGTGAGATTTCGTATACTATAGTCAATCCTGTAGCAGAAACCCATCTAACTGCTTCAGCCACTTCTGGAGGAGATTGGATCTCTAACGTAACTGTCAATGAGGGAACAAATAAGGTAACCTTTACTACGACTGCAAATACATCGGCAAAACGTGTAGGAATAATTCATCTAGTATATGGATCAGATTTAGCAACAAAAGATGTGACAATTACCCAAGCTGGTCTGTATACTGTGACCTATACTACTGCACAAACAGGTGGAACGCTGGTTGTTAAGAATGGGGAAGATGTCGTAACTACTGGCGATAAATTACCTGCAGGAACGGTATTAACTATTACAGCAACTCCAGATGAGACACATGCATTTAGAAACTGGCAATATAATAAAGGTGCAGGATGGCAAACAAAAACGGCAAACTTTGATTACACTATTGACGATAACAATGTAGAGTTCCGTGCAAACTTCGATGATGCCTATCCTGTCAATTTCAGTATAAATGGTCAAATTGCATCAACCGCTCGCTTTGCAGACGGTAAGAAAATCACATTCCCAGCAAGTGTTACGTCTTTTGATGGCTATGATTTTGTTGGTTGGGCATCAAGTGCAATTGACGGTTCTGTCGCTGATAAGCCAACATTGGTAGACACCAATAATGAGACAATGGGTACGGCAGAAAAGACTTACTATGCAGTATATGTAAAGAACAAGTATGTTGCAGCGTTCAATGCCGCAGATATTACGGCAACGCCATTAACAGGAACTAGAACTTGGACACATGCCGGATCAGATATTTCTTTGTATATTTCTGCTGGACAGCATTATACTGGTGGTACTCCCAGGACATTTACTGTAAAAAAAGGCACAACAAATTACTTCCAGATTTCTGCTCCTACTGGCTACAAGTTAAATAAATTGACAGTTACAATAAGTGAATCAAAATATAAGATTAATAGTGTCGAATCAGGTGCTTCAGTATCAACATCGTCCACAACACAGACTGTATCATTCACTTCTGACATGAACTCGGTAAAATGTTACGCTACATCTGACAACCAGATTCGTGCAACAAATATTGTCGTTGAAGCTATAAAGCCCGAGGGTTATTGCACAACTTTGACACAGAGTGCTGTAATTACAGCTGCCAAATATGCTACATTCTATTCTATATCTGCATTAGACTTTACAGGAACTGGTATTACCGCATATACCGCTACAGACAACGAGACATCTGTAACCTTGAACGAGATAACGTCTGGCAAGGTACCAGCCTATACTCCAGTCGTCCTGTACAATGCTGATGCAGATGGCACAGCCATCAACGTTCCTGTAATCGCATCTGTAACTTCTGTAGGTGACAACGACCTAAGAATCTCTTCAGGAAAAGATGTCAATAACATGTATGTATTGGCAAAGAAGCCCACCATTGGTTTCTATCCTTGGAATGGTACGACAGACTTAAGCGCTGGCAAGGTTTACTTGCAGGCCAAGGCTTCATATGGTGCTCGTGCGTTCCTCGGCTTCAACGACGATGTTACTGCTATTGAGGCAGTAAAGGCTCAGAACGTAGTAAAGGGTGAGTACTTCAACCTTGCAGGTCAGCGTGTAGCTCAGCCCAATAAGGGACTCTATATCGTGAATGGAAAGAAAGTGGTAAACAAATAATCATGGAGGACAGCAATATGAAGAAAACATATATCAACCCAGCCATTGAAGTGGTGGAACTGAAGATGAACTGCCAAATATTAGCAGGCTCTTTAGATAAATATACAGAAGAAGTGACTAGCGAAGGAGACGTTCTCTCTCGTTCCTTCGATTTCGACGACGAAGAAGAAGACTGGTAATCCCTCAAAGAAATTACACAGTAGGGTCGGTTCCACTGTGTAATTTCTTACCCCATACCCGCAGGGCATTGGCCCTGCGTGGTACATATAGTTTTTTTATAATGGGCTCGCAGATGCATCGAGAGGTGCCGAGCCGAAAGTTATTTTTATTAGTTATGTAAATTAGTTTCTATGCTGCCTGCGGCTCGTGAGAGTCGCAGGCAGTTCTTACCTTATTTGTCTTTGGGGCGCGTGAGCGTCAGGGGCAGCTTCGCTTAAAAATCCGCTGCATTATTTTGCTTTTTCGTTTTTTCTTCTTAACTTTGCAGTCTCGTTATGGAACAGAAGGATATATATATATTAGGTATAGAGTCGAGCTGTGACGACACGTCGGCGGCTGTGTTGAAGAATGGCGTGCTGCTGTCGAACGTGACGGCGTCGCAGGCTGTACACGAGTCGTATGGCGGCGTGGTGCCTGAGCTGGCCTCGAGGGCACACCAGCAGAATGTGGTGCCCGTGGTACACGAAGCCATCAAGCGGGCAGGCATCCAGAAGGAGCAGCTGTCGGCCGTGGCTTTTACACGCGGTCCGGGGCTGATGGGTTCGCTGCTGGTAGGCGTCAACTTCGCCAAGGGCTTTGCCCGTTCGCTGGGCATTCCGCTGATAGACGTGAACCACCTGCAGGGGCACGTAATGGCACACTTTATCAAGGAAATAGGACCTGACGGAGAACCGTCGGGCACACTGCCCCCGCTGCCGTTCCTCTGCCTGCTGGTCAGTGGCGGTAACTCGCAGATAGTCAAGGTGAACGCCTACAACGATATGGAGGTGCTGGGACAGACGATAGACGACGCTGCCGGCGAGGCTATCGACAAGTGTTCGAAGGTGATGGGACTGGGCTATCCCGGTGGTCCGATCATCGACCGGCTGGCCCGTCAGGGCAATCCGAAGGCCTATCAGTTCTCTGAGCCGCACATCCCTGGACTGGACTATAGCTTCTCAGGCTTGAAGACGTCGTTCCTGTATAACCTGAGGAAATGGGTGGAGGACGATCCCGACTTCATCGAGCACCACAAGGAAGACATTGCCGCCTCGCTGGAATGGACCATCGTCGACATACTGATGAAGAAGCTCAAGCTCGCCGTCAAGCAGACAGGCATCAAGCATGTGGCGGTGGCCGGCGGCGTGAGTGCCAACAACGGCCTGCGCAACGCTTTCCACGATCATGCCAAGCGCTATGGCTGGACGATATACATTCCGAAGTTCAGCTACACGACAGACAATGCCGCCATGATAGGCATTGTGGGCTACTATAAGTTCCTGGACAAGCAGTTCTGTCCGATTGACGCGCCAGCGTTCAGCAAAGTCACGTTTAATTGACCATTGGACCATTGGACAATTTCACCATTGGACAATTTCACAATTCAATCGTCAAATAGTAAATAGTAAAATCGTAAAATAGTAAAATTAATCCATGGATTTTGAAAGTAAGATTATCAGCAGGGAAGTCAGCCAGATGCTGTGGGAGATGGAGAAAACCGTAGGTACTGCCGAGAGCTGTACGGGAGGCCGTATCGCCGAAGCCATCATTGCCGTGCCTGGCGCTTCGAAATACTTCAAGGGCGGCATCATCTCGTATGTCGACGAAACCAAGGAGAATCTGCTGGGTGTAGACCCGCAGGTGATGATAGAGAAGACTGCCGTCTGTGAGGAAGTGGCTATTCAGATGGTCGTTGGAGCCTGTAAGGCGCTGAATACCGACTACGCCATTGCGTCGACGGGCTTTGCCGGACCTACGGGTGGTCCCAAGGAGATTCCCATCGGCACCATTTGGTTGGCATGCGGCAATCAGGACCATCAGGTGACGATGTTGATTCAGGAGAACCACGGACGTGACATTAACCTGGCCATTGCCACCAATAAGGCGATGGAATTGTTCCTCAATTTCCTGAAAACGGAGACTGAAACAAGCGAAAAGGAAGGGTAAAGTATA
>Ga0256405_10001849_pt1 | contig 53995 bp, 33 predicted proteins | sample RumenRJG_02DNA_FD_189096 | JGI IMG/M metagenome (GOLD analysis project Ga0256405, IMG submission 189096) | Bovine rumen microbial communities from Lethbridge, Alberta, Canada - RJG_02 | ecosystem: Host-associated > Mammals > Digestive system > Stomach > Rumen | place: Canada: Alberta... | reverse complement strand
CGAAAAAACCGAGGGCATCCTTCAGAATTTCGTTCGCGCTTTTCAGCTCTTCATTTTCTTTTTTCAGCCTTGCAATTTCATCCTGAATCTCATCTTCTGATTTCTTTCCCGCCTTGTTCTTTTTGGACCTCTGCTTTCTCCATCCGCTCAGCGTTTCATAATTCAAGTTAAGCTGCCCGCAGGCTTTCTTGACTCCTATGTCGTCCGAGAGCTTCAATGCCTCGTCCTTGAAATTTTGATCGTACATTTTCATTGCCATTCTCCTTGCTTTTTCGGCAATTCTGGCACTGTACTTTTATTATATCAGTCCACCTGCTTGGCACCGGATTGCGGTACAATCCATGCACAACCGCATATATTGTACACGTTCCGGTGAATTCTGTCAAAGGATGGCGAACCATCCAAAACACAAGGAGTATTCACATGTCAGTGAAAAAAATTATCGACACCAGTTCCTTTCAGGACACCCGGAGCATCATTTCCCTCAAACTGCATCCCATCGCTTTCAGGGACGGAATGGGGTGCTACGGCACCATTACCCGCAACACGGCAAACATGGACAACATAATCGCCCGCATCAGTAAAAAAGACACAGGCCTGAGCGATTATACCGTAAAGCACGTTGTTTACCTGCTGCGGGACGAAATAATAGAAGCACTGCGCACCGGGCAGTCAGTGGACATGTTCGGGCTTGGCACTATGTTCTTTGCCCCGGACGGAGCAATCAAGGGCGATAACCCCACTCCGTCATCAATTCCCAGGATAACGCCGCGCTTTACCATGAGCCAGCTTGCAGGCGAGATTGCTGCAGGACAGAAGGTAGACCGTATAGAAATAGGCAGCGGTGCTCCGCGGATAGACAGCGTGACAGACCTGTTTACCGGGAAAAATGACGGCACGCTTACGGCCGGCAAGACGGTGCGCATAAGCGGCAGTGCGCTTAAAATCGGCGGCACGGGCAGCGGCATTTTCCTTGTGGCTGCAGCAGCTGACGGAGAACCGGACAGTGATGAAAGCAATTGGATTTCCGTGCAGCGCATAGTTACCAACAAGCCCGGCTCGCTGGAATTCTGGCTGCCGCCGGAAGTCTCTCCGGGCAGCTGGAGCATTGCACTGCGCACTTCGTTCCTGAGCGCAAAGACAGAGCGCAAGAGCGCTGTAACCGTGTTCAGCAAACCGGTACAGATTATCACGGAATAGTACAAAAAAAACAGCGCCCCCGGCTGGGAATTATCCGCGGCCGGGGGTGTTTGTTTTACAGAGAATGTTTTACTTTTAAAACGAGCTTAATAACTTAATCCCAGAAACTGGCATTTTGCCACTGTATATGCTATACTGCTTTTATGCCGTTTTGGGAAGCACAAAACAATTTTCCTGCACCGGCACGAAGGAGGTTCACGTGAAGAAACTGCTGCCCCTGTTGATTGCCGCCGCAGGTCTGTGTGCGTGCACAGCCCGCCGTTCCGGTACAGACACCGGTACCGCCGCAGTGGCCGATGAAAGTACAGCTGTCCCCGTCATGGCAGAAGCCACCGTTCCTGCTGCCGCAGAGGAACCATCCGTGCCGGATGCTGCGCCCTCCACGAAAGCGGAGCCGGCAGCTGTACCAGCTCCCCGCATACAGGAGCTGAACTTAGACGCGCTGCGCCTTAAACCTTCCATATATATAGCAGAAGCAAACAAGCTTGATGGTGCGCACAATGTGTATGACAATTCAGTGCTTTTCCCCATAGGGTTTTCAAAGGACGGAAAGTTTGCATGCCTTTCAGAAGTCTCGCTGGAAGGAAAGGGAGCGGTGGATCCGTCCTTCTTCATACAGGACCTTGTAACAGACAGCATTGTCTGCAGCATTGAAAGTCCCCAGCCCGGCAGTGACGATATGGATACAGCAGCCTTCGTACAGCTGATGCACGAAGCTATCGATGCAGCGCTGGCAGAATTCGGGATACAGCAGGTGCCGTGTACATTTCTGCCGTTCCCCTGCACCGGGGCAGGCGGAACACTTGATGTCCGGGTTGAAGTTTCGGACACCGGCAAACTCCTGTACGACATGTTCAAAATCATTGACTACACCTGCATTGCAACAGACGGCAGCGGCAGGAAAAAAATCATTACCACAAAGAAAGACACTGCGCTTGACGATGTTTACGTCTGCGGCTACATCAGCAATCCCTTCGAAGACAGAATCGCCGTTGTGCTTGCAGAAAAGGCTTTCGGCTTTGAAGGCTGCGACCTGCGCTATTCCGTGCTCGGCTGCAGCCAGAGTGCAGGCTTCAGCGCGAAGTAGGCTGCGGGGGCAGCTGTCCGCCGCTTCCTGCAAGCTGCTCCAGTTCCTGAATGAACAGCCGTGCATACTTGGTCGGTTCCGTGCGTTCATTCAGGATGTAGCCCACTTCAATGGATTCGTCGCCCTCGGTCTCCAGAGGAACGGAAACTATCTGCGTTCCGTTCAAATCGCTCGTTATCACACCTGTGCAGATGGTGTAGCCGTCCAGACCAATCAGCAGGTTGAAGAGCGTTCCCCGGTCGGAAACATGAATCACTTTTCTGCGGCTGACGGTGCTCAGGATTTCCTCTGAAAAATAAAATGAATTGAAATCCCCCTGCTCAAAGCACAGGAAGGGAAAATCTTCCAGATCATGGAGCGACACCGACTGCTTTGCTGCCAGCGGATTGTCCCTGCTGATGAACACGTGCGGCGATGCTGTAAAAAGTGCATGGAAGGCCAGATGGTTTTCCTTGAACAGCTTCTGCATGACATTCCGGTTAAAATGGTTCAGGTACAGAATTCCCGTCTCGCTCTTGAGGTTGCGCACGTCTTCGATGATTTCATACGTCCGCGTCTCGCGCAGCGTAAACTCATATTCGTCGGCATTGGTTTTCCGCACAAGGTTCACAAAGGCATTCACCGCAAATGCATAGTGCTGCGTTGAAAACGAACAAATCTGCCGCGACGGTTTTTTGTTGGTGTAGCGCTGTTCCAGCAGGTCGCTCTGCTCCACCACCTGCCGCGCGTACGAAAGGAATTCCTCTCCGTCTGCGGTGAGCGTAATGCCCTTTGCGTTGCGCATAAAAATTTCTATGCCAAGCTCCGCTTCCAGTTCCTTCACCGAATTCGAAAGCGCCGGCTGCGTTATAAAGATGTTCCGCGCGGCCTGTGTTATCGAACGGTATTCCACAATTTTCAAGATATATTTCAACTGCTGCAGTGTCATAGCTCCAGTATACCCATAATTAAAACTTATGTCATGCCATAGAAAAACAGATTTTGATTATATTTGCACTTTGCGCTATGGTATTCCCTATGAAAACGATAAGAAAATGTTCCGTAATCGGATACCCGCGTGTGGGGGCACAGCGCGAACTTAAGTTTGCCTCCGAAAAATATTTCAAGGGCGACATCGACTCCGGCGCACTGGAAGCTGCCGCAAAGACTCTGCGCGCCAGTAACTGGAAAACCCAGCAGGATGCCGGGATTGATTTTATTGCTTCCAATGATTTTTCTTTTTACGACGGAATGCTGGACACGGCATTCATGCTCGGTGTGATTCCCGCCCGCTACAAAAACCTGTGTCTTTCCAAACTGGACACCTTCTTTGCAATGGCGCGCGGCTACCAGGACGGCAAGGATGACGTTACAGCCCTGCCGATGAAAAAATGGTTCAACACGAACTACCACTACATTGTGCCGGAAATCGAAGCCGGTACGGAATTCCGCCTTGACGCATCTAAGATAAAAGATGAATACAATGAAGCCCGCGCAGCCGGTGTACAGACAAAGATTAACGTTATCGGGCCGTACACGTTCCTGAAGCTGGCGCACTATACCGGCGGCAAAGCTGCAGCTGACTATGCAGCAGCTGCAGCTGCCAGCTACAAGCAGCTGCTTGCCGAATGTGCAGGACTCGGTGCGGAATGGGTTCAGATTGAAGAACCGTGCCTGGTGCTCGATCTGTCCGATGCAGACAAAGAGTTGTTCAGGACGCTGTACGGGCAGATTCTGCCGGACAAGCAGGTAAAGGTTCTGCTGCAGACATACTTTGGCGATGTGCGCGATTTTTACACGGAGCTGTGTACCTTTGCTTTTGATGCGCTCGGCCTGGACTTTGTGGAAGGAAAAGAAACGCTCCGGCTTATCAGGGAACACGGATTTCCCAAGGACAAGCTGCTTTTTGCCGGCGTTGTAAACGGCAAGAACATCTGGCGGAACAACTACGAAAAAACTGCCGCCCTCATTGCTGCCATAGAAGAGGCTGCGGGTGGAGCAGAAATCGTACTGAGCACAAGCTGCTCGCTGCTCCACGTACCATACACAACACGGAACGAAGCTAAACTTTCCGCTGAAGTTCTTGCGCACTTTGCTTTTGCAGAAGAAAAACTTTGCGAACTCAAGGAACTTGCTTCCCTTGATGAAAAGGCCTGTGCTGCAAATAAGGCACTCTTTGCCGCAGAACGCACCGGAAAAAACCAGGCGCTTGCAGACAAAATCAGCAGCCTGAGTGCAAAAGATTTTACCCGGCTCCCTGCATTTGCAGAGCGCGAAGCAATTCAGAAGAAGGCACTCAATCTGCCGCCCTTCCCTACCACAACAATCGGTTCGTTTCCGCAGACAAAAGAAGTGCGCGCAAACCGTGCCGGATTCAAAAAAGGGCTGGTAACAAAAGAACAGTACACGGATTTCAACAGGCAGATGATTGCACGCTGCATCAAGCAGCAGGAAGAGATTGGGCTTGATGTTCTTGTGCACGGGGAGTTCGAGCGCAATGATATGGTTGAATACTTTGGCGAAAACCTTGACGGCTACCTGTTCACGCAGAATGCATGGGTGCAGTCATACGGAACGCGCTGCGTAAAGCCTCCGATTATCTGGGGCGACATCACGCGCAAGAAGCCGATTACCGTTGACTGGTCGGTGTATGCACAGAGCTGCACAAAGCACTTTGTAAAAGGAATGCTCACCGGTCCCGTTACAATTCTTAACTGGTCATTTCCGCGCGAAGACATCAGCCTTAAGGAATGTGCATTCCAGATTGCACTTGCAATCCGCGATGAAGTGCTTGACCTTGAAAAAAACGGCATACAAATCATACAGATTGATGAAGCGGCACTCAAGGAAAAACTTCCGCTCCGCAGGGAAGACTGGCACAGCGAATATCTGGACTGGGCAATTCCTGCATTCAATCTTGTTCATTCAGGATGCAAGGCGCAGACACAGATTCATACGCACATGTGCTATTCGGAATTCATTCCGATTATTACAGACATTGACAACATGGATGCCGACGTCATCACATTTGAGGCAAGCCGCTCCAATCTTGAAATTCTTCAGGCACTGAAAGAAAAGCATTTCCGCACAGAAGTTGGCCCCGGTGTCTACGACATTCATTCACCCCGTGTTCCCGGCACAGAAGAGATTCTTGCTGCCGTCCGCAAAATGAAGCAGTACGTGAATCCGGCAAAACTGTGGATCAACCCCGACTGCGGATTAAAGACGCGCGGAGAAACAGAAACGACGGCAAGTCTTAAAAACATGGTTGCTGCTGCAAAGCAGGCAAGGAGCGAAGGCTGATGATAGACAACAACATTTTCGGCAGAAAAACAGTTTTTTCCTTTGAAGTATTTCCTCCAAAGAAAACATCGTCCATAGAAACAATCTACCGGACGCTGGACGAACTTTCCGACCTTTCGCCGGATTTCATAAGCGTAACATACGGCGCCGGCGGAAGTGAAAACTGTTCGAACACACTGGAAATTGCAAAGAGAATCAAGCTGTCGTGCAATGTCGAAAGTGTTGTGCATCTTCCCTGCCTGTACCTTTCAAAGGATGAAGCGCGGGGCATGCTTGCTGATTTCCGCGGCAACGGCATCGAGAACATTCTTGTGCTGCGCGGTGACCGCATAGAAGGAAGAACGCCCGCCGGTGACTTTCTGCATGCCTCGGACTTGAGCAGCTTTATCCGTGCGGAAGCAGGCAGCGGCTTCCACCTTTCTGCTGCATGTTACCCGGAAAAGCATCCGGAATCAAAAGATGTTCTGGACGAAATTCATAACCTGAAGTTCAAGGTTGAAAGCGGCTGCAGGCATCTGATTTCGCAGCTATTCTTTGACAATCATGTATTCTACAAATTCGTGGAAAACTGCCGCCTTGCCGGAATAAATGCACCAATCGAAGCGGGCATCATGCCGGTGACAAACCGGGCGCAGATTGAACGCATGGTCAGCCGCTGCGGCGTCATGCTGCCAGAAAAATACAAAGTCATGCTGGAAAAATACGGCGGCAATGACGATGCAATCATGGACGCAGGCATTGCCTATGCCGTGAACCAGATTATAGATCTTGTGAGCCACGGCGTTGACGGCATTCACCTGTACACGATGAACAAGCCGCAGATTGCACGCAGAATCCATGATGCAGTAAAGAACATTCTTGCCATTCCGCGGGACTGCCCGGCAAAGGCATCGTAACGCAGCCCCGCGTCAGGCTGGAGGGGGAAGCCTTAATCTCAGAAGTCCGGCTGTACATCCTTGATGATGTCGGCCGTCTTCCGTTCAACCCATTCCCAGATAACAATGTCCGGCTGCACCTGCAGGATGTCTGCTTTTGCATCTTCCGTGATGCGGGAAAAACGATAGTCAACCGAAGCAAAGTAGGGGGCAAGGAACGGTTCCAGTGCTTCGCTGAATGAATCGCCGAAAAGCAGTGCACGCGGCAGTGCATTCCCGCCGTCTTCCGCTGTGTTGCTGCCGGAGGGCACGGACTCCGGCACCCGCTGGACGGAAACCGCCCAGTCATCGCCGTATGCCGGCAACCCCAGCAGAGACACAAGATCGCCGTGCCCGTTCATCGGCGAAAACGTATGCGTATAGCGCGGCGCAGGAAAATCTGCATCGGGAAACAGTCCGCACAGAAGCGGGCGTGCATATTCCGCCATAATCATCGCGCCGAGTCCGTTCCAGTGGGTGTCCGTCTTAAAGTAGAGGGGAACGCCATAGGACTCTTTGCGCGCACGGATTTCTTCCAGCGGAAACACAAAGGGAATGCCGGCCGCAGAAAGCACGGCAGCAAACTGTTCCCCGCGGGTGATTCCTTCCGGCTGCGCCAGCGGGTAAAATTCTCCGTAGACATTGTGCTTGTTCGGGCAGATGAGTACAAGGAATTCCATGCCGTGCGCCCGGCACCATTCACGGCGGTTCTGCAGCAGTTCCACGCCGCGCGCAAGCTGCTGCTCCGTCAGTATGTCTTCTTTCAGAAAGTTCTTCAGGTTATCGTCATCACCGCCGCGCACATCGATATAGAAGAGCCAGCCTTCCTTTCCCATCAGCACCATTCTGTCTGAAAAGCAGGAATGCAGGATACCCGCATCCAGCGTGCTGTGCAGCAGGCGCAGCGGGGAACGCAGGCCAAAGCGGTCGCTGATATAGGCTTCTGCTTCGGAAAAAAAAGCCGGGTTCAGCGCAGTGCCGGAAAGCAGATGCGGCGGCGGCGCAAGAAGGCGTTTTTCCCCGGCGGCTTCCGTGCCGGAAAAATTAAAGAGCAGCGCGGGCAGCAGCAGAAAGCCCATGAGCACACACAAGAACACAATCCGGATAATTTTATTGCTTTCCATACGTCAGAACCTAAAGTAGATAAAGGGATTATAGGAGCCGCCGGCAAGGCTTGCAGCACACAGCAGCAGCAGCACAAAAAGCACAATGTACTTGAGCACGGAACGCAGCGCAGCGCCCCGGCCAGTACCAGCATTGTTTGACACGCACGGAAGGCGGCGCCACCACGGAAATGCAAAGAGCACGGCAAACACCAGCACCAGCCAGAAGCGCGCGTCACAGATAAGCTGAAGGCGCGGGGAATCATACACAGGACCGGCACATCCAACATTCACGCCGAACATTTTCAAAATGATTTTTAAACCGGTTTTGGTTCCGGTGCGGAAGAACACCCACAGCAGGCAGACGGAACAGAGCGTATAGAGCCGGGCGGCAGCGCTGCTCAGCAGTGCCGGTACCCGATGCACGGTTTGTCTGGAAGGAAGTTCCTGCTGCCCATTTCCGGTACCCGCGGAGCAGCATGCAGGGGCAGGTTTCCCGGCAAAGCATTTCCGCAGGCCGGCGGCAACACTTTCCACCATGAGCAGCGTGCCGTGCCCCAGCCCCCACACAATAAAGTTAAAGGCCGCGCCATGCCACAGGCCGGTCAGGAAAAAGACAATGTATTTGTTGATGACCGTGCGCACCCTGCCCCGGCGGTTTCCGCCAAGCGGAATGTAAAGGTAGTCACGGAACCACGAAGACAGCGAAATGTGCCAGCGCCGCCAGAAATCCTTTACGCTTGCGGCAGCATAGGGATAGTTGAAGTTTTCGCGGAATTCAAAACCGAAGATTTTTCCCAGCCCAATCGCCATATCCGAGTAGCCGGAAAAATCATAGTAAATCTGCAGCGCATACGCAACGGCAGCAAGCCATGCAGCAGGCCAGCGGTAGGCCTCCAGCGGCAGCCCGTAGATATCGTCCACGGCAGAAGCAAGCACGTTGGCAAGCAGCACTTTTTTTGCAAGCCCGACGACAAAGCGTTCAAAACCGGAAACAACTTTGTCAAGGCTGTGACGGCGGCTGGCAATCTGTGCGTCAATGTCTGCATAGCGCACAATCGGTCCGGCAATCAGCTGAGGGAAAAATGCAATGTACAGTCCCAGCCGCAGCAGGTTCCGCTGCATCAGGCTGTGGTCGCGGTACACGTCGATCACGTAGGAAAGCGCCTGAAACGTATAAAAGGAAATACCGACCGGCAGCACCAGCTGCGGCAGCGGCAGGCTGCGCCCCGTGAGTGCAGCAGCAATGTCCCCCGCAAAGCCAAGGTATTTGAACGTGAACAGTACGGCCAGATTCGCAGCAACGGCAAGCAGCAGGAACGCCCGCCCGCCCCTGCCGCAGACAAGCTGCCCGAACATCCAGTTCATCACAATGGAAAGCAGCATGAGAATAACATACTGGGGATTCCCCCACGCATAGAAAAACAGCGACGCGAACAGCAGAAAAATATTCCGGGCTTCTCCCCGCAGCAGGTAGTACACAATGAGCACAGAGGGAAAAAAGAAAAACAGGAACGGAAGAGAACTAAAAACCATAATGCTTTTTTATAGTATACTCTTGCGCAGGCTTTTGCAAGTGGCCGGAAAACTGAGCCGCGGAAATCAGTTTTTGAGAGGAACATCCCCGCACCCCGTCAATTGAGGGGAACCCCACCCCGGCAGATAATTTTTTGCAGAAATTTGCTCCGCTTTTTGCGAAAAATGCATAGTCGCATACAATCTATACTATATATGGAAGAAAATTTTATCTATGAAGCCGCCAGCGTGCACAGCGAACAGGCGGATGCCCCCGACCGTGCAACGGCGGCGGCACAGAAAGCATTCGGCATAACAAGCCTGACGGCGTGGCAGCACATTGTCATCGCAAATGTCATGGATGCCGTAGAACACAGCAGCCTTCAGCAGGACAGAGCTGCGGAGGCTGTGGAGAGTGCGGCAGCGGGGGCTGCAGCAGCACAGTCTGCGGCCGGAACAGGCAACGTCTCCCAGTCTGCGCCAGAAGATGCAGACGACGTGTGCTGCAACGGCAGGCAGATTGTGCTGCTGCCGACAGGTGCCGGGAAATCGCTCTGCTTCCTGGTACCCGCGCTCATGCTGCCGCGGCCAACACTCGTCATCTATCCCCTGCTGGCACTCATGGCAGACCAGCAGCGCCGCATGGAAGCCGGCGGCATGGACTGCGTGGTACTGCGCGGCGGCCAATCCCGGCAGGAGCGGGACAGCTGCTTTGCGCGCATCCAGGCAGGTGCAAAAATCATCCTTGCAAACCCGGAAGTGCTGCAGGATGCAAAGCTTGTGGACCGGCTGGCACACTGCGGCATAGCACATGCCGCCATTGACGAGGCACACTGCGTAAGCGAATGGGGCGACACGTTCCGCCCGGCATACCTTACGCTGGGAGCAATTCTGCAAAAGCTCAATCCCCCGGCAGTCACTGCATTCACGGCAACCGCATCATCTGCGGTGCTGGCGCGGGTGTCGGAAGTGCTTTTCGGCGGCAGCGCCCACATCATCCGCAGCGAAAGCGACCGTCCCAACATCCACTACAACGTCATCAACACCTATGCCAAGCGGCGGGAGGCATTCAGGCTTGCCGTTTCGGAGCAGAAGCCGCTGCTCATATTCTGCGGCACGCGGGCAAAATCAGAAGACATGGCGCGGGAACTTGCTGCGTACTACGGCGGGGGCGAAGACTGCCCGGTTCGCTTCTACCATGCAGGACTGGAAAAAGAAGAAAAAAGCGCCATAGAACAGTGGTTCCACAGCAAGAAAGACGGCATACTCTGCTGCACCTGCGCCTATGGCATGGGCGTAGACAAAAAAGACATCCGCACCGTCATTCATTTGGAACCGAGCCCATCGGTGGAAGCCTACGTGCAGGAAGCCGGACGGGCGGGGCGCGACGGCGGCACCGCACAGGCCTACCTGCTCTGGAGCAGCGCGGATTCCCGCAGGGGCGGAGCGCTTGCCCCCTTTGCAGAAGCAGCAACGTGCCGCCGGCAGGTGCTGCTTGATGCGCTGGGCGGGGAACAGGCAGTATGCAGCGGCTGCGATGTCTGCAGGCGCGGCACGGCTGCACCCCCGGCAGCAGATGCAGAACTGGTTCTGCAGATTATCAGGAAGAACAAAAATCTTTACACGCAGGATGACTGCGCATTACATGCCCAGGCCCTGCTGGAAAAAAGGGACGCGGGAATATTCTCGCAGCACGTCTGGTACAGCGGAGACTGCCGGGACATAGTAGATGCGCTCATCGCGGAAGGAAAAGTACGGAAAGGCTCCCGGCTGTGGGAAGGCAGGCTTTCTGCGGGAAAAAGCAGCCTGGGGAAAGTCCCCAAGCCATAGCAGCGGAATTTATTTCTCCGCGGCAGCCGCCCCTTCTTCTTCGGCACCTTCTGCCGGGGCAGGAGGCGGCGGGGCTTTCTTGACCACCGTGCGGCGCTTCACAACCACGGGTTTCTTGCGGTAGTTAACCACATAATTCGCGATTGACACGATAAGAACCATTGCCACCGTGATGAAAATGACGCGCCAGTCCATGAGAACCTGTTTTATCAGCGGTATAAAAGCCACAGTATTCATACGTTCCATATCGGCAGGAATGCGGTACAACTTAAGCCCGCCGTACGGAATCAGGGAGGAAGCACCGTAAAGTCCCTGCCGCAAAATTGACAGACGCAAGTCCCTATACTATAATTAATAGACCTGTTCGGAAACTACGTTTCCGCTCAGGTCGGCGAGTTTAAAATCGCTCAAATAGCGCGATTTTAAACATCGCATTCTAGTGTAACCTGTTCTGAAACTGAAGTTTCCGAACAGGTTTAATAGTACCGGGCCAGTTTCAAAAGTCGTTTGCAGACACGCCGTTTCATTGCGGTTTTGGGCTTAATCCGGAGAAAGTGGCTATGCTTTGTGTAAACTATTCAGGCCTGTTCGGAAAACTGACATTTCCGGGCAGCACTTTTTTCGGGAAGGTACCATGAGAAAACATTTCGTTCTGGTTCTGATGATGCTGGCAGCATGTCCGCTGTTTGCAAAAGAAAAAAACTGGGTGCAGGATGGGATTCTTCTTTCTGCAGACGGCAAAACAATTTCGTTCAGCAGCTTTGTCACTTCAATCGGGAACAGCACCGTTGCTTCCAGCGTAGAGACAATCCGCAGCTACAACAACAGCACGGTGGAACGGTGGGCCAGGGAACACGGCTGGAAAGTATGCGCCGTCAGCCCGGAATACACGGAGTTTTCAAAAAAGGATTCGCGCGCATTAAAAATTGACGGCATGGAAAGCGGCGATGAATACTGGAGCATCAGAAGAAAGAAAGCACAGGCGGACTGGATTACTACAACGGATGTCAAAGGTCCGTTCAGCAGCAACAAGGAAGCTCAGAATTATGAAACGATAAATGACAGCATAAAGTCGTACCTTGTTCCCTTTGATGACGGCAGCATGATGCTGGTAAAGGCAGAGCAGAACCTGCAGATCCGTTACCTGGACAAGAAGTTAAATCAGACCGGCGAACGGAATATAAAGCTGGAGCTTCCCCTGTTCGGAGGCTTCTTTGCTTCTGCCGACGGCACTTATTACGTCATAAGCGGGCAGGAAAACACAAAGGATTCTGACTCGGTAGAAGTCATCAGGGTAACAAAATATGATTCCACGTGGAAGCGCCTGGCAGCATATTCGCTGTTCGGCGGAAACACAAGCACGCCGTTTACCGGCGGTCTTTCCTGCACGGAGCTGGACAGGCATCTGTACATCCGCACGGGGCACATCATGTATGCCGGGAAAGACGGCCTGAAGCATCAGGCGAACATGGCGCTGGATCTGGACAAAGAGACGATGAAAGCCGTGTACACCATGACAGGCATAAGCAGCATTGGCTACAGCCAGTATGTAAGCCATTCATTCAATCAGCTTGCTGCAACAAAGAACGGCATTTTTGTGGGTGCCGACCATGGGGATGCCTATCCGCGCGCCATTGTGATTGGCAAGAACAAACGCGGGCTCCACGAAGATGACGGAGGAAACGGCGCGTACACCTATCAGAACATCTGCACGATTCCCGGTGCCGTCGGCGACAACACAACCGGAACGTCGCTTGGTGACATTGCAGTTTCGGACACACATTATCTTGTTGCATACAATCAAGTCTTTGATGAGTTTTTCAAGAACAAAAACAAAAAGACCAGAAACATTTTTCTTGCTTCCATAGAAGACACAAAAGATGGATTTGCCAAGCCGGTCATTCAGAAAATCACGGACTATGAGCAGGGCATGGATCCGGCGCGCACGCCTCATCTGGTCTGCTACGGAAGGAACAAATTCCTTTTGCTGTGGTCGCGCCATACCACCGTGTTCTACACGGAACTTGACGGTACCGGCAGGCACGGTTTGATACACAGTTTTGAGGGTGCACTTTCTGACTGCAAGCCGGTGCTTTGCAACGGTTATATAACCTGGTATGTAACAGAAGGTTCCAAAATTACATTTTACCGCATCGATGCGCAGCATGTTGATTGGGGCGCATCTGTTGTGCGCGGTGACGTCAAGGCATCATCTGCAGCAGTAGAAAACCTGGAGCCGCAGAAGCCGGCTGAACCTGCAAAACCAGAGCCACAAAAACCTGCTGAGCCCGCAAAGCCGGAACCTCAAAAGCCGGCGGAACCTGCAAAGCCAGAGCCGCAAAAACCGGCGGAACCTGCAAAGCCGGAACCGCAAAAACCGGCGGAACCTGCAAAGCCGGAGCCGCAAAAACCGGCGGAACCTTCAAAGACGGAAGCGAAAAAACCGGCGGAACCTTCAAAGACGGAAGCGAAAAAACCGGCAAAAACACCGCGCTCGGTTGAAATTGCACAGAACGGAAAAGCCGTTCGCTGCAAGAACTATGAATACGGAACCGGTGATTTTACGACCAAAGAAAACTGCTACATCTGGGATTTCTCTGAGTACATCTCTGAACCCGGGCAGTACACAATTCTGTTCAACTATCAGTATTATAACGGCACCGTCTCTGACAACGGAATCACTATGTCAGAGGCTGCCGTGCTGGTTGACGGCAAACTGTTTGCATCGTTCCCCGCAGAAAAGAAGATTTACATGAATTCACGGAAAGGCAGTTTTACCTTTACGCTGCCTGCAAAAGCAAAAAAGGTGGAACTGACTGCATTTGTAAAATGCTTAAAGAACAAGGGATTTTACGGAACCATCGATGTCATCCATGACAGAACGCTTATCATTCCCCGCGGCAGAACGGAACTGCTGCGTGAAGAATTCAGCGCACGCAAAGATTTTGACAACGTAAAAATCCCGGAAACAATTTCGGTGATCGGCCCCCATGCACTGGAACGGACGCCCATGGAAAAGATGGAAGTTCCCGGCACGGTGAAAAAACTCGGCGATTTTGCATTCTTTGATATGCCGAACCTGAAAGAGATTGTGCTGCACGAAGGCGTAGAGGAACTGGGCGAATACTGCATCAACACAAGGGATTATGCAACAATAACCGTGACCGTGCCGGATTCGCTTTCCGTGTTCAGCCGCTACTGCATATCAAATAATTCAATATGGATTCTAAGCAAGGGCAGCAAAGCCGACGAATATGCAAAGAATCAGCGCTTCATCACGTTGAAATACACAAACGTAACGTATGCAACGCCGCCGGAAGCCCAGCTGTCACTTCCGCAGGAAGCCGTCATTCCGGAAGGAACCATGAAAAACTACGCTTATGAAAGCGGCGACTTCACCCTTTCCGATGCGAACTACCGCTGGGATTTTTCTGCGTATATCTCGCAGCCCGGCCAGTACAGCATATTGTTCAACCGCATATCGGGAAGTGCGCTGCAAATGTCCAATGCCGTCATCGTAGCAGACGGAAAACAGATTGCATCACTGCCCAAGGCTCAGACCGCAGATGCCAAGAACCGCATAAGATTTACCTTTACGCTTCCTGCAAAAGCAAGCAAAGTGGAGCTGCGGGCAAGTGCAAAGATGGCAAAAAAAGGCAGCGGCAAAGGAACCATAGATATTCTGCGCGGCAGTACGCTTATTATTCCCACCGGCCGCACCGTCATAGAAAAAGAAGAATTCAGGAAGCGGAAAGATTTTACGGAAGTCGTATTTGCCCCGACCATAACGATGATCGGCAACAGCGCATTTGAAGGCTGCGCATTAAAAACACTTGATATTCCGGGTACCGTTAAAAAACTTGACAGTTATGCATTCTTTGCCTGCAACTCACTGTCGGAAGTAAAACTGCAGGAAGGTGTTCAGGAGCTTGGCGAATGGTCGTTCTGCGGCAGCAAGACTAAATTCCGCATATACATTCCTTCCACCATAACGGAATTCCCCGGCGGGGTAACAGAAAACATGGTCATCTGGGTTGTCTACAAAGGCAGCAAAGCAGAGGAATACGCAAAGGCCAGAAACTACACCATCGAACTGAGATAAAAAATACCCGCCTGTTGCAAAACAGGCGGGTCTGGCAGCCGTCACGGAGGCGGCTTGCCGCAAAATCCAATCACGTTACACCGTAAACAGATCTATCTGGCTTCCAATCTGCTTGACTGCGGACTCAACGCTGTCTGCTATGCTGGAAAGCGAATCACCGGAACTGCGGATGCTGCCCGCACTGTCGGAGATTTTGTCCATGCTCTGCCGGATAACATCAGTCGTGTTCCGCAGCTGCTCGATTTCGGACAAGATGGACTTATTGCCCACAGACATTTCGTGCGATGCTTCGCGGACAGCACTCGTGTTGTCGTTCATGAGCTTGAGCGCCTCGCTTATCTGGAGCGAGCCTTCCTGCTGCTCTTCCATTGCGGACTTTATCTGCAGTACCAGCTGCTGCGTTTCGGAAATAGACTGGTTCACCGACACAAATGATTCGCTCGAAGCCTTTGAGGCAGTCACCACATCATTGATAGACGTAGCAATTTTCTTGAGCTCTTCACGGATGGTCTTGGACTGAGCACTTGAAGTTTCCGAAAGCTTTCTGATTTCATCCGCAACAACGCTGAAGCCCTTGCCAGCCTCGCCAGCATGTGCCGCCTCAATGGCAGCATTCATGGCGAGCAGGTTCGTCTGGCTTGCAATGTCGCTGATTGTCTTGTTTGCAGTCTGAAGCGTCTTTGACTGCTCCTCAATCTTCTTGATGCGCACGTCCACATCGTTCTGGCGGGTAATGCCGCCCTCTGCATTGCGGGTCAGGCCTTCAAAAGAATTTACCATGTAGCCGACCGATGCATTTACGCTGCGGATGTTGCCGATCATTTCTTCAACAGCCGCACTTGCCTGCGAGACACCCTGCGACTGCATCTCAATCATGTGCTCCAGCGATTCAATATTCTTTGATATCTCCTCAACTGCACTTGCGGTTTCCGAAACACATGCCGCCTGATTCTGCATCTGGGAATCGATGTCGTTCAGGTCCTGCGTTATTGCATTGATTGACTGACCGTTCTCTTCGATACGCAGCTGCAGTCCCTGGCTTGTGTTGCCGAGCAGTTCCTTTGAAGTCTTTATGCCGCTGATGATAGTGCGCAGCTTGCCCATGAACGCATTAAAACCATCGCCCAGCGCGCCGATTTCGTTCCTGCTCTTCACTTCTATCTGCTGGGTCAGGTCTGCATCGCCCGATGCAATGTCATGGATTGAATTCTGCACAATGGCGAGAGGCTTCACGGCCACAAAGAGAATGAACGTACATATAAGTGAAACCAGTATTCCCACAAAAATGCTGATTATAACAATGACTTTTCCAAGCGCTTTTCCTGCAGAATCAATTTCTTTCTGCGGCAGCGTCAGGATTGCAGCCCACGGCGTGTTTGCCACCGGTGCAAAAGATGCAAAGGTAACCACACCAAACGGATCGGTATAGTAGCCCTCCCCTGTCTGGCCGGAACAGGCACGCGCTGCAATTTCATCCAGTCCCTTGTAGCCCGCTTTGTCGCTGTAGGACAAATCCATGTACTTGTCCATGCCGCGTATGTGGGATATAAGCACGCCGTTGGAACCGACAAGGATTGCCTTGCCGTCATTGCCCATGCTCAGCGCGCTCACCATCTTGTCGATCTCATCGAGGCGGACCGCACCCGCGAATACGCCGATAAGCTCCCCGTCACGCCTGTAGGCAGGGCGTGCAATGTAGTAACAGACGGAACCGTCAAGCTGAAAGTCGATGTTCGAAACATACAGCTTCTTTCCTTCGTTCATGATGGTACGGAAAAACGGCTTTGAGATAACCGTCAGAATCTTGCCGTCGCTGGTGTGTCCCACGCCGTCTGCCGTACAGAACATGACATAGTTAAAGAGCGGATTGCGGATGTCTTCATGCCCGGCAAGCCACGCAATTATCTCGTCAGTGTTCCCGGCCTTTGTTACGTCATTGTCGGTATAGATGCGGAGGTCGTTCACAAGCACTTCATTCCAGTACCTGATTTTTTCCGCATCTTCCACAATAATTTTCTCGCTGAAATCAGAATAGTCCTTCTTGGATGAATTCAGGACATTCCGCACAATGAATATGTTCTGTATAACGAACGAGACAACGAGAATGGCAAATATATAAATGGAAAACTGTACTGCCAGATGGGAGTACTTTTTATTTTCCTGCTGCATTTCCATGTGTGTCCTCCTGCAGGCCTATTTTGTGGTGGACTTATAAATCCTGTTTATGGCGACGGCGTGGAACGCAATGTTCTTTACGTTGCTCTTTATGAGATTCGCGTTGCACTTCTGATAAACAGGCATTATTGCCACATCATCAAGGACGAGGGTTTCCGCCTCTTTCATTGCCCGCCACCGTTCAGGAATGTTCGTGCACAGAGCGCCGTCGGTGCAGCTTGCAATCATTGCGTTGTACTCCGGATTGAAGTAGCTGCCGTGATTGTTGGAGTTGCCCGTAACCCACATGGCAAGGTACGTCATGGGATCCGCGTAGTCCGGGCCCCAGCTGCTCAGGCCAATCTGGTACTCGCCCGCACGCAGCAGCTTGCGCCGGTCTGTCTTGGAAACAGCCTTTATGCGTATGCTGACATCGGGCAGCAGGGCTTCAATCTGCCGCTTGAACGAATTCATCGCCAGAATCTGAGCTTCTCCGTCCGCAGTAACCAGCTCAATGTCGAACTTCTTCCTGCCCAGCTCCTGCTGTGCAAGTTTAAAGTATTCCTTTGCCTTTGCGGGATTATAGGCGCACAGGTCCGGGAATTCCACGCCTTCTTTGGTGAAGTCCTCGCCGGATGATGAGTAGGCAAAGCCTCTGGGAACGGCCGCATAAGCTGCAGAGGAACCGTCCGCCATGTCTTCAGATACCTGTTCCCTGTCAACCCCAAACATAAAGGCCTTGCGCAGGTTTTTGTTCGCAAAGTTTTTGTCCTTCATGTTGAACGTGATGTAGTACAGGAATCCCGAATCAACCGGCCGGAATTCAGGAGAATTCCTCATCGTGTTCACCGCACCGCCGCTCAGCTCCACAAAATCAAGCTTGCCGTTCTGGTAAAGCTGGATGGATTCATCCGCACCGCCGGTTATTACGTAATGCAGGCCGCCGAGCTTTACCCTGGCAGCATCGTAGTAAGCAGTGTTCTTGATGAATGAAATCGATTTTGTGCCGGGTGCATACTCCGTAAGGATGAACGCACCGTTTGAAAGGCAGGTTTCGGGACTGGTGGCGTATTTGTCGCCGCACTTTTCCACAAAATCCTTGTTTGCGGGATAGAAGGTACAGAAATACAGAAGCTGGTCAAAGTAGGACACCGGCACCTGCAGTTCAACCTCCAGCGTAAAATCGTCCACGGCGCGGACGCCCAGCTGATTGGGATCCATCTGCCCGGCCTGAATTGCAGTGGCGTTCTTTATCTGGGCGATGTCGCTGATCATGAACGCATATTCTGATTTTGTGGCCGGGTCGATTGCCCGCTGCCATCCGTAGACAAAATCATGCGCCGTCACCCGATCGCCGTTCGACCAATACACGTCGTCCCGCAGAATGAACGTGTACTTAAGACCGTCGGAGGAAACAGTTTCCTCCTTGCAGACGGCTTTTTTTACGGAACCATCGTCCGCCATCTGCATGAGCCCGTCAATCATATTGCCGATGAGCTCAAAAGATGCAGCAAACACCGAAGTCTGCTGATCCAGCGTGTCGATGGCTGATTCCAGCGACACATTTAGAATTTCACCCTTGACGGACATATCAGGCAGAGAACCGCCACTCTTCCCCGATGACATTGAGGCAAGCGCTCAGAAGTGCAGCCAGCAGTAGTGCTGTAAATAAATAAGTCTTCTTCATGGCGTTTTTCTTCTATATTGTAACGCCATATCGCCGGAAAGTCCAGTAAGAGATCCAGAATAGAGTTAATTTTGGCTAATTCCGCAGGATGTCCACGGTGTGGGAACTTGCCCCCAGCAGCTCCGGGCGTTCGCAGTTTGCAAGGTGGTAGCGCAGGAACAGGCGGAAGGTTTCTTCGTCCATGGCATTGAGCGTCTGCCGCATATAGTCGGCAGGGCCGTCGGCGGCAATCAGCTTTATGCGCTGCAGCCCGGATTTGCGGTTCAGAACATCGATGTCTTCCACGCGAAGATAGCTGTACAGGTCGCCGCTGCCGCTGATGGTGTGGAAATCCTCAGTGAGCGTGTGGTTCTCCATGCATTCCCGGATGTGGTTCTGCTTGAAGCAGTAGGTGATGACGCTGTATTCGTTCATCACGTAGGCTGCAAGAATGATGCCGCCTTTTTTGGTGACGCGGCGGGCTTCCGCAAACGCCTGCAGGCGCTCAGCTTCCGTGTGCAGGTGGTAAAGCGGGCCGAAAAGCAGCGTCATGTCGAAGGTGGCATCCTGCAGGAAATGCAGGTCAAGCGCGTTGCCCGGCCAGCAGTTTACATTCGCATGCTTCGATTCCAGCACCGCAAGATTTCTGGGTACCAGTTCCACCGCCGTCACCGAATGCCCTTCCTGTGCAAGCGCAACCGAATAGCGCCCGGTGCCCGCCCCCACATCCAGGATGCGGATGTGCGTTCCGTCCGGGATAAAGTCGTGGATGTACTTCATTGACGTGGTGAATTCAACCTGCCCGTGCCGGGTCGTCAGGCGGTGGTCTTCGTTGAATTTATTGTAATATTTTTCAAGTTCTGTCATGCAAGCCCTTACCGTTCGTGCAGTGTCAGCCCTGTTCAGCTGCGGGGGATGCGGCGGCACGGCAGACAATCTGCGTTGCGGACGGATCTACGATGCTGTATTCCATAAGGATTGCACCGAATGAATCTGCGACAATCTTTCCACAGAGAACGTTCTTTACGCTGTCGATGGTTCCGCGGATGTCGGCACGGACGCTGCTCCGCTCAAAGGCCAGGTCGCAGCCGGTCATTGTGCAGTTTTCGAGCACCAGATCCTTGCAGTAGCAGAAGGGCTGCGTTCCGCTGATTGCGCAGTTGATGAGCGTAAGTTTTTCCGAGTACCAGCCGAGGTATTCTCCGTTGATGATGCTGTCCCGGACCGTCACGTTGCGCGCATGCCAGAAGGCGTCTTTTGTGTCCAGCCGGGAATTGGAGATTTCAATATCGCTGTCATACTGAAAGAAATATTTTCCCTTCAGCCTGAGCCCGCTGATGCGTGCGCCTGCAACTTCGAAGAAGGGATATTCTGACTGCTCCACCGACACATCGCTGACGGTAAGATTGCGGCACTTCCAGATGAACTCCGTGGAATTGACGGAGGAATCCCGCAGCGTGATGTCCCTGCATTCGCGCAGTGCCTTTATGCCCCCCAGGCGGCAGGAGCTGATTTCAATGTCGCGGCAGTACCAGAGTGCGGCGCGGCAGTTTTCCGTGAACTCGCAGCCGCTGATGCGCGCGCCGCCTACGTGCCACAGCGGATAGCGCAGGTTCAGGTAGCAGCCGGAGACTTCTATATCAGATGATTCCTTCAGCGCAGATTCGCCGTCGGCGGGGCCGTCAAAGCGGCAGTTGCGCACCGCCGCGCCGCGCAGCCCGTACAGCGCACGCTCTTCGTCAAATGTTCTGTCCCTGTATTCCATGCATTACCCTTCCGCACCCGCAAAAACGGATTCCGCATATTTGACGGTTGCCAGCGCATCGCGCGCGTAGCAGTCCGCGTGAATCATGTCCGCGTATTCCTGCGTCAGCACGGCGCCGCCCACGCAGGTTTTTGCCCACGGAGCTTTTTCGTGCAGCAGGCGGATAGTTTCCTCCATGCTGGGCACAGTAGTTGTCATGAGGGCGGAAAGCCCCACGAGCATCACGTGATCCTGCACGCAGCGGTCCACAATTGTTTCCGGCGGCACGTCCTTGCCAAGGTCTATGACGGTAAAGTCGTAATTTTCCAGCAGGACTTTTACGATGTTCTTGCCGATGTCGTGGATGTCGCCCTTGACGGTAGCAAGAATAACGGTGCCGCGGCTCTTTCCGGTTTTGCCGCTCTTTGAAAGCTGGTCTTTGATTTCCGCGAATGCCGCTGCAGCCGCTTCCGCGCTCATCAGGAGCTGGGGCAGGTAGACTTTTTTTGCCTCAAAGCCTTTGCCCACAGTGTCCAGCGCCGGGATAAGCTCGCCGTTGATAATCTGCAGGGCCTCAGTGCTTTGCAGCAGCTCCCGTGTGAGTGAGGCGGCATCTGCCTTAAGTCCGCGGACAATGGCATTCCGCAGCGGCGACAGTGCATCCCCGCCGCCGTTTGCAGAAGCGGACGAAGCTGCAGATGCACCGGCAGCGTTGCTGCCACCAGCGTTGCCGTCACCGGCCGCCGGGGGAAGCGGGGCACCGCCGAGCGCCGCCGCTGCAATCTGCGCAATCTGCCGCAGCGCTGCGGACTCTGCCGCAGAGGCACCTTTTGCAGCAGCTGCTGCACCTGCACCTGCACTGTATTTCTCTGCAAATGCAAGGTAGTTCAGGCACTGGGGGTCGTGGTTGCTCAGCAGGCAGAAGCAGGTGTAGGCCTTCATCATCTCCAGCGAATTGGGATTCATGATGGCGCAGCTGAGTCCGTTCTGCAGCGCCATGGTGAAGAACGCAGCGGTAACAATTTCGCGCTCCGGCAGCCCGAAGGAAATATTTGATATGCCGAGTATGGTGCGCCCGCCCTGCTCATAGACAGCACGGACGGTTTCCAGCGTGGCAAGGGGAGCTTTGTCGTCGGAACTGACCGCCATTGCAAGCGGGTCGATAACGATGTCCCTGCGGGCAATGCCATAGCTTGCGGCAGTGTCATAGAGCTTCTTCACAATGGCAAGGCGCCCCTGTGAAGTTTCCGGGATGCCGCCCTCGTCGATGGTAAGCGCCACCACCACGCCGCCGTATTTTTTTACGAGCGGGAACACGGCATGCATGACTTCCTGCTTGCCGTTCACGGAATTGACGAGCGCCTTGCCGTTGTAGCGGCGGAGTGCAGCTTCCATCACATCAGGGCTGGAAGTATCAATCTGGAGCGGCAGCGCGGTCACGGCCTGCAGCTCGCCTTCCACCTTGAGCATCATTTCCTTTTCGTCAATTTCCGGAAGCCCCACGTTTACGTCGAGCACGTGCACACCCTTCTGCTCCTGCTCAAGTCCCTGCGACACAATATACGGAATGTCGCTGTTGCGGAGCGCTTCCTTGAATTTCTTTTTGCCGGTGGGGTTTATGCGTTCGCCGATGAGCACGGGGGGCTGAGAGCCGCCGATTTCCACGGTGTGCGTGTAGGAGGCAATCACCGTTGATTCTTTTTGGGTAACGGGGAAGGGGCTGCGGTGCTGCGTAGCATTCACGGTGCGGCAGATGTATTCCGGCGTGGTGCCGCAGCAGCCGCCAAGGACATTCGCACCTTTTTCTGCAATTCCTTCCATAATAACGGCAAAGTCTGCGGCGGAAACATCGTACACCGTCTTGCCGTTCTCCGTGCGGGGAAGCCCGGCGTTGGGGTTCACGATGACGGGAACGCTTGCAGCAGCGGCAAGGCGCGGCACGAGCGGCGCCATCTGTTCGGGGCCCAGCGAGCAGTTCATGCCGAGCGCGGAAACTCCAAGGCCTTCAAGGACAGCCGTCATGGTTTCAGGGTCGGCACCGGTCAGCAGCCGGCCTTCGGCATCGTAGACCGTTGTCACCAGGAGCGGCACAGAGAGCTTCAGCTCTTCCATCGTCTCTTTTGCGGCAAGCACGGCGGCCTTTGCCTCGTAGCAGTCGTTCATGGTTTCAATCAGAACCGCGTCAACGCCGCAGGGAAGCCCCGCACGCAGCGTCTCCTTAAAGAGCGTAACGGCATCTTCAAAATCAAGGTCGCCCATCGGCTTGAGCAGCTTGCCGCAGGGGCCGATGTCCAGCGCAATGTAGTGCGGGCGCTCAGCAGGGAGCGTGCCTTCCGGCAGCAGGTGCTGTTCCCGCAGCGAACTGATTTCTTCCGGGCTGAGCATTTCTGATTCAATGCGGTCGCGCGCTTTCTGTGCATTGCGCACTGCCGCCGCAACAATCGTTTCCAGACAGTCGTCTGCATGGTGCAGGCGTTCGGCAGGAGAAACGCCTTTTGCGCCGCCCAGCGGAAATTTTGTGCTGAATGCGCCAAAGGTATCTGTCTTGATGATGTTCGCGCCGGCGCGGAAATAGGCGTAATGCAGCCCGATTATTTCGTCCGGGTGCGTAAGGTTCCAGCGTTCCGGCAGCTCACCGGGCTTGAGTCCCCGCGACTGGAGCACGGAGCCGGTGCCGCCGTCAAAATAGAGAATCTGGCTGCCGAGCAGCGACGAAAGAAGCGGTCTGTTTTTCATAGCGTTTCACTGGATTATAGCGGAGCTGCGGCTTTTGCACAAGTACAGGCGCCACACGTGGCGGCGCCGCAGTCATTCAATGCCAACAAAGGCCGTTACGGATTTTTCCGGCGCCATGATGAGCGTGTCCATGAGCGTAAGGCCGATGCGGCTGCACGGCAGCAGCGAAAAGAAAATCCGCTGCACGGAAAGCGGCACGTCGCCGTAACCGGGGCTGTAACGCGGGTGCGTCTTCCGGCCCTCTGCGGCGGCCTGCTGCCGGATATGGGCATTCAGCAGCTCCACAAAGTTCTCCGTAAACATTGCGGCCGCTCCCTGCATGACTGCTGCCTTTGCACGGCTTTCCAGCTGGGCACGGCGGATGCATGCGTCCACCTGCGGCCCGATGGTTGCAGCAAAAAGCGCAAGCTGCGAACAGCCCGCAAGGTTGCGCTCAAGGTCGGCAGACTGCACGGTGCACCCGGCGAACTCCAGCGTGCCGCCGCTGCCGTGCACCAGCGGGAAAACCGCAAACACGCCCTGCGGTGCAAGCAGCCGGTGCAGTTCGCCGCAGCAGCTGTGCAGCAGCGATGCAACTTCGCCCTGCGGGAGCGCCGTCTTTGCATAGCCAAGGTAACGGGCCGCCTCCGCTTCGTCACAGGGAATTTCCGACGCTCTTTTATAGAAGAAAACTGCCATACAAGCACTATAGCAGAAATCAGCACAATTTGCAAAAGTGTTCCGGGCACCAGCTAAAATGAGCGATGCCGTTCATGCTTCCGCCCCGCGCGGAAGACCCGGAGATGACCGCCTGATGCCGCATGCAGGATGCCCCCGCTTCCCCGCAAAAACGTTTTCGTTTCATTTACATTCTTTCATAGACAAGTCTGGAAAATCGGATTATAATTAAGAAAAGTTGTTGTAAAAGTCATTATCCGTTCCCTTCCTCAGAGGACGGGAATAATGTACATCGCGGCGGAAGTCTTCTGAATCAGAAGCATCTTTTTACCTGACCGGAACCTCTAAAACCTTCTGTTTTTCGAGGTATTTTTAAATATATTTAAGGAAAGAACTGTGCAGACAGTAGATTACAAAATTGTATTGGACTCAATCGCTGCGGCGGTCTCCATCTGTTCCCCCGTTTTCAATGCGGCAGGGGATTTGATGGACATCATTATCGAAAGCCAGAATTCGCGTTGTGTTGCGCTGACGGGCGGGGCATTCAAGAACGGCACCTGCTATACAGCTGTCAAGGACATGCTGACGCCGGCCGCAAACTGGTTTGCCACCGCAGAACGCGCGCTGAAAGACGGCACCGTTTCGGAAAAGACATTTTATTCATATATATGCAAATGCCACATCAAGACATCCATCAGTCCGGTGCAGGGCGGGCTGCTCTGCGTAACGCTCACGGATGTAAGCGCAGAAAAAGAAGCCGAGCAGCAGCTTAAGCGGCAGAACGAACGCCTTGCCGCACTTACCGAAGAGCTGAGCGAAAGCCGCGCCGGGCTGCAGAAGAAGCTGGGCAGCATGCAGGCACTGAACGAGCAGCTGCGGCTTGCCGCCTACCACGATACGATGACGAACCTGAACAACCGCGCCTGCCTGCACCGGGATCTTGAATCCGCCGAAGCAGAGGCAAAACGAACCGGCGGCAAATTCGGGCTGATTCTCATCGACCTTGACAACATGAAGAGCATCAACGACTCCAACGGACATTCCGCCGGAGACGACGTTATCCGCAAGTTCGCCGTGACCCTGCGCAAGCGTGAAAGCGGCACTGTTACCGCGTTCCGCTTCGGCAGCGACGAATTCATCCTGCTGATGCAGGGCATTTCCGGCCGCGAAGAGCTGCAGGACGAAGCGCGTTCCCTCATCAAGGAGCAGAACGCAGAAAACCGCGGGCTGTCCTGCGGCATTGCCGTGTACCCGGACGACACCGATGTCCTTGCCGATGTGCTCAAGTACGCAGACATGGCCGTGATGGAAGCAAAGCGCAACGGCAAGAACCAGGCGTGCATTTTCCAGCAGTACATCCGCGACAAATTCCTGCAGCGCCTGAACATAGAGCAGAAACTTTCCCGCGCCATGGCGGATAAGATTTTCCAGCTTTACTACCAGCCGCAGTTCGACATCAATTCCGGCACCCTGCGCGGCTTTGAGGCGCTGCTCCGCTGGCATGACGACGAGCTGGGCTGGATAAGCCCGGAGCGCTTCATTCCCCTTGCCGAAGAATCGCGGCTTGTTGTTCCCATCGGCGACTGGGTGCTGCAGACGGCACTTTCCACGCTCGCCACGTGGGAAAAGGACCACGGCTTTGACGGCGTGCTGTCGGTAAACGTGTCGCCGCTCCAGTTCAAGGAGGCAGATTTCCTGCGCAAGATGCAGGACTGCGTTACCCGCACCGGCATCAATCCGCAGCACCTTGAAATAGAGATAACGGAAGGCATCCTCATCGATAATTTTGATGAAATCCTGAAGAAGCTCAACTTTATACATGACATGGGCATCGGCATTTCGCTCGACGATTTCGGCACGGGATATTCGTCCATGCGCTACCTGCAGCTGCTGCCGCTGACCACGCTCAAAATCGACAAGTCGTTCATCACCAATATTTCCGAGGCCGGCGGCAAGGAGACCGAAATTACAGAAAGCATTGTGTCGCTCGTGTCGCACCTGGGGCTCGATGCCATTGCCGAAGGCGTGGAGACTGACGAGCAGCTGGCAACGCTGAAAAAATTCAACTGCAAGAACATCAACGTGCAGGGCTTCCTGAAAGGCAGGCCGATGCCGCGCGACCTGTGCGACCGGCTCGTGAGCGGCGACAAGTCGGCCATACTCACCATCAAGGACAGCGTGCCGGAAAACGGAAACGGCTAACGGTCAAAATCCGGCAGCCGGTATTCCACCCAGCTGACCCTGCCCGCGCGCACGGCGGCACGGATTTCCTTTTCGCGCGGGGAAAGCGTGGATGCGCCCGATTTTACCTCGATGAGCACAATCTCGCGCACCGGTTTTCCTTCCGCAGTGCCGGGGAATGCAATGTAGTCCACCGGCTTACCGATAAAGCGCACGTCGCCGGGGTTGCAGGGGAAATCCGGCAGCCACGGGGCAAGCTGTTCGCCGAACTGCCCGCCGAGCACCGCCCTGCTGCGCCTGACGGCATCGTCGCGTTCCCGCTGCAGCGCGGCAGTGTCCTTGAGCTTCTGTATAATACCCCCCAGCGCCATGCCCACCAGCAGCGCGGCAAGCAGCGCAGATCCGGCGGCGGCAAGAAAAAGCGCGGGGTCAGAAAAAATTGTCTCCAGCATGGTGTAATCATAACGCAAATCCGTTGTTTGTTGAAGGGAAGCCCGAAAAACTGTCGTTTTCCGAGATGCCCTGCACTCAGTCGAGGGAGTTTCAAAAGAAAGAGGAGTCTTTTATGGATACCAAGCATATCTTCTGCGCCGCGCTTTTCTGCCTTGTACCGGCATTGTTCCCGCTCCGTGCCACGGCGCAGGCTGCCGGTGACGGTGCCGGGCAGTACGATGTGAGCGGCGGCCCCGTCACGTTTGCCTTCAAATATCAGGAAGGCGACCGCTACCGCATCCTTTCCACCGTAAACGAAGATGTCTACGTAAACATGCGCCTTGACCACCATGCCGTCATCGTAAACCGCATTGCCGCAGAAATCACCGGCACCGACGGCAAGGGCGGCGCTACCCACGATGCCACGTTCATGACGTCGGAAGATTCCACCGGCTCGCGTACCGGGGCAAAATTCACCTGGGGCGAAGAATACCACAGCGTGTTCAGCCGGGACGCGCGGGGCATCTTTACCATCAGCGACGAATATTTTATGCCGACCGTCCGCGACGTGCCGACTTTCCCCGAAGGTCCCGTAAAGCCGGGCGACACCTGGACTGCTTCCGGGCATGAAGCGCACGACATGCGCCGCCAGTTCGGCATGCAGGGGCCGTACAAGGTGCCGTTTACGGCAACCTACACGTACCTGGGCACCGTCTCCCGCGAAGCAAGCGGCGTAAAAGGGGCAGGAGCCAGCGTCAGCGCAGCTGACGGCGTCAGCACAGCAGCCGGCGGTAAAACTGGCGGCACATCGTCTGCTTCCGGTACGGCCGGCGGGGCTTCTTCACGCCTGCATGTGTTCAACGTAAACTACACGCTCTACACCGAAACGCCGCGTCCGTCCAGAGAATATGCCGCCGCCGAATACCCGGTGATGATGATGGGCTACAGCGACGAGCTTGTCTACTGGGATGCAGAAAAGGGCGCCATCGACCACTACTCGGAGCGCTTCCGCATTCTTATGGAAAGCTCCTACGGCTATATCTACGAATTCCGCGGAACCGCGCATTCCGAAGTGACGGAGTTTGAGCGCACAGGCACCGACGACAATGTTGCCGCCGTGCAGAAGCAGCTGGAAGACCTGGGGCTGGACAATGTGACCGTGCAGAAAAGCGACATGGGACTCACGCTGTCCATCGAGAACATCCAGTTCAAGGCAGAAAGCGCGGTGCTGCTGGACAGCGAAAAGGCAAAGCTTAAGCAGATTGCGCAGATATTGGCCGCCTACCCGGACAACGACATTCTGGTGAGCGGGCACACGGCAAAGTCACGCGGCGGCAAGGATCCCCAGCAGCTGAGCGAGGCACGCGCGCAGACGGTGGCCGACTACCTGATAGGGCTTGGCGTAAAAGACCGCTACCATATCTTTACGCAGGGCTTCGGCGACACCAAACCCGTCGCCCCCAATTCCACAAAGGAAGGCATGGCGAAAAACCGCCGCGTGGAAATCACTATCATGGACAAGTAGCAACGGCCTTGTGCAGGTGGGCCGGGGAGCGCAGGTTTTGCCCCTGCCCGCTTCAGTCCGCAAGGAAAGCTGCGGCGGCTTCCTGCGCATCCAGCAGCGGAAAGAAATCCAGACCGGTGCGCCGCTCGGCTTCGCGCAGGGGTACCCGGTACTTCCAGAAACTGCCCCTGCATTTTTTGTTCGGTATGATGAACGCACTTGCAATCAGCTTTTCGCAGTCCTCCGGGCTTTCCGCGTCCGATTCATCCCGGTAGACCGGGGTCAGCACCACCTTGTAGAAGTACTCCGGCACGGCAACCAGGTTGTGCCCAATATGCTCGTAGTCCCCGGCAGGTTTTTCCAGCACGGGGCCGGTTATGACGTACACCCTGCCGTAGCGTTCCGCCCAGCGCCGCACCTGATTTTCAAGCTCATTCCAGATTCCGCTGTTGAAAGCGGCAAGCTGCGGCGTAATGTTGCTCAGCAGGAAGGATTCGCTGTTTGCCTGCGCGTCAAAAAGCATGTCGCCGCTGGGGGCAAGGTGCCCGCGGTCGTAGCCGGAGCCGCGGTAATCCTCAAGATCGGCGGAACCGGTCGATATGGCGGGGTCGGGGCGGAATGCATTGGAGCGCCGCACATTCTTTGCAAGTTCCTCCCGCGTCAGCTCGTACGCAACCCATTCGGCAAGCTCGTAGCTTTCGCGGTAGCAGAGCGTAAAGGCAGAACAGCGGCGCAGCTCATGGTCTTCCGTCCAGCGGCTGCTGCCCGTACAGGCGCAGGCAGGAATTTCCAGCCCCTCCGGCAGATTGACGAGGGGCAGCGGCGGCAGTTCCTGCGCATGCAGCGGAAGCAGCGCAAGGGCAAATACCAGCAGGCAGCATGATGCGTGTTTCATGCCCATGAGTATACCACAAAGGCGCCGCGTTTGAGAAAAAACTTTTCATTTTTTTGGGCGACTTTCGAAACAGAATCTCCAGAATTTTTATAAATTTTTCTGCAAAACCTGCGCAAAAAGAGAAATCTCGTCTATCTATACAGTAGGGGCTGTTCCAAAAGTCACCCTAATAGCACTTTTGAAGCAAATAAACTGCCGTCAGAATTTTCCAAAGCCTTATGCAATAAGGATTTGGAAAATTCTGATTGAGCAAGTTTCAAAAGGCAAAGACTTTTGAAACTTGCTCGTAGGAGGTAATCATGAAGCAAAATAATGGCAAACGCTTCCTGCTGGATGATGAAGAGAAGCGCATCTTCAGCAGGGAGGTGCTGGAGCAGGCGGCGATGATGGTGGCGCAGGGGAAGAAGATTCCCCTGAAGAAGGATGTGCCCTTCAAGCTATTCTTGTCGAACAACACACCGGCATCGCAGGCCTGCCTAAAGTTCATGCTGAGCGCGATGACCGGGCGCACCGTAACAGAGGCAACTGTTACAAATCCAGAGCTACTGCCGGACTTTGTGGGCGCAAAGAAGCCGCGCATGGACATCAACTGCACCTTCGACGGCGGACAGCGGGCGGATATCGAGTTGCAGCTGGCGCCGGACGGCGACGACCAGGCAGTAAGGGCGTTGTATTACGCGTGTAAGCTCTTTTCTGGCGCGCTTAAGGAAGGCGAACTCTACAAGGCTGCACCCTTCGTGTACCAGATATTCCTAGTTGACTTCGACATCTTTCAGGACGGAGAGTTTTTCCACCACGTAATGCCGAGCTTCCGAGATGGCACAGTCTTTTCCGAGCGGCTGCAAATCCGTTTCTTCAACCTGAAGGTACCCGGCACTGTGCCCACGGACTTGCAAAAGGCAGCTGACTGGTGTAAATTTATAGCGGGGACGGACAAGCCGGAAGTTCTGAGGGAGCTTGGAAAGGATAGCAGCTGGCAGGAGGAATTCACGATGGCGATACATGCATACAACGAAGTGAGCGAGGAAGAGCGCGCGTGGGCGTACCACCTTTCGCTCGACCGCGCCGAGACCGACTACAACAACGGACTACTGCTCAGCGAGCAGCGCGGCTTTGAGCAAGGCAAGGCTGTGGGACGTGCGGAGGGGCTTGCTGCCGGGGAACAAAAGGGATCTCAACGCGCAAAGCTTGAAGATGCTCGAAATCTGCTGCAGATGAAGCTTGGTACCGTGGAGCAAATTGCACAGGCCACGGGGATTCCCTTTGCCGAAGTGGAGCGGCTTGCAGCGGAACTTGCACAGTAGTGCCGTGTGGGGTTCGGCATAAACAAAAAATGCGCTTCCAGCGGCCAAAAGGCTGACGCCTCTTGACCAACCGGAATTGCAGCGCAATTCCGGCGGCTGTGCTGCTACAGAAAAGACGTTCTTTACAGCAATGCTTTTGCTGCTACCACGCCGGTTGTATCGCTTGCGCGCTACAAATGGCGGCTGGTGGCGGAACCCCGCTTCCGCGCATTTTTTTTATGTGTATCCTACACGGCTGTTGCATAGAGGCTTGCTAAGCAGGCGCGGTGGCGGGGGCATCACCAATTGCTTGTAACGCAAGCCTTAAGCTCCTCAGGCATATCCGTTCCATTTTTCAAAAAATAAGAAATACTTAAACCGTTACCATTAGTAGTACTCATAACCCGTATTGCAGTAACCTTGGTCGCATCAACATTAGAGAATGTATAAGACCAGTAGTCTGAGGAGGTGAGCTTTGTTGACATAATGGTAATTACACCGCTCAGGCTCGTGCAGCCACAGAAGCACCCCGACATATCCGTGATATCGCTTCCCAAGTACGGTGCTGTCGTCAGACTTGTACAGCCGGAGAAACAGAAGAATAAGCTCTTGGCGTAGGCTAAGTCCGGTCCTTGTGTCAGGCTGGTGCAACCGGAGAAGCACGAGTCCATCTTTGCGGCGGCATTGCGTGGAATATTAAGTGTCGACGCATCCGTCAGGCTGGTACAGTTTTTAAAGCATTTTTCCAAGGTTGTAACGTTGCTTGGAATATTAAGCCCAGACACATCCGTCAGGCCCGTACAGCCCTCGAATGTGCTTTGCAGCCATTTTAGATTGCTACATGCCGACAAATCCGGCACCGTGGTCAAGCTGGTGCAGCCTTTAAAGCAAGTTACCAAGGTTGTTACACCGGACGGTATTTCCGGTACCGTCGTCAAACTAGTGCAGCCGGAGAAGGTACCGCTCATCTCTGTGACGCTGGACGGTATCTCCGGTGGGACAACCAGTTTCCTGCAGTTTTCAAAACCATTAGATATACTGGTGAGGCCATCCGGTAGCGAAGTTGCCGATAGGTCTACGTATATATTATTTCCAGGGCTTGATGTCAGAGCGGTCTTGATTTGCCTCCAGTTGCTGGCAGTCGTGATTATCGGCGGCAGCACGATTGGAGCAGTTTTGCTGCCGAGATACCCGTCAGCATCCAATGGACCGGCATCGTACAGGGACTGCAGGTATTCGGAAAGCCCTGCAACGTCAATGCCCACGTCGAAGCCCATCGTCCTGCTGCTGTTGGTGGTGCCGTAGCTTGCCGTCAGCGAGATGGTCGTCGTACCCGCCGCAACGGTGCCGACGGTGGTACATGCCTCGTCCGCAGGCGTCAGGGAGACGATGCCCGTGGGGCTTGCCGTCCATGCAAACGTGCCGCCCGTCAGCCCTTCAAACTCGGCGGTCAGGCTTGCCGTGTTACCGAAGGTGATGCTGTTGCCTGTCGCGGGCACAACGTTGCCGTCGCCATCCTTGACAACAAGGTTGATGATGGTGATATCCTTTGTCGCGGTCAGTGTCTTTCCGCCCGCCGTTGCGGTTACGGTGATGGTCGTCTTGCCGCCCTTGAGCGCGGTGACGGTGCAGCCGTCTGCGCCCGTCGGCGGGTTTGCGGCAACCAGCGTATTGCTTGATGTGTAGGTGACGTCGGCCAGGTCGCCGATGTTCACGCCGTTTGCGCCCAGCGTAAGGGTGATGTCGTTTGCCGTGGCCGGTGCATCCGGGGCGCTGTTGAAGACATGCGGGCTGTCGCCGCCCGTCAGCGTGAGCCCGGCGACGGTCACCGTCACGCTCTTGGTGGTGCTTTCGCCGTCATAGGTTGCCGTCACGGTGAATGTCTGTGAACCGGTTGTGTTATCCGTCTTGGGCGTTACCGTCAGGTTCTTGGTGCTGGTACCGGTGGCGGTCACCGTGGTGCTGCTGGTTGGAGTCCAGCTGTAGTCCACCTCCGCCGCCGGGAGCCCCTTGAGCGTCGCGCTTACGGTGGCGCCCGTGGTGTCGGCGGTGGTCAAAAGCAGGCTGCCGTCCGTTGAAGCTGTGGGCGCCGAGAAGCCGCTTGTGGCGCTGCTCGTCAGCTCCAGCTCAAGCACGTAGATTTCTTTCTTTGCGGTGAGCGTGGTGCCGCCAACGGTGGCGGTCAGGGAGATTTCCGTCTTGCCGCCCGCAACCGCAGTCATATTTGTCCACGTAAGGGTGGCACCGTCGGTTCCTCCACCGACAGTTGCAACGGCCGGCGTCCCAGAACTCCACGAACCCCAGGTTACCGTACCGGAGTAGCCCTGTATTTCCGCTTTGAGCATGGTACCGTTAGCGACGCTGCTACCCATCACATAGGACTTGGGGAAGAGGGTAAACACGATGCCCGCAACACTTACGTCAACGGTGGCGCTTGTTGACACGCCTCCCAGCGAAGCTGTTACGGTGAAGGCCGCCGTGCCCGCATTCTTCGGCTTTACGGTGCGCGATGCGTCCGTGCTGCTGCCGGTAAACTCAATCTTGTCTGCTGCGCTGGAGCCAGCCGTCCATGTATAGGTGACGCCCGATACGCCGGAAAGCCCATTCAAGCTTGCAGTGACGCCCTTACCCGCGGTGTCGGTGGTTGCCATGGTGAGGCTGTAGTTCCCGCCCGGCACGGTGGGGGCGTTCAGTGCGGTGCCGCCGCTCAGCGCAAGGTCGAGCACGTAGATGTCCACGGTCTTGACAGGGAGCGTCTTGTTTACGCCGGTAATCCGCACCGACACAGAGACGGTGACTTTTCCGCCCGCAGCCGGGTGGAACGTCCTTGTTGGGCCGGACCCGCCGGCTCCCACGGTGACCGCTGTGGTGGCGGGGATGCTCCAGGTGTATTCTATGTCGGTACCGGTGTAGCCGGCAATGCTTGCGGTGATGGTTTTATCGGCGCTGTCCAGCGTGAGCACTTCCGTGCTGTTGCAGTCAAGCGAGAGCGCCGCCACGGTAACGTTCTGGGTTGCGGTTGCCGTGAGTGCGCCGCAGGTGGCGGTCACCTTGATGGTCGCATTGCCGGATGCGCCCGCCACCGGGCTGACCACGCCGCTGGAGGAAACTGTCACCGGCGCGTCTGCGGCGGGGCTTTCTATGCTCCACGTGTAGGTGGGGGTGGACGGGAAACCTGCCGGCACCGCTGCAAGTGCAAGGTGGTCGCCTTCCGCGATGATGGGGGTGGTGCTGCCCCAGCTTTCGCCGGGGTTGATGCTCACGGTGCAAGAGCTGTAGGCCGCCCAGAGCGTCAATTTTCCTTTATAGGTGCCCGTCGGGATGCTGCTGCTTATGACTGGGTCGTCGCCGTCGTTGAGCGCCCAGCCCGCAAAGTACATGGTGATACCGCTCGCGGGGTCTTGGTAGGATGGTGTTGCTGCGGGCAGCGCCGTGGGACCGGCGTTGGTGTAGTACGCGGGCACCGTGCCAGTGATGCTTGCGCCGGCGCTTTCAGGCGTGGTTGACATCTTGCATTCCACGGGATACTGCACCCACATCGTAATGCTGTTTTCACCGGGCTGTATGCTTATGGGCGAAGCCGTTGCGGCTACCAGCGAACTGTAGCCCAAGGAAGCACCGCCAGCGCTCACGCCGATGGTCGCACTGGCGGAAAGTGAGGCTCCCACCGGCACCTTTTCGATGACCGCGGCCTGAGTGTCGCCCGCGGTAAAGTTCACGGGGAAATCAGTACCATTTATAGTAACAATCACACTATAGGTTACCCACGAAACATCAAGCTCGGACTGCGTTTCGGTAAAAAGGGTGCCGGCAGGGAGCGGCGTAACGGTAACGTAACCCAAACCGCCGGAAGCATCTGCGCTGCCGCCAAAGTCCTCGCGGGAGCCGACCGGGTAGTTGGCGGAATTCGCACCGATAACGATGTCAGGCGCTATGCCGCCGTTGGAAAGGCCATTTGCGGCGCTGTTCGCCGATACCCCCCCCTACCATTTCTAGTAGTATTACTTCCACTGGAAGCCCCAGAGCTGCCGGAACCACCGGATGAGCCGCCGCCCTCGTCTATTGGCCCGCCGCGGCTGTTCACGGCATTGGCACAGCCCGCAAGTAAGAGGGCCGCCGTCAGCAGCGCGCACAGCAGCCCCGCGCCGGGCAAGCGGCGCATTCTCGTTGCAGCTGCAGTCTTTGTGGAATTGGTTACGGTCGGCATTGGAGCACCCCCTGCGGTCAACGTTTTTTTGATACGGTTGGCTAGAAGCTGGTATATTCTTCATTATAGCACAATTTTTACAAAAAACAATAGGCAGTCCGGAAACGCACAGGAATTCCAAGAAGCACGGGGTACTCCCCGCAAAAACTGATTTCCGCCAGAACAGACAGTTGACCTTGAAAAAAGAAACAGATCGTTGTAAAGTAAAAGTATGGAATCGCTTGAGGCAAACATTTACGGTAACACAATCAGTGCGACGGATGAGATGCTGAGAAAATATGATGGCCAAACGGTAACTATTTATTTTTCGCCAAATAAGGAAGAAATATTGAAATCGCAACTGGATGCCATACGCACACACGCTGTGTCGTCATGGGGAGAGGACGCACAGGAATACATCAACAGTTTGAGGACTCAGGAACGTGTTCTCTAAAATATACCTTGATACGGCTCCTCTGATTTATTTTCTGGAGAACAACCCCCCGCTACGCCCTGAAAGTACAGGGCATACTACAAAGCAACTTTGCGAACAACAGCAAATTTACCACATCCGTCATTACAAACATAGAATACCTGCCCAAACCAGTTCAGGAGGGCAAGTATGATTTGGTCGCCGCATACAACGCGCTGAAAAAGATGCTCAACATAGAACTGATACCTGTTACGGAAGCTGTTTCTATGACAGCAGTAAAGATACGAACGAAATATCCGGGAATAAAGGTCTTGGATTCCATTCATCCTGCAAGTGCAATTCACTCCGGCTGTGATGCGTTTCTCACCAATGACAGGCAGCTCAAACAAGTATCTGAAATACAGATATTATATTTGGAGGATTTTTAACAACTTCTTCCAGATTGACAGCCGAAATGAAGAACAGCCCCCCGGAATCCCCCGCCCCTCGTGAACTCCGGGGCGGGGCTTTCCGGGGCATGCATGGTTAGAGGTTTTCGCCGTTCTGCCCGATGACGGACTTGAACCAGTAAGCTGAATCCTTGGGAGTGCGCTCAAGCGTCTGGTAGTCGCAGTAGACCATTCCGAAGCGCGGATTGTAACCGGCCGCCCATTCAAAGTTGTCCATGAACGACCACTGGAAGTAGCCGCGCACGTCACAGCCTTCGTCCGCCGCCTGGCGCAGGCAGCGCAGGTAGCGGTTCAGGAAGTCGATGCGGTTCGGGTCATGCACTTTGCCGTCAAGGCTTACCCAGTCGTGGCAGGTAAGGCCGTTTTCCGTGATATAAATCGGGAGCTTGTAGCGCTTGTAGAAATGCTTTACGCCCCAGCGCATTGCCTCCGGCTTTATGTCCCAGCCCAGCTCGTTGTGCGGCATACCGAACGGCCGCTTCCACTCACCCACATAGCGCCCCATGTAGATGTTCATGCCGAGGAAGTCTGTTTTCTGGCTGATAAGCTTCATGTCGTCGTCCGTGAATGAGGGGAAGATGTCCCTGCATTCGTCCAGCAGCGTCTGCGGGTATGAACCCAGCACAATCGGGTCGCACCAGTATGCATTTGACCAGATGAAGCGTTCTTTGGTACAGGCGAACTGCTCGTTGTAGGCAGTGGCCTCGTCGGCGGGGCTTGCCGGAATGGCGGGCATTTCCGCAATGGTTATTCCGACTTTTGCATCGGGAACCATGTTGCGCAGGACGCGCACAGCCTTACCGTGTGCCATGTGCACGGAATGCCCGGCGTGCAGCAGGTCGCGAGTGTCGAGCTTGAAGCCGGGTGCGTGCTCGCCAAGCTGCATGCCGCAGCCGGTGAAAACGGACGGCTCGTTGAAGGTGATAAAGTGCTTTACCCTGTCGCCGTAGTGCTTTGCAACAAGTTCCGTGTAGCCTTCGAACCAGTCAGGACTGTCGGGATTGAGCCAGCCGCCGCGCAGGTAGGCGTAATACGGCAGGTCCCAGTGATAGAGCGTCATGTACGGCGTAATGTTGTATTTCAGAAGCTCGTCAATCAGCCGGTCGTAGAACGCAATGCCTTTCGGGTTCTCTGTGCCCTTGATGTCGCTGGCAACGCGCGGCCACGAGACGGAAAAGCGGTATGCCTTGAGCCCCAGATCCGCCATCAGCTTTACGTCCTGGGAGACGCGGTGGTAGTGGTCGCATGCCACGTCACCGGTAGAACCGTCGCTGATGTGGCTGCCCTCATGGCAGAACACATCCCAAATGCTCGGAACCTTGCCGTCTTCGTTCCATGCACCCTCAATCTGGAAGGCTGCAGTTGCAGCGCCCCACACAAAATCCTTGTTGAATCCCATAATGCTTCTATTCTACCATGAGATGTAAAAAAATGATAGGGAAATTGATTTTTGCTCACGAAAATCAATTTTTGAAACAGCTTAAAAAAAGCAGGGTTTCCAAGGGGCGCAGCCCCGACAACGCCGAGGCGTTGTCTTGACCGTGCCCGGAAAAGGGTGGGGTTTTAGGGGCGGGGAAAACCACGCTTCGGAATTAGGGGTTTGCCCCGCCCCTAAACTTACAGGGGTGAGGGGAACTCCCCGCAAAAATCAATTTCCGTGTCTTTTTTATGAAACATTTTGCAAGTTGCGTGCTTATATATTATAATAGTAGGAAGCACTGAGAAAAAATTCCGGTGCTTCGATGCACGGGAGCTGTTCCGCCGCTGACGGGCGGCAGTTCCGGTGACCGGGGAAGCCCCAAGCCCGGCACGGTGCGCAGGATGTGTTCCTGCCCGCCCGGAAAATTCCTCACGGAGGTGGTAGTGTCATGAAAAAAATCGTCATCGCAACGGCAGCACTGCTGCTTGCAGCTTACGCGGCAGCTTTTGACACAGAGGATTTCAAGCCGAAAGGAACCATCAGTTCCTACACCAAGACGAATTATACGATTGTCTCCAAGTTCGGGGAATACTACCGCACCCCCTCTGTCAAATTTGTACACAGCTTTGACAAGGCCGGCGTGGAAACCGGCAGCGTCAGCTACAGTCCGCGGGACGAAGTCATAGACAAAATCGCGTATGAGCATGACGCGCAGTCCCGCCGCACCGCCACCAACTATTACGGTGCAAAGGGCAGCCTGATGCACAAGACGGTTACCGAATACACGGAAGACGGAAAGGTTTCCTCTGAATCCGAATATGACGACAACGGCAAGCTGACCGGAAAGACCATCTACAAATATGACGGCAACAAAATCAGCGAATCTCACTACGACGGCCAGGGCGCACTGCTGACCCGCCTGATTTCCATCATGCGGAGCGACGGCCGCCCGGAAGAGATAAACGGCTACTTCGGCGACGGTTCCTTTGAGCAGAAAGAAAGCTATGTCTACCTTGACGACGGCAAGCTTGATTCCATCCTCATTACCAGCATCGACGGCAGCAGCAGCCAGAAAATCACCTACAGCTATGACAGCAACGGTGCCGTGGCAGAAATCCGTACGCACAACAGCGAAGGTGAAATCATCAACCGTGAATTCCACGAAAATGATGAGACCGGAAACCCCATTTCCGTCAAGGAATACGCCGTCACAAAGAAATTCGGAGAAACTGTAAACGAACTTAAATCAATGACAACGTATCTCTATACGTACGCAAAAGAAAACAAAGAAAACTAAACCCGCCCGGAAACGGCACCAGGGAAGCTTGAAAAACTGAAAATTTTTCAAGCTTCCTTATAATTGAAAGCGCTAAAAAGTTCAGTTTTTAAAGATTGTCCTAATCTTAGTGCTATCCCCCTCTTTAAGAAAGGCTTTTTTTCCGATATACTAAGGGAAGTTCTTCCAGAAAGCGAACGTCGCATTCCAGGCGGTCGCAGAAAGGAAAAACGGACTGCCGAGATGCATCCGGCAGCATAAAAACGCAGTGCCGCACACGGAAGCGGCAGAGCGGGCAGCAGAACCGTTTTCTGCGCTTGCTCAGGGAACGTTCATGGACTCAATAGGAATAAAGCTTGCAGACGGTTCGTTTTATCCGATTCTGGAAAGCGGCAAGGCAGTAAAGCGCCAGCTGTCGCTGACGACGGTGAAAGATAACCAGACAACCGTACACGTTGATTTATACCGCTCCCATACCGGCTCTATGGAGGATGCCGAATATGTGGATACCCTTGAGATTGCAAACCTCAATCCGCACGGGAACGGTGAGCCGAATCTGAACCTTGACATTGAGCTTGACGAGGACAACAACCTGAGCGCCCGGATGCATGACCCGGAAACCGGAATGCAGAGCGACAAAAAGCTGCCCCTTATTTCGCGGAGCGTAGAAGAACGCAGTGCCCCGGCGAATTTCAGCATCGGTGAGGAGCAGGCTGCAGAGCAGGCCGCAGAACCGGAGCCCAATCCCTTTGATGAAATTTTTGCAGAGCCGGAAGAGTCTGTGCAGCCGGAGGAAACGCCCCAGCCCAGCTTTGAGGAAATCGTAAATTCCATTTCTGCAGGAACTGAACCGGAACCTGCTTCCTTTGAGATTTCCGAAGAAGAAGTGAAAAAACTCGACGAAGATTCAAGCACACAAACGGAGGATAGCAGCGTGATAGGTCCTTCCCCAAACAGCGAAGACTTCATCTTTGACGGCGAACCGGAAAGCAGCCCCGCGGACGAGGCAGTGGATATTGCACCGCCGGACGTGCTGCCGGAAGCTCCGGTAGAAAAGAAGCAGGACGAAGAACTTGTGCTGCCGGACTTTGACGACAAAGAATTTGAGACGGCGGAGACTGCTGCAGGGGAACAGGCAGACAGCAGCGGCATTGTAACCACCGATAATTTTGAGCTGCCCGACTTTGATGAGGCAGCCGCAAAGAGCGCCGAAGAACCGGCTGCCCCGGCTGCAGAAGCAGAAGCTCCCGCAGAAGAACCTGAGGCAAGCACGGAAGACGCCGGCATTGCAGCTGATGCAGAGGAACTGCCGGACTTTGACTCAATCGTAGACGAAATAGCAGCACCGGCAGCAGCAGAAGCTGCACCCGCTGAAGACCGCAGCATTGCCGACGATTTGCCGGAGCTGCCGGACATCGACGACCTTGCCGCCGAAACACCGGCAGCAGAAGAAACGGTAGCAGAATCTCTGGAGCCCGCCGCACCTGCTGAAGACAGCAGCGCTGCCGACGACACGCTCGTGCTGCCGGACATCGATGACCTTGCCGCCGAAACTCCGGCTGCAGAAGAAACGGTAGTAGAAGAACTTGAACCTGCTGCACCGGTAGCAGAAGAAGCTGCCCCCGCAGAAGACAGCAGCGCTGCCGACGATGCACTTGTGCTGCCGGACATCGACGACCTTGCCGCCGAAACACCGGCTGTGGAAGAAACGGCAGTAGAAGAACTTGAACCCGCCGCATCGGTAGAAGAAGCTGCCCCCGCAGAAGACAGCAGCGCTGCCGGCGATGCACTTGTGCTGCCGGACTTTGATTCGCTTACAGAAGAAACTGCTTCCGCCGCAGAAGAATCCGAGCCTGCGGAACTTGCGGTCACGGACGCAGAAAAAGCCGCCCTCGTGGAACTGACCGACGACGAAGAAGCAGACAGCGGCACCGATGAACTCAAGCTGCCTGACTTTGACGACATTGCAACCGACACCACTGTCCCGGCAGAAGAAAGCAGCGCATACACGGCTTCCGTCTTTGAACTGCCCGACTTTGATGATACCCCCGCACCGGCGGAAGAAAAATCTGCCCCTGCCGCCGAGGAAAGCAACGCCTTCACCGCTTCAGTCTTTGAGCTGCCCGACTTTGACGACGGCAGTGCCACCCCGGACAGCAAGGACAACGACGACGACTTTGACATCGAGCTGCCGGACTTCAGTGCACCGCTGGCTGCTGCTGCGGCAGACACATCCCGCTCCAGTGCAGTGGAAGAATTCCGGGTGCCGGACTTTGACAGCGACTTTGATGCAGCACCCGCCGATGCCGACACGGATTTTGACAGCCTCTTCGGCGTCAGCTCTACAGCACAGGATGCCGCGGCTTCCATGGAAAGCAATGCGGATTTTGCACCGCAGCACATGTTCGATGACCTCTACGACCAGGAAACGCTGGCCGGAAAATCATCCAGAGGCTACGATGAAGAATCCGACGAAGTAAACAAGCGTACGCGGCTGCCGGTTATCATCTGCGTGGCATGCGCCGTCATCTGCCTGCTGTCACTGCTGGGCGTGCTGTTCTGGAAAGTCAGGCGGCAGCCCCAGCCCATCGCAGCAGCAGGAGCAGAACCGTCAGCCACCAGCACGGAAAAAAGCACCGGGGCTGCAGATGCAGCGGAAGAAAAGAAGGCCGGGGATGAAAGCCCCGCACCGGCCCCTGCCCAGACAACGGCACCGGCTGCAGAAAGCACTGCTGCCCGTCCTGCGGAAAAACAGGCGGAACCGGCAAAGGCCGAATCTGCTAAGGAAAATGAAATCGTCATTGCAGCCGTACCGTCCACAATGGTGCCGGAACAGCCTGCAAAGCCCAAGCAGAAGATTCCCGATATCCGCTACAAGGTCAACTGGGGCGACACGCTCTGGGACATCTCCAATGCGTACTATAAGAATCCGTGGCGCTACAAGGAGCTGGCGGCATACAACGGCATCAAGAATCCGAACTACATCAAGGCCGGTTCATACATTCTGATTCCCGCGGAGTAAGCTGCCCGTTGATGAGCATTTGCCCCGTTCCGCCTCACAGCATTCTCCGCTTCTCCCGCATACGCTTTGCCGTCATTTGCCTTGTGTGCAGCCTGGTAACCCTGACGGCGGGCTGTACCCCGGAGAATTCCCTGCAGGGGCGTTACGGCAAGGACACGGTCTACTTTATGGGGCTGCGCGCCCTGCAGCAGGGGGACGAAGACGCCGCGCGCCGGCACTTTAAGCAGGCTGTCAGAACGGCAGCGCCCCTGTTTGCCCGCCGGGCGCAGGAAGAGCTGACGGAATTCGGCTCGCTGGAAGAGCGCCTGAAAGAATGCGAGACGCTGTACAAGGCATACCCCGATGACGCCGCGCTGGAACGCCTGTGCCGTGAACTCTACGAACACGAAGAATACGCCCGCCTTATTGCCTGCACGGACAGTGTCGATATCTCTGCATGCAGCAACATGACGGCATACTACCGCTGCGAATCCCTGTACAAGAAAAAAGATTCCCGCTTTACCGAAACCTACTACCGCTGGTGCATGAACCGCCCCTTTGAAGTGGAGCAGTACCGCATGTACTGCGACGTAGATTACAGTCCGGAAGCCGTCGTGTTCCGGGCACTCGTTTTTTCACGCAACTACGGCGCTGCCTTCGCCCGGCTGCGGAAAGTACTGGACGGCAGCACACCGTTCACCACCCAGCTCCTGAGCGACGCCGGAAAGACAATCCTGTACGGCTCAAAAAATTATGCAGAGAACGCAGCGTTTTTTGCAACGCTGGCAGAACGCGTACCGGAAGACGGAAAATTCTTCGTCCATTTTTACAGCGCACGCACTTACGACCGGGTGGAAAAACATGCAGCGGAAGCAGAATCCTGCTACCTGCGGGCGCTCGATGCCGCAGAATCCGCAGCCTCTCCGGAACGCTACGACAACGCGCTCTGGTACTACCTGAACAGCGTGCTCACCCACACACCGCAGGACATCATTCCCCGGCTGGAAAAATACCGCAGCCACTGGGCCGCCCCGGACTACTTTGACGATTTTCTGGAGACACTTTCCGTGCGGCTGCTTTCCCAGCACGACTGGCAGAACTTCTACCGCATGACAACGCTGCTTGACGGCTATGCAAGCCCGGAAATCTGCGCAAAGTACTGCTACGTGGCAGGGCGGCTGGTGGAAGAAGGCTTCCTTAAACTGGGCGGCAGGTCGCTGCAGGAAGCCGCAGCAACGCTGTTTTCAAAGGCCTTTGCGTCCAGCGGCACCAACCTGTACTACAAGCTGCTTGCCGCCCGCAGGCTCGGTCTTTCTGATGAAGAAGTCCGCCCTGCCCTCTCGCTCCTGCACCGCGATGAAAATTTTGCAGAAGATGCAGAGGCATCCCGCCTGCTTGAAGGCTACGCGGACTTTGGTTTTCCGGAACGCATCTACGCGGAGTGGCAGCGGACGGGCACCGGCATCAGCATGGAAAGCACGGAAAAGGCAGCAACGTTCCTGCGGGACTGCGCGGATGCCTCGGAGCAATACTACACGCAGAGCCTGCGCATTGCGGCAAAAAAACTCGGCAGCAGCGAAAAGGAATTGAGCGGGCAGCTGCTGCGCCTTGCGTTTCCGCAGGACTTCAGCGCCGATGTAAAAAAATACACCGACAAATACGGCCTGAGCGAGCACCTGCTGTATGCGCTCATCCGCACCGAAAGTTTCTTTGACCCGCAGGTGGTCAGCGCCGCAGGAGCAACAGGCCTGACGCAGCTGATGGGACTGACTGCCGGGGACATCGCCGCCAAATTCAAGCTGGACAACTACGAGCTGACGGACAGCACCACGAACATCATGTTCGGCTCCTACTACCTTGGCGAACTTATCCGGCGGCTGGACGGTTCGCAGATACTCGCACTGTTCGCCTACAACGGGGGCATCAGCCGCGTCCGTTCCTGGGTAAAAACCGCAAACCAGGAATTCAGGACGACCGCGCTGCCCAAAGACCTGTTCCTGGAAACCGTCCCCTTTACCGAAACGCGCGACTACGGCCGCAAAGTGGTGGCAGCAGCAGCCATGTACGGCCTGCTGTACTACGGCATGTCATCCGCCGACGTCATCCAGGAAATCCTGGAAGGCTCCCCGGCCTCATCGGCCGAAGACGCACAGCAGTAAAGCGAAAGGAATTCCCCCGCCCGACTTTTAGGTATTCCCCAAAAACAGTAACGCTGCACTCAGTCCATTAGACCTGTTCGGAAACTGAAGTTTCAGAACAGGTTTATTCATCATTCCACAGAACACGCTATCCACAGACTGCAGAATGGCCATTCCACTGACAATGGAATGCGCTATCCACACACCGCGGAACTGTCTTTCCACAGACAGTGGATAAGCCATTCCATAGACAAATTGACAGAACATAGAAATAGTGTGGAAAACTTTGCTAGAATCAGATATAATACCATAGTATGGTGGCAAAACCGTTTATAAAATGGGTTGGCGGAAAAAGCCAATTACTTGAAGAAATCAGAGAAAAACATCCTTCGAAACTGGGCGTTCCGGCTAAAGCCGTCGGCTGTTCCGCACTTCGCTATCGCTCATCCTCCTCGCTTCGCTGCGGTGGAGTTCGCAACTTCGTTGCTCCGTGCTCCATAGCCTAACGCAAAGTGACTTTTGATTTTAATATAAAACTGGCAGAAAATTATCACAGCAATTCCCAAAAAAGTAGAGTCCTTACGGAAGATTGGGTCGAAAGAAATCTTTATTGCCCGATTTGTGGAAAACCTTATATAAAACGCTATGAAAACAATCATCCAACTGGTGATTTTTATTGTGAAGATTGTTCTGCAGATTTTGAATTAAAAAGTAAAGAAAGTAATTCTGAAAAATTATCAAAAACAATTGCTGATGGCGAATATTCAACGATGATTTCAAGAATAACTTCTTTGAGAAATCCGAATTTCTTTTTTATGACTTACAAAAATTATAAAGTAAACAATTTTGTCTTAATTCCTAATCACTTTTTTACGCCTCAGATAATAATAAAGAGAAATCCCCTTGGACCACATGCCCGTAGAGCTGGCTGGACAGGATGTAATATTGATATTTCTTCCATTCCTGATTCAGGGAAAATTTTTATCGTAAAGAATCAACTTGAAATCGACCACAATTTAGTTATTTCAAATTATGCAAAAACAAAATCCTTACAGACTAGAAATCTTGATTCGAGAGGCTGGCTTTTGGATACATTAAGTTGTATCGAAAGAATAAAAGAAAAAGACTTTACTCTTAATCAAGTTTATGTTTTTGAAGACGAATTGAAACAAAAGCATCCTGAGAATAATTTTGTAAAAGATAAAATACGGCAGCAACTTCAATATTTGAGAGATAAAGGTTTTATAGAATTTATTTCTCCTGGTCATTACAGAAAAATATAGAAAACCACTTGATCTATTTTTAAATTTGATCAAGGATCGGTCTATGAAAACATTCTTTTTTTATACAGGCGAGGGAATAACATATTCTCCTGCTGATGTTCTATGTGAAAATTATCAAATTTTGGGATTTGAATCTGGAAAATCTCAGAAAGAAGCATTTGATAGTTTTTTGCTTAATAATCTATGGGTTTCAGAATATGGATTTTCAGTTGAAAATATAATGGCAAGGCAGGTTGCAACAAAATGATAAGTTTAGCTGACAATATCTTTTCCTGCTTTAAATCCGCAGATTCATTTTCATTACAAGATGCCTATTCTCAATTTAAAGAGAAGCCGAATGAAAGTGTTCGGGCAAGAATTTATGAAAATCTGGGAATTAAATTCAAAAGAATTGCAAAAGGCATTTATAAAACAATTTCAGACGGACAATCATGTATCATTATTGAAGGCGATGGCAGAGACCTTTCTTTTATAAAAGATAACTCCATCGATTGCATTATAACTGACCATCCGTGGAGCGATTCAAAATCAAATAAAGGAGGAAACCGTTCTTTTTCAGATTATGACTGTTTTCAATACACATTAAATGATTTTACAGAAAAAGCCAGAATCTTAAAAGACGGATGTTTTCTTGTAGAAATTCTTCCTGCAGAAAATGAAAATAATTTTCGATATCTGTATCAAATAAAAGATTTTGCTGAGAAAAACGGGTTACTCTATTATTCAAAAATTACTTGGAAAAAAGGTAATTTTGTCAGCAACACAGGAAGGAAGGCGAAAAACACACAAGATGTTATGATTTTCTCAAAAGGAAAAGCAAGAAGTATGAGATATGATGCCAAGAAGAGCGCATTACAAAATCATGCTTGTTATATGAGTGGAACTGCAAAAATGTTACCGACAATGTTTGATATTCCGCCAGTCCCAGTAAATAAGAAAATACATCAAAGCGAACTGCCTGTTTCGTTATGCGAGCAAATCATTGAATATGTTACTTATGAAAATGAAGTAATTCTAGATTCTTTTGCCGGAAGTGGTGCTGTTGGAATAGCAGCACTTAATAAGAAACGAAATTGTATTTTAATTGAAAAGGATAGTTATACTGTTGAAAAAATAAAATCAAGATTTACAGACAATATGTTTTTTGAAAGAATTTACCTGCAAGGCTCAGGTGCGTAATGCGTGGACTCTTTCTGCAATCGCAAAATGGGAAAAACATGCAGTAAGCATCCAACACTAAAACATCTTCCGTTATTGGCAAGAATTATTCTTATGTCAACATAGGAAAATAAATCAGAGAAACCATATCAAGATGCCTGCGGGTTGAAGCTTTGCTTACAAGGCTTCAACCCGCAGGATCACCGTTCGTCCGCCGCGCTGAAGGTACTTCTATAAAAATCTGCATAAGAGTTTCTATAACTTATAGCTGCAGGCAGACATGCTCAGCCGCTAGCGGGAAAGGGAGAGTGCTTTGCCGCCTACGTAGAGCGTGTGGCCGTTTCCGTTGATGCGGGAAGCATCGCCGATGAACGAAGTGATATAGCTGTCTTCCGACAGGTTCCACGTGCTTGTTCCGTCCAGCGAAACGGCGACGGTTCCGGTTTCCGTGGAAACAGTCTCCCCTGCAGCGTTGCTGATGGTACCGCTGATGCTGCCGGTGAACGTGGAGCCGCTGTTCAGGTTCAGCGTCAGTTTTGCATCGCTGCCGGCGAGTATGCTGCCGGAAAGCTCCTGCCCTGCCGCATTAAGCGTGGCAATGTTTGCAGCGCCTTTCCATCCGTCCGCGCAGACAGAAAGCAGCACGCCCGATTTGTCCTTGTTCACTATCCGAACACCGTTCAGCGTGATGACGGCATTTGTGTTGGTCACATGGAACACATGTCCGCTCAGGCTGGTGAGCGTGCCGCCGTTCATCGTGAATGCAGAAGTGCCGCTGTCCGCATCGCCGGACATGGACTGATAAATCATGATGGTGTCAAGGAACTGCGCGTGTCCGTTGCGGCGGGTGTTGTTTGCAGTCAGGGTGCAGTTGTTCAGCGTGATGGAGTTCTTTCCTTCGATGCAGACACCTTCGGAAAGCTTTGACACCAGCGTTGCATCAGACACGGTAATGTCTGCGGTGGAATAGATGGCGGGAGAGCCCAGACCACTGCTTGTGTACGAGCCGCCTTCAACGGTAACGGTACCGCCGCCGCGGTCGGTACGGATTGCTGCGGAAGAAGCCCCGCTTGTGGAAACAGTAAGATTCTTTGCTTTCATGACGCCGCCGCCGGTGGTCATGATGCCGCCGGAGCCGCTGCCGCTTGTTGTGATGGAAGTGCCGCTGATGACGACGGTGGTGCCGTCACCCGCCGCGCCGTTTCTGCCGCCGTTGCCGCCGTAACTGAACACGCCGTTTGCCCCGGAAGCCGAAGACTTAATGGTACCGCCGGTGATGGTGGTCGTGCTGCCGCCCTTCACCAGGACTGCGGCGTTCAGTCCGTAGAAATTGCAGCTGTCGCCGCCGTTGGAGCTGCCGGATTTTGTGACGGTGGGATTTTCGATGCTGACCGCACTGTCCGTGCTGATGAGCAGGGCACTCTGGTCGGTTTTCTTTGAGCTGTAGCGTCTGCCGGACTCTGCTGCCGCCGAGCTGATTTCGACCGCGCCGGAATAGGTGATGTCTGCACTGGAAGCGCCGGGTACTCCGCCCGGAGGAGGCATCATGCCGCCGTTGCCGCCTTCCGGGGGCATATCGGGAGGAGTGCCGCCGCTGCCGGGCTGGAACTGTGCGGCAGCTGTAGTACCAGCAGCAGCACCGGCGCTCATGCTACCGGTCGTCCTGCATGCGGACAATCCCGCAAGAACCAGCGTTAAACTTGATGCAATCAGGAAACATCTCAATGCTCTCATAATTTCAGCATAGCAGAAGGCATGGATCAGGTCAATTTAACGCGGGCGGGATAACACAATTTTAGCGGGGGCGCTCCCCGTCCGCTAGAAGAACATTCCCTTGACGGCTTTCTTAAAGCGTTCGCCGCGGTCGAATTCGTTAGAGAACATGCCGAATGATGTTGCTCCCGGCGAAAACACAACCGGCAGCGATTTCTTTGAGCCCTGCACGCCGTAAATCTGCTTTGCATCCGGCGCGGCAAGGTTGCGTTTGAGTTCGTTCAGCAGTTCTTCAAGCGAGCCGAAGGGGCCGCGGTATGCAATGTGCCGGGCATCAAGCAAGGACATAAGTTTGTCCGTACCGGTGCCTGCCAGCAGGTAGAGTTCCTTAAGCTTGTAGGAGCTGCCGTCCTCGCCGCTGACAGTCCGGGCAAGCGGCAGGAAATCAAGTCCCTTGTCCGTGCCGCCGGTTATAAGAATGATGCCTGTGCCGAATGCCTGCGATGCAGCGGCAGCAGCTTCCGGCACGGTTGCACAGCTGTCGTTGAAGAAGAGCAGCCTGCGCCCGTCCGTGGGGCTGACCCACTTGTGGAATGCTTCCAGGCGGTGGGGCAGTCCCGGCCATTCTGCAAGAACGTCGGAAATCTGGGCGGGCGTTATGCCGAGCATCTGGAGTGCGAGCGCCGCAGCAAGCGCATTTGACATCATGTGCTTGCCGGGCACCAGCAGGCTGCCGAGCACCTGCTCGTTCTGAATGCCGTGGTCCTGCGCATGCTTGCTCCTCATGCTGAAGGGAAGCTGCGTCATGCCGATGCTGGTACCGTCCTTGCCCTGCCGCAGGAACGCGCCGAAGCTTCCGGCGGGGAGCAGGTTTTCGCTGCAGACGCGCAGCACCGTTGCCGGCGCATCCTGCGCAAAGTCGTCGCTCCAGCTTTCGCAGCCGGGCTTTGTGTGTGAACATTCTTCTTTGTAGCCGTCAGGATCGGAGCTGAGGATGAGGAAATCGTCTTCAGTCTGGTCTGCATAAATCAGCCGCTTGTCATCAACGTAGCTGTCCATGTCGCCGTACCAGTTCTGATGGTCGGGCATGATTCTGGTGATGACGGCTACTTTGGGGCGCAGCGCCTTTCTTCCGCGCAGGTCGCGCAGCTGCCAGCTGGAAAGTTCCAGCACCACCGGCGTCATGCCGTCCGTGCGCTCAAGGAAGCTGAGCGGACTGACGGTGATGTTGCCGCCAAGGAACGGCGAAAAGCCGGCTTTCTGCAGCCCGTAGTATATGGCGCTCGACGTGCTCGATTTTCCCTTGCTGCCGGTTACGGCAATAATCGGGGCCTTTGTAAAATGCAGGAACACGCTCAGGTCGGTTTCCACGTGCTTTGCCGCCGCAAGAAACTTGTTTCCTTCGTAGCGTACGCCGGGATTCTTTATTACGCAGTCCGCGTTCTGGAAGTCCTCAATGCGGTGCTCGCCCAGGACGTAGCTGAGCCGCGACCGGTCCAGCAGCTTGTCCGACGTGAGCGAAAGAATGGTCGGTTCCAGTTCCTGCCGGGACTTCATGTCGGTAACGGTAACATAGGCACCGTGCGAAAGGAAGAAGCGGACGGAAGCTTCCCCGCCGCCGTTCAGCCCCAGCCCCATGATGGTTATATGCTTGTCCCGGATGTCTTCCAGCGAATTGAAGTAGCATCCTTCCGGGTATACGTGTGGTGTGTCTGCCATTCTGAACCTCCCTTTACGAAACCTCTAAAAACTTCAGTTTTTAGAGGTAACTTTGAAAATGCGATGTTTTAAGCCGCGCTATTATAGCGACTTAAAACCCGCAGGCATTTCGAAAAAGTCGCGACAGCGAGTTTTTCGAAATGCCCTTTACCTGCTTGTGCGCAGCCTGTCCCGCGCGGCGAACCGGGCCTTTGCCTCCGCGAACAGCAGCTCAAGCAGCTCGCCAAAGGGCAGCCCCTCGGCATCGCAGAGCTTGGGGAACATGCTGATGCTGGTAAAGCCGGGGATTGTGTTGATTTCGTTCAGGTAGAGTTCCTGTGTATTGCGGTCAATAAAGAAATCCACGCGGGAAAGCCCGCTTGCGTCCACGGCGCGGTAGGCCTTCTTTGCCATCTCGCGGATGCGGGAAAGCAGCGCGGCATCCAGAGCTGCGGGGATTTTCAGCTCCGCTCCGTCCGGGTCGTTGTATTTTGCATCGTAATCATAGAAGGTGTGCGTGGGAACAATTTCGCCCGGCCCGTAGGCATTGGGCACCGTCTCCGGTTCGTCAGGCGAGAAGGTTACGCTGTTGCCCGTTACGGAGCATTCAACTTCCCGCGCACTGATGGCCTTTTCGATGAGCACCTTGTTGTCCCACTGGAATGCATCCAGAAGCGCAACCGACAGCTCCTTTTCGTTCTCTGCCCGAGAAGCGCCGTCGCTGGAACCCGCCGAGCACGGTTTGACAAAGAGCGGAAAGCCGAGTTCCTTTACCGCCTGTTCCACAAGCGCATCATACCGGCTGCTGTCGTTCACGTCGGCGCGCGTAATGCAGATGTACGGCACCACGGGCAGGCCCGCGTGCTGCCAGAGGATTTTGGTGATGTGCTTGTCCATGGTGGCGGCGGAAGCAAGCACCCCGCAGCCCACGTAGGGAATGCCCGCCATTTCGAACATGCCCTGGATGGTACCGTCCTCGCTGTAGGTGCCGTGCATCACGGGGAACACCACGTCGCAGGGAATGTAGTAACCGTCCACAAAGAAGGTCTTTTCCCTGCCGCCGCCGGGAACCAGCGACACGCGCTGTTTTTCCACTGCATGAATGGAAAGCGCGGCATTTTTGTCCGCCCGAAGCTTTGTCAGCACGTTCTCGTCTTCAAGGTACCACTTGCCGTCCTTACTGACGGAAATAAGCGTGACGGTGTGCCTGGGGTTGATGTTGCGCGCAACTGCCGCGCAGCTGAGCAGTGAAATTTCATGTTCCCCGGAACGTCCGCCGTACATAAGCACTATATTCATCAAAAACCTCTTTATTAAACCTGTCCGGAAACTTCAGTTTCAGAACAGGTTACACCAGAATGCGGTGTTTAAAATCGCGCTATTTGAGCGATTTTAAACTCGCCGACATGAGCGGAAACGCAGTTTCCGAACAGGCCGATTATTTACTAAAGCCCATTTCGGAGAGCGCCCTGCGTGCCTCCGAAATCTCGTCGTATGCCATCACGCGGTCTTTGTAGATGATGGAATTTTCATGCGATTTACCAAGCAGCAGCACGATGTCATCTGCGCCCGCAAGGGAAAATGCCTTACGGATTGCCGCCGGCCTGTCCGGCACCAGGAACAGGTCTTCGCCGTCTTTTTTACCGGCCTTCCGCGCACCGGCGGCTATCATCTCCAGCAGCGCAAGCGGGTCTTCGCCGCGCGGGTCTTCGTCCGTCAGGATAACGGTGTCGCAGAAATGTGCGGCGATTTCTCCCTGCAGGGGACGCTTCTTCAGGTCGCGCTCGCCGCCGGAACCGAAGATGCAGAGCATTTTGCCGGTACAGCGCTTGCGCAGCGGCGGGAAAATCGTCTCGAAGGAAGAAGGAGTGTGCGCGTAGTCCACGATGACTTCGAAGGGCTGCCCGCAGTCTACGACCGTCATGCGGCCCTTGACCGGCTGCAGCTGTTCCGCGCGCGGGGCCAGCTCTTCCAGCGGAATGCCGGTGATGCCGTGCACGGCAAGAAAAGCCGCCATGATGTTGTATGCGTTGAATGCTCCCGGCAGCGGCGCCTTTACGTGGATAACGCGGTCTGCATCGCCCAGCGAATCGTGGTTCTCGTAGCGGCAGATGCTGAACGAAAGCCCAAAGCGTGCAGCCGCGATGTTGCGCGCAGAAAGATAGGGCATGCTGCCGGGGATGGGCGGCAGCGGCTTTGCATCCAGTTCCTCGCCAGCCTGCCTGCCCGCCATGCCCTCGGTGGTAAAGCCGAGCACTTTCTTTGACGTGCAGGATGCAAAATACTGCGCGGCGGGGTCTTCAAGGTTGACGATGCCGAAGGACGGCACCCTGCATTCCCTGCCGCCGATGCATTTTTCGTGGCTGCACTTGTCCAGTGCACGGAACAGGTTTGCCTTGTCGCTGCGGTACTGCTCGTAGGTGCCGTGGAATTCAAGGTGCTCCAGCGTAACATTCATGAACACGCCGCAGTCAAAATGCACGTCACCCAGGCGGTTCGTCCGCCCGCTCAGGCCGTGGGAAGAAGATTCCACCACGGCATGCGTGCAGCCGTTCTGCACCATTTCGTAGAGCTGGCGCTGCACAATGGGCGCTTCCGGCGTGGTCTGGTGCTGGGGATTGTCTATGGCATCCCCGCCCAGCGAATACTGTACGGTGGAAATAAAGCCCGCCTTGCAGCCGCAGAGCCGGAGCAGCTGCCAGATGAAAGCGACGGTGGAGGACTTGCCCTCCGTGCCCGTTACGCCGATGACGGCAAGCCTGTCCGACGGGCGCCCGAAGAATTCCGCGGAAAGCGGCGACATGGCAAAACGCGCGGACGGTACCCGCACAAAGAGCGGGCGGCTGTGCGCATCCTGCACGGTCTGTGCAATCTGCGCGCGGTCTTCCGCAGAGAATGTGCCTTCAAAGACGATGACGCAGGCACCGCCGCGCACGGCATCTGCAATAAAGCGGTTGCCGGTTGTATGCGTGCCCGGCAGCGCAAAGAAGAGCGCACCCGGCTGCACGTCGCGGCTGTCAAAGACAAGCGAGCTGACGGCTGCGTCTGCGGCAAGCCGGGCAGCCTCGTTTTCCGGCAGGGCGGTTTCGCCGTCCTCCGCGGTAATGGTACAGGTAAAGGAATGCGGCTGCAGATTTTTAAGCAGCTCCGCAAACGTTTTTTTCATACTGATGTTATTCCCCTCACTGGCACCGCCCGGGAATTCCAGCGTTCCGGCAGCGCCTGTAAAATTCTGCTCACGCAGGGGCAGCCTGAAAAAATGCAGCGTCCTGCAGCCCCGTGCATGACACCCCCATTCTACTCCTTATGGGGCAAACATGCAACCGAGCAGCAGGGGCTACAGGCGCACGGGGACGCCTTTTGCGGCAAGCTCCTGCTTTATGCCCTGCACCGTGTAGTCGCCGGAATGCACCATGGACGCAATGAGCGCCGCATCCGCACGGCCATCCTGCAGCACGTCCGCAAGATGCTGCGGGGTGCCGCCGCCGCCGGACGCAATCACCGGCACTTCCACGGCATCGCTTATCAGGCGCGTCAGCTTCAGCTCGTAGCCGTCGCGGGTGCCGTCCGCATCTATGGAATTCAGCACAATTTCGCCCGCACCGAGCCGCACTGCCTTCTGCGCCCATTCGCGCGCATCAAGATCCGTTGCAACCCGGCCGCCGTTGATGTACACGCGGTAGCCGCTGGGCATGCTGTCGTCCTTTGCCGCGTCCATGCCAAGTACAATGCACTGGTTGCCGAACACCCGCGCGCCCTCTGTTATCAGCTCCGGCTTTTTGACCGCCTGAGAATTGAGCGAAACCTTTTCTGCCCCGGCAAGGATTATCTGCCGGATGTCGTCCAGCGTGGCAATGCCGCCGCCCACGCAGAAGGGAATAAAAACCTGCGAGGCAACGCGCGCAATCAGGTCGAGTATGGGCTTTTTGCCGCGCGCACTCGCCATGATGTCGTAGAAAACCAGCTCGTCAACGCCCTGCCGGTAATATTCCGCCGCCATGTCCACGGGGTCGCCGATGTCTTTGTTGTCCTTGAATTTGACGCCCTTGGTGGTGCGTCCGTCCTTCACGTCAAGGCAGATGATGATTCTTTTTTTCAGCATGATGCACCCCCGATGTCGGCCGCGGTAAAGTTGCGCAAAATCTGCAGGCCGGCTTTTCCTGATTTTTCCGGATGGAACTGGAATACGGTGATGTTGTCCTTTTCGATGATTGCGGGCACCATGGTGCCGTAGTCCGCATAGCCCTTGATGAGTGACGGGTCTTCCGGCTGCATGACGTAGGAATGGACAAAGTAGAAATCCGAGCGGTCTGCAATACCTGCGCAGAGTGCCGTACCGCCGTTGCAGAAGCAGACGTCGTTCCAGCCCATGTGCGGCACCTTCAGGCCGTTGCGCAGCATGGCGCGCTCCTTGTGCTCTTCTTCATCCGGCTGGCGTTCCTCCCACAGGGAGCTGAAGTGGCGGATGGTACCGGGGATAAGTCCCAGGCAGTCCGTGCAGCCTTCTTCGCTGTAGCCGAAGACTATCTGCGCGCCGATGCAGATGCCCGCGAGCGGCTTGCCTGCTGCCGCCCAGTCGCGGATAAAGGTGTCAAAGCCGGTCTGGTGCAGCTGCTCCATGGCATAGGCGGCATCCCCGTCACCAGGGAAAATGATCCTGTCCACGCCCTCCAGATCGGCAGGCTTTGAAGAAAGGATGTACGGTGCCCCGATGAACTCCAGCGCGCGCTCCACGCTCCTGATGTTCCCTGCATTATAATCGATGATTCCTGTCATGCCCCGAATTCTAGCGGCACACGCCAACTGTGTCAACACGGGGCAATGCAGGATCACGGCTTCAGCATGAGAGGATTTACACAGAGAATTTAGTATGATAAAATTTCCCGTATGGTGGAAGGGAATATATTCGAGGAGCTGGAAGACAGCAGGCAGGACTGGAAAGTAAAGCACAGCAT
>Ga0256405_10001848_pt1 | contig 53997 bp, 62 predicted proteins | sample RumenRJG_02DNA_FD_189096 | JGI IMG/M metagenome (GOLD analysis project Ga0256405, IMG submission 189096) | Bovine rumen microbial communities from Lethbridge, Alberta, Canada - RJG_02 | ecosystem: Host-associated > Mammals > Digestive system > Stomach > Rumen | place: Canada: Alberta... | reverse complement strand
TCGGACAGCGCGCTAACGCATCCTTCGATGATCGCGCCAGGTGCGTTATCGCCGCCCATGGCATCTACTGCTATTTTCATGGTCAATTCCTTTCGTAAAAATGTACATAAAAAATCACTATATTATACCTCGGATTGAGTCAAAAGAGAACACCGTAGTTCATCAGAGTCCGACAGAGCTTGAAAAATAAACGGCTCACGGTTCACCGAAGTTTACCTCGGTGCGCCGTGAGCCGTTGTAGGAATTCGTGTAGTATGGGAATGGTTATGGGAACTTAGAGGAAGATGTTCCTCTGGTTATAATCCAGACCGAGGTCTCTTAGGAATTGCTTCTTCTCTTCCTTCTTGCTGTACTGGTCGGTCATAGCCTTGATGGTGAAGTACTGACCAACGCTGATACCGAGATTCTGCGCCTCCTCTATCTTCGTCACGTAGGACTCCTGTACGAAGCCCTTCGTATCGGGATGATCTTTGAGGTACTCCTCTTTTTCTTTGTCGCTCTTCCACACCTGCAGGTGTTGACCTTCTGCATAGCTTATCTTGGCCAACTGCTTTGAGTAGCTGTAGATCTTCTTGATGATTTCCGTCTGCGTTTCAGCGTCCAGACTGTTGAACGGCTGGTACTCAAACGCATCCTGCAAGCCTCTGTAACTCAGATTGCCCACAGTCTTCTTCACCTTCTGGAATTCTTTGCCGCTCAGGTAGTAGGTCTTTCCTGCTATGCTGAATCTGCTCTGGGGAGTTCCCGGGATGACTGACCTATCGGAGCCGTTTCTCGCGAACACTTCGGCAAGTTTGTCATCAACGGATGTCTGGTTGTAGTCTCTCGCATACCAAGGAGCGATGAACTGGTTGAATGCCCTCAGGGCGAAGTCGCCGGCAGGGCTATCGCCGATAACGTTCTCGAGTCCGAAAAGATTGTTTGCCGCTCTTTCCGTTCTTCCCCACTGGTCGACATACTCATTATTGTTGATTTGGAATGCCTCTCCGCTTGAAAAGGCGTCCACGATACCGGGGATATTTGCAATTACGGATTTGTTTTTCCACTTATTGTAGAGAGTCTCACCGAACTTGCCGCCGGGCATCTTTGAATCGGTGGGCGCATAGGTAGTGCGTCTTACCGGGTCTAAGGTTCTCAGAAGCTGGCCGCTTGCGGTAGGAACGAACTGCAGAGCGTAATTGCTTGCAGCGTTCGAAACCAGAGCACCGATCTGGTCATCCTTATAGGCACTCAGCGCATCGTTGATACCCTGAAGCATAGACAGGTTCGTGACCGGGTCTGCCATCGTGGACAGCGCCGAGATGATGCGGTTGAATCTCACGCCGAAATCTTCCTCGTCGTTCTCATCCACATCGGCCTGCTTAATATTCCTGAGGGAGAATTCTACGCCTGCCATAAGGGGCATAGAGATCGGGGTAAGCCAGTCTATCGTATAGTTTGTGCCTTTGAATCTCAGCGAATAGCGCTGGTTGCCAAGCATCTGGTCATAGTACTCTTCCTTGTCGCTGTCGCTCCCGCTTGCCTTGGCGATATCAAGACTGCCAAGCAGCGTCCCGAGAATGAAGATTCCTGTACCCGTTAAGCCCTGACCGAGTCTATCCGCAACTTCCGCCGCAGACATCTCGCCTCCGGCCATCTTGTACAGAAGTTTTCCTGTTCCTTCGATAAGACCCGCTGGGGAATACCGCAGACCCTGCTTCAGGATGTTCATCGGGGTACGCTTAAACGGAGCAAGGCCTTGGATGATAACACCTCCCAAGGGGCTTCTCTTCTCCACGTAGTTGAGTGCATTCGCAACGATGTTGGCCTGCCGATAGGTAGCTTCCCAAGCCTGATTTAAGGCATATTCTCTGCCCTCATTCAGGAGCTGAAGATGCTCTGCACTATTGTCCATGGCGTCTCTTACGCTCAAGTCGTGCGCAGCCATAAAGCGAGCCAGCGCGGTACGATACTCGAGCTTGAGGAAGATGAGGTCTTCCGCTTCGAGTGCGTTGCCGTTGATCTCTGACAGCCAGTTCAGGAACTTCCCGGCAGGGTTATTCTGTCCGAACGCTTTCGACCGCTGCATTACCTTGGTCTTGAAACCTTGCTTACCGCCGAACTGCAGTTCCTCTTGGAATCTGTCAGCATCGGCTTTGGCGAAGGTTTTCTGTTCGCGATTCGCCCGCTTGACGAAGGATGCGGTTCTATTCGCACCTTCCCCATTTCTCACGGTCAGATCCTGTACGATGCCAGAAAGGTCTCTTGCTCCAACTACTGGGAGATTCTTCGCCACATACATAGCCGCGTTCGACACGACGTTACGCACGTGGGTCTTCATGCTTCCCAGCATGCACAGATATCTATACGCATTTACACGGGACGATATAGTAGCTGGAATCTGCTTGGCGATCGCATCGATGATTTCGTTTTCAATTCTGTCTAATTCTTTTACGTCGTATGTTCCGTCTTCGTTGACCTGAACCTGCGCCAGTTCCTGCAGTTTGTCGGTCGGTATCTCGATGTTGATCTCTTTCGCGCCGTCCTTGATGAACCGCTTACGAGAGTTCAGCTCTTCGTTTAACTGCTCGACCATCTGCATGATGTAATACTTACGGCCATCGGCAGTCAGTTTCTTGAGCTGACCAAATGCCCAAAGCATACGACCCGTATTGCTCGCGCCAAGTGCCATCTTCGCTGTGAGTTTTTCCCACGCACGGAGCATCGGATCTGTGACGCCATCAGGATTTTCTCGAGCGTAGTTTGCCATTTCGGCCATCAGATATCCGCCGCGAATAACGTCGTCCGCGTTACGGAGCTTGGCACTCGACATCCAGTTGTCGTACGCCTTTTGGAAGTCTCTGCCTGTTAAAGCATCCGGGTTCGCCGCATCGCCCTTTGCAAACTGCCTGAGCCACTTCCGCCCATCACTCATAATCTTCTTCGTAGTGGTAGGTACGTAGCTCATGATTCCGCTCAGGATAACATTGCGGCTTGCAGCCTCAAGGGGCGTACCTTCCGGGCTCAGCGCCGGAGCAGTCCACAGAGTCTCGGAGGCAGAGGTTACCTTCTTGCCTTGTCTCTTGTCCTGTGCGCTTACGTACTTTGGAATCGGAGCTCCGTCCATGGTTCCGTACCTACTGGTTATAGTGTTCCAGTTACGGTTGATCTGGTCAAAGTCATAAATCGATTCATCGAGCTGTCTTAGCAGATCTTCGATATCATCCTCAGACACAGTGAACGCGCTGAACGAGTCATCAGAAGGATTCATATCCGTCACGGATTTCATCAGGGCATCATCAAAGATGATCGCGCCGTCATCCATCAGAATGGCATCGGCACCGAGCTTTTGCAGTATCATCTTCATGGCATCCGCCCTGTCGTAGCCAAGTGCCTCAGCGGCGATGGCCGCATCGTTGATGTAGTCTACAACAAGACCCGACCCAAAGCCTGCTTCACCGAGTACTTGGTAAGCATCAGTTTCGCTTGCACCTAAGGACGTTAAGGCTTCTATGGTTGCATCGTACAGCTCCGGGTAGTTTGCCGTAGACTCGTTCGCTCTGATCGGGTTGGAACTTGCGATATATACAGCATTCTCCTCGCCGCTTCTTTCCACGTCAGTAGCTCCCAGAAGTTTCAGAATTTCTCCTGTGATCTCCCCTTCACGAGCTCCTGCGAGGATACCAGTCTCGGGATTGACGAGTGTACGGGACAGAGCCTGAGCCACCTCAAGAATGGAGGATGCTCCATCTGCGCCTGCCGCGCCTTCCTCGAACAGTCCAGAGAATGCGCTGGCGAGGTCATTGATATCGTAGCTCGTATCCTCTTCAGTCTCAGCTTCCGCTTCAGCGGTCGAAGCAAGATTGATTTCGTCCGTGATGGATGCCAGAACTTCAAGCGCCTCTTCCTCTTCGAGGCCGAGGTCTACAAGAACACCCGTGAGTGCCGATTCTGGATTTCCGAGCACGGCAACGCTGTCCGTGATGCGAAGACCGTCTCTGCCCGCTTCGGTATCATCGATGCCGGTGGGCTTATCTGTCAGCACATACATACCGCCTGTGCCTCCGTCTTCTGCGTCATTCGCTTCGAGCAGATAGTAAGTCTGCACTTCGCCTCGGTCGTTGAGGCTTCCGCGTTTTCCGAGGTAGTAGTCCGTCTGCTCTGGGGTTAAAACAACACCGGCAGAGTCGAGGACGACCTTCGGCAGAATATCGTAGCTTTCGATGTCGGTACGATCTCTACCGAGCGTAGATTCATTCCCCGTCGCAGCTTCATACTCGGGCCGCATCGCGCCTACCAAGGAAGAGGCATCCTGCGCTTCGCTCTCAAACATATTATTTCCAATGTTCTGCTTTTGCAGTTCTGCGAACCTTCCCTTATTGGCGTTGAGGAATGCTTCTCTCTGCTTCTGCGCAGCTTTATCAGCTTTGCTTGTAAGCTTCTTATTTAATTTCTCGATTTCCTTTCTGAGCTTTTCTGCGCCCTTATAGTTCTTCGCCATCTCGGCCTTCTTCTCTTCGATAAGCTTGCGAAGTTCGGCCGCTTTCTCGCGGTTCTTTTTGCTGCGAGTCTTGTTCAGTTTGGATATCTGTTTCTGGATGGCCTTGATGTCATCGGACAGTTTGTTCGCCTGCCCGGACAAGGCCGTAGCATCAGTTCTATATTTGTCGATCTGCTGTCTTATCTTGGCTTCCGGGGATTCGATTCGAGCAGTCTTCGCCTCTTCTTCCATCGCCTTGATCTGTTCGATGATGGCATCAGCCTGCGTCTCCAGATCTGCCGCGCGGTCATAGTTATTCGCCTCTCTGGCTTTATCTGCTGCAGTAAGCAGTCTGCTATGCTCTTGCCGTCTCAGCAAAATGTCTCGAGGTACTTCCGGGAAAAGGCGTTCCAGTTCCGCGATGCTGTACATGTCGAGGCGCCTATCCACCACAGTCTTCTTATCATTCTCGGCCATGACTGCCTGTCTGGCGAGTTCTCGTTCGACTTCTTCCTCGTAGCGTTTATAGGTGTCGCTCTTTTTTGCTTCACGCTCGGCTTCTCGTTCTATGGCATACTCAGACCCGGACATATCGCTCTCAGGGTCATAGGTTCTCGCGATAGAGTCGAGATACTCATCATAGGAAGTGTCATCCGTTACGAATCCATAGTCAGTATCAAGGTCAGAATCTGTTGACATGGGTGCGCTCTTCTTCACGAAGACTGTCTCTGCGGCCTTTCCTTCCTCCTCTGCCTGCTTTTTCCTCTTTTCCAGTTCTTCTTTCTTTTTCTTCTGCTCTCTTCTTGCCTGTACTTCTTCCCGTTCAGACTCCTTGTTGAGCGCAGCGTAGTCAGCTTCTTCAGCCGCCGCTCTGGCTTCAAACCGTTCAGCTTCCCGTCTGTCAGCCTTGGCCGCCTTTTCTGCCAGAGCCGCATCTTTCGCCGCATCCCGTGCGGCTTTTTCTTCCTTAGCCTTTTCTGCTCTCGCGAAAGCTGCCGCCATAGCGGTCTCCCGCTCTGCTTCCTTTTTCGCAGACATATCCTGAAGTTCGGATACGTCCTTATCATTCTTGACGATCTTGTCGAACAGCTTCGTCGTAGCAATGTTCTTGCCCGGAATCTCGGCTGTCTCATCGTAGTATTCAGAATTGTAGATCAGGTTGTTCGAGCGATTATCTACGATGTAAAGCGGAAGCTCTCGAGATGGAATACGCCACGTGCGGCCAGTTCTCGGGTCTGTGAAAACATCGGGCGAGTCATAATAATACTTTTCGGTATTGGAATTCTTACCCGGAGAGATGTACGCAAAGTCTGGCATTTCACCCTTAAACAAGAATTCTACTTTGCCGTCTTCGTTCACTGAAGCGGTCGTTATCTGACCAACCGCGCGGTAAGGTAAGTCTATCCAGTCATCCGCTCCGCGATACTTAATACGAACAGTATCAGGAGAGTAGGTTTCTCTCGCTCCCTCTGCTACGATTCGGAAGATATGGGCTTCTTCTGGCGTGAGTTCCACGACCTTCGGGCCTTTCTCTTTCGAGCTCTTACTTGAAAGGACAAGCTGTACAGTCTCTTCGTCATTCGAGGGCTTGTGATATCTATGGTTCTTCAGGAACTCGGTGATGTAGTCAGACGGAACATTCAGATCCTCGTTGCCGAGTCTTACCGGCTGCATCTTCGTACGCTTCATGTCGGGGACGAGAGACTTCTGCGTCGCATCAAACTGAGAAGTCGTAACAGGCTTCTCCTTGTCGAGTCTCGCAGCCGCTTCGTCTCCTTCAATCTCCTGCTGTCTCGTCATGTTTCGGAAGTTCGCGAGCTGTTCTTTGCTGGCTTCTTCCGCTCTCGCCTCGATTGCGGCAGCTTTCTTTCCGAAGATATTCGCGATGTTCTTATCCGCACCAACCAGTTTCCCGAGAACATTGAAGTTAAACGGCATGGAACCAACTCGTGTTCCGTTCTTGAACAGCTCAAGACTATTGATCGAAGGATTGTATCCGACATCGTATTCCTGCATCGTAGACAGTTCGACGGGGATTCTCTGGCGGTAATTGAATAAGTTCTTCGTCTTGCGGTATACGCGGTTAAGTTCTGCGCGCATAAGGTAGTTCGTTGTCGGCAGACGAAGATCCTCCCAAAGGCTGTTCGTAAGCGGAGCGTACTTACCGGGGCCGTCAGGACCGTTCTTGTCATACTCGAATCCGAACTTATCGTAGATGCCGCGTTCCTTGTCACTCGCTTTTCTTCTGCCGCCTTCGTCATTTCTGAAAATGAGTTTCAGGTATTCATTTCCAGCCTTATCGTAGACAACACAAAACCGAGCACCGTCGCCGTTTCCGCTCTGGTACTCATAGAAATTTTCTGTTTTTACTTTCGTTCTCGGGTCTGCGCCAACTAAGGCGTTAATATCCGAAGTCGCCAAGGCGTTGTAGAATTCTGGGGTGTAAAGCCGTCTGTAAACACCGTGACTGTTTTTCGCACTGAAGAGAAGGTCTTTAAGGATCGCTCTCTCCCACTCTTTGACGAGCCGCGTGTTGCCGGACAGCGCGTGCGTGTCGTCTGGCAAAGCTCTGATATAACGCTTACCGCGCCAATCTTCTATAACGAAGGAGACATTTGGCATCGCCGAGATGACCAAGTTGTTTTCGTTGTTTTCGATGGATTCTCGCTGAGCATTCTCAGCGGCTCTTTCCGCTGCGAGTCTCGCGCTCTTGCCCTCGCCAGAGACTGCTTCTCTAAGCGTGTACTTCCGTTCTTCTTCGCCGTTTTGCTCCTGAACCGTAGACTTAAATCCAAGGTCGGCGGCTTCCTGCGGGAGTTCATAAGTCGCAGGGTTCGTTTCGAATATACCGTCAACAGGTGACGCCTGTGCTCTCGCCTCCGCCTTTTCTCTTGCTTCGGCCATAGTACTACTCGGCAACTCGGTTTCGTCATCTTTTACAAATCCGTAGTCGGTTTCAGGAGCCGTCTGCTGTGCTGCATCCTTAACAGCCTGCGGAACATCTTTTACCAAAGGCTCGGACTTCTGCCGTTCTCTTTCTTCAAGGACACCTTCCGCAGCCGCTCTTATCTGCGCCTTGGTAGCATCGATATCGGCCTGTACTTTTCCGCCTACATTCGGCGTGCTCTTGTCGCGAACATCAAGGTATCTGAATAGGTCTCGAAGTTGCTCACGGCCACTCTGGCTGGCAGCAACGTCAATCATCATGTCGGGAGAACCGAGAAGCTCGGACATGAAACGGACAAATACCTCTTCTTCTTTTGATTCAATAGGCTTATCGGCGTAGTCCTTGGGGAGCTGGTTGATCTCAGCATCCATATCAAATCCGGCATTTGTCATCAACGCCCGTGCGTAACTGCGGGCATCTTCATACTCCCGGCTACTGCGATTACGCAGAGTATTGAACATGTTGTGGCCGAGCTCATGCGAGATGACATATTTCACCGCATCTATATGCTTAATCTTGTTGCTGTTAACGGCAACCCAGTTACCGCTGCGGCTGAACTGCCCGCGTTCATTTTTGTGGTCGCCTCTGAAACTCTTGGTGTTGTAATAGATTCGGATTCCGGAATCTTTGAATTTGGTGTTCAGGTCTTTTATGAAGGCGCTGATTTCAGAATGAGACTTAGACAGTTTGTCTTCAAAGTCTCTCAGGGCTTTTGCTCTCTGCTGCTGAGACAAGCTATCCGCAGTAACATTCATCACATCTGCGGAAGGATCTTTCGCTCGAGCTCTTTCCTTCGCGATATAGTCGAGCCACCCGACTGCGTCTACCGCATTCCCATTCGGGAGCTGAACGGTGCCATCGTATTTACGAGACAGGGTCTGGTCATCGAGAGCCTTTCTGTTTGCCTGATAATCCGCGCCGTATACTTCGCCCGTCCTTCCTTCCTTGAGCGCCGCAGTTTCCACCTTGAAGATGTCCAGTTTTCCGCCAAGGATGTAGTTCGTTTTGTCTTCCTGCCCGGTCTTGACGCTCTCCGCATTCGCACGTAACTGGTCATTGATCCGGGACGCCGCAATCTCACGCAGTTCCTGCATGCTTGCCTTCGGCAATTCTTTAGAGACGGCCTTCTTGAAATCCTTCATGTACTCAGTGCTGAGCATATCGGGAGTTACAGAGGAAAGTTTAGGATTGCGTAAAGCGTTCTCAGCTTTCTGCGCGGCATACATACGCTGCACGTGGGTATACATCGACCTGAGCTGAGGCTCAGTATAGTCAGCGATATGCTTTCTGACATCCTCCATCGTCGTAACGCCTTTAACGTACTTGATGGGATGCGTCAGATACTGAGGCAGAACGCCTGCGTAGTTGATGTAGTCGGGACTAATGAGCCCCTCGAATTCACCGCCGGCAGAGAAAGCCTTCTTCGCCATCGCGCTGCTCGTGGTCTGGAGCATATTGACATAACGGCAAAGCGTTGCAACATTCTTCTCTTCGAGCGCATCACGGACGCTGGGAGCTCCTTCGGATGCGGCCTCCTGAACGGACTTCGGGACTGCATTCTGCTGTATGCTTTCAGCAGCATCAACAACAGCCGCCGCCTGAGAACCAACAGAATCTTCTGCGGCAACGGCAGGTTCGCCCGCCGCTTCAGCCTGAGAAGCTTCCTGCGCGCCAACGACTTCTTCCGCCTGAACCTGAGGAGCTTCCGTGCCGACCTTCTTGATACGGCCGGTGCTTTCGTCAAAGTCATAGGCAGTGCCATTGCTTGCCGCGCTCTGGAGAACAGCCATGCCGCCCTGCATGAATGCAGATACGAGGGCGCCACCAAGACCTGCTGTAAGGATCTGAGACAGCGTGGCATCGGGGGCATCCGGGTCGATGGTGTTCTGTGCGATCCACGGGCCGTAGACTTCAGAGATCATTTCCTCAACGCCCTCACCGAGGATGTCTACAACCATCTCGCCTGTTTCACCGGACAGGAGTTCAGACACCGTAGTAAGAGCCTTCGGAAGAACCTTGCCTACCGCCTTACCGCCAAAACGCTCAGCCGTAGATGCCGCCATATTCTGGACGATTCTGGTTCCTACGCCGCCGCCCATGCCGGGGATACCACCGCCGAGGATTTCAGTTCCGACTTCTACAGATGCCGTTGCTCTCGCATAGTCAGCCGCGGTCTTAGCATCAGCTCCCTGCGCTCTTGCTTCGTCGAAACTGTTGCCGTAGATCTGGCCGTACATAGTTCCGAGAGAACCTACGGTCTGACCGATGTTTGCTACTTCGCCGATAGCATCAGCGGCGCTCGCCATTTTAGTCGCCTGTACGGCAGCTTTGATATTGGTAGCTGCTTCGGGAAGGTTGCCGACATTGGTAAAGGCCTTCTGCGCCGCTACCCAGTCGTCGGCAGACATCATATTTTCAATCGCGAGCTGACCGATCTCGGTACCTTTCGCAAGACCTGTGGCCAGTTTGCCCACAGCGCCGCCAACGATCTGAGACGGAAGCATCTCGCCCATCGTGAGTGCAAGGTCGCCGAGGGTAAACTGTGCGCCAGTCTCCTTCTTGACATCTTCGATGTCGGCTTTCGTTTCGCTGATGAAATCGTGGACAGACTTTCTGCTCTTACGGCTTTCCTCTACCGACTCAGACATTCGGTTACTGGAACCGGCAAGTTCTTCCTCACGCTTAGACCAGATGCTGTTCGGGTCATAAAAGTCGATACTATCTGCAAGGTTGGCGAGCTTCTCTGCTTTCGCACGATTGGAGTCGCCCTTCGCTTGCTGGTATCTATTGCTTCTCTCCCTGACGCTGTCAAGAATACTCTGCGAACCCTCGCCTTCGCGTTTAGACATGTAGGTATCCTTGTTCGCATAGTACTCTGCGGCCTGAGCAGCAGGTGCTTTTGCCATACCTTCTGTCGCGTCCAGTGCGCCGGCTATATATGCTCGGCCAGCAAGACCAAGAGTTTCCTTACTTCCTACTCTCGACTTCGTACCATCAGCAATATTCCCGTATTCCTGCATCCGCTTCGAGGTGTAAGACTTCTTCTCGGGAGCCTGTGTAGTCGGAGCCGTTTGCGATGGCTGTGAAGGAGCAGCAGAAACAGAGCCCCCGGATTGGGGGCTCTGAGACTCGCTCTGCGTTTTGGGGACAGTTACACCGAAGGCTTCCTGCGCCTGTTCCTCGGTTCTCGCCAAGGCCGGGCTGTTCAGTATATCCAAAAGGTTTGTTTTATCTCGTACAATTTTGATGGCCATTCTGACCTCCGTCTATATAGAGCTATCTGTATTCCGAAACAGGCTGAGCACCGCCATAGCTGTACGGTTTGTCGTTAAGCGTGTCGGTATTTCTGTATACATACACGATGGTTCCATTGCTGCCCTGCGTCGGGAATACCTTGTTCTGCTTTATGAGATTCACTAATTCAGCTCCGCTCGTATAGCCATATCCCTGAACGTAAACTCGCTGAGTCAAAGAACCTATATCGCCGGCAGCAATTTCTGTGATACTCTTTCCTCTATTCGGGTTTGCAGCCGCTTCCGCGTCAGCATCTGCCTGCTGCCGCTCGTCGTAGTATCTTTCGTAGAACTCCAACTGGTCGTCCAGTTTCCACTGAGTACTATACCCCGCATCATAGAGCGCGTTATAGAGTTCTCTGCTGCCCGGCTGATAGCCTGCCGCATACAGACGGGCGAACAAATCGGTCTCGGAGGAACCCGTATCATTTCCACCGTTTCCGCTGTAGCTTCTATTACCGCCGCCACCGCCGCTACCGGAGCTTCTTCCAGTCCGGTTGGCAAGATCAGCCTGAGCGGCCTGCAGGTTGAGAGCAGCCATCTGGTTATAGTACTCGGCCAGAGCCTGAGCTTCCTCTTTAGGAATACCAAGTGCTTCCGCATCATCGGCTGTGAAGATACCGAGCTGAAGTCTCTGCATGCCTCTGTTCCAAGCGCGTTCGTTCTCAGCCGTCTCCTGCTCCCAAGCATCTGCCTGAAGAGTTCTTCTGAGATAGTCGAGGTCGTAGGCGGTCTTAAGACGGAACTCCTCGTACCAGTTGAACTCCTCCTGAAGAGCATTGACCTTCTGCTGTCCCCATTCGGAGAGCATCTGGGCATCTTGGAATCTGCCTTCCGCTTCGAGCTGAGCGATCTGCTGGTTGATGGAGCTCTGCAGATTTAACTGCTGAAGCTGGATAGAGAGCATCTGCTGGTCGTAGCTGTTCTGCTCGGAGCTGTACTGCTTCTGACCGATACCACCCATATCGCCAGCAGCGGAGTTTCTCAGAGCCGCATTGTTCGCTGCACGAAGCTGGTCGATGTACGACTGCGCTCTCTGCTGGTCGTAGTCTGCGATACCCCGCTCAAGCTGAGCCGTTAGTTCAGCGATGCCCTTGTCAACCGTAGCCTGATTCATATCCTTGATGTTCTGGACATTCTCATCGTACGCCTTGTCGATCATCTTCTGGATCTCGTCGATGGTAGGCGTGTTCTCCCACATATACTGCATGTGGTCGGTCGGGCCTACCTGAGACATCTGGTACGCATACATAGACTGACCTGGATTGTCGAGCTGCCACTGAACGACATCGGGAGTGCCGATGCCCATTCTCGCATTGAACTGCTGCTGTGTGATAGGCGTAGCCTTGCCGTTCTCCCAGACGTAATATTTACCTCCTGCGCTTACGGCATCACCGTTCGCGAACGAATATGCGCTTCCATCGGCATTCACGGTACGTCCGTTGAGAAGCCAAGCATCATGAGCCCTTCCGTTGGAATCGTAGACGGTAGTCTTTGTTGCACCTGCTGGGCCAGTCACCGAAGCAGGAGGATTCGATGGAGTCCCCGAATCTTTAGAGCTGTTCGTAATAGCCCCGGGAATACCTGCGCTCCCTGTCTGCGCTTTTTCTTCCGCGTTGCGGTCTGCCGGTGTAACGGACTTAGCAGAAGTGGGAGTGTTTACGTTGCCCTTATAGACGTACTCAGTATTCTCATACTTTTTAGGGCCTGTATCATAGGCACCTGTGCTTGTCTGGTTCCCTTTCTTGGTTGTTGCTTCTTTCGCGGCTCTCGCAAGCAAAGAATTCGCCCCAGCGCCGGAACCGCTGCTTCCCCAATTAGCCATAATCTATCTCCTTATTCGTAAACTTCGATGCCGTAGTTGTGGCAGACAGCACGCTCAATGCGGCAGCCTGCCGCATCTTCCCAGCCCTTGGCGAAGAACGCACCGTCCGCCTTGTCCAGCAGTTTGATGCTCTCAGCCAGACACTCAAGACGGGTCATGTTCTCATAGCCGGGGATGATGGAATCGATGAACTCCGAGTCGGAATAACCAAAGTCCTTCTTGATCTGCTCCATCTCTTCTCTGATCTGCTCTTCTGTTTTGCCCTTCATCGGCATACTGATAAAAACCTTCATTTCAAACCTCCTGTGGCAGTGGTCGATACATTTGTCGACCAGTTAAAATAAAACGCAGGAGGCGGCGATTTGCCGCCTCCCTGAGGGTGTTATTCGCTGGGTTCGCTCTTGAGAAGATCGTTCAGCGCTTTGATGATAACCGCAACGTCCTCACGCTTGATACCCGCCTGAGGCATCTGGTTGCCGTTTCCGTCGCCTACCATCAGCTTGTTCTCCTTCATCCACTCGAGAGCCGCCTTGGCATACTCGTCGGGAGGAAGAGCCTTGACAGCCGCTTCTCTTTCTGCCATATATTTTTCGAACAGGGCAGGAGCGAGTTTCTCAATGAGCTTCGTTGTTTCTATAAGATTCATGTCATCACCTATCGCGGGGTTGCCGATGCATCCCCGGTAAACATAAGAGGAGTCCATCCAAGAACAGCCTCCTCTCCAGTTGCCGTCTCCTTTCGGCCGCTCGAAATTGCGGAACGCTTGTCCGTAGTATTCGCTTGCGCTCGTAAGGATACGTCTGTTATCCGAAATAATGTCTTCCACCACTTCCACGTGACCGTAGTTTCCGATGCCTCCGCTCCAGACCATCACGCCTCCCAAGGTGGGTTTCTGCGTGATATTCAGCTTCTGGCCCTTCGCGAGATTGATGTACCAGTAGGCCATGGCATCGCCCAGATACCTGCACTCTCCGTTCGCTTTGCGGAAGTTCCCGATCTGGTTGAACCTTCCTGTGGCGAATCCGGTGCAGTTGGGAAGAGACGAAAGACCCTTAACCCTTCTCTTGGGGTTTCCACGAATGCAGGTGTTGTAGCCGCCGTCTAAGACGGAGTTGTACCAAGGGTCTCCAGCCTTAGGCGCTTCTGTCATGGGAACGAAATCGCTCATTCGTCTATACCGTTCTGCTTCTTATAGTTTGCGGTAGAGATGCCGAGAATCACACCAAGGAAGGTGTCAATCGCGGTGATGGTCGCCGCAACCTGTTCTGGGTACGGAAGAGGAACGATGTCCTTCCAGATCGATCCGAGCGCAAGGTATAAAGTAGCGAGTGCAGGAAGCAGTAATCTCTGCACCCATTTGAGTTTGTCGTACCAACTATTAGGAATAATCATGTCGGTTCTCCTTTCGATTTCTCACTTCTTTACCGCGAGGCTTCTCAGCCATTCGGCGTATTTTGCTCTGAGCTGTGAGAGATTTTCCTGCGCTTTGTGAAGCTCGCCGTTTGTCTTTCCATTCACGATCGCGACAGTCTGCGCTTCCGCCAGATCCGCGGACAGATCCATGTACTCCAGCACGAAGCGATCGCGCTCTTCGCGTCTGTTCTCGCGTTCGTCTGCTGCCTTCTGCCGCTTCTCGCGGTCCTTCTTATCGTCTGCGGCACGTTTACCCAGCCACGCCACGATGACAGCGGTGACGGCCTGCAGAATAGAAACAAAGATAGTTTCCATCGCGTGCGCCTCCTCCGTTCTATGCTTCGGTGGTGGGTTCGGGTTTTGCCACGGGCTTCACTCTGTACTCGTTCCGCAACTGTGCGCCTTCGTCCGTGGACAGGGTCACGAGGTAGCGCGGGCAGTTCTTGTCCTTGCGGTTTGTCGCGCACTTCTGATGGTACAGGCCGTAGGCCTCGTCCTCGTCCTCTTTCTCGTAGGCGGCGAAGGATGCCTTGCCTTCGTTGTTCCACGTCTTCTCGAAGATATTAAAAGCCATTGTTTTTTCCTTTCTGCCGTTCGGCTGATAGGGTGATAGGTTCAGTATGGCGGCAACACGCCCCGCCGCCCGTGGGGTTAAAGTTCGCAAGATAAGCGGACTACGGTGTCGTATACATAGCCGATGACAGAATTTAAATTTCCTGAAAGTGCAAACTGAACGGTCGGGGTATTATAGGTAAGGCTTGTCACCGTTGCCGATGTGATGTTCTGCTCACCGCCCGCATCTCTTGCACCACCTGCGTAGATAAGCGCAGGTGTAGGTACACCCGCCATCTCAATGCCGTTAAGAGTTACGATCGCTGTGTTACCGCCGATAACGGCGGGAGTTCTGGTCAATGGCACATACCGCAGATACCGTTTACACTTCCGCAGTTCTTCGCCGAAGTTTGGCGGCACATCATTTGCAAGGGTAGAAACCGTACCGACTTCAAGTTTGACGGCGGCGATTTTCCTCTGCGTTGCAACTTCAAACCCACCGAAGTATGTGTTGTACATCAGGAATTCGCTTGCTCCTGCATCTCTGTAGAAGTATGTGTCGCTTGCAGAATTAAACACCGCAGACCCCGACAACATCGTGCCGTCTGCTAATAGTGCGGAAAAGGTAAGCGTTTTGCCGTTTAGGTTTTCGACATGCGGAAGTTTCTGCACGATAACACCGCAGGATATTCCGTCTGCCGCAATAGTCATAGCGGCGGCGGCATACCATCGGTCAATGCTATTCGTATACGCCGAATAACTCGTCTGCCACCGCTGATTTATCGGGAAAATCCCATCGCCTAGTTGGCTTCCGCCGCCCACGAAGTAGGCGTTGTCCAGTAGGTTGCGGTTGCTTCCGCCCGCCGCAATATTCTTTCTTGCCTGTGCCTGTTGAGCCGTGGTAAGTGTCTGCTGGTCGTAACGGACATTCGCGCCTAAAGGCTGCGTCGACACATAGTTTTTGATTTTGGCCCACAGATACTGGAGCCCTGCATAGTCTAAGTATTTTGCCATATAGTTTCTCCTTTATCAGACAATCACCGCGTCGATGTCCGCGTTCGAAATGGACTCCAGCGCTACCGTAGCAGAGCTCGTACTGCTGTCAGAGCCCGTCAAGGTAACGGTCTGACCACTGGCAGAGACGCTGTACGTGACCACGTCGACCCCAGTTCCGGTCAACCGCCACGCCCCATTCTTATATATGTACTGGTTATATAAAGTCGCCATACTGCCTCCTAACTTTCAACGATGACAAGCGTAGGCGCGTAGATGTAATACGACGAGCCTCTGGAGTTTCTCCCGTACACTCGTATCGTCTGGTTAGCGGTCAACGATACGCTTGAAAGGTGGTTGTTCTGGACGTGGTTACTCCAAGTAGTGTTCTGTGTTCCGTATGCCGTTCCGCCAATATACAGTTGGGTGCCGTATGTATAAGACGATGAAGTATTCGAGCGAAACGCCGACCAGTACACGTCGTAGGTGCCAGTCTTTGATACGGTCATTTCCGCGCCAATCGCTGTAAGTGTAGACGAAGTAGTCCGCGTTGTACCCTGCACAACCTGCACGTTCTTAGACCCGCCGCTTCCGCTCACGTTGACCACAAGCGACGCGAGATTCGTCACGTCGTATGTACCGTTCTCCGTCTTTGTTTCTGAGCCAGACACCAGTTCGCTTGCGGATACCGTTACTGCGGTTCCTGTCTTAGTAGATCCCGTGATGAAGCCTGTCGTGTTCGTTACGCTCGGGGTAACGCTTATCGAGTGATTGCTCACCGTTCCTTTGGTAGCGGTAGGCGTTCCTGCCGTACCGCTTGCCACCGACTTGGAAGCTGAACTCGAGTAGTACCCAGCAGGAGCCGTTACCGTAGCGCCTGATGCAGTGAGGTCGCTGCTGCTTTTGCGAGCGACACCCGACCCAACATACGAGGACGATATAGCGCCAATACTGACGCTCACCTTCTCAAGAGCATCGTAACCGCTGTCCGCGGTAACGTCCTCCGTCTGAGATGACTCGGTCGGGGTATAAGACTTCGTCTTCGTCTGAAGAGTCGTAGATGCGGATACGTCGGTTATCGTAATGTCGTCCTCAAGATACATACCTGCCGTCGTAAGGGTCTTCGTGTTGTTCGATACCGTAGCTATCGTATTGCCTTTGTAAGTAACGGTAGAGCTCATTGGACACCTCCGTTATAGATCGGCAACGTGACGGTCGAGGTCGAACCGTCTGTACCGCTCAGAGTTATCACGTTTCCGCTGATGGAAATGGAATACTCTATAGCCGTGGCTCCGCCGCCACCCGGATCTACAGCCGATGGTATGAGATACACCGTGTTCTCGTCTATGTTCTGCGTAGGAAGGGAGCTCACTATCGTGTACCCCTCCACGACTTTTCGCGTAGAAACGTTGCCGCTCGAATCTGTATAGAGCATCTTATTCGCGGCGGAACTCCCGAGATTCTTGCCGAGGAACTTCGTCTTCAGCTGACTCCATAAATACGACAGACCGGTATCATCGAGGTATTTATTTGCCATAGTTTGTACCTCCTGTGTCTATCGCATCAGGATGCAAGAATCGTATCGATGTCTGCGTTGCTGATGTTCGTGATCGTGAATGTGGAACCAAGCTGATCCCACGCACTGCCCGTCCACGCATAGTTCATATCGTCTGCTTCTACGTTGTAGACATCGCCGGCGGTTAAGCCTGATGAGGGAAGGTTGGCATAGGTAGCAACGGAGCCTTTATATCTATAGGCACCCGATATGTCGCTCTTCGCCGCGTAGGTCGTATCTGCGTAGGTCTGCGTGATATAGCCGCTGTCGTTTGTTAGGTCTGCCGTAGTAAGAACTACCGCGCCAGTCTTCGTGTTTACGCTCGATACGCCAGACACAGGTGTCTGCCACGTACCGTTGTTCGCGAGGAACGAAGTCGTACTGGTACCGAACGTTATGGTAGAGTTCGCCAGTTTAGAAGCAGACTCGTCGTTGATGATAAGCCTGTCACCGTTTGCTATGGTCGCGTTCGTCGTGATATCGCCGCTGTTCGTGATGTTGCCGTGGGTGTGAGAACTCGCGGCTCTGCTCGTATCCGTAGGGTGAACGTGGTCACCTCTGGCGAACTTCGTCTCGGAGCCTACCGCCGCCGTTCCATCCATCTTCGGGGTCGTGGTCGTAGCCACGGCGCCTTCAGGAACGTCAGCGGAAGTGATGAAATCGGAGTCGTTCGTCAGATCGCTCGTCTTCGTCGGGACAGAGATGGACGCCGCCTTGGAGGAGATAGTCGCAGCAGAGCCGTTCACGAGGATGCTCTCGATGATATTGACTTCCGCCCCAGCCTCGATGCCCGAGAGCTTTGTCATATCGGCGTTCGTATAGTCGTTGGTGGATAGGCCCTTACCTGATACGACGTCGACTTTCCCGCTGAAGAGCGTTTTCAGATGTTGCCAAAAATAGAGCAAACCGTTTTCGTCAAGATATTTGGACATAAGCATCATCCTCCCAAAATGTTCTGGATTTCGGTATTAGAAAGCGCCGTAACAGGCATCGCGGAAAGAGTCTCGCTCAGGTTCGTGATCGACTCTATCGGATGCTGGTTCGGCGCATCCCTGTTAAGAAGTTTCGTATGATCCGTAGTTCCCCCGGTTGCCGGAAAAACTACAGGAGCTGTTTTGTTTCCTGAGGCAAATGATGCCTTAAACGACGAGTTCGACCCGCTGTTGAACTTAGCCTTGAAGTCTCCCATCAGATAACACCGCCCTTTAAGACGCCATCAACGAAGGTCTGCATCTTGTCGGATGCCGGAGCATCACCGTTCATAAGAGCAAGTCGTATCTGCATCTCTATCATCCCTTCCGGGAGGGCGCCTGTCTGTTCCTGCGTAAGAGGTATCTCGATGAGTCCATCAGAGAGTTCGACGTCTGAGTCGAATATGTTCTTCTCGAGAACAGTAATGCCTCCTTGAGAAAACGTTACGTACCCGTCCCGAAGCTCGGACACCTTATAAGGAATGCCGAATGTAAGACGGTCTGTCGTCCACTGTCTCATAAGTCCGCCTCCTTACTGGGTCGCCGAATCTATATCTGCATTCGTGAGTGCAGATGCAACAGTCACGTTATAGTCACCGATGAGCTCGTTGATCTTGTCTCTCGTCTCGTTGTGGAGGATCTGGAGGTCTGCCCGAACCTGAGCTTCTGAAGTTTCGATGGTCGGAAAGTCCGTGGGATTCGTCCAATCCTTTGTGAATGAAAATGTTGTGATAGCCATAGTTATCTATCTCCTCTGCTGTAGCGGTATACGATCTGGGCGCTTACAAGGGACATATCCGAATAGAGCTCATTGTTGTAGATCGTCATCGTGAAATGCCGCACGTGAAAGCACCTCGGTTTTCGTATAGCCGCAAGTGCGTAGGGAATAACTTTCAGAGACCGGTAAGACAAATTTCTCGGTACGAGTTTCCACGCCCACGCTCTGATTGGCGTCAGGTCGTCTCTCGTCTCGTAGTCTGTCTTATAGGTGATGTTCATGATCGTGTCCGTGTCGGAACGGACAGCGAAGATTACCCTTACGACATCCTTGAGCACATCGTAGGTACCGAACCTCTGGGTCGCGAAGGTGTAACGCCTGAGCATCGGTTCGCCGAAATCGTGGTAGGCATCAACGAACTTCACGAGAGAGCCGTCTGCTCTTCCGTAGAAGTGCTCGTTCTCTGTGGAGAACCAGCTCAGCGGACGGATGTTGTCGAAGTAGAACCACGTGAGTTTCTCCTCCTTCGTCCTGTATCCGTGCAGTTCGTAGTCCCATAAGTACGCATGCCCTGCCGCCGTTATCCAGTAGCGGTGGCCGTCGTCGTACGAGGTCACGCCAGTAGCCGCAACAGACTGGAGGTCGTGGAGCAGACCCTTGTTCGTCCTGTCGCCGTTCACGTTACGGCTGATGCGGAGCACGTTGTTTTCTCCTGCGGCAGAAGTGTCGAGCAGGACATACACGCCGCTCTCGGTGTTCGCGAACACAAGGTTGTTCTCGATTAGCCTGATGCTGTTCTCGATGTTGCACCCGACCGTATCGTTCACAGGCGTGTAAGGAAGCTTCAGATAAGCCATCCCGTTCACAGTCTCTATGGAGAACTTCGACTTGCCTATGGAACGCTCCTTGAAGATAACGAGCATATCCTGCTGCTTACCGAAGCCCGTGACATACTCATCGGTGTTGCCCGCGAAGTTGTAGTAGTCGAACGGGAAGTACGATGGGTCAAGCCCGAGGGAATTGTTGCCGCTCCAAAAGTAGGCGTTCGGCTGAGCCGCCGGGCCTCCGCAGATGACGGACATGCTTCTGTCAGAGCCGTAGGTCGTGATGCAGGTACAGCTCATGATGCTGTTCCTCGCATCCGCGTTCTCCTTGTAGCACGTGATCTCTACATTGTTCGGCGTTGCCGGTGTCGTCTGGGAAGGAGCGGTCGAAAACGTCACGACTCCTGTCGTTCTGTTGACCGTAAAGCCTGAACCCTCTGTCATCTCTGTGCCGTTTACGATGGCGGTCATCGCAGGAGACGCATCCAGTTCTGTGTACGGAAGATGGTATTCTGTAGACGTCCCGTCTGCCGTGAACTGAATCTTCTTGCCCGCAGCGATGCGGTTCTCATCCTCGTATGTGTCGCCGCCGATACCGCTCGGGGTTCTGTTTACAAGGACTGTGGGGATGTATGGCACCACATCAGATGCCACAAGACCCGGAGTGATGCGCACATACTCGTGGCCGTTCATGTAGTAGAGGTTGTCGCCGAACACGAAGAACGTTCCTCCGGCAGTAGGCGTAAGGCTTCCGCTGTATATCGTCATGTGCGTGCCGTTCGTAATGTCGACCGCATATAGTTTTGTACCTTTGTGGCAGATCCACCGATTTGACCAGAGCCGCTTATAGCCTGCGTAGAAATCGCCGAACGGGTCATTGAGAGTTGCCTCATAGAGGTACTCCTGACCCTGACGGCTCATAAGCGAACCGTCTTTCCAGTACATGTTCAGCGTGTCAGGGCTTTGGTTCGGGTCGAGTTTGTAGTCCAGCTCCCAAAGGTTTAAGCCTCCATCCAGAGTCGTCATATCTAAGACGTGCTCTTTCGGCGAGCTGTAGTTGCCCGCATTGAGGAGGCTTGGACGCCATCTTGTCTGAGACATTACCAAATACCTCTGAAGTAATCGAAGCCGTAGACATCAAAGACTTGCGTGCTCGTAGCGTGAGCAGGCTTGTAGCCCAGCCTCGTAAGTTTCGTCTCCCATATGTTGTACAAAGAAGCGTAGGCGTATGGGTTCTCATCTATATAGATCATGGCCGCCACGTAGTAAGGAATTGCCGCGTGGGTGTCAGGTTCGTTGTCGAGTTCAGTGTTCTCCGGCGTGTTGCTGTCATAACGCTGAGGATAACGGGCATACTCGATACGCCACGTCCCTGCAGGACGGTCAGGCACCACCAGAGTCTTCTTGCTCAGCCACTTGTAGAAGTCCATGTCGATGGTGCGGTCAGGAAGACGGCGCCATTTCTTTTCGTCTTCAAGAGGCTTGAAATAGATTCCCAGCGGGTAAATGAAGTTGTCGGGCATGATCTGTTCGATTTCCTCGGTGGGAAGGTTGTGGTTCTTCTTCGGAACTTCGAACGTAAACGCTTCATCAATCGGCCTCGATGTCGTAGCGATGGCCATCTGCGCGTCATTTATCAGATCGAGCATACGGTTGTTATCGTCTGCCTGATCGTTGTAGGAAAGCGGAACGACCGTACCTGCTATGGAGTACTGATTGAGAAGCCGAAACACAGCAGCTTTGCACTGCGCTATTGTCATCTTTGCCATATCGTTTACCTATACGAAAAATGCCCCAAGCAGGGGTTACCTGCTCGGGGCGAGTTAAGTCAGACTATACGTCGAGGAGCGTAGCGGCGATGATCTTGTGGTCGACCACTACTGCCACGATGGAGTCAGCAGAGACGGTGTCGCCTTCTTCGACTGCGGCGTAGCCGGTATCAGCATCACCATAGGCGGGCAGAGTCGTGCCAGCCTTAATCATCAGGCTACCAGCATAGGAGCCAGTGACAACAAGCTTGCCGTTGGTGTCTACGTCGGCAGGAGCGGTCGCCAGAGCGCCTTCGAGGAAGCCTGCATACAGAGCATCCTTCTTGCCTTCGAGGACGAAAGCGTCGTAGATCATTCTGCCTTCGACCAGCCAGCCGTTGATTCCGGGCGGGTTGTCGTGGATCTTGTACTCGTTGAGCTGCTCAGGAGCAACGGTAGCGCAGTTGTGGACGATCATGAAGGTGACGCCTGCGGGCATTCTGCTGGCAGGAACCTTAACGATCTTGGTGCCGTCAACTTCGCCGAGCTCGCCTCTGATGACCATCTCCTGAGACTTGTCGGAGTACTTGATGAAGGCGGGGTCCTGCATCAGCAGGTTCGCATAACCGTAGGTGCAGAACGCAACTCTGCCGGTATCGGGAGCCATCTTGTTGCCCAGAACCTCGCTGCCCTTCAGGAACTTAGCGTAGGCATTGGTGGAAGAGACAGCGCCGACTTCAACGTTGCCTGCGTCTACAGCGCCGTTCGCCATAACGCCGAAGATGTACTTGTCAACTTCGGGGACGATGACTTCTCTCTGCTGACGAGCCAGAGACTTTCCAGCATCCATGACCATCTGGGACTGGAGCTTGTCGCCTTTGTCGATGACGAAGGTGAAAGATCTGTCCTTCTTGATCTTGTATTCCTTAATGGTGTTGCCCAGATCAGTCGGAGTACCGTATCTGTTCGTGCCGGTTCTCTGATAGTCGTTCATGGGAACAACATCGACCTGATATACTACGATGGACTCAACGCCGTTCCAGTCGTAGTCCTTGTTGGTGGCGATCATCGCCTGAGAGTCGCGGTAAAACCGCTCGTCTACTTTGTTTGAATATTTCTTGGCCAGATTCACTACTGCCATTGGGTTGCACTCTCCTTAGTAAAAAGACCAAGCAACCCGCGTATTCTAATAGGAGTCAAACCCCTTTAGGAACGGGTCTTCCTTAGGTGTACCCTGAGCGGAAGCAGACCGTCCTGCGACTCCAGTCACGGGAGCCTTTGCCGCTGATGCTTGGTTCTGCTTGAGGATGGCACGCTCTCTTAGAGCGTCCCTGTTTACATACCTTTCATACGCAACGAGCAGCCGTACACCCTGAGCGTTGGCTCGGATTACCTCATCTGGGAGCTTGGTGACTCCCGGGTAAGCTCTTATGAACTCATCGAGTTCTGCCTTACGTTCAGGTGTCAAGGAAGGTCTTTGCGGCGCGGGAGAAGGCACCTCCTGCGGAGGCAGCGTCTGCGGCGCAGATTCAGCAGCGGTTGCCTTCGCCTGCTGGTCTACGAGGAAACGCGCCATTGCTTCCGTGTTTCCGTCCTCAACGAGTCTACGAACCTGTCGTTCTCTGAAATTGTTTTCAGCGGCGTCGATCATCTCCTCAGGAGTCTCGTACTCGAGGTTGCGAGCGAGACGAGACATCTTCTCGTTCAGCGCTTCATACCCTTTGACTCTCTGTTCGAGCTTGTCGTAGTTCATGCCCTTCTGGGCATACATTGCCGCTTCGTCATAGCTCAGTTCACGGTCTTCGTGATTGAACCTGACTCTGATGGTCGGGGGAGCTGTATAGCTCTGTGCGTCGGGAACTGTGGTGGGTTCTACTGCATCAGGCTGTACGGGCTCTGCCTGAGCACCATTCTCGCCGGCAGCTTCTTCGGTAAAGAAGTTATCGGCGGAGTTGTCCGCTACGAAATTGGGATCATACTCGTTGGCCGCAGGATCGTTGGGATCGAAGTCATCGGGCAGGATCATGTCGTCACGGAAGTCAAAATTGTCTGCCATATGTGTAGGCTCCTTTCATGGTGAGAAAGAAATAATTGATTGTGCCCGCATGGGGAGTTGAACCTCATCGGTAAGGGAGGAACCGCCGCGTCCGCGCGTACGGGCATGAAAAAGGGAGCCTGTCAGGCTCCCTTTCCACATATGGAGGCTCTATACTAAATACCAACGGTATTCAGCATCGTCTGTTGACGCAGCACCTTCTGAACTCTTGAGTTCATGTTGTCGTAAGTCTGCTGCATATTAGGCGGCATAGAACCTATGACTGCCGCATAATTGTTCTCGGGGTTTGCCCCGAAGGCCGCACCCTCTGCCGGATACTGTGCGGCGTCAGGCTGAGCGCCTAAGGCGCCTGCCATCTCAGGCGGCATGCCGCCCTCACCTCCGGGCGGCTGCTGCTGAGAAGAAAGCTGATTGCGGATCTTCGCAAGCAGCTCTTCTTTCCTCGGAATGTACTCATCGGGCATACGCTCGAGGTAGTCGAGCACGTCGAGTACGCCGTTCTGCTTGAGGTTGTCCAGCGTCTGGACGACTGCGATGCGGCTCCAGTAAGTGGAGGCGCCGACATCTGCCCTCACGTTCAGCCACAAGTCCTTAAGCTTTCCGAAGTCGTAGAGCTCGACCGTGGACACGTTGCGCGTCATCGTGGAAGGCATGCCCGTTGTGGGGTCTACGATCTGTTCCGTCTTCTGTTCGTGCCGCACGACGGGGCGCTCACCGTAGTAGGTGCCCATCATATCGAGCAGTATGCGGCCGATGTCCTCGACCCATTCGTACTTGCAGGACTGAGGGTTCTCGAGAGGAACCTGAGAAGTGGACTGAAGTGCGATGAGCGCGGAGGTGTTGTCAGGCCGTACGTTTCCGAGCTGGGCATCCGTTGCGCCCAGACACTCCTTCGTCAGAGCGATGGCTCTGTCGATGCAGGCCATGATCTGAGTGGACATGTCCGCAGGCTGGATGACAGAGTGCAGGTCGCTCATCCGCTTGTCGGGAGGCAGGTCGTACACCGCGATGGCCTTGCCCACCATGTTGTCCCACTGTGGGATGGTGTTGGCATCGTAGAGTATCTTTGGGAAGCCCAGCATCTGCTGATGCCGCATGATGAGGGCGAACATGCTGTTGATGTAGATCTGGTTGGGGATGATGCCGGTGACCAAAGCTCTGCCGTGGTACTGGTTCTTCTGGTGCTCCCAGTTGCCCCACGCAACAGGGTAATAGGTCAGATCGGTGTCGGTCTCAGGGAAGATGTCCGCATACTTCGTGTGCTTGGAAACGACCACCGTAGAACGGAGCTCCGTTGCCTGCACCTGCTCGTACACAGGATTGCCGTTAATGTCTGTCATCGGGAAGCCGTCTTTCAGCTTCTTCTGTATCGGCTTGCCGTACTTGTCCGTCTTGTTCTCCATCTTGGGAGAGCCATCCGGGTTCGTCAGCTTGACCTCCTTCTCCTTCTTCGTGTACATGTAGCAGAACAGCGCCTTGCTCGTACGCTCGCTGTCTGAGAGCTCCTTACGTCCGCCGGATGCGGCCTGCCAGAGATTGTCCTTGTCTGGGAGTATCTGCTGTGCGCCAAGCTCATCGCCGGGGTGGTAACGGAGATACTCTTTGCGCAAGTTCTGCACCGTGTCGCGCCCTATGATGAGGATGTAAGGCTGTTCCTCCACGATGCGCGTGTTGGGATTGCCGAACATCACGTTGATGCCGTCCACCAGCTCCATCTTGATCTCGCCTCTGTAGGCGCCGTAGGCACCGCCGTAAGGCTTCGCGGTCGCATCCCAGTAGAAGTGAGCGCAGTAGTCGCCCGTCTGAGCACCGTCGAACAGGGCTTCACGGATCTTGTAGTCCATCTTGAACTTGTCGAACAGGTTCTCGCACTCAGATGTAGCCATCTGAGCCGCCGTGATGGCAAGGCCTTCTTCTGAGTCAGAGTCCGGCATGCCGAGCTCCCCTGTCTGCTTCATCTCGATGGGCGCATCCTGCTTGTTCTGCAGAGGCTCGAAGCTCACTTTCGTGGAGCTCGAGGTAAGGGATGCGACGAACAGGGATGCGACTCTCTTGATGATGTTGAACACGGGCTTAGGCAGAGCGGACATGGCGCTGCTCTGAGACAGACCCTTCCACTGGTTGCCAACGAAGAACTCGATGTTCGTGTTCACGAGGTCGTACTGGTTCGGTACGAGAGAATTATTGTATTGTCTGCCGAGTTCGTAGAGTCTCCACGCCTCGGTATAGCGTCTTCTGTCGTCCATGGATTACTCCTTAAACGGCTCGTCGACCGGCTCGATGCCGTATGCCTTGTTTGCGTTATAGTTCATAAGCTCCTCAAACGCTTCGTTCTCCGCTCTGTACCGCTCTTTCTGCTTCTCCAGATACTCCTGCTCTTCCTCTGTGAGCGTCTCCTTAAAAGATGGGGCTGGCTCGGAAACAGACTTATTCAGAGGAACCTGCTTTGGAATGGATTGGTTGGTTGTATTTAGCCGAAGGAGAATTGATACAGAAACAGCCAGCCCCAGCACACTAAAGGTACATAGGATTGTAAGAACTACTATCAGAACTGTCGTAGCTGTCTGTGATAACATCTCGTCTTTTCCTTCCTCCATATATGTCGAACATGCCGTTGCTGTTGAAGGTGTCAAGCTCCTTCTCGGCGCTCTGCACCTCGGGCGGAACAGGCGGTTCCTCCCTGTTTGCACGAGAGCGGTACACGCAGAAGCCTCTTAAGGCGTCAGGCGCGTGGGTGATCTCGTGCGGCTGCACGGCAGCATCAGACGGTCTGTTCTTGTCGTACTGAAGAGCGGGCAGCGTCCTGATAAGATTGACGCAGGACTCGTGTATCTTCAGCCTTGATGTCAGGATGCCCTGCTCATCTCTATACGGATGGAGCCACTCTTTGGTAGCTGCCCATCCGGCTATGCGGTTTCTGCTGGTCTTATGAAGCAGGATGCCCGATGTGCGGAAGATATCCGCAACGGACTTGCCCGTTTCCTGACGGCGTATCCACATATCAGACGGCCCGAGGTACTCATCGCACTTCACGATGCCGAGCTGTCTGCGTTTCTGACCTATCAGCTTCGCTGCCTCGCTGATGATGACGTTTGGCTGGTAGATCTCCCCCATCACGTAGGCGTTGTCCTTCTCGTCGCAGGCTATGAAGAGCCCTGCGAACATATCGAGACCGTAGTCGCACGTGAAGTAGATGCGCCAGTCCCTCGTTCTCTCTGGAAGCGTCTTGATGACGTGTATATCCCTGTCGAACTCGGGGAAGAATTGTCCTTCGTACAGATCCCAGCTTCCTTCCAATAAGGCTTTCCGCTGGTCTGTAGGCAGGTCTTCGAGACGGGCTACGTAGTCAGGGTCTGCTTCCATCAGGAACTTGTTGTCCGTGACTCTTGATGGAATAAAAAGCCGCGTCTGGACTTTGCCAGTACGCGGATTCTTTACCTCGTATGTCGTCATCGGAGGCATGCAGTCTATGAAGCGTGACTTGAAATACTGATGCCCCACGTTGCCGGGGTTCGTCGAGCACTTCATCTGCTTTGGGAACGTGTTCGCGCCTCTGATACGGGTACGCAGGTACTCATACATCATCTGCGTGAAGTGCGTCGCCTCGTCGATGCGGATGACATCGTACTCGGCGGACTGGTATTTGTACACATCCGACTCATTGTCGCAGAAACCGAAGTCTATGATCGAGCCGTTGTTGAAGCGGAGCGTATGCTTGGAGCTGTTGTAGGAGTATATCTGCTGAGGGTATATCTCGAGCATGACACGGATGAGCGAACGCTCGAGCTCCGGGAACGAACGCCGGAGGACGAGCTGCTTCATGCCGGGGTACGTGATGCCGTACACGAGAGCGTCGATGAGCTGAACGTACGACTTGCCTCCGCCCGCCGCTCCGCCGTAGAGCACCTCATCCTCTCTGGCCTCCATGAACGCCTGCTGCTTCTTCGTTACCTGTATATCCATATGTGCTTGGAGATTACGCTACTGCTCGCCCAGCGTCTTGAAGATGGCCGACAGCATGTTGAAGTCGTCCGACTTGAACGACCGCTTCTTCTGCTGAGCCGGAGTCTGAGACGGGAGCATGGCCTGCTGCTCAGTCGGAAGCGACGACATGTCTGCGGGAGCGCCTGTCTTGTGGAAGTCGTTTATCATCGGGCCGCTCTGTCCTGTATGCTCGAACGTCTGCATCGGGAGCTGGACGCGAGGGACTCTGCCCATCTGAGAGGACACCTTCTGTCCGGGACGAGGTGTGCCTCCTGCGCTGAGCTGATGCGCGAGAAGCTGCGCCTGCATCTCAGGTGTCACAGGAGACGGCGTCGCTATCTGCGCGTTCTGCGGTGCTTGCGGAGCAGACGGCATCTGAGCAGCACCGGAGCCAGCAGCAGATGCGTCGGAACGGAGCTGTGTTCTGAAGCCGCCCTGAGGGGCGTTGGATGAGGAACCCGGCACCATACTGGAGGGGTTCATGCGGCGCGTACCGAGTGCCGCCTTATCGGTGAAGTCTGCCATGGTGTGGCCTCCTACTCTACTGTCTTGATGTTGATCGTAACGCCTGCGCCGTCGTCGCCGTTCAGCGAGAGGCTCTTGGTCGGGCTCTCGCCTGCTGTGTCACGCAGAGCCTCGAAGGCTTTCACGTTACCCTTCTTGATCGCTTCGGCCGTCATGCTGATGGCCATGGCGTCCCGGTTGTTCAGTTTGGGGAACTCTTTGCGGAGTCTATCCACTGTTGGGTTACCCTTCATGGCAGGAAGCTCCATCGCCCACTGAACGGCCTGCTTGAAGCTCTCATTATATCTCTTGCTCTCGGCTGCCGCCTTACCGCCTTTACTGGCGATGGCCTTGTGTTCCTCTTCGGTCATCTCTTTGAAATTGCGCAGACCGACTTTTTCATTCTCGGTGGGAACGTGGGTAGCCGTACCTTTTACTTTTCTGGGCATGGTATCTCCTTGCCTCCTTTCGCAGTTTACATAGTAAACTGCGAACCGGGTGCAAAACAATGTCCCACTACGGGGTCAGAGATAGGACGGGGTGTGGGTGATGCGAATCGGGTCTGAAATTGGTACTGGACGGAAAAAGTGGACAGTAAACTGGACAGTGTCCAGTAAGTGTCCAGTAAATTTTCATTTACTGGACGCGCTTAAACGTTGAAATTTCAAGGGTGTGTCCAGTATGTCCAGTAAACCCAGTCCCCCCCCTAATACGTTTAAAAATAATAGGGATATATAGGTATATGGGTATATAAGGACTTATATATAATTATTTTTAACTTATATAGAATTTACTGGACTTACTGGACATACTGGACACAGCCAGTAATTGCAAGGGTTTTCAGCGTCCAGTAAATTTATTTTTACTGGACTACTGGACGCATTACTGGACGGGCGGCGAAAAAGCTCGTAGGGAACCCCGGCTGGGGGGTACTGGGGGTATAAAAATAGATGGCATTAAAAAGAGCCCTTTAGGGCTCTTCCTTTTTATCTTGGTCAGGTGGAAGGATCTTATCCAGAGTTCGGTACTTCTTATTCTTGGTGAGCTCGTCAAGAGCTTCCTCCAATTCCTCTATTTCTTTTTCGAGTTCGCATTCGTAGCACATAGGGCAGAAACCTCCTTAGATGAAGTTGGGTGGATGTGACTTCCTATTTATAATACCACGATTTGCGGACGATTGGTGTATGTCAAAATTTTCCTGTCGAGATATGCCTGAAAATCTTTATATACGCAGGCGGGACAAGGCTACGGGGTATAGAAATAGCGTTGGGGTATCGATTGTCTCTCTCCCCACCGTATGGCATTAGATCGTCCTCCCCTATGTATCTACAGTAGTAGTGGTGGAGGGGAAACATCTACTGTAGCCCCTGGTTCCCTCCTTACGTCGGGAACCACCCCCACGGCGCAGACTGGTGGTGCAAAATCGGAAATGGCACAACGCCATTCCCGTGAGATGTAGTGCCGAATGAATGGCAGAAAGGTTACACAATGAAGTACGCTATCAAGAAGAGCAACGAGAACTTTGTATTCCACGGTTACAAGGAACTGCGGAAGACCACCGCTGGGAAAACTGGCATCGGCCTCGAGGTTGTTATCGATGGGGCAGTGGCTCAGAAGGATATGAACAAGGCCACCATCATGGCATTCTATGACCATGGTTTCAAGTGGATGATGCCGAAGTATGAGAACCGGGAACTGGTCAGACCGGGATTTTTCTACAAGGGATTCGATACCAAAGCGAAGAGAGACAAGCAGTATGATGCCTTCATGAAGGAGAACAAGAAGTTCGCCGAGCCGAAGGCAGAACCGAAGAAGGAAGAACCGAAGGCCGAAACCAATCTGGATCTGGAGAAGGCCCTCAAGAAGATGACCAAGGCTCAGCTCGTAGAGATGCTGACCAAGGCTCTGGCATAATCCAAAGCAACCGAATAGACCACAGAACCAGAGGGCATCACCGCAAGGTGGTGCCCTTTATTGTGTGGCCTATATGGGAAACCGTATGGGAAACGAACAGAGCAAAACCTTGGAGCCGTTGGAACTGCTGAGTTCCAGAGGCTGGCAGGTTATAAGACTTTGTTATAGCACACAGCCAAGAAGCGGTTTGCAGGATTGTATACAATCCGCAAACTGTATACAATCCACGAGCTGCCTCTATGCAGCCCGTCGTCGTGCCACTCTATATGGCAATTTCAGGAATGAAAGGAGAAAGTAAAATGTTGGATTACGGAAGGAGAGGAAAGCCCTACACCACCACAGCCAAACAGTGGACAGTCTTAATCTCGTCCATGGCGTATGAGAACCCCGAACTGGTAGAGCAGGCAACAGCCGCTCTGAGAAAACTCAGGAAGAAGGACGATGCAAACCTCATAGCCAATACGGAGATGTACCTTCGTCTGGGTTACAAGACCATCGAGGCGATCTACCACGGAGCAAGAGTAACCTTACTGGAAAGCAAGTAGAGAAAGGAGAACCAAATTGCTGTACACATTCAACACCGACAAGCTCAACAAGGTTGAGCAGGCAGCCAACGAACTCAGAGTAAAGGAGAACCGTGATGTGTTCTACCTCAACGGCATCCTTGCTGAGGTCTGTGCCGAACTGATGGAAGGCATCATCAGAGCAAACGAAATCCTCGGAAGAATTTCTTACAACGGAGTCGAGAGCAAGTTCGTTAAGGATGATATCCCGGCGAAGAGACTTCTCGCAGAGATCGAGACGACGGCATCAAATGCAAGACGGGAACTGGACAAGTTGACCGGGATGATGAACACGATGCACTTCGTCTACACAAACCTGTACGGAGACGATTAAGCGTCAGAGCCAGAGAGCCCAGCCATCCGCTGGGCTCTTTACTGTGCCGCTTAAGAGCACCAAGCAATTTCTCACAGAGAAAGGAGAACCGATGAACACAATCCTCGACATCTGCTTAGGCATCTGCCTAATCTGCGGCGTGGTATGCACCACGCTTTTCTTTTACGAACTTGCATGCAAGTTCAATCCCAAGATGCACGGACTGAGCATCCTCTTTGAGGATGAGAAAGGAGAAGAGTAATGTTACCGCAGTTCAATCTGAAAACGAGCCTTGCGACTATCGTCGCAACCATCCTGCTGGCTCTGAACGCAGGGCTCATCTATCCGCAGACCTTAGAGGTCGTGGACTTCAGACCCGACCAAGGCACAGTAGTCCTGTCCACCTCGACTGGGATACTCTATGAATACCCCGATGAGTATCCTGCCGATGATGCGGACTTCCACATAGGCGAACTGTATTCTTGCATTATGTGCAACGAGTATCTCACCCAGGTCGTAACCGATGACTACATCCTGTGGCTTCACGGCACAGGGTTCGTCACCGAGAACTTTGTTAAGCCCCAGTTTTAAGAGTGCCAAAGAGGCAGAAAGGAAACACACTATGGCTACCAAGAAGAACACCAAGAGCAACACCAACACCAACACCACCCCCATCAACTTCACCATCAAGAAGCATCTGTCCGTTCTGCGGACATCCCCTGCCGGCTGGACGAGAGAGCTGAACATCGTCAAGTGGGAAGACTCCGAGCCGAAGTTCGACATCAGAGACTGGGCTCCTGACCACAAGAAGTTCAGCAAGGGTCTGTCCTTCTCCTCCGATGAGATGCTCGCCCTGTCCGAGACCATCACCGATCTGCTCAAGAAGGCTCCTGCCAAGAGCGCCAAGACCTCTGCCAAGAAGGCAGAGCCCAGAGCCAAGGCACCTGCCAAGAAGGCAGCGACCAAGGCAGCAAAGTAAACGCCGCTCTATAGGGCGGGGCAAACACGCTCCGCCCTTCCCTCTTACAAGAAAGGAGAAACGAGTAATGAGACTCGAAGAAATCTTAGGCCTTATCTATGGCGACCAAACCTACATCAACCTGTTCAGCGAGAGTGCAGAGCACCTGCTTGAGTCCTACGATGGACGAAACTGTCTGTCCGACACATACCGCAAGTGTTCTGTGTGCCAAATCGAACTCGCTTATGAGGGGAAAGCCATCAACATCTACCTCGAAGACAGAGACTGCCTGCCTCTCTGGAAACAAAAGAAACTGACAGACAAGGCGAACGAGAGAGACCGCATCATCTGGGGAGAGGACTTCAATGAGAACGAGTACAGCGGAGGGATAAGACACTTCACGGACATCTCTGTTGAGACTGCGCAGTTACTCATAGACAGAGGTTATCTCGACCCAGAGGATCAGCAGAACTTCTCGCCGACAGCCAGAGAGATAATCAACTTCATCAGATGCTCAACCAATCCCTATGACTGGTGGCTGTCCGGATATGCAGTGTCTCCGGCAAGAGACGACTTCAGAGTGACGATAGATTCCTTCGGCATCAAAGAAGGAGCGCGTCTCGATACCGAAGATGCCGTTGCCTTCGTTCGCTTTGCAAGATATGCAGATGAGTTCTGCTTCGACATGGAAGGGAGCAAAGCAATCGTAGCAGAGGCATGGTGGGATTAACCAAGAAAGGAGAAACAAGAGTGGCGTATATAAAGAACGCTGAACTCGACATCCTCGTCGAGGTCGAAGACCTGCTCTGGAAACTCAGCGAAGCTGAGGTTAATGCGTTCTTAGAGAAAGCAAGCGAGGAAGTCAGAGAGCGATGGGAAGAAGATGATGACTTCGTACCTGAGGAACTGACAATCTACAAACTGAAGTGCAAGGTGTGGAATATGAACGAGCGCCTCTTAACCAAGAGGATGGAAGACAGAAAGACGGTTCGTGAATACTACCGAGAGAAGAGAAAGATCGACAAGAACTATGGAAGAGGTAAAGCAAGAAAGGAGAAAGGAGAAACGAGAATGACCTACAAAGAGTTCCGTGAGAAGTACCCCTTCGCAAGCAAGAAGTGGAGAGTCGACGGGCTCCTCGCCTACTGGTCTGACCTCGTCATCAAGGCGACGAAGACAGAGCAGAAGAAGATGGGCACGACCAACTGGCACACCACGAGATGCGAGGCTGACGATGTGAGCGTTGAGTTCTACCTCAACGCCATCGAGGCAGTCCCCTTCTTCAGGGGTATCGGAGGATACGAGAGAGTCGAGTGCGACTACACGAGGTACGGCTATGTTCCTGTCAAGGTCTACAGTGTGAGCCCCGACAAACAAAACAGGAAAATCTACGAGTTTAAGTTCGAGTAGAAAGGAGAGCGAGATGAAAACCCTTATGGATTTCTACCGTGAGAACCAGTCCAAGATTACAGGGAGAGATGAGGTCATCAAGGCGCTGAACGAGTACTTCAGTTATGAGTGGCCGGACGACAGTCCTGAGGTAGACAGGAACAAACTGGACAGCATCGGCGTGATGTTCACGACCTGCGAGGATGAAGAAGGCAGCGAGCACTGGCTTCAGTGGACTCTGAATCTCGCAGTCTTCCCACCTACCCTGTCGCTGTACATTGACAACTCAGAGGACTACACCTCGCAGGATGTGTACCCTTCCATGTCCGCTCTCGCCAGCGAGATACGAAACTACTGGACATTCGATTATCTCTACGGAGATGCGCTCAGCGAGTTCAACTTCGCGTACGAGAACGGCAATCTGTAACCTATGTCCCACACAACCATCATCATTCTGACCGTAATTCTTTTAATGATAAGAAGGAGAAAACAAATGGCTAAGAAGAACATCAAGAACACCGCAACCTCTACCACCATCGGCGATGTGGTCATCCGCATCAACCAGAAACTGCACGGCATCGAAGTGCAGAGCGACAACATCACCACCCAGCAGGGAGCACGGCTCAAGAACCTCGGCTACTACTTCAGCAAGAGAAAGGGTCTGTACTACACCGACTTCAATGCCGATGTGTATCAGATGACGATCGACTACTTCGAGTCCTACGCCAAGAGCAAGGCGAAGAACAACGGAGCAGAGCCCAAGACTTTGGCTCAGGCCGCACCCATCGACATGGCTGAAGCATTCCCCGGCACGAAGGTGAAGAGCACCAAGAAGAGCAGACCTGCCAAGAAGGCAGAGCCCAAGAAGGCAGAGGTCAACGACCTCGACTACCTCTTCGGCTTCGAGGATGAGGAACCGCAGAGCACCGAGACCGAAGAGCAGGTCGTGATGGAAGCCGTGAAGGCAGAGCCCAAGCCTAAGAAGGAAGCCAAGTCCAAGAAGGCAGAGCCCTCCCCTGCTCCTGCCAAAGCGGAGAGCAAGGAGCCTGTCGAAACGGACGACCTGAAACTGTGGAAGGCACAGGTACTGATGGCAGTCGAGAAGATCTTAGACGACAGCATCTTAGCACTGGCGAAAGGAGAGGCAGCATAATGAAAGACTTCAACCTCATGTTCCACGAAGCCTGCTTCAGAGGGTCAGGCTTTGTCGGCGGCAAGCGACGCATCTATATGTTCTATACCCAGAAGCACCCGGGCAGAGATGAGTTCGCCAAGTTCCTGAGTAAAGAGTACGGCATAGGGGGAACCGCATCTTTAGGCAACTGGGTTGACTACGATGGCAAAGGAATAAGGGTCAGATACTATGACCACGATAGCAAGAAGTTCCTCTATGATGAAAGCTTCACATGGAAGCAGGCAGCAGACGAGATCAAGAAGATGATAGACAGCAGAACCTACATGGGCGTAAGAGACTACGCCGACCAAGACTCATGGTACGCCCTGCGCAAAGCAGTGTACGCATATATCGCTTAGGTCTGAGAAAGGAGAAGAACACATGACCTTACCAGAAATCAAGAAGTACATCCTTACGGACGAAGAGACCGCGGCTCTTGTTGCTGCGGTCTTTTCTGTTCTGGCAACTCTGGTCGAGCCCGATGAAGAGGAAGACCCCATCGCGAAAGCAGCGTCTGCACAGGCTGTAGCCGTACTGCTCAACGGACTGACCAAGGTAAAGATGCTTCAGAGAGAACTCAAGAACGGTATCAAAGAGTTTAACGAGAGAGAGGAGAACAAGAATGCTTAGCGAAGAGAGAAGAAACGAACTGGTAGAAACAATCAGCGGACAGGTCTTCCGCATGATGCTTGACTGCTACGAGGTAGAGAACGGAAGCGGAGATGTCGACCGTTACTACTGCAGGGAAGCCGTAAGACGGTGCCTCGATGCGAAGGCTGGCCTCATCGAGATGCTCAGCAAGCACCCCAACTGGGACGAAGAGAACCTGAGAGTACACTTCGATGCGGACTACACCCGGCCAGTAGATACATACTCGGCGTCCTGCAACCTCAGATTCATCGGAGGCGAAATGTGGATGGATATTGATGTTTGTCCGTCGTATTTCGATGACGTCCCGGGTTTCGATGGATGCACATTATTCCTTGCCAGAAAAGAAGACTGGCCTAATACTACAGAGCTCGACATTCTGGCCTCTAATCTGCAAGACTCAAACACCTTCAAGGATGTGTTCCTCACCCCTTCCATCACGAAAGAGGGAGAAGCGATCGTGAAGTATTGCCTGCCTGATGCCCACATCCACGCAGGAACCAAGAGCACACGGGCTCTGCTCAAACTGCTCAGACAGTACGGGTGGGAGGATGCCCTCGCAGGACGCAGACAGAAAGACGTCATCAACCCCGTGACTGGCGAAGTCAAGACAGAGGATGCTCTTGCCAGAGCACGCCGGCAGTACACCCAGTTCGCAGACAACATGAACGAGCTGAAGGTGAGGAGACACACAGTCCTGTCCGTCAATCCGATGGACTTCCTGCGCATGAGTTACGGAAACTCTTGGAGCTCCTGCCATCATATCAGCACCGACGCTTACGACGACAGCGGTTGCTACTCCGCAGGCTGCTGGTCGTATGCGTACGACAATCAGACCCTCATCTTCTACACGGTTGATGCGGAGATCTTAAGCGTGAACATCACCTACGCCGATAAGTATACACGGCAGCTCTACTTCTGGAACGGTCATGCCCTTGCTCCCTGCCGTGTCTACCCCTACGAGCTGGCGAGAGACAACCTGAGCGACCCTGTCTACGCAGAGAACAGACAGATCGTAGAGCAGATCGTCGCAGACTGCGAAGGCTTCGGCAACATGTGGAAGAAGACGAACGCAACTCTCGACCGTGACCACGTCAGAAGCTACGGTCTTCAGTATCCCGACTACTTCCACCACACCTACCACATCTATACCCCGTCGTTCCTCGAGCAGGGAGAGGATGCTCAGCAGGATGAGTTCCTGCAGTTCGAGATCGGCAGCAACGAACCCATCTGCGTCTGCTGCGGAGACTACCTCGATGAGAACGATTATCCCATCTGCTCTTCCTGTGCAGGAAGAAAAACTTACGCCTGCGACTGCTGCGGTGACTACTTCTACAGCGAGAACGACCTCATCTGGGCGGTAGACAGACGCGGTAACGATGTTCAGGTCTGCCAGAACTGCATCGACAACGGCGACTATGTCTGGGACGAATACAACGAGAGATACATCAGCGGCGACATCGCAGTCTACGTAGAGTACTACGGATACGTTGACGAAGACTCGGCAGCAGAAGACGACATGTTCTTCGAGTGTGAAGAGTGCGGCAGATGGCATCTCTCCGACGAAGCAACAGAGACAGGAGACGGGCAGCTCGTGTGCGACAACTGCTTCAACACTTACTTCGCAGCCTGCGAAAGATGCGGTGAAGTCTACAGGAAGTCTGACATGACGCTCGATGAGGATGGCAACTGGGTATGTGATGACTGCATCGAAGAAGATGAGTTCGAGTGCGACAACTGCCACAGACTCCACAAGAGAGACGACATCGGCCTCGAGCGCGAGACAGCCAACGGAGTAACGTACCTCTACTGCAAGGACTGCGCTGAGAACCACCGCCACATCTGCAAGGACTGCGGAATGGAGTACTGGACTCAGCCAAATGAGACACGCCAGAACGAGAGCCTCGGCGTGTGCCGCCACTGCTTCAATGATTTCTACGAGTACAACTACAACACGGGAGAGTATGAGCTGAACATCGCTCGCCGTGACCGCTATGAAGACCTGCTGTGTGTGAAGGTGATAACTACCTCAGGCTGGACTACAGTGACGAACGCTTCTGCATCGGAAGTCGAGGCGTACATGACAGGGCTCTATCCCAACCGGCTCGTAGCTGTCTTCATGCCGATCGCGGAGGATGACCCGAGAAGCAGAAGCGAGATCTATTTCGGTAGAGCCAACGGCGGCAAGAACTACGAGGTCGTTCCTATCGAGAACGAACGGGCAGCAGCCTATGTCAACAGCTTCCTCGAACGCATGAAGAAGTACCCGGAAGGAATATATGACGGAACGGCTATCGTCGACAGAGACAACGACGGTTTCATCAGAAGGTTCACGATAGACGGCGTATGGCAATACTTCGATCAGGTAAACAAGTGCGTCAAGTTCGAAGATACCACCGCAGCATAAGAGAAAGGAAACGATACATGAAAAACAATCTGTACACTCTGCTGAAAGCAGACGAGAAGCAAGCACGAAAGATCATCACGAAGATCCTCAGGGAGAACGGCTATGAACCTGTGGTCACGAAGGACTTCATCTATGCAGAGGGCAGCATCCCTGCCCTTCTGGTCGCGCACTACGACACGGTGCCTAACCCTCCGAAGTATATCAAGAACACGAAGGGAGTCCTGTCTGCAAAGCATGGGCTCGGTGCCGATGACAGAGCAGGTATCTATGCGATCCTCGAGACCATCGTGAAGCATCACTGCCATGTCCTGTTCACAGGCGGTGAAGAGATGGGCGGTATCGGTGCGAAAGCGTTCACCAAGTCTGGCATCAGACCCGATGTCAATTACTGCATCCAGCTCGACAGAAGAGGAAGCAACGACGCCGTCTACTATGACGGAGCAAACGAGGAGTTCGAGGAGTTCATCACGAGCCATGGATGGGAAACGGCAACTGGTTCTTTCACGGACATCTGCATCCTGTGTCCTTACCTCGAAGTCTCCGGCGTGAACCTGTCCATCGGATATCAGAACGAGCATAGAGACGAGGAGACTCTGGACACAGCCGTGATGAACGCGAACATCAAGAGAATACCGGAGCTCCTTGATGGGAAGAAGTTTGAGTGGATCGAAGCCGAGTACGACTGGGGCTACCCCTCTTGGTACAGAGGAACTTACTACGGCGGTGGATGGGACGACTGGGATGACTGGGACAACAGCTACAGCGTCCGCAAGAAGTACGAGGAGAAACTCTACCTCGTAACGTTCTACAACGAGGACGGTGAGAAAGATGCTGATGAGTCCATAGGCGTTGATTACTTCTCCGCAGTCGGGTACTTCCTTATGAACCACACGACTCTCACCTTCGAGCACATCATATCCATCAGAGCAGATGAGAGCGACTACACCTACGCAAATTAGAAAGGAGAACACTGATGAAGAAACTGCTGAACTACAGTGGTCCAGACCACAGGAACGAAGGGTTCACAGCACGAGATGCTCACTATGAGCAGGTCAGAGAACACAATCAGACAAACCACAAGACATCTATTACGAAGCAGGGTCTGCGTCAGTATACGCAGAAAGAGTTGGAGAAAAAAGGAGGGCCTGTGTACAGTTACGATTTCAACGAGCCGATGCTCTGGCATGAATTCAAAGAGATGAGCGTACAGAACAGAAAGGATTACATCCAGTATCTCAGGGATAAGTATCACGGCGTGAGGATCACTGACCTCGCAAATATGATGGGCATTGGGAATGCTGCACTCGGTATCATGCTGCACGATCTGGGATTCACCTTCCCAAGAGGCGGAAGAGAGACGGAAGGACAGCGGAGATTCCGGGAAGAGATGCTGCCCAAGCCTGAGCCTGAGGTAGTCGAGGAGCCGGCCATCGAAGAGCAGCCAGCCCCCTCGTTCACGATCAATCGGGTCGAGTTCACCTGCGATGCGAAGGACATCGCTAAGATGATGGAGCTCCTGCCGGTTGCAGGTTCTGTCAAAGTTATTATAGAGGAGGTGATGTAGATGGCAGAGAAATACGTGGAGGAAAGATGGATAGATTAAAACCTTGTCCGTTCTGCGGTGGTGAAGCTGAATTATATGTTACAAAGCATATCCCAAGCGGAAATGATTATACACCGAGATGCAAGAGAAAAGATTGTCCTGGAAGACTAACAAAGAAATATGCCTATTACCCAACGAACGCTATTTATGCGTGGAATAAGAGAGCTGGTGAGGAAGAATGAACTGCGAGAAGTGCATATGGTATAGAACTATATACAACACAAAAGGAATAGGGAACTGGTATGTTTATGGCAGATGCCTTATGGGTGGTTGCGATGGCTCACAGTATGAACCGAGAGAGGAAGAAGAACAGAATGAATGACTTAATCAGCAAACTGTCGGAAATTCGTAGTGAGTACAACTGCTTTAATCAAGACGAAGAACCGTACTATCGTGCGTTGTCGGAGGTGATTAGCATTCTGTCCCGACGTACGGATGACGACATTATCAGCCGTCAGGCGGCGATAGATGTATTTCGAAAAGAATTATGTAGGGAACGCGAGTACGCAACACCTGAATCGTTCTTTATATCCTTTAAGGGGTGCGAACGGATACTAAACGAACTTCCATCCGCAGAACGGCGGGAAGTGCAATCAAGCGAGTGCGAATATTGGGATAACGAGAGAAATTTCTGTGCTCTTTATAGACCATCCGCAGAAAGACATGGACGGTGGATAAGAACAGGCGAAGATGGCTATTGCTCTATATGCAACTGTGATATGCCCATGTACAAAGAAGATTGGGAATGGCGATACCTTGAAACGCCGTATTGCCCGAACTGCGGAGCGATAATGTGTGATACAATTACAAGAAAGGAGAGTGACTAATGGAGCAGAAGATCTTATATCACTTAGACGCAGAAACGAAAGACGAGGAGTTCAGGGTGACGACATTCTCCCTGAGCTTCGATGACCTCATCATGGATTTCAGCAACTGGATGAAGGAACGAGACGTAACATTCCAAGAGGTAAAGTATGCTATAATATACAGGACAGAGGACAACGAGCCGGTCGCAGACCTCATAGCCGGCGAGGATGGTATCGTTGAACTCATCCCTCGACCAGAAGATACGAGCCTCAAGCACAGAGTGGTAAAACGGTTTAAGAAGTTATTAGGTATGTAGAGAGGAGACACATATGGAAAAGGTATCAGCAACATTCAAGATGGAGAAGATGACGAAGAACACGATCCGCTTTGAGGAGATAACAGAGAACGAGTATTCAGCTCCGAAGATCGGTTCGGTGTATATCCCCAAGAGCACCATCGGCCTCATCGGATGGGACGAAGGGAAAGACCTCGTGATAACGGTAGAGGCTAAAGCCAAATAAGATTAAGCAATCCCCTACGCAACACTAAGGGCGGGCGGGCATGCGCGTAATGCGTGTGCCCGCCCGCCTTTTTTTATTCTTCCTCGCGCTCGCGCGCCTGCGCGTCATCATCCTCTGCCGTGTTCGGCTTTATGGAATCTCTCGCGAGCTGCGCATATCTTGCGTCTCTTTCTTTGCGTTTCTCTTCACGCTGCTGCGCTCTGCGCTTGCGGAAGTAGTGCCTGTAGTACAGCCTGCGTTTCTCCCTCTGCTCTTTCTTTTTCCTGTAGAGTTTCTTTGCTTCCTCTTCCTGCGCGAGATCGTAGGCGAGCATGATCTCTGCCTGCCCCTCTGCATCTACCGTAGGAGGAGGCATGACGAATGCGCCTCCGCTCAGCCAGTCGGTCAGCTCCTGCGCACAGCCTCGGCACAGTTCAGCGGACAAGAGGTTGCCTCCTATGTGGTTCATGATGTCGATGTAGATGACGGTATCAGGGTTGGGTATCGGCGTCTCGCATCTGTCGCATACCCTTTCTATCACCGCCTTCTCTCGAATGACTTGATGGTTGGTCATACTCATCTGGCGCATATAGCAGTTCTTGCATATGTCTGCTTGCTTGCCGCCCAGACCATTGGGTGTCTGACCGCAGAACAAAGAAAACCTTCCACTGTAGCGACAGATAAAATGCCTCAGCTCTAAGTGATCTTTTACCGTGATAGGTACCCACTTCATCGGCCATGGATTTTTAATCAATCTTGACCACCTTCCCTATCTGGTAGTCTTCCTTCCTGAATGCAGTCGGTATGCCATACTTGTTCTTAGTCACGAACACATGGGTACTGATAGCCGTCACCTTCCAGCGGTTGAAGTTCGGGTCACCCAGTGCGCTGACCCTCGGGTTGTTTCTGTCTGAGTCAGGGCCCTGCATATACTTCACATAGTCCCCTACCTCCAAGTCGAAGGGCTTGAGTTTGGGCGGGGGTACCTGCTTGTCCGGGCTCTGTACATATCCTGCTGCTCCTACCGTAGACATAGAGTCACCTCCTATCTAACTCCCATTGTCGTCTCTGGGGTGGCTAACTCGGCCGCACAGGCCGCGTAACCTGCGAGGTCGATAAAGTTATCCTCCTTAAACTTTCCGTTCCTTATTCGGGCGATTTTCAGAAGAGCCATCATCACCGCTACATCTGTCGGGCTGATTGGATAGCCGACATAGTCTGACCATAGTCTCGCTATCACTGCGAAGTTCTGTTCCGGCGAGCCGTAGTCCGCTTCTCTTCCTTCGCACACGATCTTGTGTGCTTCCTTCAAAGTAGCTTCTCTATTCATTCTTTCCCTCCCAATGTTTCTCGTAGATCATCCGTCCACGCTTCAGCAGATTGTAAACATTTCTTTCGTTCATCGCCATCTGGTCGGCGATTGCAGGTATCTTGAGCAGGTCGATGTACCTGTACTTCATGGCCGTCCTCACCCTCGTGCTCTTGATACAGTTCAGTTCCAGTTCGAGCCGCTTGCTTTCCGTGATGTAGGAGATGAGTTCCTGCTCACACTCCCTTCTGTAGTCGGCAAGTGCTGCCCATGTTTCGTCCGTCTGTCCGTGCCTTGCCCCCGCCTTCGGCATGCCTGACAAGACAGGAGTCGAGCGTTCAGCCAGCGCCGTAAGGTACTCGACTTTGTTCACCAGCCTGTCGTAGGCTACCTTGTGGCTTCGCACACGGTTCAGACTCTCGTATGCTGTCATCCCTTCTCCTCCCATAACTTCGCTATCCGCGCCTTCAGTGCACGGAGCAGACTGTCCTGTGTGGTGTTCTTCTCCTGCAGAGCCTTGAGCACATCCGCATCGTGCGTATCCCTCGTGAGGATGTGGTAGATGTAGACCGTGTTCTTCTGCCCCTGTCTATAGAGACGGGCATTGGCTTGCTGGTACAGTTCCAAAGACCAAGGCAGACCGAACCAGACGATGGTGTTGCCCCCGTCCTGAAGGTTGAGGCCGTGGCCGGCAGAGGCCGGGTGCGTGACGAGCATGGGTATCTTCCCCTTGTTCCAGTCCTCGATCTCCTTCCTGCCTTTCAGTTCCACCGCATCGGGGAAGTGTTCGAGCAGTCTCTCCTTGTCCTCAACGAACGAGTAGAACACGAGCAGAGGTCTGTTCGCTGCCTCTTTGAGTTCCTCTAAGGCGAAGAGCTTTCGCTCGTGGATGTGGACGGGCTTGCCCTGTGTGTCATAGGCGAAGCCGTTCGCCATCTGCAGGAGCTTGTTCTGCACCGCCGCAGCAGACAGCCCGATGATGTCCTCATCTGGGAGGATGCGGTCGCGTCCGAACCTGTCGTAGAGTTTCTTCTCAGCCTCATCCATTGTCACATAGATCTCTGACTCCACCCTGTCCGGCATCTGCAGGTAGTCTTTCGCCTGCATCGACATGCACAGATCCTCGAGCTTGGCGTCTATGATCTCCTTGCATCCCTTCTTCAGTCTCCACTCATACACGACATGTCCGTTCATCCTGCCCGGCTTGAAGTAGAGCTGGCGGTACATCGTGATGGTAGGCTCAAGCCGCTGCCCTCTGTCCAGCAGATACATCTCGCTCCACAAGTCCATGTACCCATTGGGAGCAGGAGTCCCGGTCAGACCTACGACTCTGTCCACCAGAGGCATGACCTTCCGTAAGGCCCTAAATCGCTTCGCTGAAGGGTTTTTGAAACTGGATAGTTCATCTATCACAACCATATCGAAAGGCCACTCCTTGGGGCGAATAGCCACCTCACAGAGCCATTGAACATTCTCCCTATTGATTACGTAGATGTCCGCATCGGCGGCAAGGGCGGCGAGTCTCTGCTCAGCCGTGCCGAGGATGAGGCTCATCCTCAGGTGCTTCGTGTGTTCCCACTTGTCCTTCTCATCGGGCCACGTGTTCCTCGCTGTTTGGAGTGGGGCTATCACGAGCACCTTCTTTATCAGCTCCAAGGATAGCAGTTCTGATATGGCGGTGAGGGTGATGACCGTCTTGCCGAGTCCCATATCAAGCAGCAGTCCGCAGGACTTGTCCTTCACGATCTTATTGATCGCTGCCGTCTGGTACGGGTGTGGCCTGAATATCATTTTTCTTCTTCGCTTTCTCCAGTCGCTTGACGAGGCGGTCGAGCTTCTTGTCCATCCAAGTGAGCACATCATTCTCCACGTTGAGGATGAGCCCGAGCTGACTGCACATGATGAGCACATCGGCTATCTCTTCAGCGGCATGGTCTCTTGCCCTCTCCAGTTCCTGCTCATTGTCGGCGTACCTGATGACCTTGGACAGAGCCTGCACCAGTTCGCCCGCTTCTTCTGATGCGACAACGAGCTGGTTGAAAGAGCCGAACTGCTGGATCGCATCAACATAAAGACGGCGCGTATCCCACGCACCGTTCTCCCGAATGTACTTATTCTTCTTCGCCATTTCTTAACTCCTCCGTTCCTCCCGGAACCTCCACGTATTCCTGACTCGTTACCGTAATCGCTGTTGTACTATCCTCTCTGCCCCAGAATATGCCGGCAGCCTTGAAAGCTTTCTCGAGGGTATCTGCGTGTTTCTGATAGGCTCTAAGATCTTCCCCGCTTCTGCCCGCAAGGATGTATGTTACTTCTGTTTTAACCGTTACCATCGTTCTAATCCTTTCTTCCACTCGGCTGCAAAGAGCGGGCGGCATCTATGGTTCGCAGCCGATTTCGGTGTGTTAACCTTGTGGGTTGTTTTATTGATAGTGTTTCTCCCTCTTGGAAAGGAAGGTGAGCCGCCCGGTCTTTATGCTAACGGGGGTGGCCATTTCCCCGGAGCAATCTGGGCGCAGGCCAAAGGCTCGTGAACCTGCGCCATATATAGTTAGGAGGCTGCGCGGAAGAAGAACACCATGTGAACAAGACCCGCGCAACTGGAGCTGGAGGCAGGACTCGAACCTGCGACACGCGGTATACAAAGCCGCCGCTCTCGCCAACTGAGCTACTCCAGCATGTGCAAGACGCTGCTGGCACAGTGCCTTGCACGAAAGGAATCAATGCGTATGGAGGTGTACCATACAGTGGCGCCACGTGCAGGACTCGAACCTGCAAGTCTTCCGACCGACCGCTTTCGAGACGGCTCCACCACCGATTGTGGGAACGTGGCGTGTGCAGAGCTTGCGCTCTGCGTGTGCTATTTCAACAATCTCTTCATCAACATGTCGGCTTCATCTTTCGTCTGCACATAGCAGGCAAGGTAGCCGAGGTCAGAGAGCTTCTTGTTCCAGTACTTCTGAAGCTGGGCTCGCTTGCCCCCTATGGGACGCTTGAGTTCCACGAAGGACATCTTCCCTTCGGGAAGAAGCACGAGCCTGTCAGGGATGCCTGACATGTAGACGGCAGGTATCTTCAGGTACACACCGCCTGCCTCCTTGACGAGCTTCGCGAGGTACTTCTCGATGTCAGACTCAATCGTTGCCATTTGGCAGATCCTTTCCGCCGAGGGTGAGCCCTTCGCTTATACAGTAGAACCCCGGTCTGTCTTCATCCTGCTGAAACGAGATGCCGTTTGTCACTGGCTCAAGGTATACCCTGTTGACATCCTCGAAGAGCGTGTAGTTTATCACGCCTTTATCCGTCACTGTCTCTGCTATCAATCTCATCTTCGTCTATCCTTTCGTAAACACGCTGTCTTCCGTATGGTGTGTTCCTTCTTGCTCCCGTATACTTCCATCCGTCCACGCTCTTGAGAAGATTGTGGAACTCCTTGGCTTCCCAAGGCTGAAGCTCCGTCTTGCCGTACAGCTCGTAAGCAAGTTCTATCACGCTTATCTCTTCCCTCGGGACGAGAACCTCGTCACTCTTAAAGAACCCCTGAATGAAGTTCCTTCGCTCTGTCGTGGTCAGGTTCTTCCAGTTGGCTGGTATCTTCTTTTCGAGGAACTGTTCGATGACGCCGACCCTCGGGTCTGCTGCCATGTAGCGATCCTGCACTTCGGCTGCGGCCTTGTTCGCATTCCTCGAGAGGAACAACCCTTCGCCTGCCTTGAACCATGTCACGGCCTCTGCCCATATCTGGTCGATGTCCTCGGCGAGGAGATCGAACACATACATGCTCTTCTTATTCACGCCGCATTGGATAGGCCAGAACCTTCTGTTGCCTGTTCGGTCGCGAAGGAAGGTGTCGTCGTTGGTTGTTCCGTAGAAGACGCATTGCCTCTTGTTCACCTTGGTGTGATGCCCGTATGCCGCTCGGTAATTGTCTTCCTGCTTGCTGATGAAGAGCTTCACGCTCTCGACTTCAGCCTTCTTCAAAGCGGACAGTTCACCCATCTCGATGATCCACGCACCCTTGAGCTGCTCGTATGCTTCCTTGCCGGTGACTGTGCCGAAGGTGTCTGAGAACCAGCCTCGACCGAGCAGTCCGCCGAGATAGGACTTACCTATGCCTTGGTCGCCTACCAGCACGACCATGTTGTCGAACTTGCAGCCGGGTCTGTAGACCCTCGTGACTGCGGCAAGCAGCCACTTCCTTGTCACCTCTCTGGTATACAGGCTATCTTCTGCCCCAAGGTTGTCGATGAACAGGGCCTCCGCCCTCTTGGTTCCGTCCCACTTCAGGGCTTCGAGGTAGTTCCTGATGGGGTGAAAGCCGTTGGCCTGCACCGTTACCATCAGGGCATCATCCACCTTCGCCTTGTTGTAGATGCCGTAGGTCTCCTCGATGTAGCACCTGAGCGCCGCGTCATCCGCATCATTCCAAGCAGAGCCGTTGCGCTTGTCGTCGCAGTTCCTCCAAGGGGCGTTGCCTATGAGGACTATTCGCTCGGTGAATTGGTTCATCGCGAACTTGCCTGAGAGGTTTGGGTCGTGCTCAAGGATGAGCCGAAGGTTTTCTACTGTCTGTTCCACGGCTCCGCTCTTGCTGAGGTGGAGCTGGGATGTCCAGTCCAGTTCTACCGGCGCGTCCTTGAAGGCTTCACTTGCTTCGGCTATGTCCTCAGCTATCTTTGTCTTCTTGCAAGCGTCATCCTCCTGCACCAGTTCGCACATCTTCTGGTAGCTCGGCAACTTGTTGACTGGCGTCTCTCTGTCCACCTCATAGTCAAGGTCGCCGAACTTGTGTACGCGCACGAGGTCGAAGGCATTACACAGCATTCCGTTTGCAGGGTCTGTGGCATGATGGGAGTAGGCAAACTGCCCGTCTTGATATATCACAACACCCGCTGTAGACGAGCCTCCGAGGAAGGTGTACCTGTCCTCGGCCTCACACTTCTCGTACACATCTGAAAGGAAAACATCTATGGCCGAAGGTACATCGTAGGTCCTGCAGAAGAGACCCACGAGTCCGGGCTTGCTTGTTGGATCGCCTTGGGCTTTCAGACGCTTGTCTCTGACTGCGCCCTCCGTTGAGGAGGTCGGCCATTCACGCACATCTTTCCAGTCACGGTACCTGCTCAGTATCGCATCCGCATCGACGGGTTCGCCATCGTTCACCCGGAAAATATACTCCCCGTCTTTCGGTGTAGACGGCCAGTACATCAGGCGGTTCGTCTCGTATGTCGTCACGTCGAACTGCTCGATGCCGAGATCTTTGGCGATGCTTCTTGCGATGGGCTCATACTCATCTGCCCTGACCTCCCGGTTTAATGGGAGCAGGACACGAAGCCTCGGGGATTTTGGGGTAGAGCTGTGTGTGCTGTATATGCACATCGCATAGTCGAACAGGGCGGTGGCGTTATCGGCGAATGCCTTGTCGGCGTAGTCCGCATCCAGCGTGATGAGGCTCCTTGTTTTGACCGAGGCTTTGTTCCTCCTACCGCCTTCCACGACTCCGCCCACGAAGCCGCCGATGTCTTTCTTCTCTGCTTTCTGTTCCTTGGTCATGGCCTTGTACTCGGCCATGGTTTCTGAGGAGACGAAGGTCTTTGATAGTTTCTCGCACAGGGTTTCCCACGATACATCGACTGGTTTCCAGTGCGTGTCCTTTCTTGACTTACCTATGGATATTCTCATAGGTATCTCCTCCTAATACTTTCTGTCAGATTCTTCTACTGCTCTTCCGCATATCGGGCAGTACACATGCTCGATGGGGATGTACTGTCTGGCCGAGCGCATGCTCCCTCTGACCAGTACATAGTTTTCCGTACAGTATTTGCACGGAAGTCTCTTGGGCTTGGGTACCTCTTCGACGACCTTCGCCCCTGTCAGGTCTGCGATCTTCGCTTCGTAGTATTCCACTACTTCGCTCGTCTTCATCTTCTTGATGAGGGCTCCGCATTCAGCGCATCTGGCTTCGGCCAGTCCCCTGCTGTCCTGCGTGAGCTTCACCTCTGTGCATCCGCACTTACTGCATTCCATAGTCCTAATCCTTCATATAAAAGTCAGAGACAAAGCCAGCCGCATTGAGCGGTAGACCCGGTGCCCACGTAGGGGTGCGTCTCATTATTGCGATAACATCTTCAAGAGTTCTGCCGCTGTCCTTGGGCTCGTTGATGATGACCTCGTCGTGCACGTGCATACGGATGTCGTAGCCAGCCGCGTCGAGGTTCATCATCGAGTCCCTCAGGCAGTCACGGGCGGTGCCTTGCACTACGTTCTCGGCAAGCTTGCCTCCGTAGGTCTCAAGCATCTCCCACTTCTTGGTGACCTGATTCTGCCCGGCGTAAAGAACACTCGTGTTGCCGAACCTGTTCGCCCCGATCTGGGCGTTCACGTACACAAGACGCCGCCCGCTCGGTAGGTATAGGTGCAGATTATGGTCAACGTAGTCGAAGTGGATGTGCCCGAGTTCGTCGACCGCAGCGGATTTGGTTCGGATGGATTTCTTGGCTGCGTCCTCAAGGGAGCGCCACCAAGCCACGATGTTCTCATGCGCAGAGCGCCATTGCCGTACCAGCGAGGGAAGTTCAGACTCAGGTATGCCGGACTGCAGGGCGCCCATTGCGATGAGCGCCTTTTCTCCTCCGCCATATCCGCAGGCTAAGGTGGCGACCTTCCCTTTCGCTCTGAGCGAATACTCAGGGTTGCCCTTGGCTATTCGCTCCTTCGGTACACCGAACATTCTTGAGGCGGTCAGCTCATAGATCTTACCCGCCCCTCTGAATTCCTCAAGGTCATCCTCTTCCTTGGCGAACCACGCTATGACTCTCGCCTCTATGGCTGAGAAGTCTGCTACGATGAAGCGGCACCCGTCCTCTGGTATGATGGCAGTTCGGATCAATTCAGAGAGCGTTGAGTTGATGTTGGGATGTCTTTCACTCAGCTCCTCGTATGACCCAGCCTTCACCAGAGAACGGACATCCGCTATATCGGCAAGGTGGTTCTGCGGAAGGTTCTGTAATTGCAGGAGTCTGCCTGCGAAGCGGCCAGTCCTGCTGGCTCCGTAGAACTGGAACAGTCCTCTTGCATGTTCGTCCCTGCAAGCGCATACCTGCATCTTCCTGAACTTCGCTACGGAAGTCTTGGACAGTTCGGCTCTCAGGTCAAGTAACTGTTTCGCATCCTCGGTCTGTATCCTCGCAAGCACATCGGGCATCGCCTTCTTGTTCAGGGACTCGAAGGTCTGCCCCTCTGTTTCCTCAAGCCACGCCTTGATCTGCTGCTGACTCTTGACATTCGTTATCCCGCTCAGCTTTATTGCCTTTGCGGTGAGCGCCTTGGTATAAGACTCGCTCATATCAATAGCATTCTGCACCAGTTCGAGGTCGAGCTTGACGCCCGCATCGTTTATCTTCTGGTCGAGTTGCCAGAACCTCTGTTCGGTTTCATCCGGCAATAGTTTCGCGAGGCGCTGGCGTATGGTGTTCTCCACCTCAACGTCTCGCTTGTTGTACGCCTTGTATCTGTTCCACTTCTCGTAGTCATCCCAAGGCATGTTACGGGTTCTTCCACCGTTGGTGATGGTCGGCTTGCAGGGCTTGCTGAAGTAAGTTATCAGAGCCCTGCCGTCGGCCTTTGCTTTATCGGGAGGAAGACCCAAAGCTTTGCTTACGGCATCCAGTCCCAAGGGGAGCCCTGCCTGTGCGGCCAGTATCATCGAGCAGCTCCATCGGGAAGCAGGCATCGGTAGAGCGAGATACCTGCTCAGAGTTGTGCGCTCGAAAGCTGCATTGTACGCGGTGAGTAACACCGCGGGGTCGCGCAGCATTTCTAAGACTTCCTTGGGAATCTTTTCGCCGTCAGCTATATCCACAACTTTGACCGGCCCGTAGTCTACGGAATAGCCAAAGAGCAGAATCGTAAAATCGTCGCTGTCTACGTATTTGTGTACCCCAGCAGCCGACAGATCTACGCTGGAATACGATTCCACGTCTATTGATAGAGTGTGTGTTATCCTACCCATCCTTCAAAACTTCTTCCATTAGTCGAGCAGGCCTCCTTCTTCGTCGGCATACTCATCGCCGAAAGCGGACTGAACGGATACGCTGTAGCCAAGAGGTTCGCCCTTGCTGATAAGCTGAACATGGTTCAGGCCTGCGGCGATGCCCCTGTTGCCCGAGGCGTCATAGGCGTAGAAGTTGACATTGACTCTGCCGTAGTCGCCGCTCTCTACTTCCTCCGGGTCGAGGATGAGCTGAAGGGATTTGTCCACGATACCGGGGCGCTTCTTGGAACTGCAGTTGAAGAAGTAACTGTTCGCATACGCCGGGTCATCAGGTCTCTCCTCATCGCCATCACGCAGAGGGGTCTTAAGGTTGGCAGGGATCTTGCCGTTCCACTTGGAAGCCTTACCCTTCTCGGCCGCCTCCTTGCAGGCCGCTTTGATTTCCTGAATGGTCTTGGTGTCAGACTTGGGGATGATGACGCTCATGCTGTACTTCGGTTCGCCTCCGTTGTTGGAGTAAGGCGCGAAGATGTGGCAATAGCTGAAACGTACTTTACCTGTGGTTACTGTCGTGCTCATTCGATTTCCTCCTTGAATGCTTTTTCGACTGGGTTGATCTCTGGGCGCTTGTCGCTCTCAGGTACGAGAGTCGGCTCGCCTTGCGGTTTAACGATGTATGGCTCAAGAAGTTCTTCGAACTTCTTTTTCCCTAATACTTTCTGGAGCTCTGTCAGGCCTTTCAGCTTGGTGTTGGTCACATCCTCTACGGAGTAACCCTCCTCCTCCAGTTTGGCCATGGCTCCTATCTGGTCAGATATCTTCCTCTGGGTACGGGCTTCGACCAGTTTGTACCCTTCCCACTTGACTCCTTCACGAATGGCCTTATCCTTGGCGTACTCCTTGATGGATGCGATCCATGCTTCCGCATTGGGTATCCTGTCGAGGATGCCGGGTATCTCACTGTCGTGCAGGAGAGGAACGGTGGTGTGGACTTCTTCTGAATCCAGCATGTTGAATGCCGCCTCAGCCCTCGCCCTGCAGATGGCTGCCGCCCTGCAGAACCGGCAGTGGTCGCCGACCACGAAGGCTCCGAGGCCTTTGTAGGCGAGCTCCGCTCTCTCCTTCACGAAACTGTCTGCCCATTCGAGCAAGGCTTCGGTCGTGATACACTCACTCGTGATCGAGTCGAGCCTCGGCTGGAAGATGACCGTTTTCACCTGCTCGAAGTCGTAGAGGACGCTGAACCTAAGATAAGCACCCAATGCGTAAAGCCTGAGCTGTGGGTTGTCATCTGCGCTGACAGGAACACCCTTGCCATACTTGAAGTCTATGACCTCGAGCGTCTTGTCCGAGATGATGACACAGTCTGCGGTGCCGAACCCATCGGGTACATACTCCCCGAACTCCAGTTTCTGCTCGGTCAGGAGAAGAGCATCCTTCGTCTCCTTGAGGAGCACCTTGTACTCCTCTTCTACGAAGTCCTTGTACATATCCGTACAGCGATCCATCTCCTCGTCCTGAGGCTCGGGGCAGAAGGACATCGTGCCGATGCCCGGGATGAGATACCGGTCTACCTTCCACTCGGCAATGCTGTGCGCCAGCGTCCCTTCGGCTGCGTAGGAGCTCGACCCCTCATAGGGTATCTCCTCCTCGAGCCTCACGGACGGCGTACACTCCAGCCACCTGTGCGCGGAGGACGCGGATAGCAGTGCGTGTTTATCCGGCATTGTTGACCGCCTCCACGAGCGCCTCGTAGTCAGAGGCCTTGATGCTGGACAGCGCAACCTTCTTCCCTTCGGGAACGAACTGAGAGATGATGGGCTGAATGAGGACGCCTGACTCGGACTTCGCCTGCAGGATCGCCCGCACATCTTCCTTCGTGAGCTTCTTCTTTTTCTTCACGGGTTCAGCCACTGGCTCTGGTTCGGGTTCTCCCACGGACTCTGATCGAAACGAGACAGTAGCTTCATCCGATGTTTCATTCCTCGCCGTAACTACCTCATTCGTATTGGGTTTACTGCTGATACTTGCGCTACCAATAGGCTGGATGTTCTCGATGACATTGGCGTCGCATATCTGCGGTTTCGGTAAAGTCAGGTCGGTGTGCAGCCAGATAAGTTGCCGCAAGGCTTCGAGGACATTTCTGTAGTCTCCGCTTTCAGGTCTTGTCGCTGTCAGTATTCGCGCTGTGCGATCAATCTCGGTCTCGATTATCGTCGATAACGCTTTCGTTTCCATATAAACCTCCTATGCTATATCTCGAAGACGCCTGAGTACCAGTCGTCTTTCCACTTGGCAAGCAGGCCAGCGTCTATCTGGTACCTGTTGCCTATCTTTACCGCTGGGAATTTGTGCGGTCTCGTCTGGCACAGCCGCAGGACTGTCGCCCTGCCGAGGCCGAGATACTCACACGCACCCTTCACATTCAGATACGGAGCTGTGTACATTTAACCCACCTGCTCGTCTCTGATGCGGAAGTCGATGTCGTCAAACTGGACACCGTACAGGTCAAGCAGCTTACAGACGATACGGATGTTGGGGTATACACGTCCCAGCTCGTACCGGCCCAAGGCCTTCTCGTCCACCCCGAGCTGCTTAGCCGCTTCCTTAATGGACAGGCCGGCATTCATTCTTGCGGCCCTGAGTGACATTTTCATGGTCATTGCTCCTTTCGTATTGACCGTGTCGCGGTCTTCATGGTCAATTCTAATACTGCAAAATAGCCTTGTCAAGGTCATTCTCAAAAATTTTCCTTGCCAAAATAACCTTGCCGATGTATGCTAAGGGCACAACGGAGGAGAAGGAAAATGAACGAAGGTTTAGGAAACAAAAGGATCTTCTCAGAAAATCTGAAGCGGATGCTTGACGTCCGGGGCATGACCCTGAAAGAACTTGCTGAGGGCGTAGGCCTGCCCTACTCCACGGTAACCAAGTGGACACAGCAGAAGACATACCCGAGCCTCGCCAACATCGAGATGCTGGCGGACTACTTCGGATGCTGGAAGAGCGACCTGACCGAAGAGCGCGGAAACTCCAGAACCGAACTGGAAGAGAAACTGTTCCGCGGAAGACAAGCTCTTCGGGATGTCTACCGTGAAGCCCAATACCTGAGTGACGACGATCTGCGCCTCGCTGTGCAGATAATCCGTGACATACGATACAGTTCGGAGGAACGGAATAAGGAGAAGGCTCATGGCAAACGTGTTTTATCAGAAAGGAAAGAAGTATAACTGCATCAAGAACGGTGTCCCGTACTACAGGAAGTCTGCCGTTATAGGCGGCAAGCAGCGGTCGTTTTACGGGGACGGAGAGAAAGACGCCCAGCGTAAGATAGACGAGGCCAAGGCTCTGGAACAACAGGGCTTCGACTTCGACAAGAAGTCGGCCAAGGTGGACGAGGTGTTCCGCCACTGGCTCTTCGACATCAAGCGCATCGACCGCAACATCAAGCCGTCAACGTTCTCAATATATGATGGAAGATACCGCCGCTTCATCAAGGGTCAGCCGCTCGGGGATGCGACCCTGTCGAAGCTGAACACCTCACAGCTCCAGCATCTCCTCACCGAGGCGTATGAGAAGGACGGTGTAACGGGGAAAGGCATCCAGTATTTTCTCTCCCTGTTCAAGCAGTTCTGCCGCTGGGCGATAGACGAGGGCTACCTGACGAAGAACCCGTGCCAGAACATAATCATCCCCGGAGAGAGGACGAAGACCAAGAAGACGGTGGAGACCTTCACCGAGGATGAGCGGAGAAAGCTTCTTCAATATATGGCAGAGACCAACTACCAGTACGATGATCTCATCCGGCTGGCCTTCGCCACGGGAATGCGCAAGGGCGAACTGCTCGCCCTGAGATGGGACGACATCGAGGAAGGCGTCATCCATGTCAGACGCACCAAGATAGAATACCCAAACACCAAGGCCGACGGCAGCAAGGAGTGGAGCCAAGAGGTATGGGACACGAAGACCGTAGCAGGAACCCGTGACATCCCCATCCTGCCATCCATTGCCGAGATGCTTAAAGCCCTCCATCACAACCAGAAGCTGTTCTGCCTGAGGCACGGCATCCCCAAGAGCGACTACGTCTTCATCAACAGCGAGGGTAAGCTCATCCCGGCCAGCAACCTTGACGACTCGTACAAGCGTCTGCTCAAGCACGCAGGCATCCCGTACAAGAAGTTCCACGCCATACGGCACACCTTCGCAACAGAGGCGATCCGCAGAGGTGTACCCGTAAAAGACCTGCAGATGCTGATGGGACACACCGACATCTCCACCACCTACATCTATGTACACGCCACAGAGGAGACCAAGCGGCAGGCGGTCGAGCTCATCGGCGAGATGATGTAGAAAGTGGTATGGGAAAAACATGGGAAATGAAAAACGCCCGCTCTCCAGAAAGTCTGGAAAGCGGGCGTTTTCAACGGGTTACAATATCTCTGTGGTATAGCACTATATTATAGCATAGAGCGGGTCAAAATAAAAGAGACGCAGGAGCGTGTCCTCCTGCGTCCCGTGGCTGGGTCAACCCAGCCGGTATTCGTAGATCAGTTTGTCGTACACATTCCTGCCGGCGG